>Ga0207814_100759_pt1 | contig 13789 bp, 11 predicted proteins | sample TtaePargueraPR_7_FD_187755 | JGI IMG/M metagenome (GOLD analysis project Ga0207814, IMG submission 187755) | Aerobic enrichment media microbial communities from Bioluminiscent Bay, La Parguera, Puerto Rico - Tt and P1 (2) (SPAdes) | ecosystem: Environmental > Aquatic > Marine > Unclassified ... | reverse complement strand
CCCGCTCTTCGATCATGGCCCGCAGGGCCCGCACGGCCACCAGGGCGCCGGCGGCCCCGAGCGTCCAGCCGCCCGCACGGAACAGGTAGCAGATCGCCAGGATCCGGGAGTAGCGCTCCAGTTCCGGAGCCGGCGGCATGCCCATCGCGACCCGCACCTGCGGCCACAGCAGGCCGCCGAGCAGGCCCAGCAACACAGCGCCTCCCCCCCACAAAAAGAGGAGTCCGCTGCTCGTCCGCCAACGGCGCGTCCCGATCCAACCGGCCGCGACGAAGGTGCCCGCCGCCGCCGCCTCGAGCACACGCCCCGCCCCGAACATCAGCATCATGTCCATCCGCCCAGACCACAAGGTCCCGCGCACCGAGACCAGCGCATTCGACCGCTCACCGCGCCCAAGCCCCGACCGCTCCCGCGCGCTTGCCGAAGAACCCTCCGAAAGGGTCGCCGGGGAGGGCCTTGAGTCCGGCGACCACGCACTCGGCGTTGACCACCGCGCCTTCCCAGCCGGTGTGCAGCCGCTCCTTGGGAGACGGGACGTAGAGTCGATCCACCTCCCGCTGTCCCAGTTCCTCGTAGCGCTGGCCGATGATCTCGTTGAGCGGGACGAACAGCGCCCCGGTCGCCTTGGCGCTCTGCGCCGCCCACTCGGCATGGCCACCGCCGCGGCGAAAGTCCCCTTCCTCCGTCCAGGCCTTGCGCGGCGTGAGCGAGCAGATGATCGGGGTCGCCCCCCGGGCCCGGGTCTCCTCGACGAACTGGCGGAGGTACCAGCCGAAGCTGTGGACCGTCTCCTCGCCGTTCCTCTCGGTCCCGTCACCGACGCCGCGAAGCGCCCCCTTGCCCTTGGCGCCGCCGTTGTCATTGGCGCCGAACTGCATCATCACGAAGTCGCCCTTCCGGATCAGCGGCCGGGTGTTCTTCCACCAGTCGCCGGTGTAGAAGCTGCGGCTGCTGGTGCCGCCCATCGCCCGGTTGACGAGGTTGATCTTCTCCAGATCCAGGTAGGCGGCGAGCGGCCCGCCCCAGCCCCACTGCCCGTCCGGTCCGTTGTCGCCCTTGGAGCCGTTGCGCACGGTCGAGTCGCCGATGAGCCACAAGGTCGGCAGCTCGGGCCTCGCCGGCACCGGCGCCACGTAGCGGCCCGGCCCCCTGCCCATCTGCGTCTCGCGCGGCACCTCGTCGGGCTTGAGTCGCGGCTTGGCGATGCCCTGGGCCGGGGCATCCACGGCGACCGCGCCCCAGGCGGCGAGGACGACGGCGAGAGTTCGGGACGCACGCTTGTTCTTCAAACCACCCAAGGGCTTTAGCCAAAAACCCGCGTCCCGGGCAAGGCGCAAGCCCCGGATGACCTCTTCGTTTCGACAGCCCGCCGATTCCGGGAAAAGCCATCGACCGGACGGCGTGCAAAACCGCCCGGGCGGCGAGAAAGTGTTCGAAAATCGGGATCGAATGCGGTGAGAGTCCGATTGTCTCCACAAGAGATCCCGCGTCGACCCATGCCAGGAGCCAGCTGTCCGATCGACATCCTCGCCGACAGGGCCACGGCGAGCGCCTTCATCGTCGAGCACACGGAAGCCATCGTCCGGAACGGCGCGGTGCTCGGGCTCGACATCGGGAGGGAGTTGGTCCCGGTCTATCGCGAGTGGACGCGACGCCACCGCGAGGCGGGCCTCTCCTTTCGCGGGGTGACCAGCTTCGGCCTCGGCGAGTACGAGGGACTCGGCCGCGGCGACCCCCGCAGCTGCACCCGGGTCGTGGACGAGTCGCTGCTGTCGACGACCAACATCGGCCGCAGCCTCGCCCCGCCCGGGCTGTACCGCGATGCCGGGGCGGAGGCCGCCGCCTACGAGCGCCAGATCAAGGCGATGGGAGGCATCGACCTGCTGCTGCTCGGGATCGGGCCCGGCGGCCGGCTGGTCTTCAACGAACCGGGCTCCGCCGGGGACTCGCGGGCGCGGCGGGTCGCACTCGGTGCCGGGGCGCGTGAAGAGGCGTCGACGAGCTTCGGTGGCCCGGACCAGGCGCCGACCCACGCCCTGACGGCGGGGATCGGGACCCTCCTGGCGGCTCGCAAGATCGTGGTGGTCGGCTGGGGTTCCGCGTCCGCGGCACGGGTCCGCCGGGCGCTCCAGGAACCGGTCGGGCCGGCCTACCCGGCCAGCTTCCTGCAACTCCACGGCAACGTGCGGGCGGTGCTCGCCGAGGTCGGGGGCGTGTGGGGATAGGCCGCGACCGACCTGCAAGAACGCGGGCGCTGCCACGTTTGGGTCTCGATGCCCGTTTTCCCCGACCTCTGCGCCGCCCTGTCCGCCCTTCTCGTCCTCGCCTCGACCCCGCTGCGGGCCGGCGAGCTTCCGGACCCCGACGGCAAGCCCGCCGACCTGTCGAAGCCGGTCCGGGTCTTCATCCTCCTCGGACAGTCCAACATGCTGGGTGCGGGAAGGGTCGCCGGCGACAAGCCCGGCACGCTGGAACACGCGGTGACGACGGAGCGCCTCTACCCGTTCCTGGTCGACGAGGCCGGCGACTGGACGGAGAGGAAGGATGTCCGCAACGTGCGCGTGATGTCCTCGAAGGGCGGCATGAAGGTCTTCCGGAACGAGTGGATGACCGTCAAGGGCGACAAGATCGGCCCGGAACACGGCATCGGCCACGAGCTCGGCAACGCCCTCGACGCGCCGGTGATGATCCTCAAGAGTTGCATCGGCAACCGCAGCCTCGGCTGGGACCTGCTGCCGCCGGGGAGCGAGTCCTACCAGTTCGAGGACCAGGGGAAGACCTGGGTCTACCCGGCCTACAAGGGTTCCCCGCTGCGCTGGGAGAAGGGCAGCGAGCCGGAGCCGATCGGGTGGTACGCCGGCAAGCAGTGGGACGACGACATCGCCCACGCCAGGAAGGTGCTCGACGAGCTCGACACCTACTATCCCGGGGCCAAGGGCCACGAGATCGCAGGCTTCTTCTGGTGGCAGGGCGACAAGGACCGCTACGACGCCGGTCACGCGAGCCGCTACGAGCGGAACCTCGTTCACCTGATCCGCCAGCTGCGCGGGGCCTTCGACGCCCCGGACGCCGCGTTCGTCTGCGCCACCCTCGGCCAGACCGCCAGGGGAGCACGCGGGAACGAGGGGCTGATCCTCGACGCCCAGCTCGCCGTGGACGGCCGGAGCGGAAAGTACGAGGAGTTCCGTGGCAACGTCGCCACGGTCTACTCGAAGCCCCTCTGCCACGGTGGTTCCTCCAACGGCCACTACGGCGGAAACGCGAAGACCTACATGGACGTCGGCCTGGCGATGGGCAAGGCGATGCTCGGGCTGCTGGAAGAGTAGCCCCCGCCGGACGGGCCGCAGCCCAGCAGGATCGAGCGGACCTTCCTCCCGATGCGGGGACGCTCGCCGTCCGCTCGCGCCATGGCAAGCCTCCGGCGCCCCGCCGCCCCCCGCGCACCTCAGGGGCGCTCGGCCACGCGGTAGAACCGGCTGCCCCCGGCGGCGCCGGGGTCGACGCGGTGCGAGTCGCTGCCGGCGGTGCCTTGCACCTCGGTCCACTCGGAGGAGATGCCGGAGGACTCCTCCAGGCGGAGGTAGCTGGCACTGTTCCAGTTGAAGAGCAGTCCGCCATCCACCTCGAGCGCCTGCATGTCGACCTCCTCGTTGAAGCTCGCGGCCACGGCCTCGGCGGTCTTCACCAGCACGATCAGCTCGTGGCTGTCGCTGTCGCTCTTGCCGCCCACCATGAAGGTTTTGTCGGCGCTGGGCTGAAGCGCGATCGACTCCCCGTCGAGCGACAGCGTGACCGAGCGGTCCCCGTTCGCGGTGAAGGTCCCGCCGCCCAGGGCGGTGAAGCTCCCGGAGTCGTCGACCTGCAGCTGCAGCCGCGTCAGCCCGGCCATTTCCCTGTGAAAGAGGTCCGCGAGGATCTCGTTCGGGCCGGCCGGCTCGCTGCTGTCCACCTGGCGGCCGCCCTCGGTGACCACGTTGTAGAGGATCTCGGTGAGGGTGGTGGGGAAACGCAGCGCCGAGGCCCGCCAGGTCCCGGCCAGTTCGGCGGTCGTGAGCGACGCCGGCTTGCGGACCAGGGTGATGTACTCCTGCTCGTCGCCGTCGTCGACGGTGGCCAGCGCCAGGTTCTTCGACGCGTTCGTCTTGAAGGCGATGGGGCCGCCTCCGGCACTGACGGTGACGTCGCCCGGGCTCGATCCGCTGGCGGTCATCGTGCCGGTGAACAGCCCCGAGAAGCTGCCGTTGGCGGCGATGGTGATGTCACCGGCGACGAGCGAGGGCGTGCCGACGAAGTAGACGTCGGCGAGCTTTCCCTCGAAGGTGCTCTTCGACAGCGCGTCGGGATTGACCATCGAGACGACATGCCACTCCCCTGCCATCTCGGCGGTCGCCAGCGAGGCCGGGCGCCTGAGGCAGAGGGTCTGCTCCTGCTGGTCCTCGTCGCGGCCACTGGCGAGCAGGATGTCCCCGCCTAGGCTGCGGTAGACCGTCGTCTGCTCGGCACCTTCCAGATAGACGATCCGGTTGCCGCTCACCCCGACCACCTGTCCGCTCTCCCCGCCCGTCACCTCGCCGCCCGCGCCGATCGCGAACGAGCGCGTGTCGACCACCACGGGATCGGGATGAAAGACATCCACGAGTTCCTCGCTACCGGCGGCGAACTCGTTGGAATTCGCGGTGGTGCGCGTCGCGGAGGTCTCCGTGTCGAAGTAGACCTTGCGAAGACGGCTCGGCCCACTGAGTTCGGCCAGCGTCCACTCACCGGCCAGATCGCCGGTTTCGACGGCGCCGAGCGAGGTGACGAGACACAGGATGACAGGAAGGTCGAACGGGCGGGAGCAAGTGCCTTGCATGACAAAAGCTTAAGAAAACTTAAGCAACTCTGTCGAGGCCGGTCTTCCCGCGGGCGATGGCGAGGACGTCGCCGGGTGATCGGGCGTCGACACCGTCTCCTCGCGACGCCCCGTCCTACTGGAGAAGCCTGCCGGCGCCGTCGTAGTAGAGGTGGATCACCGAGGAACCGTCCGGCCCGGCGATGTGGTAGACTTCGGCCCACTCCACGCGCTGCCCGGTCTCGCGTTCGAACTCGCCGGCCATGATCCCCGCCGCGAAGGGGTCCTGCCCGTAGGTCGTCCACCCTCCCGAGGGGCGCCCCCGGCTGTCATCGGGCTTCAGGCCGTGCGAACGCATCGTGGCGCCGACCTGCTCCCTGCTCATTCCCGCCTGGAGATCGGTCATCGCCGCCGATCCCGGCACCGCGCAGGATGCGGAGAGCAGGGCGGCGAGGACGACGCTCGGGAGCATGGGGGACAATCTCATGCCCGAGCCCTACCAGAGTCTCGTCCCCGGCGCGACCCCGCTCTGCAGCACCCGCCACGGTGCCGCCTTCAGGAGCGGGGCGTCCGCGGGCTGTCCGCGGTGCGCAGGACCTGCACCGACCACTTCGGGACCGGGAGTTCGAGCAGGCCGTGCGCGTCGCTGGTCCTCACCGGCTCCGACGAGAGCTCGATCCAGCCGCCGAAGTCCCGGTCGTGCGAATGGAACAGCGTGCGCCAGCGCCGGTTCGCGTCGAGCCCCGTGGGGACGAGGTAGCCGTGCATCCACTCCTCCTCGCCGAGATGGGCCACGACGAGCGAGTGCTCCCCGTCCGCAGGACCGCGCCGCCACGCCAGCAGGCCCCGCCCGTCCTCGTGCACGAATCGAAGGTCCTCGCCGTGGAGCTCCGGGCACCGGCGCCGCAGGCGGTTCATCGCCGCCACGCAGCGCATCATCGCACGGACGGCCTCGTCTCCCCCGTCCACCGGCGCCCACCGGAAGCGGAACCGCTCGTCCACGTGCCACCAGTCCTCCTGCAGGGTCTCGCTGCCCATGAAGACCATCGGCAACCCGCGCGCGAAGGCCTGCACCGCGGCCCACGCCCGGGTGATCGCCCGGCCGTGCCAGCTGCCCCGGCCGCCGCAGCGCGACACGAAGTAGCGGTGACTCCCGCCGTCCTCGCGGCCCTCGTGGCGGTCGCCGCACTGGTCGTGGGACCCGAGCACCGAGTTCACCGCCGAGCTGCTACGAGGAAAGCCGTAGTGAAGCTGGACCAGCGACTTCAGCAGGGCGACCCGGTCGCCGTTGCCCCGGAGGACCTTCCTCGCATCGAAGTGGGCCGAGTGGATCCAGCAGGCGTCGAAACCCGCGTCCCGCACCACGGCCGGGTTCTCGGGCGTGATCTCCGCGACCAGGAACACCCCGGGGTGCCGCTGGCGGATCTCCCAGGTCATCCTCTGCAGCAGCTCCCAGGGCATGTTGTGCGCCGAGTCGAATCGCAGCCCGTCGACGGCCATCTCCTCGATCCAGAAGCGGCAGGCGCCCAGCAGGTAGTCGCGCACCTCGGGCTTGTGGAAGGCGAAGCGCCGGCCCCAGGGGGTGTCGCGCTCGCCCTCGAAGTAGATCCCGCCGTTGTGGTGCGGCCCGTAGCCGTCCCAGTTCCACAGCGCGTTGCGCTTCGCCGAGCCGTGGTTGAGCACGACGTCCATGATCACCGCGATGCCCAGCGCGTGGGCACGCCCGATCAGGGCCTTGAGCTCGTCCAGGCGACCCCATGGCCCGTGGGGGGCCAGAAGCTGACGGGGGTTGTACCCCCAGCTGCCGCCGAACTCGGTGCAGGGCATCAACTGGATCGCGTTGAAGCCGAGTTCCGCCACGTGGTCGAGCCGGCGCGCGCTCGCGGAGTACGCGCTCTCGCCCTCGCGGGGGTCGCCGAAGGTCCCGGGATGCAGCTCGTAGAGCACCAGCTCCTCGCGCGGGACCGGCCGCTCGAGCGGCGGCGGCGGGGCCGGGTCGACGAGCCGGCACCACTCGCTGTCGAACTCGGTCTCGCGAGCCCAGGGATCGCGACGGAACAAGACGGGACCTTCCCGCGGGTGGCAGTCGTTCCAGTTGGAGTGCACCCGGAGCCGGTAGCGGTCGCCGGGGGCGGGTCCCGCCACCCGCACCCGGTGAAAGGCGCCGCCGGGCTCGGGCTCGAGCTCATGGCACCCGCCGGGATCGAACTCGACCTCGACCCGGTCGGCATGGGGCGCCCAGACCCTCATTTCGAGTGCCCCGCCCCCGAGCCATCGCGGCCCGGCCTCGTGCTCGAGCGCCCAGCGGGAATCCTCGTCGTCCATCGGGACTTCCTGCGGGCGGGCGACGGAGCTGGCAAGGCCGGACATGCGGCGATGGTGTCCCTCCCTCGCAGGCGTCACGCCAGCGGGCCACCGTGACGAATCCGTCGTCCGGCCACCCGGCCAGCACTCTGCGGCCCGTCTCACAGCGCGAGGAACAGGCCGGCCCGGACGATGGTTCGCCCCACCCGTCGCGCGGTCGCCAGCGACGGGGCGTTCCTGGCATCGATCCTCCCCCAGACCAGCTCGTCCGGCGGCAGGGTGTCGAGAAAGGCGCGCTGCATGGCCGGCGCCAGTCCGCGGGAGCGGAACGCCGGCTCGAGCAACTCGCCGATGACCTGCCATCCGGACAGCGGCCCGAAGTCCCCGCGATCCCCCGCGATCCCCCGCGATCCAGCCGGCGGCCCGGCCGTCGACATGGACCCGGTAGTATGCGCCGACCCTCGCACAGGCCTCCAGCCCCTCCCTCTCCCACGGCTGGAGCCAGCGCTCGCAGCCCGGATGCTCCCTCAGGTAGTCGCGATAGCAGGCATCGAAGTCGGGGAACGACTCCAGTTCCGGGTCCGCAACGAGCCCGACCCGATCCCTCCCGGCCGGCGGCCTGGAAGCCCGGATCTCCGCCAGGGAACCGGCGAGGTAGAAGCCGTCCACCTCGACGCCCTCGCTCGTCGCCAGCGCGCCGCCCTCACCCTCGACCCACACCCGGAAGGCCGTCGGACGGAACACCTCGAACTCGCGCCGGAGCAGCTTGCGCAACTCGGGCAGGACGTCGTCCTCGAGCTCGAAGTCGAGGGCGCTGAGATGCACGAAGGGACGCTTCAGGTCCAGGCCGTAGAAGTGGATGCCCGCCAGCAGGGCTCCCGCTCCCGGGAGCTGCAGCCAGCGAATCCCGTAGTCGCCGGGACCGGCCCCATCCACCGGACAGGCCTCCGCATAGCCCTTCCGGACCTCCGGCTTTCCGAGCCACGACAGCTCGCCCCGCAGCGAGCGCTCCAGCTTGCTGCGGGTCCGCTCCGGTCCCTGCCATTCCAGCACCCGCGGATGGCACCGGCTCGCACGGATCGCGGCCCAGCGGCCGATCCACGCCTCGAGCTCCGGTGTCAGCCCGCCGTCGGGTCCACTCATCCCCCGATCCTGGCCGGCCCGCCGGCCAAGTCGAGGAATCGCCGACCGGCCCGGCTCAGCGGAACGCGGCCGCGATCCCGCGGCGCGTCATGCCATGCAGCACCATGATCGCGATCGTGGTGGCATGGGGCAGGGTGATCAGGTTGAGCACCGACGACACCGTCACCCAGCGCCGCCCGGTCCGCTTGAGGCAGCAGACACCGGCGGTGATCATCATCAGCCCGAGCACCCAGCCGAACATCACCAGGAACGACAGGTAGCCGGCGATCAGCTTGTCGATGGAACCTTCGCCGTGGCCGCCGAAGGCTTGGTAGATGTCGCCCGGACTCATCATGGCCATGCCGCTGAGCGACCAGGCCTTGAGCATGGCGAGGATGGAGAAAAGGACGGTCAGGGTGCCGCCGGCGATCTGGAGGTAGCCCATGAAGGCGAGGTATCCCTCGCCCTTCTGGAGCACGGGGCTCGACGGTTGGGAAGGTGCGGTGGTTGTCATGGCGTGAGGGTTTCCGGAGTCCATCACTATGCCATCCTCGCGGCGCCATGCCAGCCGAACCTCGCGCTCCGCACCGGGCCCGCCGGAGGAAGTCGCGCGGTCGCCCCGCCACGCCCCGGTTGCACCCTCCCCCCATCGGCCATAGGGTGTCGCCATGAAGGCGTGGCTGAGTTCCACGGCGGCCCTGGTGTTCGGTTTCCTGCCATGCTGCACGCGCGGCGAGCCGGCGGCGGGCGCCGACCGGACCGTCCGCCTGCGCGAGCGGATGGTCGAACGGCAGCTCAAGGCCCGCGGAATCCGTGCTCCCAAGGTGCTCGAGGCGATGGCCGCGGTCCCCCGGCACGAGTTCGTCCCGCAGGAACGACGCGGCCAGGCCTACGCCGACTCGCCGCTTCCGATCGGCCACGGCCAGACGATCTCGCAACCGTATGTCGTCGCCTTCATGACCGAGCAGCTTGCCCCACGGCCGGACGACCGCGTGCTCGAGATCGGGACGGGCTCCGGCTACCAGGCGGCGGTGCTCGCCCGGCTGGTGAAGCATGTCTACTCGATCGAGATCGTCGACGAACTGGCCAAGCGGGCCACCGCGACCCTCGCGCGGCTCGACTGCGACAACGTGACCGTGAAGTCCGGCGACGGCTATCGCGGGTGGAAGGAACACGCGCCCTTCGACGCGGTGATCGTCACCTGCGCCCCCGACCACATCCCCCAACCGCTGGTCGACCAGCTTGCCGAGGGCGGTCGCATGATCATACCCGTCGGGGGCCGGCTCGAGGCGCAGGAGCTCCACGTGCTGCGGAAGAAGGACGGCAAGGTGGAGCGTCGCGCGGTGCTCCCCGTCCGCTTCGTCCCGATGACCGGCGAGAGCGACGAGCGCTGAGCGTCTTGCGGCGCCACGGCCGACGGCGTCGGCTCCGGTCGCGTGTCACACGCCCCGGGCCTCGCACCGCAGGCCGAAATCGGCGACGGATTGACAGGCAGTGCCCGCTTGGCCACCGTGAGAACGATGGGGTTTTGACGCGTGGCAACGAACCGCGATGCCGCCGGCCCTGCAAGCACCGTCCCGGGATCCTGAACTCGCATGAAATCACTCTGCTGCCGCGCTCTCGCGGCCATCGTCGGCGCCCTTGGCATGTCGTCCTGTTTCACCCTCGAGGAAGTGTACGCCTTCCTCGGCTACGTGCCGGTGCAGGGCTTCGCCTATGTCGGCAAGCCGATCGGCGGCTCCCTGAACGTGGATGAGCTCGAAAGAGGTCGACTCGTGATGGGCTTCCACGTCGACGACCTCCCGGATCAGGCCGCGACGTTCAGCGGCGGGATCGACTTCGAGGGTCTCAACGGGGCCTACCCCAGCCAGCTCCAGCTGCGGCTCGGTGCCAGGTACTCCGGCAAGCTTCAGGACATCGACACCTGCCCCGGCGGAACCGGCGTGGGGGTGGGGACCGGCGGAGCCATCTTCGCCTTCAACGGGGACGAGTGCTTCGAACCGATCAATCCGCCCACCACCGAGGACTTCCGCACCGTCACCTACTCCGAGCCGCTCGGCAACACCTGGACCGTGGGCGGGGACAACGGTGCCCTCTTCTACAGCGGCGACCGGATCAACTGGATGGCGCTGACGGTGCCCGGCCTGCCGGCGGGAACCCACTTCTTCGACAGCATGCCCTTCGCCCACGGGACCGCGATGATCGCCGACGAGCGGATCGTGGTGCTGACACCCGGGGCGGGTGGCGGAATCTCCGCCTTCCAGGTCATCGGCATCGACAAGCGGTTCAAGGCGATTGCCCCGTGGGGGGACTACTTCCTGGCGCTCGCCGAGGACACCGTCGGCGGCGGCACCGTGCTCCTCGAGCTCACCGCCAGCAGCTTCGACTTCGTGCCCCAGTTCGGCCCGGTCTACGGCAACAAGTACTGCAACATCCTCGCCCACGGCGACTGGGTCTATCTCGCCCCCTACGACGAGCAGGGCAACAGCGCCCGTTCCGTCGAGATCCGAAACTTCGCCAACGGCCAGCTCATCGCCCTCCGGGCGCTTCCGGTGACCCTCGAGGAGTACCAGTTCGTCGGCGACAAGGTCTACTTCGCCGGGCTCACGCCCTGGAACACCTACCAGATCTACTGCGCCAACCGGGACTTCACCGGCATCCGGGCCATCGCCGAGCTACCCCCGGGCAAGACGATCAAGAGCGCGGAATGCCTGCTCCGCTTCCTCGTGCCGAGCTGGTCGATGTACGGGGAGGATTGCGACCCGATCACGCCCGGCATCCAGTTCGGGCGCTACTGGGGCGGCGAACGGAGGACCGAGACCGTCGCCGGCACCACCGGCACCGGAACGATCTACGACTCGATCCGGGTGAACGAGCACCTGGCGCTGGCGGTCGGCAACCAGTCCGGCGAGGCGCTGATCGTCGGCGACGACGGACGCGAGTGCTTCGCGATCGCGGGCAACGGCCTGAGCGGTCGGCTGGTCAGCCTCGAGTACGACCACGTCAGCGGCATCTGCATCGCCGGCAACATGGCCGGCGGCCTCTTCTCCACCAACCTCACCGGGCGCCGCACCCGAGCCCAGCTCGACCAGGCCCAGTGGGTCGCGGAATCGCCGCCGGGGCCGGTCGACGCCTGGATCTCGACGGCTTCCAGCTTCGGCTTCTTCTATCGGGCACAGGACGACGGCAATGGCGCCGCCAACGACATCTTCCACCGGAGCGTGGCGGGCACATGGACGAGTCAGGAGTACAGCCTCGGCCTCAAGGTCACCAGCGTCTACCACGACCCGGTCCTCGAGCGGCTTTACGCCACCGCGGACACCGGCTTGGGCTTCATCGCCAACGACGGCCAGCAGGGCGAGGTGTTCCCCGAGGGGCTCATCAACTTCGAGGGCCACCACGTCCAGGGCGACCGCCGTGGCGGCCGGATGCACGTCGTGACCGGCGAACCGGGCGACCTCGACGGTCCCTGCCCGATGTGGGAGGTCATCATGAACGGGGTGGCCACCACGACGCCCCCGGCCGAGTTCATCGGCTACACGGCCCCCGGACGGCTTCCAAGGCTGCACTACAGCGCGAACTTCTTCGTCTGCCTCGGGAACCGGGGACTCTTCAGCCTGTTCCCGCGCCGCTTCAGGGACTGGCCGGAGTATGCCCGCTACATGTTCGGCAGCGCCGCGGTCCTGCCCCAGGGCGACTTCGACGGCAACGGCGTCTCGAACATCGACCAGGCCATTGGTGGCACGGGGGGACCGCACCCACGGATCGAGCACGTGGAAGGGTTCACCCGGGTCGAACTGCCGGTCTTCCCCTTCTATCAAGGGTATTGGATCGACGCGGAAGAATCCGGCGACCTCACCGGGTTCCAGCACTACGGGGGCATTCCCTACATCCTCGCACCGGGGGGCGTGGGGCTGATGGCTCCGACCGATCTCACCCACTTCTACCGATTCAACCTTCGCTACGACTTCTGACGGCCTCCCTACAAGCCTGCCGGCCGCTCCCGGCAAGCTCCGCTCCGCGGAACAACCCGGCAGGACCTCACGAGCGATGAGTGCCACCGACCGGGCCCTCGTGATCGCCGGGCACCTGCTGCTCACCTGCCTGGCGTTCATCGGCGCCATGGCGGCGTGGAGCCTCGGCGCGGTGGCCTACGTCTGGATCGTGAACTTCGACATCACCCCCCAGCACCGCAAGGTCCTCTCGATCGTGCTCTCGGCCTTCGGAGGGGTGGCCGTGCTGCAACTCCTGCTCGATCTCCTGCCGGCGTCGTGGAACCGTGCCCTGGCCCACCTGCTGGGCCTGGCCTTCGGCGGCTTGATCGTCACCAACTGCGTGACCTGGCGCCTCCCGGTCCTCGACTGGCCGCCCTACCTGCTCGGGGCCCCGGTGGTCTGGATCACCCTGCTGATCCTCGAACGGCTCCGCAACGCCCCCGAGGGCCCCTGATCCGCCGGATCCGCGGTCATCGCTCGAACCTCAGGCGCAGGAAGTCCCGGTCGCCGCCCATGGGCACCGTGGCCTCGCGCTCCTCGTGGGCGGGCGCGGTCTCGACCGCTTGGTCGGTGACTCCGCCGTCGGACCAGGACTGCAGGTCGTCGCTCCGTTCCGGGATGCCGTCGACCACCGGGGCGAGCAGGCTGTGGCGGTAGCGCAGGGTGAGCCCTCCGGGGCTGGGCCTCAGCGCGATCAGCCCCGGAGGATCGGCCACCCGCGGGTCGGTTCCCATGAAGTACTCCCACAGGTTCAGGTAGCTGTCCCAGTCGGGATCCGCGTCGTCCCCCCACAGCAGCGCCTCGAGCGTCGGATCGCCGAGTTCCTCCGCCGTGAAGGCCTCGCTCCGCCACAGCATGTAGCCCTTGCCCGGGCCGACCACCGTGGTGCTGCCTTCCGCCGTCGCGGTGCCGTGCTCCACGTTGCCGGCGGCATCGGTGCCCACGACCTCGAAGGCATACTCGTGCCCCACCTCGCCGTGGTAGACCGCAGAGGTGGCCTCGGTGTTGTCGAGCCACAGGACGAACGGTCCGCCGTCGTCGGAGACATGGACGTCGTAGGTGGCGAGGCCTGCGCCGGCATCGCTTCCTGCCCAGCTCACCAGGAACGAGGATCCCTCGCGGGACGGAAGCGCCACCACGCCGGCGCTGGGACGAACCGGGTCGAGGGTGTTCCGGTGGACGTTGGTCAGAATCGGCTCGTTGGTGTCGAAGATGATCTCCGCCTGGGCCAGGACCAGTGTCTCGAGGGGCACGCCGGGCCGGGGTTCCACCGAGAAGGTGACGAAGCCATCCCCCTCGGGCGGCTCCTCGTTTGGCGGCAGGAAGCCCGCGAAGGGGTCCAGGGTGAGCAGGCCGCTGTCCGGGTCGATCGAGGTCAGGGTCCAGGTCACCACGCCGCTCGCCGGATCGAAGTCGCAGGCCAGCTCGACGTCGAGGCCGACGGCATCGCGCGCGTCGACCCGACCCGACCACGAGCTCATGCCCGGCGGCGCGGCGAAGGTCAGCTCGCCGAAGCCGAACTCGCCGACCCGGAAGG
>Ga0207814_100757_pt1 | contig 13878 bp, 14 predicted proteins | sample TtaePargueraPR_7_FD_187755 | JGI IMG/M metagenome (GOLD analysis project Ga0207814, IMG submission 187755) | Aerobic enrichment media microbial communities from Bioluminiscent Bay, La Parguera, Puerto Rico - Tt and P1 (2) (SPAdes) | ecosystem: Environmental > Aquatic > Marine > Unclassified ... | reverse complement strand
CCGAGTCCCGCCACCACCGCCAGTACGCCGCAGACCGCGGCCAGCACCGCCATGCGCTCGGGCGTGCGCGAAAATCCCCGCGCCGCCGCCGCCGGTATGATCAGCAGCGATGTGATTAGGAGAACGCCGACGATCTTCATCGAAATCGCCACGACGACCGCGATCAGCAGCACATAGACGATCTCGACGGCAACGATGTTCACGCCTTCGGCACGCGCGAGATCGCGGTCCACGGTCGCCGCCACAAGCGGCCGCCAGATCGCCGCCAGCACCGCCAGCACCAGCACCGCGCCACCGAGCACCAGGTAGACGTCTCCGCGCCCGACCGCGAGGACGTCGCCGAACAGGTAGCCGACGAGATCGACGCGGACCCAGGTCATGAACGCCAGCACCACGAGGCCGATAGACAGGGCGGCGTGGGACAGAATGCCCAGCACGGTGTCGCCGGCGACCCGCGCGACGCGCAGGAAGGCGACGAGCAGCAGCGCTACCGCCACCGTCATCAGGAACACACCGGCGGTCGGGCCGACCCCGGTCAGGAGGCCCAGCGCGACGCCGAGCAGCGCCGCGTGAGCCGTCGTGTCGCCGAAATAGGCCATCCTGCGCCAAACGATAAAGCAGCCGAGCGGACATGCGACCAGCGCAACGCCGATGCCCGCGATCAGCGCGCGGACGAAGAAATCGTCGAGCATCAGTGTGCGTCCCCGTGCGAATGGCCGTGGCCATGATGATGCCCGTGACTGTGATCGGGGCCGACGATCTCGCCGGACGGCGCGTGCACATGGTCGTGTTCGTGGGAGTAGATCGCAAGCGTCTCGGCGGCCATCGGGCCGAACAAACGCGTGTATTCCGGGCTGCGCGAGACGTCGTCAGGCTTGCCGGTGCAGCACACGTGCCCGGCCAGGCACAGCACGCGGTCGGTCGCCTTCATCACCACATGCAGGTCGTGGCTTACCATCAGGACGCCGCATCGGTAGCGGTCACGCAGCGATGCAATGAGCCGGTAGAGCTCGACCTGGCCGGTGAAATCGACGCTCTGCACCGGTTCGTCGAGCACCAGCACGTCGGGTTCGGCCAGCAACGCCCGGGCGATCAGCACCCGCTGGAATTCGCCGCCGGAGAGATCCTGCACCGGACGCCGGACCAGATGGCCGACTCCGGTCCGCTCCAGTGCAGCCGCGATATCGGACTGAGATGCCGGACGGACCAGCGTCATCAGCCTGTCGACCGACAGCGGCATGGTGCGGTCGACGGACAGCCGCTGCGGCACATAGCCGATCCGGGCGCCGGGCGCCTTCGTGATTCGGCCCTCGCTGGCACGCATGATTCCGAGCAGCGTCCGGATCAGCGTCGTCTTGCCGCCGCCGTTCGGACCAAGAATAGAGACGATCTCGCCGCGCCCGACCTCCAGGTCGACGCCGCGGATCAGCCAGCGCCCGTCCCGCCGCACGCCCAGATTCCGGCAGGCCAGCAGAGGACCTCCGGCATCGATGACGGCCCCCTTCCCCGCCGTCTCCTGCACAGCCACTTCACTCATCAACAGGTCCTCTAGCCGGTCAGCGCGACCGAATTGTTATAATGTAACATTTGTTATAGTATAACACATACCATGTCAGCCAAGCCGCCGCATCCGCCGGAGATCATGCCCATGTCACGCATCAGGCAATCCTTTGCCCTTTCCAGCCTATTCGCGGGATTCTGTACCGCACTTGCCGCCGCCGCCCCGTCCGCCAACGCCGACGCCCCGAACGTGGTCGCATCCATCAAACCGGTCCACTCGCTCGTCGCCGGCGTCATGGGCAAACTCGGAACGCCCCATCTTCTGGTCTCGGGAGCCGATTCCCCGCACACCTATGCCATGCGCCCCTCCGATGCACAGGCCCTGTCAGAAGCAGATCTGGTGTTCTGGATCGGACCGGAACTGGAAACCTTCCTGGAGCGGCCGATCGGAAACCTCGGCGACAAAGCGACATCTGTCGCACTGATCGATGCGCCGGGTCTTATTCTTCTCGGCTTCGGCGAAACCGACGCCGACGAGCACGAACATGACGGGGATCATGATGAGGATCACGACGCCGGAGATCATGATCAGGACGATCACGATGCGGAGGATCACGCCGGAGAGGGGCATTCTCACCAAGGCACGGATCCGCATGTCTGGCTCGATCCGGCGAACGCCCGCGCGATGGTCGACGCGATCGCCTCGGCCCTGGCAACGGCTGATTCGGAAAATGAGGCGGCATACTTGGCCAATGCAGAGGCACTGAAAGGGCGCCTGACACAACTGGAAGCGGACACGCAGACAATTCTGGAGCCTTATCGAAACGCCCCCTATTTCACCTTCCACGACTCGTTTCGCTACTTCGACGCGCGGTTCGCACTGGACGGCCATGGATCGATTTCAGTGAGTCCGGAACGCCAGCCCGGGGTTCAGCGTTTGGGAGAGATACGGGACGAAATCACAGCTTTTGGCCAAGTATGCATATTCGCAGAGCCGCAATTCCCGCCGAAACTCGTCAATGTGATCGTCGAGGGCACGACCGCGCGCACCGGGACTCTCGACCCTCTGGGCGCCTCGCTCCCCCCCGGCGAGCAGCTCTATTTCGAGCTTATCGGAGCCAACAGAAAAGCCTTCACGGACTGCTTCGGGTAATTGAGGTAGCCGGCAAAAGTAGCGACTCGCTTTCAAATCTCGCCGAATTGCGGTCCAATCGGATCGCAATTTGGGAGCGTGGGGAATGAAAGACGGTTTGGCCGAGGCGGCGGAGCGCCTCTCAGTCAGGCAATTGCGGACGATCGCGGCGATCGATGATCACGGTTCGATCCGTCTCGCAGCAGACAATCTCAACATCACTCAGCCGACAGCGACCAAGGCGCTCAAGGAAGCCGAAAGGATCCTCGGCGTCGAGCTGTTCACGCGGACCAACCGCGGCGTCATCCCGACCGGTTACGGGACGGCGCTTTGCCGACGGGCCCGGCTCATCCTGGCGGAACTCCGCCACGCGGGAGAGGAAATACGGGACCTCAAGGAAGGCCATGGCGGACGAGTCGTCGTCGGAACGTTGCTGGCCGCGTCGGCCCGGCTTTTGCCGACGGCCATCGCAAGGTTGCGGCGCGACCGGCCCAAGGTGTCGCTATCCGTCGTCGAGGGCACCAACGATGTCCTGATGCCGTCGCTCAGGCTCGGCGACCTGGATCTGGTGGTCGGCCGCCTGCCGGAATACCGCGGCCGCGAAGGCACCACCCAGGAAACGCTCTACGACGAGATGACCTGCCTGGCCGTGCGTCCCGGTCATCCTTTGCTGTCGTCCGCGGACATCAAGCTGACCGACATCCTGTCGTGGGGACTGATCGTACCGCCGCAGGAAACGACGCTGCGCCGCCAGCTCGAAAAATCCTTTCACGACGCCGGGCTCGATCTGCCGTCGATCGTGATCGAATCGGTTTCGGTCCTGACCAACCGGCAGCTGGCCATGCAAAGCGACATCATCTCCGCCTGGCCCTACCAGGTGATCCGCCAAGACATCCTCGACGGCAAGCTGTGCCGGCTGCCGGTGTCGCTTCCGCAGGCCTCCAGGCCGGTCGGACTGACGCTCCGCGCGAGCCACGACCCGTCGCCGGCGGCGGCCGCACTGATCGCCGCGCTGCGGATCGTCGCCAGCGAGATCCGCGACGAAGGCGCCACTGAGCTGATATTCTGATTTTCTATATCAAATTCGCAATTTTTCATTGTTGCTGAATATCATTTCCGTGGCACCTTGGGCGGAGCACAGGTGAGCTATGACCACATCCGACACCGAGGCACGTCTGGTCGAGGGCAAGCCCAGGCCCCGGGGCGCCTATCCGCACGTCAAGCGCGCAGGCGATTTCCTGTTCGTGTCCGGCACCACCGCCCGGCGGGCCGACAATTCGATCGCGGGCGCCGAGGTCGATGAGATGGGCACCAGGACACTCGACATCCGCGTCCAGACGCGGGCGGTGATCGAGAACATCCGCGACATCCTCGCCTCCGAAGGCGCCGGTCTGGACGATCTCGTCGAAATCACCGCCTATCTGGTCAACATGAACGATTTCGGCGGCTTCAACGCCGCCTATGCCGAGTTCTTCGACTATTCCGGACCGTCGCGCGCCACCGTCGCCGTCCACCAGCTCGCCCATCCGCACCTGTTGGTGGAACTGAAGGCGACCGCTTTCAAGCCCCGCGAAACGGCCTGATCCGAGGGAGACCGAGATGACTGTCCATCCGACGCTGAAGCCCTTCGACTTTCAGGGCTGGATCAAGGAAAACGAACACCTTCTGAAGCCCCCGGTCGGCAACAAGCATCTGTTCGACAACAAGTCGAACATGATCGTCATGATCGTCGGCGGCCCCAACAAGCGGGTCGATTTCCATGACGATCCGGTCGAGGAATTCTTCTACCAGCTCAAGGGCGACATGATCCTGAAGATCGCCGAGGACGGGGAGATCTACGACCTGCCGATCCGCCAGGGCGAGGTGTTCATGCTGCCCGCCCATGTCCGCCACTCCCCGCAGCGTCCGCAGGAAGGATCGATCGGCCTGGTGGTGGAAAGTCCACGCGTCGCCGGGATGAAGGACGGCTTCGAGTGGTTCTGCTTTGAGTGCGGCGGACTGGTCCACCGTATCGAGGTGGAACTCAAGGACATCGTCAACGATCTGCCGCCGCTCTACGAGGCTTTCTACGCCGATGAGGAAGCGCGGACCTGCAAAAATTGCGGCGCCGTCCACCCCGGCAAGACCCCGCCGGACGGTTGGGCGGATATCTGAGGGTGCGCCCAGCCGCCCCCTCTTCTTCAATACAGGTTGGAGGGCCAGGCGCCCCATGACCGTCGTCGACATGCACAGCCATTTCTTCCCGGAAAGCTGGCCGGACCTGGCCGCGCGCTTCGGGACGCCGGACTGGCCGTGGCTGAAGCACCTGGGCGACGGCAAGGCCATGGTGATGGTCGGTGACCAGGAATTCCGGCCGGTCTACTCGGCCTGCTGGAGCCCTGCCAAGCGCCTCGAGGAAATGGACCGCGACGGTATCGACATGCAGATCCTCTGCGCGACGCCGGTGCTGTTCGGCTATCTGAGAAAGCCGGAAGAGGCCGCCGCCTGCGCCCGCATCTTCAATGACGCGGCCCTCGAAATAATCGCCGCCGCACCCGACCGGCTGGCAGCGCTGGCCCAGGTCCCACTTCAGGACACCGATCTCGCCTGCCGCGAAGCCGAACGCGCCATGGCCGACGGCCATCTCGGCATTCAGATCGGCAACCATGTCGGCGTGCGCGACCTGGACGACGAAGGCCTGATCGCCTTTCTTCAGCATTGCGGCGACATCGGCGCACCGGTGCTCGTGCACCCCTGGGACATGCTCGGCCGCGAGCGCATGTCGAAGTGGATGCTGCAATGGCTGGTCGCGATGCCCGCCGAGACGCAGCTGTCGATCCTGACTCTGATCCTGTCCGGCGCCTTCGAGCGCCTGCCGAGATCCCTGAAAATCTGCTTCGCGCACGGCGGCGGCAGCTTTCCCTATCTGCTCGGCCGGGTCGACAACGCCTGGCGGCACCGGGATATCGTCCGCGAGGACTGTCCCAATCCGCCGTCCAGCTATGTCGACCGAATCCATGTCGACTCCGCCGTCTTCGACGAAGGCGCACTGCGCCTTCTGGTCGACGTCATGGGCGAAGACCGGGTAATGTTCGGAACCGATTATCCTTTTCCGCTCGGCGAGCAGCAGATGGGGGCGCTCGTCAGAGGCACCGGACGGCTGTCGGACGGCGAGAAGCGCAAGATCCTCGGCGACAATGCCATCGGGTTCTTCGGCATCCGGAAAGGGGTACGATGAACGACGACAATGCAGCAGGTGACGTTTCGAACGCCAAATAATATGTCCGCCGCACAGCGATCTGTCGGAGCGGACAACGACTCAGGGTGCAGCTGACAACCAACCAACGGGAGCTTTGAAAATGGCATCCAGACTGACATTCGCCGCGATGGGCCTAGGGGCCGCGCTGGCAGCCTCACCCGCATTCTCCGCCGAGCCGGTAACGATCGGCATGATCACCACGCTGTCCGGCCCGGCCGGCTATCTCGGCGAAGACGTTCGCGACGCTTTCATCCTGGCGATGGACGAGGAAGGCGGCGACAAGCTCGGCGGCGTCGATGTCGAGCTGATCGTCGAGGACGACGGCCTGAAGCCCGAGAACGCGCAGCAGATCGCCGACCGGATGATCAAGCGCGACAACGCCGAGATCATCACCGGCATCATCTTCTCGAACATTTCCCCGATCGTTGCCCCGATGACGCTGGGCGCCGGCCGCTTCTATATTTCACCGAATTCCGCCCCGTCGATCTTCGCCGGCGACAAGTGCCACGAGGACTACTTCGCCGTCGCCTGGCAGAACGACTCGCTGCACGAGGCCGCCGGCATCACCGCCCAGAAGGGCGGCTTCAAGTCGGCCGTCGTGATGGCCCCCAACTACCAGGCCGGCAAGGACTCGATCGCCGGTTTCAAGCGGTTCTTCGAGGGCGAGATCGTCGACGAAATCTATACCCAGCTTGGCCAGACCGACTATGCCGCCGAAATCGCCAAGATCCGCGCCGCCGACCCTGAAATGGTCTTCTATTTCCTGCCCGGCGGCATGGGCATCAACTTCATGAAGCAGTACGACCAGTCCGGCATGAAGTCGGAAATTCCGCTGATCGTCTCCGCGCCGAGCCTCGAGCAGCGCGTTATGGAAGCTGTCGGCGAGGCCTCGCTCGGCGTCGCGACTTCCAGCCACTGGAACGCCGACCTGGACAACGCCGCCAACAAGACGTTCGTGGAAGGTTTCCGCGCCAAGTACGGCCGCGAGCCGACCCCCTATGCCAGCCAGGGCTATGACACCGCGAAGCTGATCGCCAGCGCCCTCAAGGCAACCGGCGGCAAGGTTATGGATGACAAGGACGGCTTCCGCTCCGCCCTCAAGGCCGCCGACTTCGAGTCCGTGCGTGGCGACTTCGCCTTCGCCAACAACAACCACCCGATCCACGACTGGTATTCGATCCGGGCCCAGAAGGGCGACGACGGCAAGCTGCGCCTGGTCACCACCGGCGTGATCGCCGAGGATCACGTCGACGCCTATCACGACAAGTGCCCGTTGAAGTAATCGGACACCCCGGCGGACGGGTGGCCTCGCGGCTGCCCGTCCGTCTATCCTGTTTGGCGCGTCCGGGGGGAAGCGCGTAGATGCTCCTATTCGTCGAACAGCTGCTGAACGGGCTGCAGCTCGGCATTTTCCTGTTTCTGGTGGCCGCCGGCCTGACGCTGATCTTCGGCATCATGGGCCTGATCAACCTCGCCCACGGCTCTCTGTTCATGATCGGCGCCTATGTGGCCGCCACAGTGACCGGCCTGACAGGCTCCTTCCTCGCCGGCCTGCTGGCCGCCCTGCCCGCCGCCGCGGTCGCCGGCGTCGTCATCGAGTTCGTCGTGATGCGCCGGCTCTACGACCGCGAGCATCTCGACCAGGTACTGGCCACCTTCGGCCTGATCCTGTTCATCAACGAGGCGGTGACCATGATCTGGGGCCGCACACCGCTGTTCCTCAACGTGCCCGACGCTCTGAAAGGCACGTTCGAGATCATTCCCGGCATCCCCTACCCGGTCTACCGCATCGCCATCATCGCCGCCGGCATCCTCGTCGCGCTTCTGCTCTGGCTGGTGATTGCCCGCACCCGCGTCGGCATGCTGATCCGCGCCGGCTCCACCAACCGCGAGATGGTCGCGGCGCTCGGCGTCGACATCGCCCTGCTCTACACCGCCCTGTTCGCTGCCGGCGCCGTTTTCGCCGGTTTCGCCGGCGCCATGGCCGGGCCGCTCGTCTCGGTTCAGGTCGGCATGGGCGAGCAGATCCTGATCCTGACCTTCGTGGTCATCGTTATCGGCGGCATCGGGTCGGTGCGCGGCGCGCTGATCGGCTCGCTACTGGTCGGTGTCGTCGACACGCTCGGGCGCGCCTTTGTGCCGGATCTGCTGAAACTGTTCCTGCCGCCGGCCGAAGCCGACGGCATCGGCGCCGGTCTGTCCTCGATGATGGTCTATCTGCTGATGGCCGTGGTGCTGATCGTCAGGCCGAGCGGGCTGTTCCCGGCCGCCGCGGGAGCGCGCTAACATGCCCGCCGCCTACGAGAAGCCGTTCCTGATCGCCGGGCTGATCCTGCTGATCGCCTTTCCCTACATCGCCGAGGCGCTCGGCAACGCCTATTTCACCTCCACCGTCTCCCGCATCCTGATCTTTGCGATCGCCGCGATCAGCCTCGACCTGATCCTCGGCTACGGCGGCATGGTCAGCTTCGGACACGCGGCCTATCTGGGCGTCGGCGCCTATGTGGTGGCGATCCTGTCGTTCCACTTCTACGACGGCTCGGCGCTGTTCGGCCTGCCCGGCACCGAGTTCGCACCGATCGTCTGGCCGCTCGGCGTCGTTCTGTCGGCGCTGGCCGCACTGGTGCTGGGTGCGTTGTGCCTCAGGACCAGCGGCATCTACTTCATCATGATCACTCTGGCCTTCGCCCAGATGCTGTTCTTCTTCTTCGTCTCGCTGCAGCGCTACGGCGGCGACGACGGACTGTTCATGTTCGCCGGCCGCAGCCACATGCCGTTCATCGACCTGGATGACGACACGACGTTCTATTACGTCTGCGTCGCCTTCCTGGTCGGCTTTTACGTGCTGTGCCGGGCGATCGTCGCCTCGCGCTTCGGCCGCGTGCTGCAGGGCATCCGCCAGAATGAGCGGCGCATGACGATGCTCGGCTACCCGGTCTACCGCTACAAGCTCGCAGCCTTCGTGATCGCCGGGGCCGGCGCCGGGCTCGCCGGCGTGCTGCTGGCCAATCACACCAAGTTCGTCAGCCCCGACATCCTGCACTGGACCAAGTCCGGCGACATCCTGATCATGGTCATCCTCGGCGGCATCGGCACACTGACCGGCCCGATCCTGGGCTCGGCCGCGTTCCTGCTGCTCGAGGAATACCTGCCGGTGATCTTCGGCGACCTTTCGATGGACCTGCTCAAGGACCACTGGCGCATCGTGTTCGGGCCGATGCTGATCCTCATCGTCCTGTTCGCCCGGCGCGGGCTCTACGGCATGCTATTCAGGCGAGAGAACGGCGATGGCTGAAACACCGCTGCTGCGCATCGAGGGGCTTGCCAAATCGTTCGGGGCACTGAGGGCGACCGACGACCTCAGCCTCGACGTCGCCGAGGGCGAGATCCATGCGCTGATCGGCCCCAACGGCGCCGGCAAGACGACGCTTGTGAACCAGCTGTCCGGCGAACTCGCCCCCGATGCCGGCCGCATCGTCTTCGACGGCCGCGACATTACCCGCATCCGCGCGCACGAGCGCCCGCATCTCGGACTGGTGCGTTCGTTCCAGATCACCTCGATCTTCCCGGAGTTCACAACGCTGGAGAACGTCGCCCTGTCCGCCCAGTCGCGGACCGGACACAGTTTCCATTTCTTCTGGCCGGTCGCCGGCGACGAAAACCTGAACGACATCGCCCGCCAGACGCTTTCCTCCGTCGGGCTGGAAGCGGACGCGGGGCGCCCCGCACACGCCCTGTCGCATGGCCAGCAGCGCCGCCTGGAGCTCGCCATGGCGCTGGTCCTGAAGCCGCGCCTGCTGCTGCTTGACGAACCGATGGCCGGCATGGGGCCCGACGAAAGCGCCTTTGTCGTCGATGTCCTGTCGAACCTGCGCGGTACGGTCACCATGCTGCTGATCGAACATGACATGGACGCCGTCTTCGCGCTGGCCGACCGCATCACGGTGCTCGTCTACGGTCGCCCGATCGCCTCCGGCACGCCGGAAGCGATCCGCAGCGATCCGGCCGTCCGCGAGGCCTATCTCGGCGACGAGGAGGCGGCCTGATGCCGGTCCCCGAATGCTGAGCCTGTCCGCCGTCGAAACCTACTATGGCCGCAGCCAGGTGCTGTTCGGCGTCGACCTAGAAGTCGCGGCAGGAGAAGTCGTGACCCTGATGGGCCGCAACGGCATGGGCAAGACCACGACGGTGCGCTCGATCCTCGGCCTGACGCCGCCGAAATCCGGCCGCATCGCTTTTGACGGCCGCGAGGTCGCGGGCCTTCCGCCCCACAAGGTCGGCCGCCTCGGCATCGGGCTGGTGCCGGAAGGCCGCCAGATCTTCCCGACCCTCAGCGTCCGCGAAAACCTGTTCGCCACCTCCGCCAACCGCGCGAACAGCGAAACGCCGTGGACGCTCAAGCGCATCTACGGCCTGTTTCCACGCCTTGAGGAGCGTCAGGACCAGCTCGGCAGCTCGCTGTCCGGTGGCGAACAGCAGATGCTCGCCATCGGCCGTGCGCTGATGACAAACCCCCGGCTCCTGGTGCTCGACGAGGCAACCGAAGGCCTGGCGCCGCTGATCCGCGAGGAAATCTGGTCTGTGATCGAGCGCCTGAAGGGCGCCGGACAGTCGATATTGCTGATCGACAAGAACCTGGCCGCGCTGAAACGGATCGCAGACCGGCATTTCATCATGGAAAAAGGCAAGGTGGTGTGGTCCGGCGACAGCGCGGCGCTTGTCGCCGATCCCGACATCGCCCACCGCTATCTCGGAGTGTAGGACCGAACCGGCCACGCCCTTGTCAGGCGGATTGGCGCTGCCTACGGTTTCAGAAATTTGGCCAGCCGCGAACTCGCCGGGGAAAGTTCACATGCGGGTTTCGATCGTTCCGGTTCTTGTCGTAGCAATCCTCACGGCCGGCACCACCGGATACGCACAAACGGGTTTGGGGGGCGAACCTGCAGCGGTCGGCGAAGCCGGCCGCGTCGACGAACCGGTGCCCCCTGCCGAAGCCCTGCGCATCAGAGATACGGTCCGTGTCGTCGTTCAGCTGAAGGATCCCCGCGCATAGTCTATGGACAAATCACAATCGTCATAACGCGCACGCGAGTGTTGCAGGCTTTCGGCCACCGCGTGACCGCAATCGACCACGGCTATGCCCTCGCCCGCGATCTCGCCTCAAGCGTCCCTTGTCATCCCCTTAGGAAGGTGCAGGAATATCCGTAGCGTCAAGATCGGGTTGGGGAGTGAGAACTATGCAGATATCATTGGCCTGGGTCACAGTATTGGCGGTTCTCGCAACTGCGCCAGTTGCTGCGCAATCAGCCGGCGACGGAGATCCGGACCGCCGTCGCGACGTCAGGGCACCGGAGATCGAAACCGCACCGGTGGTCTTGCCCCCGACCGCGATAGAAGTCCTGTCAACCAACGCCTACGTACGAGTAATCGTCCAACTCAAAGATCCGCGCAGCGCAGAAAGCGACGCAATTTCAACTGCCAACCGGCAGGCGATCGCCGACCTGCAGTCAGCGGTATTGGCCAAGGCCTTCCCCGACAAGCGCGCCCAAACTGAAAGCGGCGATGCCCGATATGGCCTGCGCCTGATGACCAGCCTCCCCGCTATTGCCATCTCTGTGGATCGCGACGAGCTTGAGCGGCTGCAATCTGATCCGCGCGTGCTCAACATTGCGCCTTCTCGGAAAATGGAGGCCAAACTCGACCAGTCCACCAAGCTCATCGGCATGGATCAGGCTTGGAAAGCGCCGTACCGGGCACGAGGCGGAAAATTCGCTGTAGCGATCATGGACGAAGGGGTGAATCTGAAACACAAGTTTCTCGAAGCCACCCGCATAGTTGCCCAAGCCTGTTTTTCCGGCGGCGGGAATCCCGAGTTGAGCGTCTGTCCGAACGGCAAGACGAAACAGATTGGTGGCAGGTCCGGGAAAAACTGCCCGATGAGCTACGATTGCGACCACGGAACGCATGTGGCCGGGATCGCGGCCGGTTTCAATACCGACCGGCAGCCCGGGGAGCCGAAGCAGGGCGTGGCGTACAGGTCCAAGATCATCGCCGTCCAGGTGTTCTCGAAGTTCGAGGACGAGGATGGCGACAAGTACACCGGGGCCTTTGACGAAGATATGCTCGCGGCGCTGGACTGGCTGTATACCAACCGTGGCACCTTCTCCACACCTCTGGCGGCCATCAATATGAGCATTGGCGGCGATATTCCATTCACCGCGAACTGCGACGCCGTTTCCGAGGTGAACGGCCCACTTTTCAAAATGGCGATCGACCAGTTACGTGCCGCCAATATCGCGACCGTGATCGCAGCGGGCAATGAAGGCTTCCGCAATGCGGTCAACGCCCCGGCATGTATCTCGACGGCTGTGACAGTGGGCGCCACTACCAAGAAAGCCGGAAATCAGCGCGAAAAGATTGCGTTCTACTCAAATATCGGAAGGGTCGTGGACCTGCTCGCGCCCGGCGGAGACGCTTTCTATCCGGAAAACACCAGCTTCGATTCACCGATTCTGTCGTCCGTCCCTGGCAACACATTCGAGGCGCAAATGGGCACCTCGATGGCAGCACCACACGTGGCCGGCATCTGGGCGGCGATCCGCTCGGTCAAGGGGTGCGGGAGCAAGAGCGTCAGAACCATCCTGAAGGCCCTCAAGCGCACCGGTAGAGAAGTCCCGGATACCTACTATACGAGGAAACGCGCCGACGTCCCCAAGGCACTGGTGGAACTCGGCTGCTCAGCGAACGATTCGAGCCGCGTTTTTGCCTCTACTCCGTAAGAATTCTTTCGGCCGCACGAACAGTCCGTCCACATGACCGAAATCTATCGCGGCATGGATGAAGCCACGCTCGCCCGCGAATACAGTGCGGCCGGGACGGTGCCGAGCATCGAGCCTATTCTGGATCGCTATGCCGCCCTGTCGGCAGAAATGCGGGCGACCCTGCCCTGTCACCTCGACGTTGCCTACGGCCGCACCGAAGCCGAGACGATGGACGTCTTTCCCGCCGGCCCGCACGCGCCGGTCTTCATGTTCGTGCACGGCGGCTACTGGCGGCGCCTGTCCAAGGACGAGTCGTCCTTCATGGCCGGCGTATTCACCGACGCGGGCGTATCGGTTGCCGCCATCAACTACCAGCTCGCTCCAGAGGCGAGCCTCGACGAGATCGTCCGCCAGTGCCGCGCCGCGCTCGCCTGGCTCCATGCCAACGGCCGGGAATTCGGCATCGATCCAGCCCGGATCCATATCGGCGGATCGTCCGCCGGCGGACACCTCGTCGGCATGCTCCTGGCCGATGGCTGGCACGACCTGTTCGGCGCGCCTCCCGACGTGGTCAAGGGAGCGATGTCGGCAAGCGGCCTCTACGATCTCGAGCCGGTCCGGCTGACCACCCCCAACGAATGGCTCGATCTCGACGGCGGCGCCGCCGCCCGCAACAGCCCGATCCTGCACCTGCCGGAACGTTCCTCTCCCGGAGGCTGCCCGCTGATCGTCACGTGGGGCGGCAGCGAAACGTCGGAGTTCAAACGGCAGAGCCACGACTATGCCGCAGCATGGCAGCGACAGGGCTTCCCCTGCTCTGCCTACGAGATCACCGAACGCAATCACTTCGACATCATCCTCGACCTCGCCGACTCGGAGAGCCGGCTCGCCCGGGACACGCTCGCGATGATCGCCGAGGCTTAGGCGCGCGGCGCCTTGCCAAGCGCATAGAGGACCAGCCCGGCGGCACGTGCGGCATCCGGCGCCACCATATTGCGAAAATCGATCAGCTGCGGCCGGCGCATGCGCGCGCGAAGCGCGCCGAAATCTAGATCTCCGAATTCCGGCCATTCGGTGAGGATCACCACCGCATCGGCGTCCGCGGCAACGCCGAGCGCATCTTCGGCGTAGTCGATGCCATTGAGGACCGCCCGCGCATTGTCCATTGCCTGCGGGTCATACGCCGTCACGTCGGCTCCGCCCCCGACCAGTTCGGAAAGGATCGACAGCGCGGGGGCTTCACGCAC
>Ga0207814_100755_pt1 | contig 13882 bp, 6 predicted proteins | sample TtaePargueraPR_7_FD_187755 | JGI IMG/M metagenome (GOLD analysis project Ga0207814, IMG submission 187755) | Aerobic enrichment media microbial communities from Bioluminiscent Bay, La Parguera, Puerto Rico - Tt and P1 (2) (SPAdes) | ecosystem: Environmental > Aquatic > Marine > Unclassified ... | reverse complement strand
GGCCGCCGCTGTCAGTGGAGAGCAGGGTGGGCGTGCCTTCGATGCCGCGAACCGCCTTCAGGGCGCGGATCTCGCGCCGCGCCAGCACCCAGGCGAGCGGCCGCACCAGCAGGGGCGACTTGCCGACGAAACGACGGATCACGCGCTCGCCGTCCCGGCCGGCGAGCTTGCCGGAATGGGTTTCCGAGAAAATGTCCCGTTTGAAGACGGTTTCGGAAACGAAATCGCCCGGCAGGATCCTGGAGTTTTCCATCATGTTCTTTCGCTCGGCGGGGCGGCGCCCGGAATAGCGCGCGATAGGTGCCGGAGGCGCACTACCCTGTCAAGACGACGGCCGGTATTTACAATCGCAGGGTGAATCAGCCGGCCGCGGCGGCGGCCCGGCCTTTCAGCCACTCATCGACCTTCTGCAGCAAGGTGTCCGGGCTGATCGGCTTCGACAGATAATCATCCATGCCCGCCTGCACGCATTTCTCGCGGTCGCCCTTCAGCGCGTGGGCGGTGACGCCGATGATCGGCGTGTGGCGCCCGTCGACGGCCTCGCGCCGCCGGATCGCCTCGGTTGCCTCGAGACCGTTCAGTTCCGGCATGGAGACATCCATCAGGATGAGGCGTGGCGGCTTGCGGGCGCTGGTCTCGACGGCCTGCTTGCCGTCGCCGACGATCTCGAAGGAATAGCCTGAATCGATGAGGATCTGCGAGAAGACGAGCTGGTTCACCTCGTTGTCCTCGGCAATGAGGATGTCGAGCGCGAAGTCGGCCGGGCCGGTGTGGCGTGCGAGCGGTTCCGGCTGCGCCGGTTCGTCACGCGGCGGAAGCGTTTCTTCTCGGACGTCCTTCGCTGCCGTTCCGTCGTTGGCGGCGAGGGGAGCCTCGGCCGGTTTCGGGGCCGGGTCCTCGGCCAATGCCGGTTTCGGCGCGGATTGCCGCAGCGGGCGTGTGCTGGCCAGTTCGGGCGCGGCGGGTTCCTCGGGTTCGGGCGCTGGCGCAACGGGCTGGACGGAGGTGCGGCTACCGGCGATGGCCGCGATGATCGCGTCGAAAAGATGCGATGACCGGGCCGGCTTCATCAGGTTCTTGTGGATGCGTAGCCGGCGGATTTCCTCCGGCGACACGCCGTTGTCGACCGAGGTCAGAAAGACGATCGGCGTGGCGGCGATGCGGGCGTCGGACCGGATGGCGGCGGTGACGTCGAGGCCGTTCATCCCCGGCATCTGGTAGTCGAGGATGAGGCAGTCGAAGGGCGCGTCGAGCTTCACCGCCTCGCGCATGACCTGCAGAGCCTCGAGACCGGAACCGACGGCGCAGCTGTCGAGCTTCCAGGCATTCATCTGTTCCAGCAGGATGGAGCGGTTCACCGAATTGTCGTCGACGATGAGGATCCGCGAACCGGTGATGTCTTCCGGCGGCGGCATGCGCCGTTCGATCTCGCCATGCTTGGGCAGGGTGAGCGAGAACCAGAAGGTCGATCCCTCGTCGACGGTGCTCTCGACGCCGTAATCGCCGCCCATCAGGCTGACGATCGACGACGAGATCGCCAGCCCCAGGCCGGTGCCTTCATGGCGGCGCGTCGACGAGCCGTCGACCTGCGAGAATTTCTCGAAAACGGTCTTCAGCTTGTCCTCGGGAATGCCGATGCCGGTGTCCGTGATGTCGAATTTCAGCTCGGTCCGGTCGCCGAGATCCTTGCCGTTCACATTGATCAGGACATGGCCGAATTCGGTGAACTTGACCGCGTTGGAGACCAGGTTGGTGATGACCTGACGCAGCCGCCCGACATCGCCGACATAGGCGTCGTGAATTTCCGGGTCGACGCGGACGATCAGCTCGATGTCCTTTTGCTGGGCGCGGGCGGTCATCAGCGTGGCGACATCGGAAACGGCCTCGCGCAATTCGAAGGGTTGGTCGTCCAGCTCCATCTGGCCGGCATCGATCTTCGAAAAGTCGAGAATGTCGTTGATGATGGTCAGCAGCGCATTGCCCGACTTGATGATGACGTCGGCGAATGTGCGCTGCTTGGAATCGAGTTCGGTCGCCGCCAGCAATTCGGCCATGCCCAGCACGCCGTTCATCGGCGTGCGAATCTCGTGGCTCATATTGGCGAGGAATTCCGATTTGGCCCGATCGGCGGCCTCGGCCTTGAGCTGCGCGTCGCGCAGCGCCTTTTCGCGTTCCTTGAACTGCGAAATGTCCTCAATGCGGATGACCAGATAGTTCTTGCCGTCGGCGAGCTGCTCGCGCGACTTGTAGACCCTGCTGGCGAAGATCGAGCCGTCGGCCCGGATGATGTCGTGTTCGTGCAGCTGGGTTTGTCCGTTCCGCATCACCTCGGACTCGAACATGGTCGCCTCGTCCACTTCGTCGGGGCCGACGATTTCCAGGGCGGTCTTGCCGACGATGTCTCCGACCGCCATCGAGTGCAGTTCGGCGAAGGCCTTGTTTGCGATGACGCAGACGCCTCCGCCGTCCTTGACAAGAACGGGGCTCGACAAGCGGTCGAGAATGCTTTGCGCCAGTTCCGCCTTGGTGCGCGCGGCAATCGCCTCGTTCTCGCGCGCCCGCAATTCGCTGATATCCGTGGTTATGCCGACCAGATAGACCGATCCGTCGGAGCCGACGGCCTTGGATTTGCGCGCCAGCCTGTATTCCGGTCCATACTTTCCGGAGAGGGCAACCTCCTCGTTCTGCTGGACCTCGCCGGTGTCGAGAACACGCTGGTCGGCGGCCATGAAGCCGGAGCCCAGTTCGTCGCCGTAGACTTCGCGATCGGTCTTGCCCATGCCGTCCGCGACCGACATGCCGGAAAAATTCTCCCAGGCGGAATTGGCGTAGATGAGCTTGAGGTCGGGCGTCTTGGCGTAGACGGCCGCGGGGATCGCCTCGATGATGTTCTGATAGAGCTCATTTTCCCGGACACGCTCGGACAGCGCCATCTGCTGTTCTTTCAGCTCGGTGATGTCCATGCGCAGACCGATGAGCATGTTGTCTTCGGTTCGCGTATTGATGATCTGGAACCACTTGCCGGAATCGGTATGGCGGAGCGACTCGAAATGGGGAAGCTGATACTCGATCAGCTTGCGCCGTTTCCATTCCTCCGGATTGGTGGCGAACAGAATGTCGATTTCAGGATCCGAACTGTCCCGCCACATATCGTTGGCATGCGCGGTCTCGACCGCATCGCGCAACGTCTTGCCGGGCCGCATGGCCGGGTCCATCCTGGGCTGGTCGTCGCGCAACTGGCGGTTCGACAGGAGGAAACGGTCCTGGTCGTCATAGACGATGATGCCGATCGGCACATTGTCCAGGATGGTCTGCATGAGATGGAAGGACTTCTCGGCTTCCTGCTGGGCCTTTTCGAGCTGCTGCGCGTGGTTCTTCTCTTCGGTGATGTCGGTGCGGATGCCGATCAGGATGCCGCTGGGCAGGCGCCGGTTCTCGATCTTGCACCAGACGCCGGAGGAGAACCGGTGGACGCTCTCGAAACGGGGCTTGTGGAACGCCTGCACCCGTCTCGATACGATTTCTTCGACCTCGGATGCCGCCAGATTGTCGAGTTTCGGGTCCTCCTCGTAGGTCCCGCGCCGCACGCCCTCTTCCAGGATCGACCTGAGCGGGGTTCCGGGAACGAGCAGGTCGGCGGTGCGGGGATAAAGCCGCCGCATCGCATTGTTGGCATAAACGAGGTCATCGTTCTCGTCATAGATCACGACGCCCGAATCGATGGCGTCGAGGCAGGCGTCGAGTATGTTCGAGAGACGGCGGTTCTCGTGGCGGGTCTGCTCGGTTTCCTCCAGCACGTTGACGATGTTGCCGAGGGTGTTGCCGCTGCCGCGATATCCCTGGAACCGGCCGGTCTCGTCGAAGACCGGGTGGCCGCTGACGGAGATCCAGTGCGTGACGCCGTTCGGATCGGTGTATCTGTAGACGAAATCGCGAAACGGCTCGTGCCGCATCAGGGTTTCGAGATGAGCCTTGAACTGCTCCGACTGGCCGCCGCTCTTGCGGAACAGGTCGAGCCGCGACTTGCCGATGAACGCCTCGGGATTGGTTCCGGTGAATTCCTCGACCGAGCCGGAGAAATAAGTGAAGTCGTGATTCCGGTCGGTGATCCAGATCCAGCCGGCGGCGATCGACAGGAGCTGCTCGTGGTCGTCGACGGTCATTCCCTCGGGAAGGAGGGCCGCATTTTTCGATCGCGGAGCCTTGTTCATCTTCGACCTGCCGAACGCATGAAATCGCGGTGTGCCGGATGGGCACGCCGCACGCATTCCGCGAAGATTCGCCGAAACAGGTGAACCGCGCGTTAACCCTGCTGTTTACCTGCAAGAATTAGCTAGAGCGGCGTCCGATCTGAACAATCAGATCGGCAAACTGTCGCGCCAGCCGGTCTAGCGGTGTTCCTCTACCGACGCATCGATCAGCGCCTTGTTGAAATAGCGCAGCGCGCGCAGTTGGCTTGCCCAGGCAATGATCTTCTCAGGGTCCTTTTCGTCGACGACCGGCAGGCGCGCATGGCCGCCGGCGTCGAAAAGGCGAAGCGCCTTTTCCAGCGTGTCGGAGGGCTTGAGCGCCGGCGTGCCGGTATCCGGATCGTAGCGTTCCGGCTCGGCGTCGGGCGGCGGCATGTCCATGAAATCCATTACCAGCTTCGCATAGGTGAGCGACCTGTGCGGACCCTCATGGATAAACAGGCCGCGGGTTTCCAGCTGCCATTGGAAGTAGGAATGGTTGTGGATCGCCTGGTTGATGCCATAGGCGATGGCGACGGTGAGCAATAGCGCGATCGACAGCGTGTAGCCGCCCGTCAGCTCGAAGACGATCATGGTGGTGGAGAAGGGCGCACCGAGGACGGCGGCGGCGACGGCGCCCATGCCGAGGATCGAATAGAGCCCTTCCGACGAGGCCAGTTCGGGAAAGACGGAGGCTGCGATCAGCCCGAAACTTCCGCCGGCCATGGCGCCGAGATAGAGCGCCGGCGAGAAGATGCCGCCGCCGAACCGCGACGCCAGCGTGATCGCGGTCGCCGCGGTCTTGGCGACAAGAAGCGTCAGCATGAGGTGCAACGGCAGGTTGTTCTTCAGGGCCGCGTCGGTGGTCTCGTAGCCGACGCCGAGCACTTCCGGGAAGAAGACGGCGATGGCTCCGACCCCGGTGCCGCCGATGACGGGACGCAGCCATGTCGCCATGGTGACATGGCGGGAGACCCAGTCGGTCGCGATCAGCGAGAACTGGAACAGGATCGCCACGGCGGCGCAGGTGACGCCGAGCAGGGCGAAGGCCGGGAACTCCCAGTAGGAGGTGATCTGGTGCTCGGGAATGACGAAGGCGGCGATGTCGCCGAACCACAGCCGCGTCAGCAGCGTGCCCATGACCGAGGCGAGCACGATCGGCACGATGGCCGACAGCGCGTAGTGGCCGAGCACGACCTCGTGGGCGAATATCATGCCGGCGATGGGCGCGTTGAAGGAGGCCGATACGGCGCTGGCGACGCCGCAGGCGAGCAGGACGCGGCGGACGGAATCGGGCAGATGAAGGCGCTGGCAGATCGATGCGCCGAGCGTCGCGCCGAGATGCACCATCGGACCCTCGCGGCCGGCGCTGGCGCCGGAACCGAGCGACACGGCGGTGAGAGCGGCGGAGGAGATGCCTGGCCAGAAGGGCAGGCCGCGGCCGCCATGGATACGCGCCTCCATTACGTCGGCGACGGAAAAGGTGCGCTGCTTCGACTGGACCGTCTGCAGGAGGATGCCGACGATCAGGCCGCCGACAACGGGTGCCAGGAAGATGATCGGCTTCGGCACGCCGGCGGCGGCGCTGACGACCGCCTCGGACATTGTGCCAAGCCACAGGAACTGCACCGCGCCGATCGCCTCGCGAAAGAGGATGGCGGCGACCGCGACGACGAGGCCGATGACCAGAGACAGGAGCCAGACCAGCGGCAGGCGGCGCGCGGCGAAGGCGCGCAGGTTGACGCGCATTTCCGACAGCGCCGCCGCGCTGCCCGATATCAGCGGTTCGGCAAGACGTCGAAGCAGGGATGGCGAGTCGGACATGATGGCGGCCGAAATCCGTAGGCAATTACTCAACTGGGCCGGCCATCTTATCGCAAGCAAGGCGGGCTTGCGACCGGCGCGCCGGTTTTCCATGCCAACATTCGCGTCCAACGGCCCGGTTGCCTTGATTTTTTCATTCGCGAGGTTCAGGAGAGGGCATTCACCGGGCTCTAGAGCGATTGCCCCGGCTCATGCCGGAGTGCATGCCCGCCCAGTTCCCGCCTTCGACCGTCCACGGCCGTAACACGAACAAAGAAAATACGGCGCCATGTCCCTGTTCGACACTTCGCGTATCAGCGTACGCTCCTCCGACCTCCCCGAACACGAATCCCGTATCCTCAGCCTGCCGATCCTTTGCGTCATCGCATTCAGCATCGGCCTGGTCGCCGCCGCCGGGGCGGTGATCTTCCGGATCCTGATCTCCGTCGTTCACAATCTCTTCTTCTACGGCACCTTCTCGACCGTCTACGACGCGAACCAGTTCGATCCGCCGAGCCTTTGGGGGCCGCTGATCATCCTGTCGCCGGTCATCGGCGGCCTGATCGTCGTGTGGATCGTCAGAACCTTCGCGCCGGAGGCCAAGGGCCACGGCGTGCCGGAGGTGATGTATGCGATCTATCACAACAAGGGGAACGTGCGCGGCGTCGTCGCGATCGCCAAGACGCTGGCCTCGGCCGTGTCGATCGGGTCGGGCGCCTCGGTCGGCCGCGAGGGGCCGATCATCCAGATCGGCGCCTCCTTCGGCTCGACGGTGGCGCGCAAGCTGAAACTCGCGCGCTGGGAAAAGATCACACTGCTTTCGGCCGGCGCGGGCGCGGGCATCGCCGCGACCTTCAACACGCCGCTCGGTGGCGTGCTGTTCGCCGTCGAGATGCTGCTGCCGGAAGTCTCGACGCGCACCTTCCTGCCGGTGGTGGTCGCCACCACGACGGCGACCTATGCCGGGCGCATCGCCTTCGGGCTCGATCCGGCCTTCATCGTGCCGCTGGCGAACCTGCCGGTCCACCACGCGGTCGACTATGTCCAGCTGGTCGCCTTCGCGCTGCTGGGCGTGCTGGCGGGCGTGGCGTCCTGGGCCTTCATCCGCTTCCTCGCCTGGTGCGAGGACGTGTTCCCGACGCTGCCGGGCAACGAATACACCCAGAACATGATCGGCATGTTCGCGATCGGCGTGCTCGGCTATCTGTTCTTCGTGATGTCCGGCGAATACCACACCTACGGTGTCGGCTACGCCACGATCCAGGACATCCTCAACGACCAGCCCTATACCGTTCTGCTGCTGTTGCTGCTGCTCGGCGCGAAGATCCTCGCGACCTCGATCAGCCTCGGCTCCGGCGCGTCGGGCGGCGTGTTCTCGCCGTCGCTGTTCATCGGCGCGACGCTGGGCGGCGCGGTCGGCGTCATCGGCATGAGCCTGTTTCCCGAGCACGGCTTCGCGCCGGCCGAATTCGCACTGGTCGGCATGGGCGCGCTGGTCGGCGGGGCGACGGGCGCCTCGATGACGGCGATCGTGATGATCTTCGAGATGACGCGCGACTACAACGTCATCGTGCCGCTGGTGCTCGCGGTCGCCATCTCGGTCGGTATCCGGCGCTGGAGAATCCCTGACAATATCTACACGATCAAGCTGCGCCACCGCGGCCGGCCGATCCCGCAGATCCGCCACACCAACATGTACCTGGTCCGGCAGGTCAAGGAACTGATGGCGAAGAACTTCATCGTCCTGCCGATCGACACGACCGTCTCCGATGCCTTGAAAGCGCTGCCGCCGGACAGCGAGGGGCCAGTGCATGTGATCGCCGAGGACGAGGGACGCATTGCCGGTTACGTGCGCTTCGGTACGATCCCGTACCGGGCGGACCGGCGAGCGCACCAGACGCTGCGCGAGATCATGTCGTCGGACTACGTGATCGCGGCGCAGACGCATATCCTCAATTCGGTGATTACGCGCATGAACCAGCGCAACCGCTCCTATGCCATCGTCGTCGACGGGCCGGGCGTGGTGCCGCGTACCGACAATATCGTCGGCGTCATCGACACCAACGAAATCGCCAATGCGGTGATCGCGAACCACTACGCGTAAACGCGCATCGCGCGGCCCGTTGCGCGGGGTCCGGGCGCGGCATAGAAACATCCGCGACACGCGCGCCGGGTTCCGCCCGGCGCACTCACAGACAGACGGGGAGGTTTCCGTGGCCCTCAACGACATCCAGACGGCCGAACGCAACGAGAGCGGCATCGCGCTGGCACTCGACATATTGAAGCAGCGTTTCGGCGAGCGGTTCTCGACCGGCGAGGCGCTGCGCCGCCAGCACGCCCATTCGACAACCTACATTCCAGCGCAATTGCCCGACGGCGTCGTGTTCGCCGACGATGCGGACGAGGTGCAGCAGGCCGTGCAGGTCTGTGCCGACCACAAGGTGCCGATCATCCCCTTCGGCACGGGAACCTCTCTCGAAGGCCACATCAACGCGCCGGCGGGCGGCATCTCGATCGATGTCAGCCGCATGAACCGGGTTCTGGCGGTCAATGCCGAGGATCTCGACTGCGTGGTCGAGCCGGGCATCACCCGCAAGGCGCTGAACGACTATCTGCGCGACACAGGCCTGTTCTTCCCGATCGATCCGGGCGCGGACGCATCGCTCGGCGGCATGGCGGCGACGCGGGCGTCGGGCACCAATGCGGTGCGCTACGGCACGATGCGCGACAATGTCATCGCGCTCGACGTGGTGATGGCGAACGGCCGCAAGGTCACCACGGCGAAACGGGCGCGCAAGAGCGCGGCGGGCTACGACCTGACGCGGCTGATGGTCGGTTCCGAGGGTACGCTCGGCGTCATCACCTCGCTGACGCTTCGCCTGCAGGGCATTCCGCAGGCGATTTCCGGCGGCGTCTGCCCGTTTCCGACGCTGGAAGCGGCGGCCAATGCGGTGATCATGACGATCCAGATGGGCCTGCCCGTGGCGCGCATCGAATTGGTCAACGCGCTGCAGGTCGAGGCGATCAACGCCTATTCGAAGCTCGACCTGCCGGTGTCGCCCTGCCTGTTCGTCGAGTTCCACGGCACCGAGGCCGGCGTGAAGGAACAGGCGGAAACTTTTGGCGAGATCGCCGCGGAACTGGGCGGGTCGGAGTTCATCTGGTCGACGCGCGCCGAGGAGCGGCTGAAGCTCTGGCAGGCGCGCCATGACGCCTACTGGTCGTGCATCGCGCTGCGTCCCGGCGCGAAGGCGGTGGCGACGGATGTCTGCGTGCCGATCTCGCGGCTGGCCGAATGCATCGCCGAGACGGAGGCCGACATCGCCGAGGCCGGGCTGATCGCGCCGATCGTCGGCCATGCGGGCGACGGCAATTTCCACACTTCGGTGCTGGTCGACGACACGAGCAGGGAAGAAATCGCGGCGCTGGAGAAATTCGTCGAGCGGCTGAACATGCGGGCGCTCGCCATGGGCGGCACCTGCACCGGCGAACACGGCATCGGCCAGGGCAAGATGCACTTCCTCGAACTGGAGCTGGGCGGCGCGCTGGACGTGATGCGGTCGATCAAGACGGCGCTCGATCCCGACAACATCATGAATCCGGGGAAGATCGTGCGCCTCTAGGCACTTGGCGTCGCTTCTGTCTTGATCTTGCCGCCGAGAGGCGCACATCATGGACCAGAGGCGGCGGCCCCCTGCGAGAGACTGACGATTCGCCACCTCGGGGAGCAGAAAACTGGCGCGGCTATTCGTCATTTTCGGCAGTTTCATCGTACTGGCGCTGATCACGGCGCTGGTGGCGCCGTATTTTATCGACTGGGACGCCTATCGCGCCGATTTCGAGAAGGAGGCGACGCGCGTTCTCGGCCAGAAGGTGACGGTGTCGGGCAAGGCCAAGGCGAGGCTGCTGCCGTTTCCTTCCGTAACGTTCGAGGATGTTCGCGTCGGCGATCCCGAAAAGCCGCTCGTCGTCGCCGACCGCTTCTCCATGGATGCAGAACTGGCGCCGTTCCTGTCCGGCGAGTTCCTGATCTTCGACATGCGCGTCGTCAATCCGACGATCGATCTGGAAATCGACGAGCGCGGCATGCCGGACTGGTCGCTGCCGTCGGCCGGACCTGTCAGCCCGGCGCGGGTGGTGCTGGAAAACGCCCGCATCACCAATGGCGCGATCACGCTGCATGACCGGATCGACGGGCGCGACTGGGCGATGGACGGGATCAACGCGACGGTCTCGGCCGAGAGCCTGCTCGGCCCCTACAAGATCGACGGCAATGGCTGGATGAAGACGACGCCGCTCGCTTTCAGGATCAATACGGGGCAATTGTCGAAGGACGGCTTTTCGCTGCGCACCGTCCTGGAAATGGAGCGGCAGGGAATCGAACTCGCCGTGGACGGGAAGCTGGCGGAGCCCGAGGATGCCGCGGGCGCGCCCTATAACGGCACATTCACGGTGCGGCCGCTCGCCGGCATGTCGGACCGGCGCTACGTCGTGACGGGCGGTTTCGCGGCATCGCCACGGGCCGTCGAGGTGTCCGAATATCGCGGCGAGTTCGGGCCGGTCGCCGATCCCTATGTCGTGACCGGGTCGGCCGGTATCAGCGGCGGCGAGACGCCCCGCTACCATGTCGAGGTGACGGGCACGCAGGTGATGCTGCCGGAAGCCGGAACAGGCACCGAGGGGCAGGCGCCAAGCGGGACGGCGATCCCGTTTTCGAAACGGCTCGAGACCGTGCAATCGACGCTGGCCGCGCTGCCTTTCCCGCCGATCCCCGGCAGTCTCGACGTCGACCTGCCGGCGGTGGTGGCGGGCGACACCACGATCCGCGACATCAAGCTCGTCGCATCGCCGGACACGTCCGAGGACGCCGATCCGCGCCGGCAGTGGCGGGTGACCGATTTCGAGGCGCAATTGCCGGGCCGCACGACGGTCGAGGCGAACGGGCTGCTGCAACTGCCGCTGGCCGAGACCGAGGAGCCGGCGCGCTTTGCCGGATCGCTGGTCGTCGCCTCGCGCCAGCCCTCCGGACTGGCGACATGGCTGACCGGGTCCGCCGACGAATCCATTCGCCGGCTTGCCAATGCCGGGGTCGCCGCCGACATCTCTTTCTCGCCGGAACGCCAGACGGTCGACAATCTGGAGGTGATCCTCGGACCGGCACGCATGCGCGGCCACCTGGAGCGGGTGTCCGATCCGGCGCGGCGCGCCACGCTCGACATCGCGCTTTCGGGCGAGGATATCGATTTCGACGCCCTGGAGGCGCTGTCGGCGATCTTCATCGGCAAGGACGGCGCGGCGCGGTTCGCCGATCACGATCTCGACGTCAAGCTCGACCTGTCGAAACCCGACATTCGCGGCATTCCGCTCGACTCGCTGAACGCCTCGATCCGGTCGCGCGATTTCGACACCGAGATCGACAGGCTGTCGGTGACGGGGCTGTTCGGCGCCTCGGTCTCGGCGACGGGCAGTCTCGACAGGCGCAATGACGGGCTGCATGCCGGGGTCGACGCCACCATCGTCGCAGGCGACGGCACCGGGCTCATCGAGGGACTTTCGGAACGCTTTCCCGAAATAACGCAGCTGACGCGGCTGCGCGCCATCGCCGCGAAGAGCCCGGACGCTTTCGGCGACACGCGGCTCGACATCGTCGGGTCGATGGCCCGCAAGGACGCGCTGTCCGGCGAGGCGAGCCTGTCGGTCTCGGGTTCCACCGGCGGGACGGAGCTTTCGGTCACCGCGACCGCGACCGGGGACATGCAGGATCCGGAACGGGCAGCCCTGATCGTCAACGGCGCCTTCGACAATCCGCGCGGCGAGATGCTGTTCGCGCAGGCCGGCCTGCCGGTTTTCCCGGTCGAAAGCCCCGGTCCGCTCTCCGCGGAAGCGGCGTTGGACGGCAGCCTGTTCGACGGGATGAAATCGATCGTCACCCTGACCGGGGGCGACGATTTGCTGGCGCAGCTCGACGGCGTGCTGACCTCGGACATCCTGTCGACCGGCTTTACCGGCAAGGCGCAGATCGAGGCAAACGACATCGAGCCCTGGCTGATGACGCTGGGCTATGCCTTTCCGGGCACCGGGCTCGGCACGACGGCGGACATCAGTACGGCGGTTTCGGAGCGTGGCGGCAAATTCGTGCTGAGCGACATCGACGCGGTGCTCAACGCCAACCGGATCACCGGCGAACTGACGGTCGCCTCGCCTGACGCGGTGCCGGTGGTTCGCGGCGATCTTGCCTTCGAATATCTCGATGCCGGGCCGCTTTACGCGATCATCTCCGGCGATCCGGCCGCGTCGGTGCGCGTCGCCGACGGCGATGCGGCGCTGAAGCGGGAATTCGGACTGCCGATCCTCGTCGATCACGACATCGAGGTCGGGGTGACGGCCGGCGAACTGACTTTCCCGACGAGCGGGGCGGCGCTGACCGATTTCAAGGGCGATTTCGTCTATCGAGACGGTGCGATGGCGCTGAACGACATCACGGCCCGGCTCGGCAGTTCACCTCTCTCCGGGCTCGTCTCGATGCGGAACGACGCCGGGGCGGTGCTGATGAATTCGCAGCTGACGCTGGACGACGTGCCGGTTTCACGGCTGGTGCCGCAGGCCTCCGACATCTTGTCGGGCAAGGCGCATCTGGCGCTGCAACTGAACGGAAACGGGCGCAGCAACGAGGCGCTGATCGATTCGCTTGCCGGGTCCGGGGTGGTCTCGACAGGCGAACTGACGGTCAACGGCGTGCGCGGCGACGGCTTCGCGGAACTGATCGGCGAGGCCGACGCGATCGGCTACGGCATGCCGGAAGAGCAGATGCGCGAGGTGGCGGCGTCGGCGCTGCTCAGCGGCGAGACGGTGCTGCCGCCGAAGGACTATCCGATTTCCGTCGCCAAGGGCGAGATCCGGATGACGAATGCGACAGCGAAGAGTGGCGACCTGTCGGTCGATCTCGACGCGACGATGGATGTCGTCACCGGCGCGCTGACCGGCAATGTGCTGCTTTCGATCGATCCGGGCGAGGAGGTCGTCGCCGGCCCGCAGCCGGAGATCGCGCTTTCCTTCAAGCCGGACGGGGATGGCGGCGTCGCCGTGGACCGCGATTTCGGGCCGGTCACGGGATATTTGACGCAACGGCTGCTGGAAAAGGAGCAGGAACGCGTGGAGGCGCTGCAGGCACGGCTGCTGGAGAAGCAGAGGCTGCGCCGCGAGGTCCTGCTGCTGCAATATTACAAGCGGCTGGACGAAGCGCCGCCACCGGCGCCGGAGCCCGATCCGCTCAATGCGGACAGCGAGGACGCGGCGCTGCTGCAGCCGCTGCCGGCCGGCGAGACGGTACCGCGGGCCGATCCGGCGGTGATGCGCAGGGAGGCCGCGGAAGAAGTGGCGCGGCGCTTTTCAACCGGCACGCTCGGCCGGGATGCCGCGGCGCGCGGTGCGAATGCGAAGATCATCGAGCTGAACGCACAGAACTGAGGCCTCAGCCTTCCGGGAAACGGCCTTTCAGCGCCTCGTCGAGGACGTAAAGGCGCAGCGCCGAGGAGAGGTTGGAATCGCGGGGGCGGTTCTCGTCGATCTCGGCGATCAGCGAGGCGAGCGAACGGCCCTGTTCGTCTGCCGCGCGCCTGAGCAGGGCGAAGAAATCGTCCTCGACGGAATAGCTGGTGCGATGGCCGGCGATGGTGACGGAACGCTTGCGGACCGGCATCGACCGGTACGGCTACTTGTTCTTGCGGAAGGAATCGAGAGAGACGACGTCGGCGCCGCTGGACGGGGCTTTTTCCTCGTCGCCATCCGCGGCGGCGTCGTCCTTCTTCGCGGCTTTCGGCTTTTTCGGCAGCGGCGACGGTTCGGCGGCG
>Ga0207814_100749_pt1 | contig 13975 bp, 13 predicted proteins | sample TtaePargueraPR_7_FD_187755 | JGI IMG/M metagenome (GOLD analysis project Ga0207814, IMG submission 187755) | Aerobic enrichment media microbial communities from Bioluminiscent Bay, La Parguera, Puerto Rico - Tt and P1 (2) (SPAdes) | ecosystem: Environmental > Aquatic > Marine > Unclassified ... | reverse complement strand
CAAGCGGGTCGAAAACCCGCCGCTCCGCCAGCTGCTGTTCCCGCGCCAGTTGCAGCAGTCGCTGCATCCTGGCCCAGCTGCCCTTGGGGCTCGCCAGGAAGAACACATGGCTGGTAAAGATCAGCCGACGGTAACTGTCGATACCGCGCTGCAGGGCAATGGCCAGGCGCCGGCGGTCGAAGCGCTTCAGCGGCGCGGCATCTGCGGTCGCCGCAAGCTGCACACAGATACTGGTATACGCCAGTGCCAGGTGCTGGAACAGGATGACGCCGGTGAGCAGGTCGCGCCGCTGTTCCTGCGTCTGCGCGGCGGCGGGCGTCTCCCGGGCCTGCACGAACAGTGGATGGACCAGGTGCCGGCAGTGGGCCAGCACCACCGGGCGCAGGGTCTCGAGGCTGGCCAGGCGTTTGCCGGCGGGTGCGTTCCAGCGGGTGAGTTCGGTCAGCAGGCTGCGCAGGGTACCGGCGTTGCGCTGCGCCTTCTCTTCCATTGAATTCTGCTGCAAATAGCTGTCGATCCAGCGCTTCAGCTGACGCGGCGAATGGCAGCCGCAGGTCAGGGCGGACAGATTCAGCGGCGCGGGGGACAGGCGCTCGAGAAGAGATGGTGGCGGCGCGGGCGAGGCCGCTGGACTGCCATCGGGCGTACAGGTCGACGGTGCTTCGCCGGGTGTCGACCCATGGGCTGGTGGCTGACCGGCTTCAATGCCGGTTCGGGGATCTCCCGCAGTGTGAGTATCGGCTGCTTCCTGCATGACTCTGACCGGATCTTATCTCTCCGCAGTATACGAGACATCCGGGCATACACAATTGTGCCGGTTGATTTCGGCGACACAAGTGTGGAGTTTTTGGCTATTTATTTGCGCTGATCGTCGCGCCGCTGTCGCCTGTTAGCTCCTTTGGGGGATACCCAAGCGTTGAGCCAGGCTGTGACTGGAGTGACGTTCAACGCCGTGCTCAGAGCGGCGTCTTGGATTTTTCCGCCGGAATCTCGCGTACCAGCCGGGGTACCAGGTAGCCGGGCAGGCGCTGGCGCAGCTGTTCCACCAGGTCGCGGGCGCGGGCATCGGACACCTCGAAATGTGCCGCACCCTGCACGCGGTCCAGCTGGTGCAGGTAGTAGGGCAGTACGCCGGTGTCGAAGAGTCGTTCCGACAGTGCGGCGAGGGTCTCCTCATCGTCGTTCACACCTTTCAGCAGCACCGACTGGTTCAGCAGGGTGACGCCGGCGGCGCGCAGCCTGGCCAGTGCCGCGGCCACTTCGTCATCGATCTCATGGGCGTGATTGCAGTGCAGCACCAGCACCGGCTTGAGGTGGCTGCCGGCAAACCAGTCCAGAAATTCCGAGTTGACCCGCGACGGCGCCACAATGGGCAGGCGGGTGTGAATGCGCAGCTTGTCCAGCTGCGGAATCTGCGCCAGCTCTCCCGCCAGCCAGCCGAGCTGGCGGTCGCTCATCACCAGCGGGTCGCCGCCGCTCAGTATGACCTCGCGCAGGTCCTGCTGGCTGCGGATATACTCCAGCGCCTGCTGCCACTGGCTGCGGTTCAGGTGGTTGTCGCTGTAGGGAAAGGCGCGGCGGAAGCAGTAGCGGCAGTTCACCGCACACTGGCCGGCGGTGATCAGCAGCAGGCGGCCGCGGTATTTGTGCACCACGCCCGGCACCGGGTTGGCACTGGCTTCTTGCAGCGGGTCGTCGCTGAAGCCGGGGGTGGGCTGCAGTTCGTGGGCGCTGGGCAATACTTGCAGCAGTAATGGATCCCGGGGGTCGCCGGGGCGGATACGCTGGAGGTAGGGGCGCGGCACACGCAGCTGGAACAGGTCCGCGGCGGCGGCCAGCTGCGGCAGTTGCTCGGGGGCCAGCTGCAGCAGGTCGAGCAGTTCCTGCGGGTCGGTGACCAGATCGGCCATTTCGTCCTGCCAGCGCCGTTGTTGTGCGCTCACACCACTGCTGGTGGCGATTTCGGCGCGGGTGATTTCACGGTGGGGCTGGCGGTGCTGTATCATAGCGGGCTGTTTTTTGGCGCGGTCGGCGGCGGTACTGCTGTTGGCTGATGTTCCCCGGTGAGGGGCCGCGCGAAGTTTAATCAATTTGACGGCTTTATGCTGATATTTCGAGGAGCTCATGGGTACTTATTCCACTAACGAATTCAAAGGCGGCCTGAAGGTAATGCTGGACGGCGACCCCTGTTCCATCGTGGACAATGAGTTCGTGAAGCCCGGCAAGGGCCAGGCGTTCAACCGTGTGAAGCTGCGCAACCTGAAGACGGGCCGTGTGTGGGAGCGCACTTTCCGTTCCGGTGAGAGCCTGGAGTCTGCGGATGTGATGGACCGGGATATGGAATATCTCTACAACGATGGTGAGTTTTTCCATTTCATGGAGCCGGAGACCTTTGAGCAGCATCAGGCGGATGCGAAGGCGGTGGGTGATGCGGCGAAGTGGCTGAAGGAGCAGGATACCTGTGTGGTGACCCTGTACAACGGTGCGCCGCTGGCGGTGACGCCGCCGAACCATGTGATTCTGGAGATCACCGATACGGATCCGGGTGTGCGCGGTGATACGGCCCAGGGCGGCACCAAGCCGGCGACGCTGGTGACTGGTGCGGTGGTGAAGGTGCCGCTGTTCCTGGAAATCGGCGAGACCATCAAGGTGGACACCCGCACCGGGGAATACCTGGGGCGCGCCAAGGAAGACTGAACTTCCTGATCTGGCGATTCTGAAGGGCGGGTACTCTGGTATTCGCCCTTTTTCGTTCATGTCTTTGTGGTATTTACTTGGTCAGTATTGTGGCGGCAAAGCACTGGGCAGGGGTTTTCAGGACCGCTGTAAACCCATCCCTGGGCGCTGCGGCGCAAACATCCTGTTTGCGACGCTCCTGAAAACCCCTGCCCAGCGCGTTGCCTTCGCTTCCTGATTTCTGGGTTGTCGGCAGCTAAGCTAACGTCACCTTTTCAGCTAATTTTTCTATGTCTGATTCAATCTGGCGCCCCTCTGCCCCCCTCGAAAACCTCCGCCGCCGCGCTTCCCTGCTGGCGGACATCCGCCGTTTTTTCAGCGAGCGCCATGTGCTGGAGATGGAGGTGCCGATTCTCTCCCGGCGCGCCACCAGTGATCCCCATATTGATTCCATCGTTGCCGAGTGCAGCGGTGCGCCGGCGTTTCTGGCGACGAGCCCGGAGTTCGGGCTGAAGCGTCTGCTGGCGGCGGGGATGGGGGATTGTTATTACCTGGGCAAAGCGTTCCGCGATGGCGAGGCCGGGGGGCGGCACAATCCGGAGTTCACCATGCTGGAGTGGTACCGGGTGGGCTGGGACGATCATCGCCTGATGATCGAGGTGGGGGAGTTTCTGTCGTGGGTGCTGAAGCTTTCGCGGGTGCGTTCCTACAGTTACCGGGCGCTATTCCTGCAGCATCTGGATGTGGATCCGCACCGGGCGTCGCTGGAGGAGCTGAAGGCGGTGGTGGCGCGGGTGCTGGAGTTGTCGTTTGAGCCGGCGGGGAGGGATGAGTGTCTGGACCTGCTGATGAGCCATCATATCGAGCCCCATATGGATGGAGATGGGGATGGAGACGGGGAGCGCGGTATTACGCTGGTTTACGATTTTCCGGCGACCCAGGCGGCGCTGGCGCGGGTGGAGGAGGATGAGCTGGGGGTGCCGGTGGCGCGGCGTTTTGAGGCGTATGTTGGGGGGATGGAGCTGGCGAATGGCTACTGGGAGCTGACGGATGCGGCGGAACAGTTGCGGCGGTTTGAGGCGGATCACCGCTACCGCGAGGACAACCGCAAGGCGGTGAATCCGTTCGAGGAGCGGCTGGTGCAGGCGCTGGAGGCGGGGATGCCGAACTGCGCGGGGGTGGCGCTGGGGGTGGACCGGTTGTTGATGCTGGCCTGCGGGGCGGCGCGTATTGAGGACGTGATCGCCTTTCCTGTCGCGCGCGCCTGACGGGGTAACTGTTCAGGCGCTCTGTCGCCCGTCGTCCAGGTCGCCGTTGTGCGCTTCTCCGTTGCTCACGTGGGCACTGCCCCGCTCCGGGGTGAATTCGTAGTGCGCTACTTCCCCCACGGCGTAAAAGCCGGCGTTGAGCCAGATATCCTGCTGGTCTTCGCCCACCAGCGCCACGGCGTGCTTGTGATGGCTGTGCAGGACTTCGTTGATCAGGTGTTGCAGCAGGGTGCTGCCGATGCCGCGGCCGCGATAGTCCGGCAGGGTGGCGAGGTCGTAGAAGCCGAGGGAGTCGGCGGAGGAGAACAGGGTGCCGGTGGCGACGGGTTTGCCCTGGTACTCTCCGAGGAACAGTTTCAGTCGGCTGTGTTTGTGCTCTGGCAATTCAGACAGCTGCTGGTAAAACTTCTTTATCTGCGCGCTCTCCCGGGGATAGCCCTGCATCTGCGCCACCAGTTCGCCAAAGGCGACGATGCCGTCGGCGGTGGTGACCGGCTTGATCTCCAGCCCGTCTACGTTTTTTTCATCGGCAGCGAGCTGCTTCACTTCCGCCGCCATGGCGATCTGCGGTGGCAGCCGCTTAAGGCCGAGTTGCTCGAGGGCTTCGTCATCCAGCGGTTTGCTGGCGCAGTGCCACAGGGAAAACGGCGAGTGACGCTCGGCGAAGTAGTCCACCACAAAGCGCTGCAGGATACGCGGCTGCATCACCGAATTGCTCACCACCTGGTTGAAGCGGGTAGAGAGCAGGCCGCTGTCGGTGCGCAGCAGGCCGGTGATTTCCTTGCTCTGTTTGGGGTTCAAAAGGTCGGCGCAGTACCCGGCTTTGTTTTCCAGGTTGCGGCATACGAGGTTTTTTGCGCTGAGACTGTATTTCATGGTTACAGAATAGTCCTGCCGGTGCGTGGCCGTATCTATTGTTCGCAACCTGTGACAGCAGAATCAGCGCAATTGATCCACCTGCGAGATCGCGGTCTGGTTCATCGACAGCGCCGGCTGGTCGCAGCTGGCGGTACCGATCACCCTGGCGGGGACCCCGGCCACCAGGGATTTTTCCGGCACCGCTTTCAGCACCACGCTGCCGGAGGCAATCTGTGAGCAGCGGCCGATCTCGATATTGCCGAGAATCTTGCTGCCGGCGCCGATCAGCACGCCACAGCGTACCTTGGGGTGGCGGTCGCCGGATTCCTTGCCGGTGCCGCCGAGGGTCACGGACTGCATGATGGAGACGTTGTCTTCCACCACCGCGGTCTCGCCGATGACGATGCCGGTGGCGTGATCCAGCAAGATGCCCTGGCCCAGCTGCGCTGCCGGGTGAATATCCACACCGAACACCACCGAGATACGGTGCTGTACAAACAGGGACAGGGAGCGGCGATTCTGCAGCCACAGCCAGTGGGCTACCCGCCAGGCCTGCAGGGCGTGAAATCCTTTGAAAAACAGGAAGGGCTCGTAGAGTGAGTGGCAGGCGCTGTCGCGCTGCTCGATGGCGGCCAGGTCCGCGCGCGCGGCGGCGCCGATCGCGGGATCGGCCTCCAGCGCCTCGTCGATCACTTCGCGAATCAGCAGGGCCGGCGCCACGGCGCTGTCGAGCTTGTTGGCCAGGTGGAAGCTCAGTGCGGATTCCAGCGAGTCGTGATTGAGGATGGTGGCGTGCAGAAAGCTCGCGAGGATGGGCTCCCGTTCCACCTGCACCGCCACATCCCGGCGGATGCTGCTCCACAGTTGGTCGCGATCACTCACTTGTTCGGCGCGCGGTTTCAGATTTTCCATCGATTGTGCATTCCTTTTTGGGGCCGCGTCAGACGGCGCCGAGCTTCAGTGGCGGTTCCTGCAGGGCGGACAGCTGTTCCCGCAGCGCAAGAATATGTTCCGCCCAGTAGCGCGGTGTATTGAACCACGGGAAGGCCATGGGGAACGCCGGATCCTGCCAGCGCCGCGCCAGCCAGGCGGCGTGGTGCATCTGCCGCAGGCAGCGCAGTGGTTCGATCAATTGCAGCTGCGCCGGATCGAAAGGGTAGAAGGTTTCGTAGCCTTCCACCACGGTATCCAGATAGGCCGTCGCCTCGGCGCGGTCACCGGAAATTAACATCCAGATATCCTGGATTGCCGGCCCCTGCAGACAGTCGTCCAGATCCACGAACCAGGGTGTCTCGTCCCGCCACAGGAAGTTGCCGCTGTGGCAGTCGCCGTGCAGGCGCAGGGTGGTCCAGGACTGCTCGAAAAACGGGGTGATCTGCTCGATGATATGCGCGGTGGTGGTGGCGTAGGCCTCCACATTTTCCCGCGGCAGAAAGTCGCCGGCGAGAATGAACGCGCGACTGTCGATGGCGAAGTGCTGCAGGCTCAGGCTGGGGCGGTAGGCAAAGGGCCGCGCCGCGCCGATGGCGTGAATGCGCCCGAGCATGGTGCCCACCTGTTCCAGGTGCTCGAAGTTGTCCAGCTCGATCTGGTGCCCGCCGCGGCGGGGGAACAGGGCGAAGCGAAAGCCGTGGGCCTCGTGCAGTGTACGGCCGTCAAATTCCAGCGGGGCCACCACCGGGATTTCCGCGGCGGCCAGCTCCAGTGCGAACTGGTGTTCCTCGACAATCTGCGCATCGCTCCAGCGGCCCGGGCGGTAAAACTTGGCGATCAGCGGCTGCGCCTCGTCGATGCCCACCTGGTAGACGCGGTTTTCGTAGCTGTTGAGGGGAAAGATGCGCGCATCGGACAGCAGGCCCACGCTCTCCACGCAGTCGATCACCCGGTCCGGGGTGAGCGCGTCGTAGGGGTGTGACGATTCGGTCATTACAGCGCTCCGGCGGCCCCTGTGGGCCTGAATCAATAAGGGGCGCTATGCTAACGCGGTTGTTCTATAGCACCAAACCCGGAGGCCCGATGAAATATATCTTCGAAGTCACCATCAAACCTGGCTACACCGCCGAACAATATGCCGACGCCTGGGTGCGCGCCTCGAAGCTGATCCAGCAGGCGCCCGGTGCCCTTGGCACCGAGCTGCACCGCAAAATCGACGAGCCGGACAAGCTGATCGCCATCGCCCACTGGGCCAGCAAGGCGCAGCGGGATGCGATGGAATCACAGCACGACCCGGAGATCGCAAAGATCATCAAAAGCGCCGCGCCGTTTGTGGAGATACGCAGCCTGGGTGGATATGAAGAGCCGGAGTGGGTGGTGATGCCCCCGGCGAATGAGCGCGGGAGCTAGCGCTCATCGCCGCCGAATACTTGGTCCTTCCAGTCCGTACCCAGCCGCTCCTCGTTATATTCACGAATAAACTGCCGCACCTTCTGCGATGGTGTCACGTCCTCTTCCGCGCACAGCTTTTCAAACAGCTTCTTCTTTTTCGGGTCGATCAGCAGTGTCAGACGTGCGGTGCGGTTTTCCATGGGCAGTCCATCCAGTCAAAAACATGTTAATCAAATTAACATTGAAGATGTGTTTGATGAGAGGATAATTCGTATCTCTGCTCTTCTCAAATAGCGCCGGCGGAGCGCACGCACATGGCACATCGCAGACACCTCCTTTCTCTGCGCCCGGGGCACGCCCTGCGCGAGGTGTTGGCCGAATCCCGCTACAGGCGCGCGCAGTTCACCAGGGACCTGATTGCCGGGGTCACGGTGGGCATCATCGCCATCCCGCTGGCGATGGCGCTGGCGATTGCCATCGGTGTGGCGCCGCAATACGGCCTGTACAGTGCGTTTATTGCGGGCTTCCTGATTCCTCTTGCTGGCGGGTCGCGCTACAGCGTGTCGGGGCCGACCGCGGCGTTTATCGTGATTCTGGTCCCGGTGGTGCAGCAGTACGGGCTGGCGGGCCTGCTCATCGCCAGTATCCTCGCCGGCGTCATGCAGATGCTGATGGCCCTGATGCGCCTCGGGCGCTATATCCAGTACATCCCGGAGTCCGTCACCCTCGGTTTCACCGCCGGTATCGCGGTGGTGATTGCGGTACTGCAGGTGAAGGACTTTATGGGGCTGGAGATCGCCACCATGCCCCACAGTTTTGCCGGCAAGGTGGCGGCTCTGGGTGAGGCACTGCCGACCATCGCCCTGCCCAGTCTGTGTGTGGGGGTGGCGACTCTGGCGGTAATGCTGGTGTGGCCGCGTCTGAAAACCCCGATGCCACCACACCTGCCGGCGGTCCTTGTCGGCACATTGCTGGCCGCCGCTCTCAACAGTCGCGGACTGGACGTGGCGACCATCAGTTCCAGTTTCCACTACACCCTGCCCGGCGGCACAGAGGGCGCGGGAATACCGCCCCTGTTGCCGGATTTTCAATGGCCCTGGTTGCGTACCCAGGCGGGAGAGGAATCGCTCACGTTCAGCTGGCCACTGGTGCAGGACATGCTGTCGGCAGCGTTTGCCATTGCCATGCTGGGTGCCATCGAGTCGCTGCTGTGCGCGGTGGTGCTGGATGGTATGACCGGCAAAAAGCACAGCGCCAACAGCGAGTTGATGGGACAGGGCATCGGCAATGTGGTGGCGCCGTTTTTTGGCGGTATTACCGCGACCGCTGCCATCGCCCGCTCGGCCGCCAATGTCAAAGCGGGCGCGAAGTCGCCGCTGGCGGCCATGGTGCACGCGATTGTGGTGCTGGTTGCGCTGGTTTCCCTCGCGGAATTTCTGAGCTACCTGCCGATGGCGAGCATGGCTGCACTGCTGGTGGTGGTGGCGTGGAATATGAGTGAAGCGCCAAAGGCGCTGCGGCTGCTGCGCAGCGCGCCGTTCAGTGACGTGCTGGTGTTCGGTGTGTGCTTCGTGCTTACGGTCGCGGTGGATATGGTGATCGCCATCACCGCCGGGGTGGTGTTGGCGTCACTCCTGTTCATGAAAAATATTGCGGAGATGACCCGGGTCAGGGACGTGAGCAATGACCGCAAGCTGGTGGATATCGAAGTGCCCGAGGGCTGGAAGGTATTCAAGATCAACGGACCGTTGTTCTTCGCCGCCGCCGATCTGGTATTTGCCGAGCTGTCTCTGCTCTGCCGTGGCCAGCGGGGAGTAGTGCTGTACCTGGACGCGGTGCCGATACTGGATGCAGGAGGCCTGTCGGCGATGCAGCGTTTTTTAAGCCAGTGCGAAGAGAGCAGGATTGATGTCGACCTGGCCGACTTCCAGTTCCAGCCATTAAAAACCCTGGCCAAAGCGCACTTCAACCCGGCAGAGCACGGCTGCCGGGTATTTCCCACGCTTTCTGCGGCACTTGCCCAGTTCGCAGAGCGACTACCAGACAGAGGTGCCACCAATGAAGATTTCCCACGCCGCACAACAGTTTAAGGCCGGTAGCCTGGATGAAATCCAGGTGCGCAAAAACCCCAACAATATCAACCAATGGTTCGTCATGATTCGAAAGCGCAGTGGGGATCTGCTGATGCTTGCGGATGAACACGATGAACCCATCGTGGATGATGACCTGACGCGACTGATGGGAGTGCTGAAAAGCATCGGATGCAAAGAGGCAAAGATCTTCCTCTAGCGGGCGCTGACCTCGTATTGACGTACAGATCCAGAGCGGGTGGTGCAGCCCCCGGCCGTAGCGGGGGCTGGCGCGCATCACTCGTCAGCAGTCTGCGGACCGATAATGCCGCTGACCTCGACGATGCTGTCCGCGGGAAAGCCGCCGAGTTTGGCGTGCTTGGCGATGATTTCCTTGTTTGGTGCCTTGTAAACGCAATAAAACTTGTCTTCCGCCACGTAGCTCTGCTGCCACTGGATGTCGGGACCCAGTGACTCGAGGACCGCGCGTGATTTCTGGGATATGGATTTCAATTCTTCGGCGGTGAGTGCCTGTGCGCCGGGAATGGTGCGCTCGATGATGTACTGGTGGCTCTCGGCGGCGAAAGCAGACACGGCAGAAAGCAATGCGGCAATCGCGATGGATGAACGTAGCATGGTCGGTATCTCCGTTGGTTTTTCGGCCACCGGCCCCTGCAGGTGGCTCGTGAACTATCCAAACAGTGCCGCCGTTTCCCCGCAATGAATTCACCCTGACCTTTACCTGAACAGGGGAATACCGTTAAATCAAAGGCTTAGCGGTACAAAATGAACTGCGCATCGCCTGCGCAGAGCCCTGACAACCGTTTCCGGGTGGCGTATGACGACACTGCGTTTCGGAGAGTTTGAACTCGACCGCGAACAATCCCGTCTGACGCGACGGGGGAAACCTGTGAGCCTGCAGGAACTGCCCCTGCGCCTGCTGATCCTGCTTGTTGCCCACCCCGGTGAACTGCTGACCCGAGAATTCCTGTTCGATCATTTCTGGCCCGACGACACCAGCGGGATTCTGGATGACAACCTCAATACCGTGGTGCGCAAACTGCGCCAGGCGCTCAATGATTCCGCGCGCAGCTCTCGCTTTATCGAAACCGCACCGAAAAAGGGATACCGCTTCATTGCTCCGGTGATCCCGGTCACTGGCGGCGAAGCGTCGGGCGCGCCGCCAGTATCGCGTACCGGCGGCCGGCGGTGGCATCTCGGTACTCTGGCGGCTGGCGTCGCGCTGGTGGCACTGGTGTGCGTGGCGCTCTATCGCCAGTTGGGTCCCCCGGATATCGCGCCGGGCGACGCACACAGGACCTTCGCGTCCGTTGCGGTGCTGCCGTTTGTGAATGCCAGTGAAAACCCTCAGCGCGATTATTTCAGCGACGGCCTGGCCGATGATCTGCTCAACCGCCTGTCCGGATTTCAGGATCTCCGCGTCGTCTCGCGCACCTCTTCGTTTGCCCTGGGTGAAGCCGGGCTGGGAGCCCGCCGTATCGGCGAGCTGCTGGACTCGGACGCGCTGGTGGAGGGCAGCGTGCGGCGGGATGGCGAGCACTTGCGTATCAACGTGCGCCTTATCGATGCCCGCAGCGGCTTCCAGCTGTGGTCGCAGAGTTACCAGCGCGACCTGGGCGATCTTTTCGTGGTGCAGGAAGAAATTGCTCTGGAAATCGCCGGTGCGCTGGCGGGCGAGCTACAGGGAAGCCGCCGGGGCGGTAGCGATGAGCGGATACCACCGGCGGCCTACGACGACTACCTGAAAGGCCGCTTTTACTGGCACAAGCGTTCCGCGAGCGACCTCAGGAAGGCCGCGGCTTATTTTGAAGCGTCCATTGCGCGGGCACCCGAGTATTCCCCGGCCTGGGCGGGACTGGCCGATGCATTCGCGGTGCAGGGATTCTACGATTACATGCCGCCGCAGGAAGCGTTTACCCGGGCCAGGGGGGCTGCGCGCCGCGCCCTTCAGCTGGACGCCAGAAATGCCTCCGCCGAGGCCAATCTGGGCTATGTGGCGCTGTATTACGAGTGGGACTTTGTCGAAGCCGAGGCCCGCTTCCGGCAGTCCATCGCGATTAACCCGGCCTCCTCGAAAGCGCACCAATGGTACGCCAACCTGCTGGTCGCCGCCGGGCGCTTCGAGGAGGCGGAGCGGGAAATGCGTCGCGCTACCGAGCTCGACCCACTGTCGCTGATCGCCAACGCAGCACTGGGCTGGGTGCTGTACCACGCCGGTGCTCACCAGGCGGCACTGGACCAGCTGGCACTGGCGCAGGAGTTGGACCCAGACTTCGAGCTGATTTACCTGTGGCGCGGCTGGAGCCTGGAAAAACAGGGAGACCTGCCGGGGGCGATTGAAGCACTGCGGGAATGTGTGGCGCGATCCGGCGGCAGTGGCATCAGTGTGGCTTCCCTGGCGCGGGCGCTGGCGCTGAATGGCGAGCGGGATGAGGCGCTGGCGCTGCTGGACCAGCTCGGTGCCGCGGCCGGGTACCTGCCGTCCTACGAAATTGCCAAGGCCCATCTCGGACTGGGGAATACGGGGGAAGCCGATCGCTGGCTGCGGCGCGCCCTGGCGCAGCGCTCCCACTCGATGGTGTTCCTGAATGTGGACCCACAGCTGTCCGTGTACCGGGAGACCGCCGGGCACGCGGCGCTCGCGGCACAGGTCTTTGTGGATAACTGATCGCTGTGGACAACCGGGTTTCGGGACGGCGTGGATGCGGGAAGAGGATGTGGTAAGTGGCGGCCCCGCGATAGGGGCCGCCCAACTGGACAACGGCAGGCCGGGGATCAGACGGCGACTTTTTCCAGTGCCAGGCTGCCGATGGAGTAGCCCGCCCCGAAAGAGCAGATCACGCCCTTGCTGCCCACGTCCAGGTCGTCGCTGTTCAGGTTGAACGCAATCACCGAGCCGGCACAGCCGGTATTGGCGTATTGATCCAGCACAATCGGCGCGCGTTCCGGTGTGGCGTCATCGCCCATCAGCTTTTTCGCGATCAACTGGTTCATGTTGATATTTGCCTGGTGCAGCCACCAGCGGTCGATGGCGTTGGGCTCGAAGCCCAGTTCCTGCACCTGGTTTTCCAGGTGCGCCGCTGCCATCGGGCAAACTTCCTTGAATACCTTGCGGCCGTTCTGGCGGAACAGCTTGCCCTCGCCGAACGGATCCACATCCGCGGCGCGGGAGGTGTAGCTGACGTTGGAGCGGATATTGTTGGAGAACACGGTTTTCGCCTTGGTGCCGAGAATTTCCCAGGCGGTGTCCGCGTTGCAGTTGTCCTTGCGCTCGACCACCGTGGCCACCGCCACATCGCCGAAGATAAAGTGGCTGTCGCGGTCGGTGAAATCCACCTGCGGCGAGGCCAGTTCCGGATTGATCACCAGCACCGCTTTGGCGGAGCCGGAACTGATCGCGTCCACGGCGCGCTGCAGGGCGAAGGTGGCAGAGGAGCAGGCCACTTCCATATCGAAGGCAAAACCGTCGATGCCCAGCTCGCCCTGGATCTCGATGGCGATGGCGGGGTAGGCGCGCTGCAGGTAGGAGGCGCCCACGATCACCGCGTCGATGTCTTCGGGCTTTTTGTTGGCTTTCTCCAGCGCCAGCTTGGCCGCCTTCAGGCCCATTTCCGCCTGCAGACACAGTTCCTCGTCGGCGCGCTCGGGCAGATAGGGGCGCATGCGCTCCGGATCCAGGATGCCCTCTTTACTGATCACATAGCGGTTCTTGATGCCGGAGGCCTTCTCGATAAATTCCGCGGAGGAGTAGGGCTTGGCCTGCACCTGGCCGGACTCGATGGCGTCGGCGTTCTCGCGATTGAATTTTTCCGCGTGGGTGTTGAGCGCCTGCACCAGCTCTTCGTTGCTGATGGCGTCTGGCGGTGTCCACAGTCCGGTACCGCTGATCACGATCCCGCGGGGCATCTGGAATTCACTCATGTTCTCTATCCCATCATCCTGTGCTGACCAACCTGTCGGGCGCGCGGCCGGTTCAGGCGGACTTCTTTTATAACGTTAGCAGCCGGTGGATTTTTGCGCAGCCGCTGAAAAGGGCGACTATTGTGCCGATACTGGTCATCGCGGTCTATAAACCGGCACGTGAGTACCGTTTGGTCATCAGGGGATATTGGCTGGGGGCTAGGGGGTTCTGGCCAGAGCGATGGCGCTGACCTGATGCGCACCCGCATCGAGCAGTGCCTGGGCCGCCGCCTCCAGGGTGGCGCCGGTGGTGATGACATCGTCCACCAGCCCGATATGCAGTCCTGCCACCCTGTCGGCGCGGGCACGGAAGCTGCGCGCCAGGTTTTTCTTGCGCTGGGTACGCCGCAGTGTCTGCTGGCTGTCGGTGGGGGTCAGCTTGCGCAGAGCGCGGGGTTCCACCGGGATGCGCCAGCGGCTGCCCAGGGTGGTGGCGATCAGCTGGGCCTGGTTGTAGCCGCGGGCAAGCTGTTTGCGCCAGTGCATGGGGATGGGTACCAGCAGGTCCGGGTGTTGTGCCGGCGCGGGATCCAGAACCACGGCGGCCAGTTCCGCCAGGGTGTGCCCGGCAGCCAGGTCGCGCTGGTACTTGAAGCGCTGGATCAGTTGCGCGACCGGATAGGCGTAGTACCAGCAGGCGCGGCTCAGCGACTGTGGCGGTGGCTGCTGCTGGCAGCTGGCGCAGTGGCGGTCGCCCGTGTTGGGCAGTGGCAGGGCGCAGGTCTGGCAGCTGTGGCCCAGGGCGGGCAGGTCGTTGCTGCACGGGGCACAGATGCCGTTCAGTACTCCGTCGCCCTC
>Ga0207814_100748_pt1 | contig 13978 bp, 11 predicted proteins | sample TtaePargueraPR_7_FD_187755 | JGI IMG/M metagenome (GOLD analysis project Ga0207814, IMG submission 187755) | Aerobic enrichment media microbial communities from Bioluminiscent Bay, La Parguera, Puerto Rico - Tt and P1 (2) (SPAdes) | ecosystem: Environmental > Aquatic > Marine > Unclassified ... | reverse complement strand
CGAACATGCTGGCGGGGACCGGCATGGATCACGGCGCCATCTTTGTCGCCACTTGCCTGGGCAGCGCCATCGCCTGTTTCCTGATGGGGCTCTATGCCAACTGGCCAGTGGGGCTGGCGCCGGGAATCGGGCTGACGGCTTTCTTCGCCTATTCCGTGGTCGGTGAGATGGGCTACCCCTGGCAAGTGGCTCTGGGGGCAGTGTTTATTGCCGGTGTGCTGTTTGTGGGGATGAGCCTGTCGCGGGTGCGCGAGTGGATCATGAACAGTATTCCCATGTGCCTGCGCTATTCCATGGGCGCCGGCGTGGGGCTGTTCCTGGGCCTGATTGGCCTCAAGGCCGCGGGGATCGTGGTGCCCAGTGACGCCACCCTGCTCACACTGGGTTCCCTGCGCGAGCCGCCGGCACTGCTGGCGCTGTTGTGCTTCCTGCTGATCGCCACCCTCAGCTACTGGCGCGTGTTTGGCGCCTTTCTGATCAGTATTCTGGTGGTGACGCTGATCGGGCTGGCGCTCGGGCTGGTGGAATACGGTGGGCTGGTGTCGGCCCCGCCCAGTCTGGCCCCCACCTGGATGGCGATGGATATCCGCGGCGCACTCAACCTGAGCATGGTGAGCGTCATTCTCGCGTTCCTGTTCATCAATATTTTCGATACCGCGGGCACCCTGATGGGGGTGGCGCACCGGGCCGGGCTGATCGAGCCGGACGGCTCCATCGAGAAGCTGCCGCGCGCGCTCAAGGCGGACAGTACCTCCAGTGTGCTCGGTGCCTTTGTGGGGTGCCCACCGGTGACCAGCTTTGTGGAAAGTGCTTCGGGGGTCGAGGCCGGGGGGCGCACCGGGTTGACCGCGGTGACCGTGGGCGCGCTGTTCCTGCTGTGCGTGTTCTTCGCGCCGCTGGCGGGCATGATTCCGGCCTACGCCACCGCGGGCGCGCTGATTTACGTTGCCATGCTGATGATGGGCGGCATGGCGCAGATCCGCTGGGATGACCTGACCGATGCGATTCCCGCGGTGGTGACCATGATCATGATGCCGCTGACCTTCTCCATCGCCAACGGCATCGCCCTCGGTTTTCTGACCTACACCGCGCTCAAGCTGTGCACCGGGCAGCACCGGCAGGTGTCGCTGAGCCTGTATATCCTGAGTGCGGTGTTTCTGGCGAAGTTTGCGTTTCTGTGACGGGTTGTTAATGGTTTTCCTGGGGGCTGGCGTTTCCCGATTCGCAGTGGGAACCGATCTTGCAACACAATAAATCAAACAGAACCGAACTGAGAAAAGCAAAATAAAAAAGGGAGTGCCGATGAAACCCGCCCTCGACCATTTCGCCGATACCGCCAACAGCCCGGAGTCGCTCACCCGCTGGCTGCGCCAGCTGGCCGCGGTTACCGTGGCCGCGGTGCACCCGAGCAACCTGATCCCCGCCTCCCTGCCCAGACCCGGTGCCAGAAACCTGGTGATTGGTGCGGGAAAGGCCAGCGCGGCCATGGCCGCGGCGCTCGAGGCCGCCTGGGCGCGGCAGGGTTACCGCCAGCCGCTCACCGGGCTGGTGGTCACCCGCTACGACCACGGCGCCCATTGCCGGCACATCGAGGTGCTGGAGGCCTCGCACCCGATGCCGGACGACCTCTCGCAGGTGGCGGCGCAGCGCATGCTCGAATCGGTGCAGGGGATGACGTCCGAGGATCTCGTCATCGCTCTGGTTTCCGGTGGCGGTTCCGCCTTGATGACCCTGCCCGCGCCGGGGCTGAGCCTGGCGCAGAAGCAGGCCATCAACAAGGCACTGCTGCGCAGTGGCGCGCCCATTCGCGATATCAATACCGTGCGCCGCCATCTGTCGGCCATCAAGGGTGGCCGTCTGGCCGCCGCGGCCCACCCGGCGCGGGTGGTGACCTACCTGATCTCCGATGTGCCGGGCGATGACCCGACCCTGATCGCCTCGGGCCCGTCGCTGCCGGATGCCTCGACCCCGGCGGATGCCCTGGCTTTACTGCGCCGTTACGGCATCGACATCGACGACAACGTGCGCGCCTACCTCGAGGCCGATCACCGCGCGCCCAACCCGAACGACGACGAGTTTGCCCGCGACGAGGTGCACATGCTGGCCACCGCGGCCGATGCGCTGGAGGCGGCCAAGCGCGCGGCGGAGGATGCCGGTGTTGCAGTGCGGGTACTGGGGGATGACCTGGAAGGGGAGGCCCGCGAACTCGGTGTCGAGCACGCGCGCCTGGCGCTGGAGACCCAGCGCGAGATCCGTGCACCGCTGCTGATCCTGTCCGGCGGCGAGACCAGCGTCACCGTCACCGGCGATGGCCGCGGTGGGCGCAATGTGGAATATCTGCTGGGGCTGTTCAATGCGCTCAAAGGCGCACCGGGAATTTACGGTCTCGCCATCGACACCGACGGCATCGACGGCTCGGAAGACAATGCCGGCGCGCTGTTTTCGCCGGACGACTGGGGCAGGGTGCAATCCCAGGGGCTGAGCCCCCACGACTATCTTGCCAACAACGACGCCTACAGCTTTTTTGCCGAGCTGGACAACCTGATTGTCACCGGGCCGACCCGAACCAACGTCAACGATTTTCGCGCAATTCTGGTGCTGCCGGTGGCGCATAAATAATGCGGTAGCCCGTTGGGGATGAAATTGCTGGCTAAGCTGTGTCTATAACATCGAACCCCGGTCACACATTGCCAGAATGTTAAAGAGAGCCCCATGACCCAGATCCCCGCCAGCCAGCGCACCGCGCACCCCTTGCGTCGTACCAAGATTGTCGCCACCCTGGGCCCCGCCAGCGACAAGCCCGGCGTGCTGGAAAAACTGATCCATGCCGGCGTGGATGTGGTACGGCTGAATTTCTCCCACGGCACCGCCGACGACCATCGCCGCCGCCTGCAGGAAGTGCGGGATATCGCCGACCGCCAGGGCAGAACCGTGGCCGCACTGGGGGATCTGCAGGGACCAAAAATCCGCATCGCGCGCTTCCGCGAAAACCAGGTCACCCTGCACGAGGGCGAGTCGTTTGTGCTGGATATGACACTGGATACCAACGACGGCGACGAAAAGCGCGTGGGCTGCGATTACAAGGAGCTGGTCCAGGATGTGGCCGCTGGCGATGTGCTGCTGCTGGACGACGGCCGTGTGGTACTGAATGTGGAGCAGGTGACCAGTCGCCATGTGCTGACCACTGTTGCCGTGGGCGGGCGCCTCTCCAACAACAAGGGCATCAACAAGCAGGGCGGCGGCCTGTCTGCCGCCGCGCTGACCGAGAAAGACAAGGCGGACCTGAAGACCGCCATCGATATCGGCGTGGATTACCTGGCGGTATCTTTCCCCCGCAGCGCGGAGGATATGCGCGAGGCGCGGGAACTGCTCGGCGAGGCCGGCAAAGATATCGGGCTGGTGGCGAAGGTGGAGCGCGCCGAGGCGGTGGCCGACGACGACACCCTCGACGAAATCATTCTCGCCTCCGAGGCGGTGATGGCGGCGCGCGGCGACCTGGGGGTGGAAATCGGGGACGCGGCACTGATCGGCGTGCAGAAGCGCATGATAAAGCGCGCCCGCCAGCTCAACCGCGCCGTGATCACCGCCACCCAGATGCTGGAGACCATGATCACCGCGCCCCTGCCCACCCGCGCGGAAGTATTCGATGTGGCCAACGCCGTGCTGGACGGCACCGACGCGGTGATGCTGTCCGCAGAAACCGCCGCCGGCGATTACCCGGTGGAGGCGGTGGAAGCCATGCACCGCCTGTGCCTGGGCGCCGAGCGCGAGCGCTCCGCGCAGGAGTCCGGCCATCGTATGCACCAGGGCTTTACCCGCATCGACGAGACCATTTCCCTGTCTGCCATGTACGCCGCCAACCACCTCGAAGGCGTCACCGCCATCGCCTGTATGACCCAGACCGGCTACACCCCGCTGATTGCCTCGCGTATTCGCTCCGGCCTCCCCATCGTCGGCCTCGCCCACCAGCCCGTCGCGCAGCGGCGCATGGCCCTGTACCGCGGTGTCATCTCGGTCCTGTTCGTGCCCGGCGAGAACGAAGGCGACCGCGAACTTAACCAGCGCGCCCTCGACACCCTCAAGGCCCGCGAGATCGTAAAACCCGGCGACCAGGTCATCCTGATCCGCGGCGACCTGATGCAGTCCCACGGCGGCACCAACACCCTCAAGATCCTTGACGTCACCTGAGTCGGGCCGCGGCAGCCCGAGTTGGCGGCATATTTGCATTACCTATTTGCATTACGTCAGGCATATTTGGCCAGAACCATGGAAGCCGCTATATTCGGTTCTGTTGTGCAAACGCGAAGATTGAAAAGAGGACCATGCCACTGAAGGCACACGTTCAGCCGTCAAAGACGCTGAATACGAAACAGTGCACATGACACACTGAAAATACACCGAGCCATCACCCCTAAGTCTCCGATACGGGTTGCTGGCCGTGGGCTGCACCGCACGCCCGCCAGGGTCGCAAGGGAAACCGAACGGCCTCCCGCATTTGGAAAGGTGATGAAACAGAACGACATCCTGGAGGATGGCCACGGCCGTCGCTTCTACTACCTGCGCCTGTCGATCACAGACGTCTGCAACTTCCGTTGCGACTACTGCCTGCCCGACGGCTACCAGGCCGCGCCCAAGGCCCCGGATCTCAGCGTCCCCGAGGCCACCACCGTCATGCGCGCCTTCGCCCAGTTGGGCACCAGAAAAGTGCGCTTAAGCGGCGGCGAACCCTCCCTGCGCAAAGACCTGCCGGAGCTGATCCAGGCCGCCAAAACCACCCCCGGCATCCAGCGCGTCGCCGTCACCAGCAACGGCTATAAATTGCCCAGCGTCGTGGACACCTGGCACCACAACGGCCTCGACCAGCTCAACATCAGCATCGACAGCCTCGACGCCAAAGAATTCGCCCGCATCACCGGCCACGACTGCCTCCCCAGAATCCGCACCGGCATCGACCGCGCACTGGAACTGGGCATCAAAACCAAGGTCAACGCCGTCCTGCTCAGCGATGGTGCACAGTCCCGCCTGCAACAGTTCCTAGGCTGGCTAAAAACCACCCCCGTCACCCTCCGCTTTATCGAGCTCATGCAGACCGGCGACAACCGCGACTACTTCGCCAGCAACCACCTGCGCGGCAGCGACATCGAACAGCAACTGATCACCAGCGGCTGGCAACTGCTCCCCAGAGACATAGACGCCGGCCCCGCCCGCGAATACGTCCACCCCGACTACGCCGGCCGCATCGGCTTGATCACCCCCTACAGCAAAGACTTCTGCACCAGCTGCAACCGCCTGCGCATCTCCGCCCAGGGCAAGTTATATCTGTGCCTCTTCTCCGACACCGGCCTCGACCTGCGCGACACCATCCGCACCGGCGATGCCGATACGCTGGCCGAGAAGGTGAGGGCGCTGATCGGCAACAAGGAAGTCAGCCACTATTTGCAGCAGGGAAATACGGGTGGAACCCAAAATCTGTCCATTATTGGTGGGTAGCGCTAAACCCTTACGAAGTAATTTACTCGGAATTGAAGAGTGGGCATCGGGTGAAAGGTTTCAGGAGCGTCGCAAACAGGATGTTTGCGCCGCAGCGCCCAGGGATGGGTTTACAGCGGTCCTGAAACCTTTCACCCGAGGCCCGCTCGCCACAGACTAAAACCACAGCGCCCATAAGCTACGGAGTACAAAACAAATGGCACACGAGCCCATAGATAAAAACCAGAAACTCAATATCGCAATCCTGACCGTTTCCGACACCAGAACCGAAGAAAATGACACCTCCGGTAATTACCTGGTAGAAGCACTGAAAGCCGACGGCCACAATCTTGCCGACAAAGCCATCGTCATCGACGACAAATACCTGCTGCGCGCCAAAGTCTCACAGTGGATCGCCGACCCCGAAGTGCAGGTCATCATCACCACCGGCGGCACCGGCTTCGCCGGCCGCGACTCCACCCCCGAAGCCATCGCCCCCCTGCTCGACAAACACATCGACGGCTTCGGCGAAATCTTCCGCGCCGTCAGCTATGAAGAAATTGGCTCCTCCACCATTCAGTCCCGCGCATTGGCAGGCCTCGCCAACCGCACCCTCATCGCCTGCCTGCCCGGCTCCACCGGCGCCTGCAAAACCGGCTGGACCAAACTGCTGCAGGAACAGCTCACCGCCAGCCATATGCCCTGCAACTTCGTTGGCTATCTAACAAAATAAACGAGCGAGTCATGAGCCTTACACACTTGAACCAGCAGGGCGAAGCCAGCATGGTCGATGTCACCGACAAAGACATCACCGACCGCTCCGCCCGCGCCCAGTCCGCCGTCGCCATGTCAGCGGAAGCCTTCGCGCAATTAAAAGCCGGCAACAACAAAAAGGGCGATGTACTCGCCACCGCACGCATCGCCGGCATTCAGGCCGCCAAGAAAACCGCCGACCTGATTCCCCTGTGCCACCCCCTCGCACTCACCAAAGTGCAGGTGGACTTCGAACTGGACGAAGCGGCCAACACCGTCCATATCACCAGCTACTGCCGCCTCGCCGGCCGTACCGGCGTGGAAATGGAAGCGCTCACCGCCGCCAGTGTGGCCGCGCTCACCATCTACGACATGTGCAAGGCCGTCGACCCCGCCATGGTCATCGGCCCGACAAAACTGCAGGAAAAAACCGGTGGCAAGCGCGGCCACTGGACACCGGAAGCGGCAGGGGAGGACTCGTGATCAAGGTCTTGTTCTTCGCCAGCCTGCGCGAACAGCTGGGGTGCGATGCCCTCGACGTGGACGCCGGGCAGATTGCCAGCGTGGCGGATTTGCGAAGCAGCCTGCAGGCAAAAGGTGAAGTCTGGAATGCCGCACTGTCGCACCAGCAACTGCAGGTGGCAGTCAATCAGCAGCTCGCGAACACAGAGGCGGATGTCAAAGACGGAGATGAGGTCGCCTTCTTTCCGCCGGTCACCGGAGGCTGATATGGCAGTGGATATTTCCATTTCCGTGCAGGCGGAAGGCTTCGATCCCGGTGCCGAGTACACACAACTGCGCCGAGAGAACTATTCCGACGGTGCCACCAGTATGTTCGTCGGCAATGTGCGGGATTTTTCTCCGAAGGCTTCGCTCGACGCTCCCGGCGTGTCGGCGTCAGAGACTGGCGAACATCTGCCGGTCACCGTGCTGAAGCTCGAGCATTACCCGGGCATGGCCGAGGCTGCGCTGACAGAGATCGCCCGCCAGGCTGCCGATCGTTGGCCACTCGGGCGCATCCGTATTATTCACCGCTATGGCCCGCTGAACGCCGGTGACGAAATCGTATTTGTGGGCGCGACCTCTGCGCACCGACAGGACTCCCTGGATGCCTGTGCCTTCATCATGGATTTCCTCAAAAGCCGCGCGCCTTTCTGGAAAAAAGAATTTTCCGGGGAAGGCGAGCACGGCACCTGGGTACAGGCGCGCACCTCGGACGAGGATGCGTTGGAAAAGTGGTGATCCGACTGCCTGTGCAAAGTAAGTGCTCGCTTTCGCGTCAGGATAGAGTTTTCGCTACTGATGCAGGGGCTCCCCATTAATGTGACCGCGACTTTGAACCCGTTCTGCAAATACAGCGCTGTTTGCGTGCTCGGTCACATTTTGCTTTCGCTTATCGCCCGTGAAACCTGTCACATAATCGAGATTTGTTCGCTTGTCCTTTGAATTTTAAGAAAAAAATCTTCTCCAACTCTCTGCGCGAGTTTTGAAGCGCCTCACATATCCCTATAGGCGGGTTGCAATACAATCTGCCCGGCTAAGGCTGTCTCTCCGGCGCGCGTCGGATATTTTAAGAATAAACCTTGGCAACCAATTTCAGGGGCGGGGTTTGAGGTATAAGGGATATGTGCAGAATTCTGATCACTCTGGCATCGGTGGTGCTGATGTCACTGTCCGTTCTGGCAAATGCCCAGAATGTCAGCCGCGAGGAAATCCGCGGTCTCGACGAACAGATTCAGGACGTCAAGAAGGACGTTATCAGCCTGACTTCCGAGCTGAACCGGCTGGAAGAAAAACTGCTGTTCCCCTCCAATACCCAGGTAGCCCTGTTCGTCTCCCTGCCCAACAGCCAGGACTTCAGCCTCGAATCCGTTGAGGTGAAGCTCGGCAATCAGGTGGTTGCCCACCACCTGTATACCTACCGCGAAATCGAAGCCCTGCAGCAGGGCGGTGTGCAGCGTATCCATACCGCCAATGTGCAGACCGGCGCGCACCCGCTGGAAGTGAGCTATTTCGGCAAGTCCAAGTCCGGTAAGGAATACCGCGCGACCGCGAGCTACAGCGTGGAGAAAGCGGTGGGGCCAAAATTTGTTGAGATCCAGATCGCCGGCAACCAGTCCGCCATCAATTTCAAGGACTGGTAAGCATGTTCCCCCGTCTGGCCTGCGCAATTGCCAGCGTGACACTGGTGTCGGTGTCAGCGCTCACTTCGCTGCACAGCCTTCCTGTGCGGGCCAGTGCGCCTGTGGATCCCGGTGCGCTGCACACCGACGACCTCAAAGACCTCTTCTTTGGTGAGGCGCTGTTCAATGCCTACCAGGACAACTACGTCGATGCTATCTCCGGGCTGGATACCGAACTGAAGCAACACCGCCTGCTGGACGATCCCGAGCTGGACCCGTTCAACGTGCACTTTGGTCAGGCGGAATTCGCCGTGGGCGACCTGGAGCTGTCCTACCGCATGCACCGGGAGGCCGGTCGTGCCATGCAGCAGGTGCTGCAGGGCAATGTGGCGCAGCCGATCAAGAACGAAGCTGCTTACCGCCTGGCCAAAATCCACTACCAGAAACAGCAGTTTGCCAATGCCCTGCACGCGCTGGAGCTGATTCAGGGGCGTGTGCCCGAGCGGGTGCGCGCCGACGAGCAGTTTCTGCGCGCGCGGGTATACATGCAGCTGGGCCGCTTTGAAGACGCGGTGACCCTGCTCGAAGACCTGAAGGGGGAAAAACCCCTGCAGGGTTTTGTGGAATACAACCTGGGTATCGCACTGCTGAAAGCGGGTGAAACCGAAAAGGGTGTGCTGGTGCTCGATGGCCTCGGCCGCAACGCCGGTAGTGGCAGCGCCAAGCAGGCACTGCAGGACAAAACCAACCTGCTGCTTGGCAACCAGCTGATGAAGGCGGAGGAGTACGACCGCGCGCGCCAGTATTTTGACCGCGTGCAGCTTTCCGGTCCATTTTCCGACCAGGCTCTGCTGGGGGCCGGCTGGGTAGAGGCCAATGCAGGGCGCTACGATCGCGCGCTGGTGCCCTGGCAGATGCTGAAGGAGCGCCGCTCTACCGACGCGGCGGTACACGAGGCCATGCTGGCGGTGCCCTATGCCTACGGCAAGCTGGATGTACACAGTACCGCGGCGGTGAACTACGGCCAGGCGCTCGACCTGTTCGGCGAACAGGTCGATGTGCTTACCCATTCCATCACCAGTATTCGCGAGGGCAAACTGCTGGAGGCGCTGCGCCGCAAGGAGGCCAGTCAGGTAAAGAACTGGGTGGTAGAACTGCGCAAGCTGCCGGATGCCCCTGAGACCCACTACCTGCTGGACCTGATGGCGTCCAACGATTACCAGGAATTCCTGCGCAACTATCAGGACCTGAACAACCTGTTCGAGCGCAACCGCGACTGGCTGCAGAGCCTGGATGCGTTCGAGGAAATCATCGCCCTGCGCCGCAGCTATTACGAGCCGATCCTCCCCGGCCTGGATGTGGCGTTTCGCCAGATCGACGCGCGCATCAAGATGCGCCTGGAACAGCGCCAGCGGCTGGCTGCGCGCATCGACAACCTGCTGGTGAATCGCCGTCCGGAGCTGTTGGCAAAAAGTGACGAGACCGAAGCGCGCCTGATCCTGGAACAGATCCGCGAGATCCTCGCCTACAACCCCAGTCTCAACAGTGAAGAGACGGAAGACCGCATCGCGCGCCTTGAAGGCGTGTTGAAATTCCGCCTGTCCCGCGAGTTCGATGACCGCCTGACCGAAGCCTACAAACACCTGCAGGAGCTCGACAGCGTGATTGCCACCCTGCAGGACACCTACCAGCGCTACGTACGCACCCGGCAGGCGGCGACACATAGCTACGAAGGTTACAGCGACCAGATTGCCAGCCTGCGCGGTGGCCTCAACCGCGCGCAGGATCGCATTGACCAGTTGATGGCGCGCCAGGGCAGCATGCTTGAGCAGCTCGCGATTCACGAGCTCGACCAGCGCCGCGCGCAACTGGAGAGCTACCAGATCAAGGCCCGCTTTGCCCTGGCCGACAGCTACGACCGCGCCAACGAGCTGCAGGAGCAGCGTGAAGACGAGCGCAAAGTCGAGCAGTACCAGGAGCAGGTGGAACAGTTGAAGCAGGCCGAGCCGGAACAGAACCAGCCCGTCGCCAATCCCGATGGCGAGCCGCTGCCCACCGACAATCCGCCAGAGCTGGAAGCGCCGACGCAGGACGAGGAGGTTGCTGGTGATGAATAAAAAGCAGCTCCCGGCAGCAATCAATACGCTCGGTCTTGCAACCGCCGCATCGGCGATGCTGTTGCTCAGCGCCTGTGCCAGCAACAGCGGCAAGACCATCGGCAGCCTGCAGAAGGTGGACATCAAGATTCAGGAAACCCGCATCGACGGCAGCCTGGAAAAAGCCCTCGCCAGCTACCAGAAATACCTGCAGGAAACGCCGGAAACAGCACTGACGCCGGAAGCCATTCGCCGTATTGCCGACCTGAAAATCAAGCAGGCGCACCGCGCGGAAGCGGGGGCCTACTCCTCGTCGACCGAGACGCGCATCCTGTCTGAAGAGGAAGTGACGACCGCGGTCACCACCGCGGCCACGCGCAAAACCGGCGCCGCGCAGACCAGCCTGGATGCCCCGGAGGCCGCCGCGGTTGCGGCTACCACACCGGCAACCGAGGTTGCACTGGGCAGCGTGGCCCGTGGCAGCGATGAAAACCAGGCGGACTTCGAGGCCCGCGCCACTGCATCGGTCGCCATCGAAGGTGCGCCAGTTGACGGCAGTCTGCCGGGAGATGATCCCGATGCGCTGCTCGCCGCCAATGCCCGCGAAGCCATCGCCCTCTATCAAAAGCTTCTGGTGCAGTATCCGCACTACGAGCGCAACGACCAGGTGATGTACCAGCTGTCCCGCGCCTACGAGGAAACCGGCCAGATTGAAGAGGCTGTGGATATCCTGCGCCAGCTGGTGGCCAAGTACCCCGCCTCGCGCCACCTGGACGAGTCCTATTTCCGTCTCGGCGAGTACTATTTCACCCGCAAAAAATATCTGGATGCGGAAGAGTCCTACGGCCGCGTGATCGACATGGGCGTGGCCTCCAGCTTTTTCGAGCTGGCGATGTACAAGCGCGGCTGGGCCCTGTTCAAGCAGGACATGTACGAAATGGCGCTGGACGACTTCGTGCGCATGCTCGATCACAAGGTATCGCAGGGCTACGACTTCGAGCAGCAGTCAAACGAGACCGAACGCAAGCACATCGAAGACACCTTCCGTGTGATCAGCCTGAGCTTTTCCTACCTGGGCGGTGCGGAATTTATCGTCGATTACTTTAATCGCAAGGGTGAACGGGACTACGAGTCCTATGTCTACAGTCACCTGGGTGAGTACTACCTGGACAAGCGCCGCTATCAGGATGCGGCAAAATCCTACAACACCTTTGTGGAGCGCAATCCGCTGCATCGGGTGTCTCCGGATTTCTCCATCCGCGTGATCGAGATCTACCAGAAGGGCGGCTTCCCGCGCCTGGTGCTGGAAGCGAAGAAAGAATTCGCCAACACCTACGCGCTGGAAGCCAAATACTGGACTGTGTTCGATATCCAGGAATACGCCACCGTGGTGGAATTCCTGCAGACCAACCTGATCGACCTGGCGAGCCACTACCACGCGGCCTACCAGAACGTGAAGCCGAAGGACCAGCAGTTCGCCGAAAAACGCAGCGAGAACTACGCGGAAGCGATTCACTGGTACCGCCGTTACCTGAAGTCCTTTGCCGATCAGCCCAAGGCGCCGGAAATCAACTACCAGCTCGCGGGCCTGATGCTCGAGAACAAGGATTTCCTCAATGCCGCGCAGGAGTACGAGCGCACTGCGTACCAGTACATCGGACATGCAGTTAACGAAAATGCCAGTGAAGCCGGTTACGCGGCGGTGTTTGCCTACCGCGAGCACCTGAAAAACGACCTGACCCAGAGCAGCTCCGCGCAGAAGACCGCGGTGCAAAAGGAGATCATCCGCTCCTCCCTGACCTTTGCCGAGACCTTCCCGCAGCACGGCAAGGCGCCGCAGATTCTGCTGGGTGCGGTGGATGATCTGTACAAGCTGAAGAGCTTTGCCGAAACCATCCAGAACGGGCGCCTGCTGCTGGAGAAATTCCCCGCGGCGGAACACGAGATCCGCCGCTCCGCCTGGCTGCTGGTGGCCCATGCGTCCTTCGATACCGAAGCCTATACCGACGCCGAAGCTGGCTACCGGCAGGCGCTGGCCATGACGTCGGCCGATGCCAAGGATCGCACCGAGCTGGTGGACAACCTGGCCGCCGCAATCTATCAGCAGGGCGACGTGGCGCGCCGCGCCGAAGACCACCTGGCCGCGGCCGAGCACTTCCTGCGTATTCGCAACGCCGCACCGGGCGCATCCATCCTTGCCACCGCCGAGTACGATGCTGCTGCGTCCCTGATCCAGCTGGAAAACTGGATCCGTGCCGCCGATGTGCTCAAGGCGTTCCGCGCGAATCATCCGCAGCACGAGTTGCAGAAAGAAGTCACCAAAAAACTGGCGGTGGTGTATCAGGAAAGCGGGCAGCTGCTGCTGGCCGGTGCCGAATTCGAACGCATCGAGCGCGAATCGGAAGACGAAGATGTGCGCCGTGAAGCGCTCACCCAGGCCGCCGACCTGTACAGTGCGGCCAAGAGCTACGACAAGGCACTCACTGTGCTGAATCGCTACGTCAAACTCTTCCCGAATCCCATGGAACCGGCTCTGGAAACCCGCCAGCGCATTGCCGATATCCACAACAACAGCGGCAACCGCCAGGCCTATTTCGACACCCTCGAGGAGATGGTGCGCATCGAAGCTCGCGGCGGCAACGAGCGCAACGACCGCACCCGCTACCTCGCGGGTAGCGCGGCCCTGCTGCTGGCCGAACCCAAATTCGATGCCTTCAAAGAGATTGCCCTGGTGGCCCCCCTCGAGCGAAATCTCAACAACAAGCGCACGCGCATGAAGGCCGCTGTCAACGCCTTCAGCGACCTGATCGACTACCAGGTTGCCGACGTCACGGCCGCAGCAACCTTCTATCTCGGCGAAATCTATTTGCACTTCAGCCGCGCCCTGAAAGAATCCGAGCGCCCCACCAACCTGAATGCCATGGAGCTCGAAGAATACGAACTGGCACTGGAAGAGCAGATCTACCCGTTCGAAGAGCGCGCCATCTCCGTACACGAGAAAAACATCGATCTTATGGCCGCCGGCATCTACAACCGCTGGGTGGGCAAGAGTATCGGCCAGCTCGCCGGCCTCGTGCCCGCGCGCTACGACCGCCCGGAAGATGCTAGCAATATCGTCATGACTATCGTGCCGGTACCGGAGACAGCGGAAGAGCCGGTTGCCGAGCAGGCGCCCGCGCCTGAAGAGCAAAAAAAAGCTGAACCTGCAGAGACTGCGGTGATTGCAGAAGCGGAAACCGAGGAGGACAAGGGATGAACAACACCAGGTGTCTTCTCACCGGCCTTGCCTGCGTCGCAATCCTGTTGCTCAGCGCCTGCGCCAGCGGCCCCAAAACCTCCAACCGCCCGGTCGACCCCATGAACGTCAAGGTCGCCAGCGGCGTAAACCGAGACTTTTTACAGGCCGTCGAATACCTGCAGGGAGAACGCTACCCCGAAGCCATCGAGCTCCTGGTTAGCGTCGTCGAGCGCGAGCAGCGCCTGTCCGCACCCTACGTCAACCTCGGCATCGCCTACTTCAAAACCGGCGACGAAAAG
>Ga0207814_100747_pt1 | contig 14024 bp, 14 predicted proteins | sample TtaePargueraPR_7_FD_187755 | JGI IMG/M metagenome (GOLD analysis project Ga0207814, IMG submission 187755) | Aerobic enrichment media microbial communities from Bioluminiscent Bay, La Parguera, Puerto Rico - Tt and P1 (2) (SPAdes) | ecosystem: Environmental > Aquatic > Marine > Unclassified ... | reverse complement strand
GAAGACGAAGCTCTCGCCTTCAACCAGTTCCGCCGCGCCGGACTGGAACTCCCCGACCCGCAGCTTGGGCCCCTGGAGATCGACGAGAATGCCGATCGGACGGCCGGCGTCGGCCTCGATCCTGCGGATCGTGCGGTGCAGTTCCGTCAGCATCTCGTGCGATGCGTGACTCATGTTGATACGAAAAACATCGGCGCCTGCTTCGAAGAGGCGCCGTATGACGTCGGGTTCAGATGACGAGGGGCCAAGCGTTGCGATGATCTTGACCCGTCTGTTTCTTCTCATTGTGTCCCGGCCTGTTTTTCAACCTTGTCCTGGAGCGTGATCGTCCAGGTTTTTTCGTCCTTAGTGTCGACCTCGAAGAAGCGCGTGCGGTTGAATCCGCGTTCCTCGCAGCGATCGGCGCCCCGTATCACGAACGACTTGTCCTCGGTGCACATGAAGAATTCGTTGCCGTTCGCGGAGCTGGTCTCGTTTCTATCCCAAACGCCTGGGCGGTCATAGTCAATGGCATGAACATAATAATAGCGTGCGACGAGGGTGCCCTTGATGAGCGTCCAGCAGGCATTGGACGGAATGTTCCACCAGCCTTCGGTGGTCCAGCCCTTGTCGTCCTTGTAGCCGATGACGACGCCCACGCGGCTCGCGGTCGTGTTGCACAGCTTGAGATCGGCATGCGCATGCGCGGGGGCAATGGTCAGGAAAGCCGCGGCCAGCGCCAGCGACGCACAGAAAGCGGCCGCGCCGCCGCGGCGGCGCTCCACGGACCTGGCGATGCGGAGTTCTGCTAACCGGACTGACATGGGTCTGCGCACGTCAAAGTTCTGCTTGATACTTAACAATCTACAAGAATTACTCGGAAATCATTAACATTGGTGCGTGTAGGCCCCGTGATGACAAGGTCGCCGGTCTTCCCGAAAAAGCCGGTAGAATCATTGTTCTGCAAGAATTCGGCAGGGTTAAGGCCGAGTTCGGCCGCGCGCGCACGGCTTGCCGGCGCGACAATGGCGCCCGCCGGGTCGTCGGCAGCGCCTTCGCCGCCGTCCGTGCCGTCGGTGTCCGCCGCCAGCGCCCAGATGTTTTCAGCGCCGTCCAGCGCTTCCAGCAGCGACAGGGCATATTCCTGGTTCGGGCCACCCTTGCCGTTGCCGGTCACGGTCACCGTGAATTCGCCGCCGGAGAGAAGCGCGGTGCGCTTGCCCTCGGCGGCATGCCGCAACGCCAGTTTTGCGTGCTCGCGGGCAACCTCGCGCGCTTCGCCTTCCAGCGAATCCCCCATCATCTCGACCGCGTAGCCAAGCGATTTCGCCATGTCGGCCGCGGCCGCAAGCGCATCGGCCGGTCGCGAAACGAGAGTGAAAACGTTGCCTTCGAACGCCGGGTCGTCCGGCGCGGGCGTCTCGTTGCGGTCATCGGACAGAGCCACCTCGACCGATGCCGGCAAGTCCACCTTGAAATCGCTCAGGATGGTGCGGGCATCCTCAAGCGAGGTCGGATCGCCCACGGTCGGGCCGGAGCCGATAGCCGAAGGATCGTCGCCCGGTACGTCGGAGATCGCCAGCGTCACGACGCGGGCCGGAGCCGCCGCCCGCGCGAGACGCCCGCCCTTGATGCGCGACAGGTGCTTGCGCACGCAGTTGATCTCGGAGATGCGCGCGCCCGAGGCCAGCAGGCCGCGCGTGACGTGCTGCTTTTCCTCCAGCGTGACGCCTTCTACGGGCGCGGTCCACAACGCCGACGCGCCGCCCGACATGAGTACGAGCACAACGTCTTTCTCCGTGGCGCTTTCCGCCAGTTCCAGCGCGCGGGCCGCCGCCGTGACGCTGCCGTCATTGGGCACCGGGTGTCCGCCTTCCAGCATCTCGATCACCTGCGTCGGCGAGGTGAACCCCGTGCGCGTGACGGCGCAGCCTTCGATGGCCGGGCCATCCCCGTCGGCGAGGTAATGGTTCTCGGTTGCCTGCACCATGGCGGCGGACCCCTTGCCGGCCCCGAGCACGATCAGTCTGCCGCCTTCCGGCGGATCCGGAAGGGCAGGGGGTACGCACAGCATCGGGTTCGCGGCTGCCACGGCTGCTTCCAGTAGCTGCATCAGCTGTTGCCTGTGATCGGGCGAGGTCATGTGTGGATTGGCTCCTTCTTGCGCCTCGGGCGTGCGAAATAGATGCCCGCGAGAATAAGCGTACCGCCGCCAAGCTGCCAGACGGTCACGGGTTCGCCGAGCACGGCCCATGCGAGCAGGGCCGCGGCGATGACTTCGAAGAACAGGACGAGCGAGGAGAACACCGCCGGCAGGTGGCCGAGCGCGTAGGCGGCGAAACCCTGCCCGCCGATCTGCGAGATCAGCGCCAGCATGACCAGGATGGAGATGCCATACGCGCTTTGCGGCAGCAGCCTGTTGTCAAGCAGAAGGGCGGCGGCAAGCAGGAAGAGCGTTGTGACCACCGCCGGGTAGAACATCACTTGCGCCGCGCTCATGCGCCGCCGCGCAAGGGCGACACTGAGGAAATAACTGCCGAAGAAACACGCGGTTATGAGCCCGCATACGTCGCCGAACACGTTCTCGGGGATGAAGGTGGCGCTGGCGCCAACCAGAAGCCCGGCGCCGCAGACGCCGGAAAGCACCCCGGCCAGGATGGGCCCGGTGACTTTCTCCTTCAGCAGAAGCCAGGCGCCGAACGTGACGGCGATCGGCGTCGTCGTCGCCAGCAGGGTGGCGTTGGCGACGGAGGTGTTCAGGATCGACAGGTGCCAGAAAAACAGGTCTCCCGCGAACAGGAAGCCGATGAGCACGATCAGTTTCCAGTCGCGCGCGGCGTCGATGGGAGGAAGCTTCCTGCGGCTCTGCTCGAAGCGCAGCCAGCCGTAAAGAAACGGCAGCGCCAGCGCCATGCGCCAGAAGGCACTGGCGAACGGCCCTACGTCTGCAAGCCGCACGAAAACCGGAGACGCACCCATGGCCACCGCGCCCAGGACCAGAGCCGCGAACGGCAACAGCATCGAACTGTCGGCGGCAAGCGGCGGAGAAAGCTGAGATGTCTGGGGATTTTCGGACATGTGCGATTATGGCCAGTGGCGTACGGGTCACGCGGTTACTATAGTGCTGTGCATGATGAAACAAGCCGATAGAGCGATCGGATTGTCCAGTACGGCTTTTCCCCCCTACACCGAGATACCCGGCAACGCGGCAGGCGGCTGGCTGCTCGTGTGCGATCACGCGAGCAACGCCCTGCCGCCGGAATATGGCACGCTTGGCCTGCCGCCGCAGCAACTCGAACGCCACATCGGCTACGACATCGGCGCCGCCGGCGTCACGCGCGGGCTTGCCCGGCTTGTCGGCGCGCCGGCCCTGCTGACGAATTACTCGCGCATCCTCATCGATCCCAACCGGGGCGAGGACGACCCGACCCTCGTCATGCGCCTCTCCGACGGCGCGGTCGTGCCCGGCAACGCCGAAATGACCGACGGCGAGCGCCGCGCGCGCATCGAGCGTTTCTATGCGCCGTATCACGAGGCCATTGACGCCGCCATAGACCGCGCCATCGCTGCCGGCCGGCCCCCGGCGATCCTTTCCATCCACACCTTCACCGACAAGTGGCGCGGGGTTCCCCGGCCCTGGCACGCGGGCGTGCTGTGGGACAACGACCCGCGCTTTCCCGTGCCGTTTCTCGCGGCGCTACAAGCCGAAGACGGCATCGTGGCGGACGAGAACGTGCCCTACACCGGAGAACTGAAGGGCGATTGCCTGTACCGTCACGGCACGAAACGCGGGCTTGCCCATGCGCTGATCGAGATACGCCAGGACCTCGTGCGCGACGAGCACGGTCAGCAGGAATGGGCCGAACGGCTGTCGCGCATCCTCAATGGCATGATGGCGAACGCACAAGGGCACCCCGATCTCAATGCCATTTGCATGCACGGATCGAAAACCGATATGAAGGGCGCAAGACGCCCTCAGCAGGCACAGGCCCAGTAACGGAGTGATGACATGCCCAGGATCGACCCCGAAACCGAGCAGGAGCTTGAAGCAGCCGTGTTCCAGCGCCTGGTCAAGCACCTGCGCGCCAATCCGGATGTCCAGAACATCGACATGATGAACCTCGCCGGCTTTTGCCGTAACTGCCTGTCCAACTGGTACATGGACGCGGCGAAGGAAAAGGGCATCGAGCTGTCCAAGGACGAATCCCGCGAGATCGTCTACGGCATGCCCTACGAGGAGTACAAGGCGAAGCACCAGAAGGACGCTTCCGCCGACAAGCTGGCCAGGTTCGAGGAAGTCCGCCCCAAGGACGGCCACTAGACCGTTCCGGGAAAAACTGTCGCCGTGAAGGCGGGGTTGGCGCCCGGTTTCTCACAGGCACGCGCTAATCGCTGGATAACTCGGCACGCCGCCTTGAAAGCGCCAGCCCGGCTGGCTACTCCTGAGCCACGTCAATTCAGGCAATTTCCGGCACAAGAAGTGGAGTAGCCATGTCCATGTCCGACATCCAGGGCTCAACGCGCGATCAGCTGCGCGCCTTCGTCGAGCGCATTGAGCGCCTTGAAGAGGAAAAGGCGGCGCTGGCCAATGACATTCGCGAGGTTTACGCCGAGGCCAAGGCCATGGGCTTCGACGCCAAGACGCTGCGGACGATCGTTCGCCTGAGAAAGCAGGACATGCACGAACGCCAGGAGCAGGAAGCCCTGCTGGCGACCTACATGGTCGCGCTGGGCATGGTTCCAGAGGAATAGGGGCGAGCCCGGCCGTGCGGCGGACGTATCTTCCCGAAAAGTCAGCTGGCTGTAGGGGCTACTGGCGGCTGGCTGTGCGGAAAGGCCTGTCGCCGGAGGCGTCCTGCGAACCGAAGGTTACCGCGGTCAGCGTGTAGGAATAGCCCAGCCCCGAGGCAAGCGAGGCCGAGTAGGCCGTTTCCGGATCGCGCAGAAGGTAACCGTCTTCATCCTCGCCCGGGGCCGCGGCGAGACCCAGGTGCAGGTCAGCGGCAACCGCGACTTCACTCATGAGCTCCACGACGGAGCCGTTTTCGTAGACCAGCTCTTCCGGGTGTTCGGCATCCTCGACCTGAGAGAGGGCGATTTGCGGCTTTGCCTCCGGCGCCTCGATGCGCGCCGGTTCAGGCGCGGGCGCCGGCACGGCGGCGGTGCGGGTCTCTTCCTTGGGCGGCAGTGGCGTCTTCTCTTTGGGAATAGCGGCCGTGACAGTCGGGTCGGCCTTCTGCCATCCGAGCGACGGAGGCGTGAAACCGGCCATCATCATCTTCGGCGGCAGCTTCACCTTGCTCTTCTTCTCGATGAAGGTGTCGACCTTCTTGCCCAGCTTCGCGAGCGCGACCTGTCCGTCTTTGCGCGTCAGCGGCCGGCCATCGGCGGGAACATGTTTCGTCTTGCCGTCCGGGAACAGCAACGCCAGTTCCTGGCGTCCGATACGCGGCCAGTGGCGAACGCGCCCGGTATCAACATGGACGAAGGGAATGCCCGACTTGGGATAGTAGCCGACGCCGCCGACCTGCTTGACGAGAGCCGAGTTGCGCAGCTTCTTGATCGGCACATCCGGGAAGTGCAGGTCCGCGGCCTTGCCCAGGATATGCTGGCTCTTGCGGGCCTGGCCGCCACGCGTACGCCGCAGCATGCTGTTGGTTTTCTGCGAACGGAAGCCCGATATCAGGTGGATGGGTTCGGAAGACCCGACGTCCTGGTAGATTTCCCAGATCGTGTCGATCAGCTCGGGATCCATCTTGGTCGGCTCGTCGCGCCGCCAGTCCCGCATCACGTGATTGATTTCTTTCATACCTTCAGGATCGAACGTGCCGTCACGCTTGTAGGTGACGGTTTTCTTTTCCTTGGTATGGATGTTGTAGAAGGTGAGAGAGCGCGTCTCGGCGAACGCCTGCGAACCGCAGGCGGTCCCCGCAACGGCAATGACCGACGCGACGGGCAAAAACGTCCGCATCAAGCGCACGAAGACTGGGTGCAAGACTTCCCCCGATTTCCTCTTCTTGCCGTACGACTGGTACGGTGATCCCCACAACACCGGCCCGGACCGGATACCCCAAACATTCGGTTCAATCCCGGGCCAGCGCTATGATTTAGCTCAAATCGTTAAGCTTCAGTATCTTTTCAATTGAGAGGAAATGATGGCAAAGGCGAACGCAACCCGCCAACATGTTTAAAACATGCTGGCAGGCTGCGATTAAGTTGTTGAAACCTTTTACAGTTTCATGGCGTGGGCCATGCGGGAGTCATGGCCGTATACGTCGCCGAAATAGGTGATCTTGCCGCTTTTTTCCACGCGGGCGGTAAAATACGTGAGGTGAACGGGAATCGGGTTGTTCAGGTTCACCTGCTGGTTCTTGCCGCTCGAGACCGCCGCATTGACGTTGCCGCGCGACCAGCCGCGGTCGCGGCCAAGCACCACTTCGGCGAATTTCAGCGGATCGCGAACCCTGACGCAGCCATGGCTGTAGGCGCGCACCGATTGCGTGAACAGGTTCTTCGTCGGCGTGTCGTGCATGTAGACCGAATGCTTGTTCGGGAACATGAACTTGACGACGCCAAGGACGTTAGGCCCGCCTGGCGGCTGGTAGAAATGGTAGTTGGCGATGTCGACCCGGCTCCAGTCGACCGAGTTCGCGTCGATCGGGCGTCCGCGGTATTTCACGTAGAGGTTATGCGCCTGCAGGATCCGCGGGCGTGACGCCCCCCAGAACCATCCGCCGCCGCCCCCGCTGCGCAGGTAGGGGAGGATTTCCTCGCGCTTGATCGAGTTCGGAACGTTCCAGAACGGGTTGAAGACGATATGCTCCATCTTGTCGGAGAACACCGGCGTGGGATTCTTGGTCTTGCCCACGACAACGCGCTCGCTGTGCAGCACCTTGTCACCGTCATAGAAGCGGAAGAGAAATTCCGGCACGTTGACCTGCACGTTCAGCTTGTCGATGTTGTCGGGTATCCAGCGCCAGCGCTCCATGTTCACGAGGATCGTGTTGACGCGGTTCTTGGGCGCGGTGCCGCCGTTCAGGGTGCGGCGCGTATTGGGACCCAGCACTCCGTCGGCAGCGATACCCTTTTCCTTCTGGAAGGCTTTGAGGGCTTCCACGAGTTGATCGTCGAAAACCTCCGCAGGGTTCCTGGCCTTCTTCTTGGGCTTGTCATCCGTTGCTGTTGCAAGTTCCGGCACGTCCGCTTCCGGAGCTTCGACGTCGAGCCGTTCGCGCAGAAGCGCGATATGAGGATGGCTTTCCCCGGGCTTCAGGATCGGCCCGCGCGGCATGACGATGCGTTTTTCCTTCTCGTCCGTTGCGCCGCCCCGCGCGCGCAGCAGAGCCTGCCTCAGCAGTTCGAATTGCTCGTGCTTCGGGTGCAGCCCGCGCAGATAGGCAGCCGGGTCGTCTTCCCTGGCGGCCGTGGCGATGACCGCTGACGGCTCGACGAGGTCGAGCGTCGGGTCGAGCATCTTGGAAATCGACTGCGGCGCGAACCGCCCGCCGCGCGCATGGCGCGCATAGGTGAGGACGGCATGGCTAAGCTTCAGTTCGAAGTCCGCCAGCCGTTGCGTCGGCGTCTGGTCGCTTGCCGAGAGGATGATTTCCTGCGGCAACTCGTAGTCGTCCGGGTTCAGACCCCAGTCGGCCGCCTTGCGCAGTTCCTTGATGACCAGGCGGGCCTTGGGGCGCAGCCCGTTTTCATCGACCCAAACGGTCTTGTGACCGGCGTCCGCATAGTATTCCACCATGGCGCCATGGTCGGCTTTTTCGTATTCGGTTTCTTCGCGAAACGGTTGTCCAAGTTTGTTCTGTACAAGTATGCGAACGGCGTCCGCACGGGTAATGAGCTCTTCCGGGGCACCCGGCTCTACTGCAAGGGCAGGAGCCGAGAGAATGGATCCAAGGACCAAACCGTACGCAATACATCTGGGCAGCCGCATATGTCCCTCCTCAATCAAGAAATGGCTGTCTCAAACCCCACTGCAGACTTCCAAACTTGAACTCTACGCGAAACCATACCCATACGTAGCGCGCCACCGCCCGGTTTTCCAGCTACACATGCGTGAACCGGGCTCTAGCGTTACATTTTTGGCTCTGGTGTTGCATTCGTGCACGCCTTCGCCACGGTTTGGTCACGTTGTGTGGGCTTCCAGCCCGAATTCACGCATTTTCCGGTATAATGTTGAGCGTCCGATGCCCAGTTTCTTGGCAATTTCCGTCATGTGGCCGCGGTAGCGCCCGATCGCCAGGCGAATCATGTCCGCCTCGATATCCTCTAGAGCCCGAACGTTGCCGCTCGGGTCGAGCGCCGGGATACCAAGTTCCTCGCGGCCATTGCCGCCGGCAAGCGATACGGTCGCCGGCATGTCGGCCTTTCCGCCGATCATCGCCGGGCCCTCAATTTTCGGCGCTTCGTCCTTCGGCGCCGGCGCTGCCGGCATCACGGCCTCGAAGCCTTCCACGTGGGTTGCGATCTGCGGGAACTCGTTCACGCCGAGAACCCGCTGGTCGGCGAGCACCACGGCGCGGAACACGGCGTTCTCGAGTTGGCGCACGTTGCCTGGCCACGGGTAGCGCTGCAGCATGTCGAGCGCCTTGTCGTCGATGCCGTCGATTTTCTTGCCTTCTTCCGACGCGAAACGGCGAATGAAATGATCGACCAGGTTGGAAACGTCGTCCATGCGCTCGCGCAGGGGCGGCACCCAGACCGGAAACACGTTGAGCCGGTAATAGAGGTCCTCGCGGAAGCGCCCGTCCTCGACGAGCTTGATCATGTTCTGGTTGGTGGCGGAGATGAGGCGGAAATCCACCTTGACGGGAGCCTTGGCGCCGACGGGGTCGACTTCGCCTTCCTGCAGGGCGCGCAGCAGCTTCACCTGCGCATCGAGCGGCAGCTCGCCGACCTCGTCCAGGAACAGTGTGCCGCCATGGGCCTCGACGAACTTGCCGTCGCGCCTGGCGCTGGCGCCGGTAAAGGCGCCTTTCTCGTGGCCGAACAGGATGCTCTCGACCAGGTTTTCAGGGATCGCGCCGCAGTTCACGGTGACGAAGGGTTTGCCGGCGCGCTCGCTCTCGCCCTGGATGGCCCGGGCGATCAGCTCCTTGCCGACGCCGCTCTCGCCCTCGATCAGGACCGGGATGTTCGATTGGCCGGCGCGCTGGCCAAGTTCCACCACGCGCTTCATGGCGTCGCCGTGCACGATCATGTCGGCGAAGGTCATGGTGCCCTCGGCCTTGCGGCTCACGCGCTTGATCTCGACCTCGAGCTGGGTGATGCGCAGCGCGTTCTTGATGGATACCTCAAGCCGCTCCGGGCTGACCGGCTTGACCACGAAGTCGCTCGCGCCCGCACGCATGGCGTTGATGGCCGTATCCATGCTGCCGCTCGATGTCTGCACGATCACCGGCGGCGCTGACGCGTCGTTGCGCAGCCGGTCGAGCACGCCCATGCCGTCCAGACCCGGCATCACCAGGTCGAGGAGCATGAGGTCGAAATCGGGCGACTCCGCGCCCGTCAGCGCTGCCAGCGCCTGCTCGCCGTCTTCCACGCTCTGGCACGTATGGCCGAACGATTTAACCGCTTCTTCGAGGATACGCCGCTGGGCAGGGTCGTCATCGACGATCAGGATGCACTTGGCCATGATGCGAACTCACTACTCAAATACTCTTACGCGAACTCTCAACAACCGAAGCATTCTGCGCCGGCGTGCACCTGCCGACACACGAATAATGGCGGGTACAGCAATCAAGTCTGGAGCAATATGGTAAAAAACATCTTTACCCGGTGTATGATTTTGGGTCTTGGCTTGTCGGAAGCACGGAATTGTGCCGTTTTTGGCCTTCTGTACCAATCGTGTCTTGAACACCGGGGCCACCCGCAGCACATTAAAGCAACCATGAAGAGCCCGCCGCCGGTGCCGCCGGCCAGCGATCAAACCAGCCGTTTGGGGGACACCTCCGCCACATGACGACGAAGATGATTCTCTTGCGCGATCCGCGCGTCTATGCCGTTCAGCCCGAGCCCGCCAGCCCGGGTATCGAGCTTGGAGACATGCCCGAATGGGACCTGAGCGACCTTTACACCGGCCCGGAAGATGCCAGTCTGGCTGAAGATCTGGCCAGGGCCGATGCCGACGCAAAGGCCTTCAGCGGCCGCTACCAGGGTCAGCTGGAAAAGCTGGCGAAGGAGGGCGGTGCGAAGCTGGCGGAAAGCCTGCGCACCTACGAGGACATGAGCGACCGGCTGGGCCGCATCGGGTCGTTTGCCGGGCTGCTTTACGCCGCCGATACGTCCGACCCGGCGGTGGCCAAGTTTTACGGCGATATCCAGGAGAAGCTGACAGGCATATCGACGGCGCTTCTGTTTTATACGCTCGAGTTCAACCGCATTGATGAAAAGGTGCTGGAGAAGGCTCTCAAGAACGAAGAACTGGCCCACTACCGCCCGTGGATCGAGGATTTGCGCAAGGAGCGGCCCTACCAGCTTGCCGACGAGATCGAGAAGCTGTTCCACGAGAAATCGGTCACCGGGCGCGGGGCATGGAACCGGCTATTCAACGAGACCATGACGGCCCTGCGATTCGACATCGGAGGAGACAAGCTCAGCATCGAGCCGACCCTGAACAGGTTGCTCGACCAGGACGGGGTCAAACGCCGGGAGGCGGCGGAAGCACTGGCCAAGGTGTTCGGAGAAAATGTTCGCCTGTTCACTCTCATCACCAACACGCTGGCCAAGGACAAGTCCATTTCCGACGACTGGCGCGGCTTCGAGGACGTGGCGGATTCCCGTCACCTTGCGAACCGGGTTGAGCGCGAGGTCGTGGACGCCCTGGTGCAGGCCGTCCAGGATGCCTACCCGCGCCTTTCTCACCGCTATTACGCGCTGAAGGCCGGGTGGATGGGGCTCGACAGGCTGGCCCACTGGGACCGCAACGCGCCGCTACCCCAGGAGCAGCAGAACGTCATTCCATGGGCAACGGCGGAGCAGATGGTGCTCGATGCCTATGGCGACTTCACGCCGAAGATGGCCGAGATCGCGAAAAACTTCTTCGACAAGTCATGGATCGACGCGCCCGTGCGCGAGGGCAAGTCGCCCGGCGCCTTCTCGCACCCGACCGTGCCGAGCGCGCATCCCTTCATCCTGATGAACTACATGGGCAAGCCGCGCGACGTGATGACCCTGGCGCACGAGCTGGGCCACGGCGTTCACCAGGTGCTGGCGGCGAAGCAGGGCGCGCTCATGGCGCCGACGCCGCTGACGCTGGCCGAAACAGCGAGCGTGTTCGGTGAAATGCTCACCTTCAGAAAACTGCTGGCGCAGGCACCGGAGCCGAAGCAGCGTAAGGCGCTGATCGCCCAGAAGGTCGAGGACATGATCAACACGGTCGTGCGCCAGGTCGCCTTCTATACCTTCGAGCGCGAAGTCCACACCGCGCGCAAGGAAGGCGAGCTGACCTCGGAACGTCTCGGGGAAATCTGGATGGATGTCCAGGCCAGGAGCCTCGGGCCCGCCATCGAGCTGAAGGAGGGCTACGAGACCTTCTGGTGCTACATCCCGCACTTCATCCATTCGCCGTTCTACGTTTACGCTTACGCTTTCGGCGAATGCCTGGTGAATTCGCTTTACGCGGTTTACGAGAAGGCCGACGAGGGGTTTGCCGAGAAATATCTCGACATGCTCGCCGCCGGCGGCACCAAGCACCACAAGGAACTTCTCGCCCCCTTCGGCCTCGACGCGACCGACCCGGGCTTCTGGGCCATGGGCCTGAAAGTCATTGAGGACCTGATCGCCGAACTCGAGGTGATGGAGGCGTGATTGCGGTTTGAACGAGGCGAAGACAAGCCGTCCCAGGTACCCCATCCCCTGGATCGCGACCTACCTCGTGACCGGCCTGGTGCTGATCGTCGGAGCCTTTGCCATGGCCTGGTGGCTTGGCCGTCCCGCGTCCGATTTCGACTATGATAACCCCGACATGCAGTATCTCGAACGCATCGTGTTGTCGGACACGCCGCGCGAGGGAGACTTCTCGAAGCTGAACGGCGGCGACTGGAAAGTATTGTGCCTCGTGGGATTTGACGCCGGCATGGATGCCGCTCTCCAGGAAGCTGGCGTGACGGGCGATGATGCCCGGGAAATCGCCTCCGCCGCCAAGTCAGTGTCGGAGCAGGTCCAGGAGACGCAGTTCCTGCTTGTCTACGTCACCACGTCGGGGGAGGCGAAGGCCCTGCGCCATCCGCACGGCTTTGCTTTCGCGCGGCAAGGGTCGGCCGTTTGTACGAACAAGGAAACTCCCGTGATTGCACTGCCGGCAGCCCCGCGATGAAGATCGAGACCGAACGGCCCGAACACGTGCCCGCGATCCACCGCCTGCATATCGAAGCCTTTCCGGGCGATGCCGAGGCCGAGCTTGTCGACCGGTTGCGCGCCGACGGCGACGCGGTCATTTCGCTCGTCGCCTGCGACGGGCCGCGTGTCATCGGCCACGTCCTTTTCTCGGCGATGACGGCGCCGTTCCGGGCGCTGGCGCTGGCGCCCGTCGCCGTTGCGCAGTCTCACCGCCGCAAGGGCATCGCCGCCAGCCTCATCGACGAGGGAATAGGCCGCGCCCGAACGGAAGGCTGGGAAGGGATATTCGTTCTCGGCGAACCGGCCTACTACGGCCGGTTCGGTTTCGGCGTGGAAGCAGCGCAAGCCTTTGCGTCCCCTTACGCAGGCCCGTATTTCATGCTCCTGGATTTGACGCGGAATGGTTTGGCCCACGAAGGCGGGGATGTCGGGTACCCACCCGCATTCGCCGCGCTGGGGTGAGCCGCATCGTGCTAGATCAACCTGCGTTCAGGTGGAATCGCCAGAACGCGGAAAGTCGATCGACTCCAAAGTTCCAGAGCAGCTTATCTGCGTCCATGCGGACGCAGGCTGCTCTAGTGGCGGGCGAAAACCTCGGTGCTGCCGTCCTTCTTCACCAGCAGAACTTCGTAGGGCTCCTTGTCCGGGCCCGTATCCATACCCGGCGAACCAAGCGGCATCCCCGGCACCGTGAGGCCAACCGCGTCCGGTTTCTCCTTGAGCAGCCGCGCTACGTCTTCTGCCGGGACATGGCCCTCGATCACGTAGCCGCCGGTCTTCGCCGTGTGGCAGGACTGCAGGTCAGGACCAAGCCCGGCCTGCTTCTTGATTTTGGCCAATACGCCGGCAGCCGTGTCGTTTGTCTTCACGCTGTACCCGGCATTTCGCAGGTGCTCGACCCACAGGCCGCAGCAGCCGCAGCCGGCTGACTTCCAGACTTCGATCGGGTCCGGTTTCTGGTCGGCATGGAGGGGTGACGACAGCAGCAGCGCAAGGGCTCCCGCGGCGGCAAGACGTTTCAGCATGGGCTTTCCTTCTCCAGTTTCTCGCGACAATGCCATCGGCCAGCACGCCCCGTCCACGATGTGCTGTGCAAAATCCCGTGAAATGCGTGCGAGCGCACCCGGCGGCGCAAATGCCGCATGTGCGATTCCCGCATTGCAGCCTGGCGAGGGGTCATGTTAATGGACTGCCCGGTGAGGGGTGAATCAAGGAAACCTTTAGATTTAGGGGAACCGCAATGGGGGTCGACTTTACGAAAAGTCATCGTGCGATGGACGTCAAACAGCACGAGGCAACCTACTCAGCCTTCATCAAGCTTGTCACCGCGACCTGCGTGCTGACCATCGTCATTCTTGTCGGGATGGCCATTTTCCTCGTATAGCTGCCCCTCTGGCAGTCACCAGCAGGAATTCAGCTTGAACCTTTGCCGCACGCTTGTGCCTGCAGGCGGCATGCGGTCTATGTTCCCGACACCTGAACGAGGGAAGCGCACATGATTACGATTGCCGTACCGGCTGAGGGCGACAAGAGCGAAAACCGCGTCGCGCTATCGCCGGAAACCGCAAAAAAATTCACCGGCCTTGGCGCAAAGGTCCGGGTCCAGGCCGGCGCCGGCGCGGGCTCGAATTTTTCCGACGCGGATTACAAGGCCGCCGGCGCGGCCGTATCCAGCAGCGCCGCGGCCACGCTCA
>Ga0207814_100746_pt1 | contig 14032 bp, 14 predicted proteins | sample TtaePargueraPR_7_FD_187755 | JGI IMG/M metagenome (GOLD analysis project Ga0207814, IMG submission 187755) | Aerobic enrichment media microbial communities from Bioluminiscent Bay, La Parguera, Puerto Rico - Tt and P1 (2) (SPAdes) | ecosystem: Environmental > Aquatic > Marine > Unclassified ... | reverse complement strand
TCGCCGTCCACGAGGGCGCGTCCAGGGTCGATGCCAAGGTTGCGGACAGGGCGCTGATGATGCTGGAGGTGGATGCCGCCGGCCTCGACGCGCTGGATCATCGCTATCTCAGGTGCATCGCGGAAAATTACGGCGGCGGCCCCGTCGGCATCGAGACCATCTCCGCCGCACTGTCCGAGCCGCGCGACGCGCTGGAGGAAATCATCGAGCCCTACCTGTTGCAGCAGGGCTTCATCTCCCGCACCCCGCGCGGCCGCATGGTGACTCCCCAAGCTTTCGCCCATCTCGGCCTTTCCGCGCCGTCGGGCTTCACCGGCACGCAGGGCGCGCTCTTCGAGGACGGCGACGCTGCCGATGGCTGAGGCGGAAAAGCGCTGGCCCGACCTCGCCGGGCGCATCGAGGGGGCGAAGCACGTGCTGCCCGTGCGCGTCTACCATGAGGACACCGACTTCACCGGCCTCGTGTACCACGCCAACTACCTGAAATTCTGCGAGCGCGCCCGCTCCGACTTCGTGCGGCTGGCGGGTTTGAGCCAGACCGAGATGTTCGGCGGGCAGGGGGATAAAGAACCCGCTGCCTTCGTCGTCCGCCACATGGAAGTGGACTACCTGAAGCCCGCGCGCATGAACGACGTGCTGGAGGTCATCACCGGGGTGGACGAACTCGGTGGCGCCTACATGACCCTGCTGCAGGAAGTGAAGCGCGGTGAAACGGTCCTGATGCGGCTGCGCGTCAAGATCGTGCTGGTCGGAAAATCCGGCAAGGTGCAGCGATTGGGCGCACTCGTCACGGGCGGTTTGCAAGGTTTTGTTAACCAGAAAGCCTGACCCTCTGGATAGAAGGGAAATTTGCGCGCCGGGCGACGGCTGTCCCGTTGTGGAAGTCCGTCTCGCGGGTCCCAGTTTTGTCACAAATCCGCTCCACTAATCCGGTCGCGAGATGCGCCGGCGAGGGGGAGCGGGCGTTCAGAAACGAATCGGCGGTTACCCCATATGAATCCGGCTGATGTAACGACATCTTCCGTCCCGGCTCTCCAGACCGACCTGTCCATCATGACCCTGTTCTGGGAGGCCCATATCGTTGTCCAACTGGTCATGGTCGGCCTGCTGCTGGCTTCCGTGTGGAGCTGGGCCATCATCGCGGAAAAGATGATGCTGTTCGCCCGCACGCGGCGCGAGACCAACAGCTTCGAGCACGTGTTCTGGTCGGGACAGTCGCTGGAAGAGCTTTACAACCAGATCGGCGCGAGACCCGCGCGTTCCATGGCCGCGCTGTTCGTGGCCGCCATGCGCGAGTGGAAGCGCTCCGTCGAATCGAACCCCAAGCCCATGGCGGGCCTGCAGATGCGCGTCGAGAAGGTGCTCGATGTTGCCCTGTCGCGCGAAATAGACCGGCTGGAACGCCGTTTGCTGTTTCTCGCGACCGTCGGCGCCACGGCCCCCTTCGTCGGCCTGTTCGGCACCGTGTGGGGCATCATGAACGCCTTCCAGGCGATCGCCGGCTCCAAGAGCACCAACCTGGCAATCGTCGCGCCCGGCATCGCCGAGGCCTTGTTCGCCACCGCGCTCGGGCTGCTGGCGGCGATCCCGGCGGTCATTTTCTACAACAAGTTCACCCACGAGGTGTCGCGCCATGCCCAGCGGCTGGAAGGCTTCGCCGACGAGTTCTCCGCCATCCTGTCGCGCCAGATGGATGCGAGGAGTTAGTGCATCATCCAACTGGAGTGAAACGAGGATTGACAAGATGATGCTTAAGGAGAGCTGCCGCATCCTCCATGCCGGAGGAGCGAGGATTGAAAAGATGATTCGCAAAGGAATCATGAGCGGCAGCAGGGCAGTCCAATGGGCGTGATGTTCGGCAGTGGCCAGTTGAGGCGGCGTTCGCGCACCGGGCGCAACTACGCCCCCATGGCCGAGATCAACGTGACGCCGTTCGTCGATGTCATGCTGGTGCTGCTCATCATCTTCATGGTGACGGCGCCCCTGCTGACCGTGGGCGTGCCCATCGACCTGCCGAAAACGCAAGCCAACGAGCTGCAGGGCGACAAGGAGCCGCTGACCATTTCCGTAACCAAGGCGGGTGAGGTGTTCCTGCAGGAAACGAAGATTCCCTTGAACGAAATTGTGCCAAAACTCGTCGCTATAACGAACAGCGGTTACGAGGAGCGGATCTTCGTGCGCGGCGACAGCGGCACGGACTACGGAACGGTGATGAAGGTGATGGGAACCATCTCCTCCGCCGGTTTCCGCCGTATCGCCCTCGTGACGCAACTCGAGGACCGCCCGTAAGACCCATGCGCAAGCCGCTGCTCATATCGCTCCTGTTTCACGCCGCGATCCTGCTTCTCGCCGTGGTCACCTTCCCGAGCTTCGGTGACAAGGCCCCGCCGCGTCCGACCCCGTTGCCCGTCGACTTGGTGACACCGGCGGAATTGACGAAGATCAAGGCCGGCAAGCGCGACGCGGAGAAGGAAACGGCAAAGGCTGAAGAAAAGCCCGAGCCGCCCGCCAGGGAAGAGAAGCCCGAGCCGAAAAAGGTAAAAACCGTCAAGGCGCCGGAGCCCAAGGCGTCGAAAGTCAAGACGGTGAAGGCGCCCGAGCCCAGTCCCGAGAAGGCGGAGCCCGCGCCCACCCCGAAGGCCAAGGCGGAAAAGCCCGAGAAGAAGGTAGCCAAAGCGGAACCGCACCCGGTTCCGCAGCGCAAGCCCACGCCGCCCAGGGTGAAGCGTGAAGAGCTGAAGCCCGAGCCGGAAAAGGTGGTGGAAACGGCAGCCAGGTCCACGAAGAAAAAGGAAGATTTCGATCCCGATAAGATCGCCGCGCTGCTCAACAAGGCCCCGGATGCAGGCCCGCAACGCACGGCTGCCGCCGAGCCCGAAAACAAGCCCGAGCCCGCGAAAGGGCGCAGCGACGGCCGCGATATGCAGATGACCTTCAACGAGATCGACGCCCTGCGCGCCAGGATTTCGCAATGCTGGAACCCGCCGGTCGGCGGGCTCGGCGCCGATGCCATCCAGGTGAAGCTGCGCCTGCAGCTGACCGAGCAGGGTTCGCTCTCTGCCTCGCCGCAGGTGATGAACCGCGCCGGCTCACCGTTCTTCCAGGCCGCCGCCGACGCGGCCGTGCGCGCCGTGATGCTGTGCCAGCCCTACCAGTTGCCGCCACAGAAATACGCCCTGTGGCGCGACATGATCCTGAACTTCGACCCGCGCGAAATGTTCGGCGGATAATGGAACGCGAAGAGATGATGTCCGATAGAACACTCCGCTCTGTACTGTCCGCCGTCCTACTGGCGGTGCTCGCATTGTCATGGGCGCACCCGGCGCGCGCCGTCGTCGAGGTAGATATCACCCGCGGCACGCTCAAGCCCATCCCCATCGCCATTCCCGCATTTATCGGCGAGAGCCTCGGCGACCAGAAGCTCGGCTCCGACATCGCCGGCGTCGTCATCGCCGATCTGGAGCGCTCAGGCCTTTTCAAGCTGGTCGATCCCGGAGCCTACATCGAGCGCGTATCGACCCTCGGCCAGGCGCCGCGTTTCGGCGACTGGCGCGCCATCAATGCCCAGGCCCTTCTGATCGGCCGCATGAGCCACGACACCGGTGGCCGCCTCAAGGCGGAGTTTCGCCTGTGGGACATCTACGCCGGCAAGCAGTTGACCGGGCAGCAGTTTTTCACCAACGCGACCAATTGGCGCCGCGTCGGCCATCTGATCGCGGACGCGGTCTACGAGCGCCTGACGGGCGAAAAAGGCTATTTCGATACCCGCATCGTCTATGTCGACGAAACCGGCCCCAAGGATGGCCGGGTCAAACGTCTCGCCATCATGGACCAGGACGGGCACAACCTGCGCATGCTCACCCGCGGCGGCGCGCTGGTGCTGACCCCGCGCTTCTCGCCGACGAGCCAGGAAATCACCTACATGTCCTACGAGGACGGGCGGCCGCGCGTCTACCTGCTCAACATCGAGACCGGCCAGCGCGAGATCGTGGGCGATTTCCCCAATATGAGCTTTGCCCCGCGCTTCTCGCCGGACGGGCGCAACATCATCATGAGCCTTGAGGACGGCGGCAACGCCAATATCACCATGATGGACCTGAACACCCGCAAGACCTACCGGCTGACCAACACCCCGGCCATCGACACCGCACCGAGCTTCTCGCCCGACGGGCGGCGGATCGTCTTCGAATCGGACAGGGACGGCTCCCAGCAGCTCTACGTGATGAACTACGACGGGTCCGGGCAAAGGAGAATCAGCGCTGGCGAGGGCAGCTATTCCACGCCCGTCTGGTCTCCCAGGGGCGACCTGATCGCCTTCACCAAGCAGTTGGGAGGCCGATTCCTCATCGGCGTCATCAAGCCGGATGGCTCCGGAGAGCGAATCCTGACCGAGGGCTACCACAACGAGGGGCCGACCTGGGCCCCGAACGGGCGCGTTCTGATGTTTTTCAGGGAATCCCCGGGCTCCAATGGCGGCCCGCGCCTCTATACGATCGACCTCACGGGCTACAACGAGCAGCCCGTCATGACGCCTTCTTTTGGCTCGGACCCGGCCTGGTCGCCCTTAATCAATTGATTTAAAAGAAGAAAGATATTTTTCCGCCTGAGCCGGGGAATCGTCTTGATTGCCGGTCCCGGCATGGTTAACGTCATTTTCGGAGGCTGAGATTCGGGAGTTGCATTTTGGCACCATGTGTGGGGAAAATCCTCGTCAAACTGCAGTCCGTCCTTGATCTTCCTGCTCCGAATTCGCTACACGCGAAAGTGGCTTTTGCCGATTAGACAAGAGGAGAGAAGACCATGCAGGGTTTGAAAGGCGTGATCGTTGTCGCCAGCATCGTGGCAACCGCCGCAGCTCTGGGTGCGTGCCGCAAGCATGTTACTGCTAAGCCGATGAAACTCGGCGCTGCGGACGTCACTGTTGAGCAGGCTGTTCGTGTCTAATTAGGCACTAACGATCACAATAAAAAAGCCTGTCTGGCGGGGGGAATCCTCGCAAAGATGGATAGCTGGATGCCGTGTCGCCAAAGCCGTTAGCAAAGGCGTCCACGGCGTTCCAGCGCCGTCTTTTTCCGAGGCCACAACCAAGCGCGGTCAACGCGTGTCAGACATTCTTTTTCTGCACTACACAAGTATTCCTGAGTTTCCGCTTTGATTCGCCTTACCTTCGTCACGCTTGGCGGGTAAGGGACCGTTAAGGTTTTACGCTTTACGCTTATGCCTTAGTGGGAACCGCAGAGCGGGAGTTCAGGGGTATGTGCTCTAGGAGCAGCGTTACGCGCGTCACTTGCATGGCGGGCGTCTTTCTTTTTGCGGCCAGCATGGCCGCGTGTTCCAAGAAACCGCAGCAACAGATGCAGCTGGGCCAGCAGTCCGGCGGTCCGGTCTCGCCGGGTACCGCGCGCGACTTCGAGGTCAATGCGGGCGACAAGGTCTATTTCACGGTGAACAGCAGCCAGCTGAGCGCACAGGCGCAGCAAATCCTGCGCGCGCAGGCGACATGGCTGAACAAGTATCCCCAGTATGGCGTGACCGTCGAGGGCCATGCCGACGAACGCGGCACGCGCGAATACAACATCGCGCTCGGTGCCCGCCGCGCCACCGCGGTCAAGAGCTACCTCAGCAATCTCGGCGTCAATCCTGCGCGGCTTCGCACCATTTCCTATGGCAAGGAACGCCCGGTCGCGACCTGCAACGACATTTCCTGCTGGTCGCAGAACCGCCGCGCGGTAACGGCGTTGAACTCGCGTCCCGGCAGTTAGAGTTCTTGGCGCTGGATCGCCCGTTGCCAAACGGTTGACTGCGTCATCTGCAGGCTTGCGGTCTTGCCTGCCAAACCATAGTTTGGCCGCAATAGACGACAAGTTTCGTTCGCGAGGCCGAATGCCGGCCGAGACCGTGAGACTGCATTCGCTCCTGGACATGATTCCGCGTCACGCAATTTTACCCGTTTTGATGCTTGCGGCCCTTGCCGTGAACGGCATGTGGCTTGTGCTCGCGCCGGCCGGAGCTAGGGCGCAACAGGCTGAAACGCTGTCGAACGAGGCCCGCATCGCGGCGCTGGAGGAGCGGATCACCGAGTTGCAGGCAGTCATCGGCACACTGCAGACATTCATCCGCGACGGCGGCGGGGCGGCGGCTCCTGCGGCTGGCGCCGCACCGGTTCCCGGCGGTGGCGACGGCGGGCCGAGCGAGGTCTCGATCCGCGTGCACGCGCTCGAGACGCAGATCAGCGCCCTGACGGCGCAAATGAAAGACGTTATCGCCCGGCTCGACCAGGGCGCGGGCGCACCCCGGGAGCCCGCGGCAATGCCCTGGCAGCAGGGTCAGAATGACGGATCGCAGCCGCAAGAACCGAAACCGCCGGCCCCGCCCGGCCCCCAGGCTGCATCAGAAGGCAGTCAGTTCGCCGACGCCGCGCAAACCGCCCCGCAGTTCGGCCAGGCGCCGCAATCGCCGCAGGCGGAGCCGCAACAGCAGCGTTCCGCGCAATTGCCTGCCCTGCCCGCGCTGACCGGACACGAAAGCGGCAGCGCACGCGGCATTTACGACGCCTCATACCAGAGCTTCGTCCGCAACGACCTCGCCAGGGCGGAGCAGGGATTCCGCAATTTCGTATCGTCCTACCCGGACGACCCGCTTACGACGAATGCCTATTACTGGCTCGGCCGGACCTATTACGACCGCCAGCAATACGAGCCGGCCGCCAAGGCTTTTCTGGCCGGTTACAAGCGCGACAAGAAGGGCGCCATTGCACCCGACAGCCTGCTGCATCTCGGCCTTTCGCTTGCCAACCTGGGCGAGAAGGACGCAGCCTGTTCGACCTTGAGCGCCGTGCCGCGCCAGTATCCCGATGCGCCGGCCCAGCTGCGTCAGAATGCAACCGATGCCATGAAAAAGGCCCGCTGTTGAGCGATGTGCGCACCGCGCATATATCTTGGATATGCCATCTGATCCCGCTTCCCGCCGCGACCGCGCGGAATTGTTCGCCTGCATCGCCAACCGGGCGCATGTTGGCCTTGCCGTTTCGGGCGGCGCCGATTCAACCGCGCTCATGCATTTCGCTCAACGCTGGCGCGACGAACGCGGGGTAAACACCCCCGAACTGAGCATCCTGACCGTTGACCATGGCTTGCGACCCGAATCGCGTGAAGAAGCGCAATGGGTCGCCGACCGGGCAGGGGAGATGGGGCTGCGCTGCCATGTCCTGCGATGGAGCCCGGGCGACAAGAACTCCCGCATCCAGGCCGATGCGAGGCAGGCGCGCTACGATCTCATGGCCTCGTGCGCCATGGAACACGGGATCGATGCCCTCGTCACGGCTCACCATCTCGACGACCAGGCCGAAACACTCCTCATGCGGCTCGGGCGCGGCAGCGGCCTCGACGGGCTGGCCGGCATCAGAGCCCATGGGGAATGGGGTGGCCTGGCGATCCTGCGCCCGTTTCTCGATGTCCCGAAAAGCGCGCTCGTGGCGGCGCTCGTGAGCGAGGGCATCGCATGGCTGGAAGATCCCAGCAATGACGATGCCCGTTTCGAGCGCGTACGCCTGCGCCAGGCCATGGCGCAGCTTGAACAGCTTGGTATCGGCGCGGAAGCCCTGGCCCGCAGCGCCAAAAGGCTGCGGCGCGCGGGCGAGGCGCTCGATCACGCCGCGGGACTATTCCTCCGCAATAACGCCAAGGTCAGCGAGGCGGGCTATTGCGAACTCGACGGCACCCGGTTCGCCGAGCTCCCCGATGAAACGTCTCTCAGGGTCCTGTCGCGCGCCCTGCGCGGCATCGGTGGCCGGGTCGACCCACCGCGCCTTGCCAGGCTCGAAGCGCTGCTCGGCGAAATGAAGTCGAACGGGGACGATACGATGACGCTCGGGGGCTGCGCCGTGCGTTTCAATCCCGGCTCCATTCTTGTCGCGCGTGAGGGCGGCCGCAGCCGCGGTCCGCACAGCATGGACCTGAAACCGGGACGCTCCGGCCTCTGGGATGGCCGTTACCGCGTCAGCCTCGGTGACGGCAGCGGCGCGCCGGTGCAGGTGAGGCCCCTCGGGCGTGACGGGTTCGGACAGGTCAGGGCACGCCTGCACCGGCGTCTTACCCTTCCCGGTTCGGCGGTGGACGGACTGGTCTCTTTCTGGCGCGACGATACGCTCATTGCCGTTCCCCCCCTAGGTTACGTGGAGAAGGGGCGGGAAGGGGGCGAATGCAACGCCGAATTCGTCAATGGCGGCCTGTTCCGCTGAGCCCATTAAGGCCAATGCGCGCAAATGCTCGCGTCAGTCATCAAACCGCGTTAGAAAGTTAAACGAATCCGGGCCAAATGGCCCCGGAACAGATGCGGCATGCGGCAAATGGATCACGGCGTTGCAACTTGGCAAACGGGGCACGGGAACCTATCTTCCAAGTATGGTCCGGCACGCGGTGCCAGACCTATGCCGCAATTTCCCTGTAGCAACAGAAAAACTCGGGGCAACAACGCCGTAAAGGCCCGCGCTAATGGCCATGTAGAGGCACACTGAATGAATTCGAATTTCCGGAACTTTGCCATCTGGGTAATCATCGCTCTGCTGCTGATCGCCCTCTTCAACCTGTTCCAGAACCCGGCGCGGCAGACGCGGGCGAACGAGATCAGCTTTTCGCAGCTGCTGACGGAGGTCGACAGCGGTACGATCGGCGAAGTGACCATCGCCGGTAACCAGATTACCGGTGAATATACCGACGGCCGCCAGTTCCAGACCTATGCGCCGGACGACCCGTCCCTCGTGCAGCGCCTGCACGACAAGAAGGTGAAGATAACCGCGCGGCCGTCCGAAGAAGACGTACCGTCGCTCATGGGCGTCCTGGTCTCCTGGTTCCCGATGCTGCTGCTCATCGCGGTATGGATTTTCTTCATGCGCCAGATGCAGTCCGGCGGCGGACGCGCCATGGGCTTCGGCAAGTCGAAGGCAAAACTGCTTACCGAGCGCCAGGGACGCGTCACCTTCGATGACGTTGCCGGCGTCGACGAGGCCAAGGAAGACCTCCAGGAAATCGTCGAGTTCCTCCAGGACCCACAGAAATTCCAGAAGCTTGGCGGGCGCATCCCGCGCGGCGCGCTGCTCGTCGGCCCTCCGGGCACGGGTAAGACGCTGCTGGCGCGCGCCATCGCCGGCGAGGCCAACGTCCCGTTCTTCACGATCTCGGGTTCCGATTTCGTCGAAATGTTCGTAGGTGTTGGCGCGAGCCGTGTGCGCGACATGTTCGAGCAGGCCAAGAAGAACGCGCCCTGCATCATCTTCATAGACGAGATCGACGCGGTCGGCCGTCACCGTGGCGCCGGTCTCGGCGGCGGTAACGACGAGCGCGAGCAGACTCTCAACCAGCTGCTGGTCGAAATGGACGGCTTCGAGGCGAACGAGGGCATCATCCTCATTGCCGCGACCAACCGTCCCGACGTGCTCGACCCGGCGCTTCTGCGCCCGGGCCGTTTCGACCGCCAGGTGGTGGTGCCGCGCCCCGACATCATCGGCCGCGAGAAAATCCTGAAAGTTCACGTCCGCAAGGTGCCGCTGGCCCCGGACGTTGATTTGCGCACCCTGGCGCGCGGTACGCCCGGTTTTTCCGGCGCCGACCTCGCCAACCTTGTCAACGAGGCGGCGTTGCTTGCTGCGCGGCGTTCAAAGCGCCTGGTGACTCACCAGGAACTGGAGGATGCCAAGGACAAGGTGATGATGGGCGCCGAGCGCCGCTCCATGGTGATGAGCGAGGAAGAAAAGAAACTTACCGCTTATCACGAGGGCGGCCATGCGCTGGTTACCTTGCACATGCCGGCGTCCGATCCCATCCACAAGGCGACGATCATTCCGCGCGGTCGTGCGCTGGGCATGGTCATGCGTCTGCCCGAGCGCGACCATCTCTCCGTCACGCGCGAAAAGATGAAAGCCGACCTTGCCGTCGCCATGGGCGGCCGCGTGGCGGAGGAAATCATCTTCGGCCATGACAAGGTTACGTCTGGCGCATCGTCCGACATCAAGATGGCGACCAGCATGGCCCGCGCCATGGTTACCCAGTACGGCATGTCCGACAAGCTCGGGCCGCTGGCCTATGGCGACAACGAGGAAGAGGTCTTCCTCGGCCATTCCGTGGCGCGCCAGCAGAACCTGTCCGACGAGACCCAGAAGCTGGTGGATGAGGAAATCCACAAGCTCGTGGACGAGGGCTACGACACGGCGATGAAGCTCTGCAAGAAGTACATCAAGCAGCTTCACACCATCGCCGAAGGCCTGCTTGAATACGAGTCGCTCACCGGCGACGAGATCAAGGACCTGCTCAAGGGCAAACCGCCGATCCGCGATTTCGAGGATGACGACAGCAGCGGCTCCAAGGCAACCGTTTCCGCCGTACCGTCCGCCGGTGGTGCCAAGAAGGCCAAGCCGAAGAAGGGCGACGAGCCGGATACCGGCGGCATGGAGCCCCAGCCGTCCTGATCGAGGCCGGTTTCAACGGGATCTGGGAAAGCGGCGCATGCGTGTGCCGCTTTCTTCATGTCCGCGACAGGTTGCCGAAGCCAGGTAAAAAGACGTCATGACGCGCGACCTTCATCTTCGCCCGCTCGGTCTCGTTTACGGCGCGACCGCCCGCGCCGCGGTCGAGAGCGGCCATGCCGGCTGGCTCGCCGGCGGCCCGGTGGCCTTTACCCTGCTTGAGATGATCGAAGGCGTGCCGGGCGACGCTACCCGCAGCCACCTGCCTTTCTCCCAGGCCGCGAACTCGCGCGACAGCGTCATTTCCCGCCTTCTCGAGCGTATTATGTCGCCGCGTTCACCGCTCGCCGGCCTCGCGCTGGACAAGCCAAGGATCATGGGGGTCATCAATGTGACGCCCGACAGTTTTTCCGATGGCGGGCTGTACGACAACGCCGAAGCCGCCATTGTCCATGGCGCCCGGCTGGCGAAGGAGGGGGCGGATATTCTCGATGTCGGCGGCGAGTCGACGCGGCCCGGCTCCGACCCCGTCGAAGCGGCGCAGGAGGCTGGGCGCATCCTGCCCGTGATCGAGGGTTTGCGTGGCGCCGGCCCGCTCGTTTCCGCCGATACGCGCAAGGCGTGGGTGATGAAGGAAGCCGCCTCGGCTGGTGCGAACATCCTCAACGACGTATCCGCCCTGACCCATGACCCGGATAGTCTCGATACCGCGGTAAAGTCCGGCCTCCCGGTCGTGCTGATGCATGCACAGGGCGATCCCAAGACCATGCAGGACGATCCGCGCTACGACGATGTTCTGCTCGAGGTTTACGGCTATCTCGCAACCCGCATTGAGGTTTGCGAAGCGGCGAGTCTTGGCCGCGCGCAGATCGTTGCCGATCCGGGTATCGGCTTCGGCAAGACGCTGGAGCATAATCTCCAGCTGCTTGAAGGTCTCACCCTGTTTCACGGGCTCGGCGTTCCCGTCATGCTGGGTGCGTCGCGCAAGCGCTTTATCGGGACGTTGGCGGATGAACCCGATGCGCAAAAACGCATGCCGGGTTCGGTCGCCGCCGCGCTTGCGGGCGTGGCGCGCGGCGTGCAGGTCCTGCGGGTTCACGACGTGGCGGAAACGCACCAGGCTATGGCCGTCTGGTCGGCCATTAACGAATGAAAGAGAAAGACTGCACGCAGGGCGTTCGTGGTGTAATTTTTGCTCACAATTCTTGAAACGGAATCAAAACCCCCTCGGGGCATAATATGGCCTTGGGGCGCGTGCCCGGGGGAATTTCCGGATTCAGACAAGTTGAGCGGCGGGTTTTTTTAGATGACGCGCAAGTATTTCGGCACAGACGGTATCCGCGGGACCGCCAACGGCGATTCCATGACATCGGAAGTGGCCCTGAAGGTCGGCATGGCCGCCGGCAAGCTGTTCACCAACGGCGAGCACCGCCATCGCGTGGTGATCGGCAAGGATACGCGCCTGTCCGGCTACATGATCGAATCCGCCCTCGTTTCCGGCTTTACCGCCGTCGGAATGGACGTGTTCCAGCTCGGACCGATGCCGACCCCCGCCGTCGCCATGCTCACGCGCTCGTTGCGCGCCGATCTTGGCGTCATGATTTCCGCCTCTCACAACCCTTACGAGGATAATGGCATCAAGCTGTTCGGCCCGGATGGCTACAAGCTCTCCGACGAGACCGAACTCGAGATCGAAACGCTGATGGAAGAGGGCGCTGACAACCTGCTGGTCGATCCCCAGCGCATCGGCCGCGCCAAGCGCATCGACAGCGCCCAGGAGCGCTACATCGAGTTCGCCAAGCGCACGCTGCCGCGCAAGATCAGGTTCGACGGCCTGCGCATCGTCGTGGACTGCGCCAACGGCTCCGCCTACAAGGTCGCCCCCGCAGCACTTTGGGAGCTGGGCGCCGAGGTGATCTCCATCGGCGTCGATCCCAACGGCTTCAATATCAACAAGGATTGCGGTTCGACCGCGCCCGCCGCGTTGTGCAAGAAGGTGCGCGAGGTGCGCGCCGACATCGGCATCGCGCTTGATGGCGACGCCGACCGCGTACTCATCACCGACGAGAAGGGCCATGTCGTCGATGGCGACCAGCTGATGGCGGTCATCGCGCAATCCTGGCAACAGCGCGGACGCCTTGCGGGCGGCGGCGTTGTCGCGACGGTCATGTCGAATCTCGGCCTCGAGCGTTACCTCGAAGGCATCGGCCTGTCCCTCGTGCGCACCCCGGTCGGAGACCGCTACGTCGTCGAACACATGCGCAAACACGGGTTCAACGTCGGCGGCGAGCAATCCGGCCACATCGTTCTGTCCGATTATGCAACCACCGGCGACGGTCTCGTCACCGCGCTGCAGATCCTTAGCGTGGTCGCCACCAGCGGCAAGCCGGTGAGCGAGGTGTGCAAGCAGTTCGACCCCCTGCCGCAGATCCTCAAGAACGTCCGCTTCAAGAAGGGCGCGCCGCTGGACGATCAGAAGGTCATCAAGGTGATCGACGAAGGCAAGTCGCGCCTCGGGCGGGCCGGCCGGCTGGTCATCCGCCCGTCGGGAACGGAGCCTGTGATCCGCGTCATGGCCGAAGGCGACGACGAGAAACTGGTCGGCAAGGTCGTCAGTGATATCGTGGACGCCCTCAAGGGCGCCGCCGCGTGATTATTGTTGCGGTGGTTTTCGCCGGTTTTCGGGCGCATCCCCCCGGCCCGGTACGGTTAAGCCTCTCTTAAAGAATCACACCTATTGTCCCGTATTGGAACACACGAGGGCCATTGGGCCCGCCCGCACGCAACCGGGCAAGTGGGAAGGGACATATCATGGCGAATTTTCAGCGCATCCTGGTGGCTGCCTGTGCCGTCGCGCTGTGGCCGATGGCATCTGCCGAAGCCGGAGGAACGTTCAGGTTTCCGCCAGAGCCGGTGGTTGCGGTTCCGGAAGCTGTGCCGATCGCGGAATACCCGACCTGGTACCTGCGGGGTGACATCGGCTACGCCATCCACGAGGAGCCCGACATCTCCCAGGCCGGCTCGGTTTTCGTGAACGAGGACCTGGAGGACACCTTCCTCTTTGGCGGCGGACTCGGCTACTTCTTCAGCGACAATATCCGTGGCGATGTCACCGTCGATTACCGTGACGAGGCCGAGGTCAACGTCATCAACTCGACCCTGGGCGTAGCCCAGGAGTACGAGGTCTCCAGCACGGTATTGCTCGGCAACCTCTATTACGATTTCAATGGACGCGACCGGTTCTCACCCTATGCCGGCATCGGGCTGGGCGTCACCTGGAACGAGACGGGCGGCGGCGATTACCGGACCGACCTGGCCGCCGCGGCAATGGCCGGTATCAGCTACAGGTTCAGCGAGGACTTTCTGCTCGATGCAGGTTACCGCTTCCTGTACCTGGGCAAGGCCCATGACGATCTGGTTACGTCGACTGCCGGCGTCAATATCGACGAGATCATGGCGCACGAATTCCGCGTGGGCGTGCGCTACGAGTTCCAGTAGGAACGACTTTTAGCCGAAGGCCACCACGCCAAGAATAACTCCCTGCGTACCCCCAAGTACACACCTGCGGCGGGA
>Ga0207814_100743_pt1 | contig 14182 bp, 12 predicted proteins | sample TtaePargueraPR_7_FD_187755 | JGI IMG/M metagenome (GOLD analysis project Ga0207814, IMG submission 187755) | Aerobic enrichment media microbial communities from Bioluminiscent Bay, La Parguera, Puerto Rico - Tt and P1 (2) (SPAdes) | ecosystem: Environmental > Aquatic > Marine > Unclassified ... | reverse complement strand
GATCGTCGGCAGGCGCAACGCGACGCCGTTCATGAAGCCGCGCCGGGTATAGTCCGTCAGGATCAGCTCGCCGATCAGCTTCTGCGTGCCGTAGGAGGTCAGCGGCACGGGCTGGAAATCGTCGCCGATCGCCAGCGGGAAGGGCGCGCCGAAGACGGCGATGGAGGAGGAATAGACAACGCGGGGAACATAGGCCTCGCGCAGCCGGATGGCGTCGAAGAGGAGCCGCGTGCCGTCGAGATTGGCGCTGTAGCCCTTGTCGAAATTCGTCTCCGCCTCGCCGGAAACGACGCCTGCGAGATGGAAGACCAGATCGGCGTTGCGGGCGGCAAGGCCCTTGGCGACGCCGGGGGCGGCGAGATCGCTTGTCTCGGTGGTGATGCCGAAGGAGGCCGATGGCGGCTCGAAGGGCACGATGTCCTGCAGATGGAGGCTTTCGACCGGTGCGCCGTTCAGCGTGCCCTCGGCGACAAGGCGCTCGGTCAGCTTGCGGCCGACCATTCCTGCGGCACCGGTGATCGCGATCCTCATTTGTTTCTTCGCGACCGGCCGCGCAGCCACAGCCCGACAAAGGGGACGAGAAGCACGGCGGCGACGACGATGGCTGCGAGAACCGGGCTTTGCGCCCCGATCGCCATCATGATCGTCGGCAGGAAATAGAGGACCAGCGCGAAGCCGATAAACAGGGCCGCTGCCGCGGCAAGCGTCTTGCGGTCGTAATTGCCGTTTCCGTCTTCGGACATCAGAGCGTCCAGCCTCCGTCGATGGGGATTGCGGTTCCGGTGGTAAAGGCGGCGGCGTCGCTCGCCAGGTAGACGGCGAGCGCGGCGACCTCTTCGGGCCGGCCGACGCGGCCCATGGGCTGGCGTTCGACGAACATCGAAAGCGCCTTGTCGGCACCGCCGACCGACTTGCCGAGTTCCTCGACGCGGCCATGCCATGAGGGCGACTCGATCGTGCCGGGGCAGATGGCGTTGCAGCGGATCCGCTGGCGGATGAAATCCTGCGCGACCGACTTGGTCAGCCCGATGACAGCGGCCTTGGTGGCGCCATAGGCATAGCGGTTCGGCGCGCCCTTCAGCGAAGAGGCGCCGGACGACATGTTGATGATCGATCCGGAGGTTTCGTTGGCGGCGGCGCGCGTCAGCATTTCCGGCAGGAAGGCGCGGATCATGCGGTGCATCGACTTGACGTTGAGGTCGAAAGAAAAGTCCCAGTCGTCCTCAGAGCAATCGAGCACTGTGCCGTGATGGACGAAGCCGGCGACATTGGCGAGGATGTCGATGCCCCCGACTGCGCTCGCAAAGGCCTCGATCGCCTCGGTGTCGGTGACGTCGAGGCGCGCCTTGGCGGCGTCGAGGCCGTCGAGCTTGTCGAGATCGAGATCCGAGGCATGGACGGTCGCGCCCTCGGCAACGAAGGCCTCGGCGATGGCGCGGCCAATCCCCTGGCCTGCCGCCGTGACGACGGCGATCTTTCCTTCGAGCTGTCCGGCCATGTCCTCTCCCGTCTTTTCCGTCAGGCGACCTTCGCGGCCAGATACACCGCGGTGCGGTCGCCCATGTTCTCCTCGCGCTCTACCACGAAGCCGAGGCGTTTGTACCATGCAAGCGCCGGGTTGAGGGAATTGGTCAACAGCCGGACCTCCCGCAGGCCGAGTGCGCGGGCGCGGGCGAATGTCGCCTGCATCATCGCGTTGCCGAGGCCCGTGCCCGCAGCGGTGGGAAGAGTGCCGATCGATTCCAGAAAGACATGGTCCGGCTCGCGGCGCAGGATCAGCAGGCCGTCCCGGTTTGGAGAAAGCCAGGCTTCGCATTGCTCGAGGATTTGGCCGTAGTCCCATTCGAGCGGGAAGGGCTGGGCGCCGACGGTCTCGCGGGTGCGGGCATAGGCGGCGTTCTGGATCTCCTCGACAAGGGCGCGGGCTTCCGGGCCGACCCGCGTGAAGGCGATGCCATTCGCTTCGAGGCCGCGTGCGGTGAGCGCGGAGAGCGCAACGCGCTGGCGGCCGTCGGCGTCGAAATTGTCGGGTGCAAGCCAGGTCTCGAAGGCGGCTTTCGCCTGCGGCCATTCGCGGTTGAGCAGCGAGAACCAGGCGGTGTCGCGGTTCTCGCCCTTGACCACGGCGGCCTGGCGGAACGTTCCTTCGTAAGTCATCGCGAACCGAAGCGCCGCTCGTTTCGACGGTTCGTTGCGGTCGTTGCATTTCCACTCGAAGCGGCGATAGCCGAGATCGTCGAAGGCATGGGCAGCGAAGAGATAGAAGGCTTCGGTGGCAGCCGGAGTCTGCGCCATGATGGACGACCAGAGAATGTGGCCGATCTCGATGACGCCGTTCGCGGTGTCGATACGCAGGAACGTCTGACGCCCGGCAACCCTGCCCGAGGCCTTGTCGATGATCGTGTAATAAAGCGGATCGGTGCTGGCGTCGGCCTTGTCGAGCCATGGCTGGTAGGCGTCCCGGCTTTCCGGCGGCAGTTCCGGCAGCCAGCGGAACCGGGCGTCGGCATCCTGCATGGTCGAGGCGGCGTAGAGGCCATCGCCGTGGTGGGCGGCCGACAGGCGCTCGAGGCGCACGAAGCGGCCTTCCAGGATATCGGCGTTCGGAGCGGGGCGGGGCGTCCAGTTCGACAGGTCGGTCATCGCAATTGTCCCGGCGTGTGAGAATTGCGTTTCCCTAGCCGAAATGCCAGAGAGCTTCACGCCGGAAATTGTCAGGGAAACAAGATGCTGCACACCGTCGCCGCCTATGACCGTATCGGGGAAGAAAACGCCTTTGCCGTGCTGGCGCGGGCGACGCAGCTGGCAGCGGACGGGCGCGACATCATCAATCTCGGCATCGGCCAGCCGGATTTCAAAACGCCGGACCATATCGTCGAGGCGGCGATCAAGGCGCTGCGCGACGGCCATCACGGTTACACGCCGGCCAACGGCATCCTGCCGGCGCGCGAGGCGGTGGCGCGGCGGACGCTGACCATGACCGGCATGGAAATCTCTCCCGAAAGCGTGATGATCATGCCGGGCGGAAAGCCGACCATGTATGCGGCGATCACACTGTTCGGCGAACCGGGCGCGGAAATCCTCTACCCGGATCCGGGATTTCCGATCTACCGCTCTATGATCGAGTTCACCGGGGCGACGCCGGTGCCGGTGCCGATCCGCGAGGAGAACGGCTTCGCCTTTTCGGCGGAGGAGACGCTGTCGCTGATCACGGAGAAGACGCGGCTGCTGATCCTCAATTCGCCGGCCAACCCGACCGGGGGCGTTACGCCGAAAACGGAGATCGACGCGCTTGTGAAAGGGCTGGCGGACTTCCCGGACGTGGCGGTCCTGTCGGACGAGATCTACGACGTCATGACCTATGACGGCGAAACGCATACGTCGCTTCTGACTTACCCGGATATCCGCGACCGGCTGATCGTCCTGAACGGATGGTCGAAGACCTGGGCGATGACCGGTTGGCGGCTCGGCTGGTCGATCTGGCCGGACGGGCTGATCGACAAGGTCAGAAAGCTCGCCGTCAATTGCTGGTCCTGCGTCAACGCGCCGTCGCAATTCGCCGGGATCGCGGCGATCGACGGGCCGCAGGATGCGGTGGACGAGATGATGGCCGCTTTCGACAAGCGCCGGCACATCGTGGTCGACAAGATGAATGCGCTGCCGAACGTGTCCTGCGCGACGCCGAAGGGCGCCTTCTACGCCTTCCCGAATGTCTCGGAGACCGGCTGGAAGGCGAAGAAGCTCGCCTCGGCGCTACTGGAGGAGGCCGGCGTGGCGCTGATCGGAGGGCCGGATTTCGGCATTCTCGGGGAGGGTTACATTCGCCTCTCTTTTGCCAATTCGGCGGAGAATATCGAGCGGGCGATCGAGCGGATCGGCGCGTTCCTCGAAACCAATACACCCTGACAAGCACGAGTCTTTACGCTGTCTAGATAGCAGGTGCTTGGTGTTTTTCCGGCGTCAAGATATTCTTCGTGCGTGATTCGAGCGGACGGAGAGCCGGATGGCGACGGCGCAAGAGACCAGACGTAAGCCCTATCATCACGGCGACCTGCGCGCGGCGCTGATCGCGGCGGCCGAGGCGGAACTGATCGAGAAGGGCGTCGACGCCTTCTCGCTGCGCGGCACGGCGAAGCGGGCTGGCGTCAGTCATGCGGCGCCGGCGCATCATTTCAGGGACGCCAACGCGCTGCTCGACGCGCTCGCCGCCGCCGGCTTCGCGCGGTTGGGCGAAGCGATGCGGGATGAGCAGGCGAAAGTGACGGGAGACGGCAGGGACCGGTTCGCCGCGGCCGGGGTCGGCTATGTGCGTTTCGCGCTCGATAATCCGCAATTGCTGCAGCTGATGTTCGGCATGTCGCGCCGCCTCGGCGACGACGCGGAGCTGAAGCGCACTTCAGAGGCGGCGTTCTCGGTACTGGTCAACGGTGTCGGCCAGGTTCGCGGGCGCGATGTGTTCCAGAGCGAGGCGGGCTGGCGCGATGTCGCCGCCTGCTGGTCTATCGTGCATGGCTATGCGCAGCTGGCGATCGCGGGAAAGCTGGAATTCGTCACCGGGCTGGATTTCGAGGAACAGCGCGGCCTGATCACGGATCTGGTGCGGCGGGCGCTTCCGGGCTGAAGGTATTTCGGGAGCCAGACACAAAGCGGGCGATCTTTGAAGAAAGATCGCCCGGCTTCTTCAGACCGCAGAGGGAGGAGCTGTCGGTCCAATATGCCACCACTGTTTCAGGATGACACGAATCAGTAACCAAATGGTTAACGATTCGGCGAATACATGCAATTCCGCTTGGTAATAGCCAGGCGTCTATTTGCCCATGCTGAGACATTTTCGCCACAGCACGGCAAAGTTCAGGTAAGTTTGACGACTACTTGCGCGCGTACCGGCCCAATAAAAGCAAGATCTTGCCTACCTCTGGGGAAGGCGGTGCGTCCGGCGCACACGCGCCGGACGGCGGTCGCTCAGCGGGCGACGATCTCCGGCCCCATCAGCGCATAGGGCAGGGCCGTCGACAACACCGGCAGATAGGTGACCAGCACCAAGAAGACGAGCAGCACGGCGACGAAGGGCGCGGCGGCGCGCACGACCTGGATAAGGCTCATGCCGGTAATGCCGGACGTGACGAACAGGTTCAGCCCGATCGGCGGAGTGATCATGCCGATCTCCATGTTGACCACCATGATGATACCGAGATGGATCGGATCGACGCCGAGTTCCATGGCGATCGGAAAGACGACCGGGGCGACGATCAAGAGCAGGCCGGACGGTTCCATGAACTGGCCGCCGAGCAGCAGCAGCAGGTTAACCGCGATCAGGAAGGTGAACCAGGTGAAGCCGGCATCGACCATAAGGCCGGTGATCGCCTGCGGGATACGCTCCGCCGTCAGCACGTGGGCAAAGAGCAGCGCGTTCACGATGATGAACATCAGCATGATGATCGTCTTCGAGGAATCGACCATCACCTTGCGCGTGTCGGCGTGGAAGAAAGCGCCGACGAAGTGGCGCCCCATCATCGCGAAATTGCGGCCCCAGACCGGCATGCCGGCCGCGACGAAGCGCGGAATGTTTGCCGGGTTCGACGCCGGGTCCCGCCAGACCGAATAGGCGACGAGAACGACGAGCGACAGGGCGAGGCCGACCCAGGCTCGGCCAGCAGACGAGACATTCTCCCAGTCGGCGCTGACGAAGAAGGACAGCACCATCCAGACGAAGAAGAAGGCGAGCGCATAGACCGTGGCGGAAAAGCCGACATAGGCGGGCGTTCCGCGCACATCATCGTCGCGCAGCCAGCGGCGGCCGGCCATCGGGCCCATGTCGCGATAGACGAAGGTGGCGATGAAGAAGGCATAGACCGCAGCGACGGCGGCGGCCTCGGTCGGGGTGAACACGCCGCCATAGATGCCGCCGATGATGATGATGATCAGGAACAGGCCCCAGCCGGCTTCCTTGCCGCCATTCATCAGTTCGCCGAAGCCTTTCCATTCTTCGGCGGGAAGATTGCGGCGGCGCGCGATGATGTAGATCGCGGTCATCAGCATCAGGCCGGCGAGCAGGCCGGGGATGACGCCGGCGAGGAACATGCGGCCGACGGAGACGTTGGTGGCCGCCGCGTAGACGACCATGACGATCGAGGGCGGGATCAGGATGCCGAGCGTGCCGGCATTGGCGATGACGCCGGCGGCGAATTCCTTGGTGTAGCCGACCTGGCGCATGCCGGCGATGGCGATGGTGCCGATGGCGACGACGGTGGCCGGCGACGAGCCGGACAGCGCCGCGAACATCATGCAGGCCAGCACCGAGGCCATGGCGAGGCCGCCGCGGAAATGGCCGACCGTGGCGATGGAGAAGCGGATGATGCGCTTGGCCACGCCGCCGGTCGACATGAAGGCCGAGGCGAGTACGAAGAAGGGAATCGCCAGCAGCGTGTAGTTCTGCGACGCGGTGAAGAGCTGTTGCGCCACCGACGACATGGAGTCGTTGGAAAAGAAGGCGATGACGATGATGGAGGACAGGCCGAGCGAGACCGCGACGGGAACGCCGAGGAAGAGCAGGCCGAGAACGAGGATAAAGAGAATTCCGGTTTCCATGGCCTCAATCCTTCAGGAGGTCCTTGTTCTCGGCGACGAGGTCTTCCGCCTCGTGTCCGGCGATGATCAGTTCGCGTTCGCCGCGGGCGATCGCGACGGCCGCCTGCAGGCTGCGGAAGGCGAGCAGGCCGAGCCCGATCGGCAGCATCAGATAGGCGACCCAGCGCTGGACGCGCTCCTGCAGGCCGAAGCTCTCCTGCATCCAGACGGGATAGCGCAGATCGTCAAGGCCGATGCCGGTGTTGAACATCAGGGTCCAGTAACCGAGCGCGCCGGCCTGGCGGTAGGAAGTGACTTCCTTGCCGCCGAAGAAGGACAGCCAGCCGGCATGCAGCAGCATCAGCGCGTAGAGCAGGCAACAGATGGCGCCGAAGATGGCGGCGGCATGAAACAGGGGCTTGGGGAAGGTGCGGATAAGCGCGTCGACGCCCAGATGCATGCCCTTCTTCACGCCGTAGGACATGCCGAAGAGAATCAGCCAGGCAAACAGGATGCGCGTCAATTCAAGCGCGCCGCCCCAGCCGGTATGAAAGCCGTAGCGGGCGACGACCTGGGTGAAGGAGATGATCGTGATCGCGGCGAGAAGGATCGCGACGATGCTTTCCTCGAGCCGATCGACGGCCTCGGGGTTCCAGCGCTCGGCGAGGAACAGCAGCACGATCAGGACGACGAGCAGGACGGACGGCCAGAACAATTCCATGATTTCCTCCCCCAAACCGAAATCCCCGCGGCAAGGGCGCCGCGGGAAAAAGGGGCCGGCGGACTGACCGCCGACCCGGAACCCGGACGGTTACGAACCGTTCGAGGAGACCGCGGCGTCGATCAGATCCTTGCCGATATCGCCTTCGAACTGATCCCAGACGGGCTTCATGGTCGATACCCACTCGGCACGCTGTTCGGCCGTCAACTCGCGCACGGTCGCGCCGGCGTCGATGATGTTCTGACGGTTTGCGGCTTCCTTGTCGGCGACCTGGGCGTTGGCCGTCTTGGTCACTTCGTCGACAATCGAAAGGAACTGGTCGCGCACGGCCGGGTCGAGGCCGTTCAGCCAGTCGGTCGACGTGACGAGCAGATAGGCGAGCAACTGGTGGTTGGTCTCGGTGATGCCGTCCTGCACCTCGAAGAACTTCTGGGTGTAGATGTTCGACCAGGAGTTTTCCTGACCGTCGACAACGCCGGTCTGCAGCGCACCATAGACCTCGGCGAAGGCGAGCTTCTGGGCAGATGCGCCCATCGCCTCGATCATCGCGACGGCCACGTCGGAGGTCTGCACGCGGAACTTCAGGCCCTCGGCGTCGGAGGGCACGAGCAGCGGCTTGTTGGCCGAAAACTGCTTGAGACCGGAGGACCAGTAGCCGAGGCCGGTATAGCCGTTCGGCTCGGTGACCTTCAGCAGGTCGCGACCGGCGTCAGAATCGGCGAAGGTCGCGACGGCGTCGAGCGAGGAGAACAGGAAGGGCAGGTCGAAGAGGCGGTATTTCTTGGTGTACGCCTCGAATTTCGACAGCGACGGCGCGGCGAGCTGGACGTCGCCGAGCAGCAGCGCTTCCATGACCTTGTCGTCGTCATAGAGCGTGGAGTTCGGGAAGACCTCCATGCAGGCGGTGCCATTCATTTCCTCGTTGACGCGATCCGCCAGAAGCGTCGCGGCGTCGCCCTTCGGGTGACCGGTCGCGGCGACGACGTGGCTGAACTTGATGACCATTTCGCCGTCGTCACAGGCTTCCTGCGCGACGGCCTGGCCTGCGGCAAAGGTGATGGCGAGCGCCGAGACGGCGCCGAGAAGCTTCTTCATGAGACTTACCTCCACTAAGGGGACTATTCCCCGGTTCTCACGACACAGGGAGGCATCGGCTTCAGCCGGCAATTCGCGGTCATGCCCGCGCTCCTCCCTCAAAAGGCGTCAAAACCTTTCAGGGGAAAAGGTAGCACGCTGCGTGCCAGTTTCCAGAGAAGCGGAATTGCGGGCTTTGCGCGGCCAGGTTGTCAGCGAATGGGTAGATCGCTACCCATTCGGCGAACGCTGCGTATCGATTTCTACCCCTTCGCCGCGCCATTCGCCTGCATAGGGAACTTTGACGTTTCGTTCCCCGCTTGCCAGATAGATCAGCGCATGCGCCGATCGATTTCCAAACCGCTTGAAAGGGCGTGCAATCTCCCGCCACGCCTTGTCGAAGCCGACCGGCTTGGTTTCCGGTTTCCGGACCCCGCTGCGTTCGCTCTCGATAACGCTTGGAAGCTGCGACGATTTTCGCCGCATGATGTCTTCCTGAATACAGATGGCGGGATTCAACTGATAGCGCCTGAGAGGATTTTCCGGCGCGATCCATTCGAAAATATGGATGTCGACGGTGCAATCGAATTCGCTCGAGCTGTCGAGAAGACGTTGCGCGGCCGATCTCGTGATGATGTAGCCGGCGGAACCGAAATGCCGGGACTTCAGTTCGGCGAGACGATAGCCGTCGCCGATGCTGGGGCCGCCGCGAAGCCGGGTGATATGGCGGTAGGTTTCCAGCTTGACGACATCAATATCGGGCGGAATCCATGCCGTGTCGCGCAGAAACCGTGCTGCCGCCGGCGCCAGATTGATGTCGTCCTCGAAGATCGCGATATGGCTTTCCCGGGACCCGGCGGCGATTTCCCAGCATTTGCGATGGCTGAGGAAGCAGCCGATTTCTCCCATCGCCCAGGCATGACCGTCGGGTCTCGGCCGCGCGAATTGCGCCGCGGCGCGCGACGCTTCCTCCGCGTCGACCCCGGAGACGCGCTCGAAATCGAGCCCCAGACGCGCGAACTCGGAGCGCATCCATTCAAGCCGGTCAGGCGATCGGTCGAGGTTGATCAGCAGGCGAAGCATGGTGGTCCGAAATTGGTGCCAGCCAATCAGCGGCGCGGCAATGGCAAGAACTGGGAGAGAACGGTCAAAAAGAAGCGCGACATGTCCGATGGTGCGTTTCGGTATGCACGCCGATAGTTTTTCCAATTGTCATACAGGCCGGTTTCCCTACGTGTCTTGCACGGATGATGCAATATCCGGGGCAGCAACGGGCGGATTATGTTCGGCCGGTAACGCAGCGTCGAGACGGTCTCCCACAGCGACACTTTCTCGGGTGCCAGGTAGTGGCGTTGCCGGCGATCCGGCGGCGTCCATTTGCCGGTGCCGCCCATGTCGGAGAGCGTCAGGCCGGCGGCGTGTATGGCGGTCGGCATCAATGTTTCGACGTGACCGGACCAACCGCGCGCGCAGGCATCACGCAGGGTATCAAGCGCAAGCGCGCTTGCCCGGTAGATGGGGAGGAAGGCGGCAATCGGTGTCAAGCCGGCGAAGTCCTCTTCGCCGCTTTCCAGGCTGCCCGCCCAGTACCATCCAGGAAGGTCATCGAACTCGCGGATATGCGCGGCCAGCAGATGGCTCCGATCGGTGCGAAACTCGTTCAGGAATTTACCCCAGTTCCCGGTATAGACGACGTCATATTCGATGAACCAGTAGTGACCGTATCGCGGGAATATCTCCGCGAAATACAGGGCAGGCAGATGGTGGTTCCCGGGATAGACGTCATGGCGTGAAGCCTTCGGGAAACCGACAGCATAGTCACGATAGGAAAACCGGGTGGCGATCGTCTCGAATTCCGGGGGAACCTGCGTGCCGGTTTCCACCAGAAGATGGATATCCGTCCCGGCGCAGTGTCGCGCGATCCCGTCGCGCAGTTTCCGCAGCCGGCGGGTCACCTCGGCGTCGAAAAAATGAGTGCGAAAGACAACGGCCACCGCTCCGGGAGCGATGCCATCTTCGGCATGAGCCCGCTCAACTGTCTGCATAATGTCCAATCACCTTGTCGAGCAGGGCGAAGTCGCCATCAATCGGATCGCGCATCATGGACCGGCCGAAGCGGCGCAAGTGAAATCCGAACGGCTGGCCGTTCCAGAAAAACTCCTCCCATCCGCAACCGGCTGTTTCGTGAACCGCCGCGGCCAAAAAGCCGTCGGCGACGAAGCCTTGGCGGCCGGGCGGATGGAGTTTCCAGCTGTCGGGCATGAAGCGACCGAAGCGCTGCTCGAACCGTGCGCCAGCCGTGTCGGGGCGCTGATAGACAACCGGGAGGATTTCAATGCCGAGGTCGTTGGCGCCGACATGGTCGCGTCTCACCCGCCAGCCGGTGTCGCGGATGCGGGTCGCCTTCAACCGCGACTGGATGAATTCCGGCAGAAACCAGCGCGGCTTGTTGATAAACCGCCAGTATCGGTCGGAATGAATGGCAGGCGTGAAATCCAGCGTTTCGGCAGCCACCTTTTCGAGATCGATCAGCAAGCAGTGCACACTCGGAAAATCGCGGTATTGCCAGAACCAGCGCGGATGCCATCGGGAGCCAAAAAATGAAAGGTTGTGGTGCCTGACGTGGGCCGTCAGCATGCGCACCCATTCGGGCATGACGATGAAGAAGTCATGGTCCAGAATCAAGACATAACGGGTTTTGACACGCGCAAGGGCGCGGCCAATGCCGAGGGCATGGTGACGGCTCTCGGCATCGCGGCTGGCAGGGACGGGAACGCCATCCAGCCGGCTGACATCGGTGCCGGGCGGTTGCGTCAAAGCCGGCGTTTCGGAGTTGTCGACAACGAACCAGTGAAATCCGCCCTGCGGATTGAGGCGACGGGTCAGGCGAAGGTTGCGCTCCCAGAATGCGGGCTCGCGAAAAACCACGGAAATGATCGAGAGCGTGTCTTTCATCTGTAAAACGGTGCCGGGGCGGTTGCCTCTGTTCCGGTCCCGGAAACCCTAGCTCTCCGCATCGTTTGCGGCGATGCCGAGCTTGCGCATCTTGTCGTAGAGGCCCTTGCGGGAAATGCCGAGCGCTTCATAAACGTCCTTCAGCTTGCCGCCGGCCTTGCGGATCTCGGCCTCGATGACGGCGCGCTCGAAAGCGGCCATGCGGTCCGACAGCGGGCCGGCGAAATCCTCTCCCGCCGATGCCGCGCCGCCGCCGAAGCCGTTCCACAGGCCGAGCACCCAGCGGTCGGCGACGTTGCGCAGTTCGCGGACATTGCCCGGCCATTCATGCTCGACCAGCTGGCGTTCGAGCGCCGGGGTGAATTCCGGGATCTCGCGGCGGTAGCGGGCGCGGGCAAGGCGGGCGAGTCGCTCGAACAGGAGCGGTATGTCCTCGCGCCGGTCGCGCAGCGGCGGGATGGAAAGCGAGACGACATTGAGGCGATAGAACAGGTCGGCGCGGAAGCGGCCGGCCTTCGCCTCCCGCGACAGGTCGGACTTGGTGGCGGCGATGAAGCGGACGTCGAGCGGAATGCGCTTGTTGGAGCCGAGACGCTCGATGGCGCGCTCCTCGATGGCGCGAAGGAGTTTTGCCTGCAGGTCGAGCGGCATGGATTCGATCTCGTCCAGGAAGACCGTGCCGCCATCGGCATGTTCGAGCTTGCCAATGCGCTGTTTCGAGGCGCCTGTGAAGGCGCCGGCTTCGTGGCCGAAAAGTTCGGATTCGAAAATGTCCGGCGGCAGGGCCGCGCAGTTGAGCGCGACGAAACTCGACGAAGCGCGCGGCGAAAAATCATGCAGGGCGCGGGCGACGACCTCCTTGCCGGCGCCGGTTTCGCCGATGACGATGACATCGGCACCGGTGTCGGCGACCAGCTCGATCTCGTCGCGGAGCGCAGCGATTGCCGGCGAGCGGCCGACGATCCGCTCGGCGATGCCGCTGACCGCGTCGAGCTCGGAGCGCAGGATGCGGTTTTCCAGGACGAGGCGTCGTTTTTCCAGTGCGCGGCGCGTGACGGCGCCAAGATCCTGGACGCGGAACGGTTTCGGGATGAAGTCGTAGGCGCCCTCGCGCATCGCGTCGACGGCAATCTGGATGTCGCCATGGCCGGTGACGAGGATGACGGGGATTGCCGGATCGATCTCAAGCACCCGCGCCATGAATTGCATTCCATCCATGTCGGGCATGCGGATGTCGGAGACGACGGCGCCGGCGAAGTCGCGATGGATCGCCTCGAGCGCATCGGCCGGGCGCTTGAAGTCGGCGACATCGAGATCGTCGAGTTCGAGACCCTGCCTGAGCGCATGGCGCAAATCGTCATCGTCATCGACGAGGAGGATGTCGGGTCCGGGTGCGGTCACGGGCGGGTGGTCCTCATTCTGCGCTTCATTCCGCGGCCTGAGCCTGCTGGCCTTCCGCCGGGATGTCGATGACGAAGCAGGCGCCGGTTTCGCCCTCGCGGTCAACCAGCCGGACGGAACCCTCGAGATCGCGCACGACGCTGTCGACGATGGACAGGCCGAGACCGAGGCCGGAACCGACCGGCTTGGTGGTGAAGAAGGGATCGAAGACCTTGCCGCGCAAATCCGGGCCGATGCCGGGACCGTTGTCAGCGATGCGGATCATTACGCGACCACCCTCCGTCCAGGCGGAAATGCCGATATGCGCGCCCGCCGGGGCCTGCCCGTCCTCGCCCGCCAGGGCATCGACGGCGTTGCCCACGAGGTTGACGACGATCTGGGAAAGCCGGATGGGGCCGGTATGGGCGGTCAGGCCGTCGGGGATGTCGGTGGTGATCCTGACCCCGGCCTTCTTGGCCTTCTGGCCGACGAGAAGCAGCGCCTCGGACACGACGCTGCCGATCCCGGCCGGGACCAAAGCGGTGCCGGGCTTGCGCGAAAAGGAGAGCAGCGTCTTCGACAGCTGGCTCATGCGGTCGACCATCTGGCCTATGCGCGTGAGTACATCGGGGACGGCAGCGGTCTTGCCGCGCTCGATCATCCTCGCGGCGTTGTCGGCATAGGTCTTAATGGCGGCGAGCGGCTGGTTGTATTCGTGGCTGAGCGTCGCCGACATCTGTCCGATGACGGCGAGCTTGGCGGCGTGCACCAGTTCGCCCTGGGTTTCGCGCAACTGTTCCTCGGTCAGGCGGCGGGCCTCGTTTTCCTGGCGCAGCGCCGCGTTGACCTCGGAAAGTTCGGCGGTGCGGTCTCGCACCACCCGCTCGAGGCGCATGTTCTGCGCCTTTTCGCGGCGCATGCGCGTCACCGTCATTTCGCGGCGCCAGACGAGCAGCAGGGTCGACAAGCCGACGAGAAGCACTGTCAGTCCGGTGATCCACGAGGCGTTGCGCCGCGCGGTGGCGACCGGCCCGGCATCGACCAGCACATGCATGGTCCAGCCGAGGATGGGGATCGTGCGGGCGGCCTCGACGAAATGCGCGTTGCCGGCTTCCGGGACGCGAATGAACTCGCCGGCGGAAAACGACAGCGGTTCGACGCCGGGCGCGGCCTCGGAGGCGGCCCAGGGGCGGCTCACCCATTGCGGACGGTTCGACAGGAACACGAATTCGCGCGCGTCGGTGACGAAGATCGGATGGCTCGACAGCGACCAGTTCGCCTCTATCGCCCAGAACGGCACGGCGACGAGGATCATGCCGGCATCCGTGCCGGGGCGGGGGCCGGGGATATGCGAGGCGAAGGCATAGGCGCGCGACCCGTCGGCAAGCCGCAGCGCGGTGCGGCCGAGCCGGCGCTGGGCGACCGTTCGCGGCAGGCCCGAGGCGACGATGGTCTTCGTCTCGATCAGGCCGTTCGCCGAGGCGA
>Ga0207814_100742_pt1 | contig 14225 bp, 9 predicted proteins | sample TtaePargueraPR_7_FD_187755 | JGI IMG/M metagenome (GOLD analysis project Ga0207814, IMG submission 187755) | Aerobic enrichment media microbial communities from Bioluminiscent Bay, La Parguera, Puerto Rico - Tt and P1 (2) (SPAdes) | ecosystem: Environmental > Aquatic > Marine > Unclassified ... | reverse complement strand
CGAGGAGTAGCCCGTCCGCCACTTCTCGAAGGCCTCGCGTTTAAGATTGATGGAGGCCAGTTCCGTGACAGATCCAGGCCCGCCCGAGGTGAGCTCGACGACCAGGTCGAACATCTTGAAGTTCTCGATCGCGCGGAACAGCACCGCGAGCATCAGAAAGGGCAGCACCATCGGCACGGTGATCGACCAGAACTGCCGCCACTGGCTGGCGCGGTCGACCTCGGCGGCCTCGTAGATGTAGTCGGGGATCGAGCGCAGGCCCGCCAGCACGATCAGCATGATGTACGGCGTCCACATCCAGGTATCGACAATGACGATCGCCCAGGGCGCCAGATTGACGTCGCCGATCATCTGGAAGGACGACGGCGGAATGCCGGTGAAGAACGATATGGCGTAGTTGAACAGACCGATTTGCGGCTGGTAGAGGAACGTCCAGAAATTGCCGACGACGGCCGGCGACAACATCATCGGCAGCAGGATGACGGTGGTCCAGAAACCGTGTCCCTTGAACTGCTTGTTGATCAGCCAGGCCAGACCGAACCCGAGGATCACCTGCAAGGCCATCGTCCAGCACAGGAAGCGTGCGGTGACCTGCAGCGTGTGCCAGATGTCGGAATCGGTGAGCACGCGCTCATAGTTCCTGAGCCCGATGAATTCAGCCGGCCTGGTCAGCCGGTTCGCCTTGTAGTCGGTGAAGGACAGATAGACCGTCCAGATCAGCGGGAAGATGTTGATCGCCAGCAGCAGGACGATCGTGGGGCCAATGAAGAGCCAAGCGATGGCCTTGTCGGAGAGCCCGCGGACCCGGCTGGCAACGGCGACCGGCGTGGCCTTCGCGGCGCGCGCCGCAATCCGGTCTATCTGGGACGTCGTCTCGGCCATCTGCAGCTACCGTCTTCCAGCCAGCATGTTCAGGAGAAATGCCGGCCCCGTCCAGGGATGCTTACCGCGGGCGGGGCCGGCAGTCGGGAGGATCAGAGCTTACCTTCGTCCTCGAAGACCTCGGTCCAGTCCTCGATCAGCTTGTCGAGGGCTTCCTTGGCCGTGCCCTGGTCGGCGACGACGTAGTCGTGCAGACGCTTCTGCATGGCCAGCAGCAGTTCGGCGTAGGCCGGCTCCTGCCAGAAGTCCTTGACGCCGCCCATCGCCAGGAGGAAGTCGGCGGCAAACGGCTGGCTGTCGGGGAAGCTCGGGTCGTCGAGCACGGCGACGTGGCAGGAGTAACCGCCGAGCGACCACCACTTCTTCTGGACGTCAGGCTGTGCGAACCACTTGATGTACTTCAGCGCTTCGTCCTTCTTGTCGGAATAGGCAACGACCGAAATGCCCTGCCCGCCGAGCGTGGAGGCTTCGGAAAGCTGGCCCGGATTGACGAAGAATCCGATCTTGTCGCCACCGACTTCCGGATCCTTGTAGAGGCCCGGGAAAAAGGCGAACCAGTTCATCGCCATCGCGACCTGTCCGGATTTGAACGCGTCCAGGCTCTCCTGCATGTAGCTGTCGGTGTAACCGGGCGGCGTGCAGCACTTGTAGAGATCCTTGTAGGCCTCCAGGCCAGCGACCGCGTCGGGCGAGTTTACCGCACCCTCCATGTCGTACTTGCCGGGCGTCATCTCGTACTTGAAGTTGTAGGGATAAAGCGCGCTGGTCGCACCCATCGTGATGCCTTCCGAGCCACGCTCGGTGAAGATCGACACGCCGTAGACGGTCTTGCCGTCGATTTCGCGGCCCTGGAAGAACTCCGCGACTTCCTTCATTTCCGTCCAGGTCTTGGGCGGCGCCAGGTCGCGGCCGTGCTTCTCCTTGAATTCCGCCTGAAGCTCAGGCTTGGAGAACCAGTCCTTGCGGTAGAACCAGCCGTTGGCATCGCCCATGGCCGGCAGCGCATAATAGTTCGGCGTGCCCTTCGGCCAGGTCGAGTAGGCATAGACGGTCGCCGGAGCGAAATCGTCCATCGAGATGCCTTCCTGGTCGAAGAAGTCGTTCAGCTTCACGTAGTGGCCGTTCTCCGCGCCGCCGCCGATCCACTGGCTGTCGCCGATCAGGAGATCGCACAGCTTACCGCCGGAGTTGAGCTCGTTGAGCATGCGGTCGGCAAAGTTCGGCCAGGGCACGAATTCGAATTTCATGCCGATACCGGATTCAGCGGTGAAGTCCTTGGACAGTTCGACCAGCGCATTGGCCGGATCCCAGGCCGCCCAGCACAGCGTGATGTCCTCGGCCTGGGCCTTGCCCGGGCCGAGCGCACCACCGGCTATCGCGGCGGCGGCGGCCGCACCGAGGGCGTAGTTCATAAACTTCGTCATGAGAGTCCTCCCTTGCGATCCCGCGCCCGGCGAACCCGAAGGTCCGCGTCGCCGAACGCGCCACTGGCCGCCTGCTGCGGCCCGTGTCCCTTTGCGCCGGATTGTGACCGGCATGTTTAGCTTTCATGTTTAGTAATGCGCAATTTACTAAACTGCGCAACCGGAACTTATGCTGCGCCGCAACGCAGGCATTCTCTCGCTTTCGGGCGTATCGTGATAATTCCGGCGAGAAGTCCAGAAAGTTCAGTTACGTAGCGTCGGCCTTCACCGGCTGCGCAGGCTGACTTCCCGCCGGATCCCACTTGGCGCGTACCGGCGGTGGTCCGAGACCGCCATCGCGTCGTAGCCCCCCATTCAACGCTCGAGTACGGTCATCCCGATGACTCAGAACGACTCCGTCCCGCACACCGATTGCACCATCGTCTGGTTCCGAGACGATCTTCGCATCGCCGACAATCCCGCCCTTCTGGCTGCCGAACGGCGCAGCGCGCCGACGCTTGCGGTCTATGTCCTGGACGAGGACAGCGACGGCATCCGCCCACTCGGCGCAGCGAGCCGATGGTGGCTGCACCATTCACTCGAAAGCCTCGGCCGAAGTCTCGCGCGTCTTGGTGTGCCGCTGTTGCTTCGAAGGGGCCCGGCGGCCGACGTGGTTCCGGACCTCGCGCGAGTCGCCAGAGCGGGCGCCGTCTATTGGAACCGCCGCTATGGAGGTCCGGAGATATCCGTCGACAAGGCGGTCAAGACCACGCTCAGGGATGAGGGACGGACCGTCGAGAGTTTCGCAGCTAGATTGCTTCACGAACCATGGGCCCTCAAGCCGGCGTCGGGTCCCGGCTATAAGGTCTTCACGCCGTTCTGGAAGGCCGCCCGGCAATCAGGCGATCCCCGCAATCCGTTGCCAGCGCCGCAACGGATGTCCGGCGCGCGGGTGGAAGTCGCATCCGACTGGCTCGCCGACTGGGCCTTGCTGCCATCGGCGCCGGACTGGTCGGGGGGGCTTGCCGAAACCTGGACACCGGGAGAAGACGGCGCGCGAAACCGGCTAGAGCGTTTTCTGGACGAAGCCATCGGATCCTACGCGCGGGAACGCGACCGCCCGGACATCGACGCCACCTCGATGCTGTCCCCTCACCTGCGGTTCGGCGAAATCAGCCCGCACCAGGTCTGGCATGCGGTTCACGGATTCCGGACCGGTGAGAGCGCCAACAAGTTCCTTTCCGAAATCGGCTGGCGCGAATTCTCCTGGCACATCCTGTTCCACACGCCCGATCTCGCGGAGCGCAATTTCTCGGCAAAGTTCGACGCCTTTCCTTGGCGCAACGATCCGGACGGGCTGAAGGCCTGGCAGCGCGGGCGGACGGGCTATCCGATCGTCGATGCCGGCATGCGGCAGCTTTGGACGACGGGATGGATGCACAACCGCGTCCGGATGGTCGCCGCCTCGTTCCTCGTCAAGCACCTGCTGATCGACTGGCGTCAGGGCGAAAGATGGTTCTGGGATACGCTGGTCGACGCGGATGCCGCCAATAATCCGTCCGGCTGGCAGTGGGTGGCCGGATCGGGTGCGGACGCCGCCCCCTATTTTCGTGTCTTCAATCCAACGCTTCAGGGCGAAAAATTCGACCCGGACGGTGCTTATGTCCGCCATTGGGTGCCGGAACTCGCCGGTCTGCCTACAAAGCACATCCATGCGCCGTGGACGGCACCGGAGCGCGTTCTCCGGGACGCGGGGATGGAACTCGGAGCAACCTACCCCGAACCGGTCGTTCCGCATGCGCAGGCACGCGAACGGGCGCTTGCCTCTTTCCGCAGCCTCAAGGACTGACCGCTTCCGGCCCGCCTGTCCGGCTTCGCATCAGAACGCCCAGCATGACGTAAAGGGTGACTGCATTGAGGATGTGCCAGAAATAGTGCGTCCCGATGGGCAGCGCCTCGCAAACAGCCATATCGATGCTGCGCGCGGTTACCGACACGACGAGAATACCGCCGGCCAACAGAACGCTACGGCCGATCTCTGGCCTGCGGCCGAGCATCACAGCGCCGATGATCAGGATCGCCAGCACCGCCGGCAGGTAGCCGCCGGAGCCGTTCAGGAAGTCACGCGGCAAGGTGCTCTCGACGGCGAAGGAGGCAATGAGGAACACGACCGTTGCGACGAGCGCGACCGGCCAGCCGACACCAAAGAACCGGCGTAGCGCGAAGAAGAAGTAGACGTAGATGAACACACTGATCGGGATCACGTCGGTGAGGACCGACCAGCGATTCGCGAACGTATGGAACAGGAATGAGCCGATGCCGATCGCCGTCAGCACCAAGATCAGGAACAGCGCGGGCCGGTCGTCAGGTGCCTCGCGGCGCCAGCGCAAGAATATCGCGGCGGCGGCGATCAGGAATGCCGCATTGGAAACGGCATTGAGCGGCTCCGCCCAGAAGGACGGGTCGACGCGTTCGCAATAGATGTCGATCGGTGACGTCCAGGTCGATTCCATGACAGCTCAGCCTGACACAGAACAGCATCGGGTTGAACGCAGCACTCGGGTCGACAAGCGATTCAGGCTGCGACGTCGGCTTCCTGCTCGGCGTCCGCGTCCTTCTCCGAGGCCATCGCCTCGATCAGGGTGATGAAGGAAGACGCCGGCAATGGCGGCGCGAACAGGTAGCCCTGCGCAAAGTCGACTCCTCGCGCACGCAGGTAGTTCACCTGATCCATCGTTTCGACGCCCTCGGCGATGACGGACATGCTGAATTTCTTGGCAAGGTCGACGAGACTGTCGACGATCGGGGCCTGCTGGGTGTCGGGGCCGATCTGATCGATAAAGAGCTTGTCGATCTTGACGATGTCCATGCCGAGCCTCTGGAGCGTGGCCAGCCCGCTGTGCCCCGTTCCCGCATCATCGAGCGCGACCATCGCGCCCAGGTCCTGAAGCTGATCGATGACCTTGACCGCCGTCGCGGTGTCGGGGAGCGGCAACCGTTCCGTCACCTCGAAGATGACCTGCTTCAGATCGATCTGCGATTCTCCGAATATCGCCTCGGCATCGTGGACGATCTGGTCGTCGGTAAAATGCTTGGCGCACAGGTTGAAGGCGACCGAAAGCTGGGGGCGGCTCTGATAGACGACCCCGAGATCGGCCCGGACGCTGCGCATGAGCTGATTGGTCATCGGAACGATCTGGCCATCGGATTCGGCCTGGGCGATGAACGCGGCCGGCACCTCGATGGAGCCGTCGTGACGCCGGCGTCTGATCAGGACTTCGCAGCCTTCCAGCTGGCCGGTCATCAGATTGATGACCGGCTGGTAGTACGGCAGGAACTCGTGCCGGCGCAGGCCGCGGGCGATGTCGTCGGACGGTGTGGGCTTCTGACGCGCGATGAACACCGCGCCGCCGAGCACCACGCTCGCATAGACGGTCATGACGATCAGCCCATAGATCTTGAGGTTCTGGAAGTCGCGCATGACGGTGTCACGGTCCACCTGAACCTCGACCGCCAGCGGATATCGGTTGGAAACCGCGTCGGCATCGATAACCGCACGATCCGGATCTCCCCCGTCGCTCTCCGACGACACCATCTCGCTGCCACCGACTTCGAAGGAGGTCGGTCGCGGCATGCGCTGGAATTCGGTACCGTCGAGCAAGTTCAACCGCGCGCCGCCGGCCGACCGCCAGCGGTCCGGCAGGACGTCGAGGCCGAGGCTGTTCGGCGCGAAATGGGCGACGATAGTGCGGCCTTCCTCGGGCTGATACCGAAGCGCCAGCGACCTGAGCAGGGTCTGTTCGTCGACAACCACCGACACGTCGATCTTGTCGTTAACCGTATAGAGGCGCGACAGTGTCCATCGTTCGGTCTTGAAGATCGTATCGGCGCAGACGACGCGGCCGTCCTGATCGACGATCGCGATCTCACGCAACACATAGGCATCGAAGATTGCCCGCCGCATCGAGTCGATGGCCTGCTGGTTACACTTCGTGGCCCCCTGCTCGTAAAGATCGGTCAGGGCGAGGACACCCTCGTCGATGATCAGCTCGAGATGGTCGACCATCCGGTCCGCATAGCCGCGGAGCGTCTCCTGGGCGCTGTTGGCCGCGTGCCGCTCGAGATACTGTACGAACCCGAGCGGAGGCAGGCTCGCCAATACCAAACAGGCCACAATCGCAGCGAACTTGAGTTTTCCTGAGCGCACGGTCCGCGGAGGCCCCTTGTCGACCGTGCAAGTATTGGGAATGTGGAGTTAATTCGGGCTTAAAACCGAAGGTTTTCCGCTCTTTTTGCGCGATTGCGCTATCTGGCTGCACGTAACGTGGACGCCTCGAGCAATTTGACGATGCGCAAGAAGCGGAAAAAGGAATTAATCATCGCAAAGGTGAAGCCCTTGCGGCCGCCGGTGAAATGGCGGCGGACGAAATAGTACTTGAAAAACGCCAGCGGAAACTCGAACGGCAGCCGCAATGTGAGCGCCAGGCGGCTTTCCTTCCTGATGCTCTTGGCCTGCAGGTCGCCATAGTAGTTCAGCTTGTCCACCAGATAGCTGAACGACCTGTACGAATAGTGCCAAGCCGCGCCATGCAGTTGCACGGGCTTCACGTCGCCCGTCTGCACCGTGTCGTGGACCGGGCTTTCGGAGAACCGTCCGGCACGGCGATCGTACAGACGCACATAGTTATGGAAATCGGCCCAGAGCCGCGGACGTTCGTCGCCGGGGTACACAAGCTTGATGCGGAACCTGTAAAACGGTTCAGGCGGTGTTCCGCCCTCGAATAACGCTATGATTTCCCGACACAATTCGTCCGACAGCACTTCGTCGGCATCGAGGTTCAGGACCCAGTCATGGGCGCACTGGTCCTCGCCGTAGCGCTTCTGCGGCCCGTAGCCAGGCCAGTCGTGGTGGACGATGCGCGCACCCAGGTCCGTGGCAATATCCCGGGTAGCGTCGGTCGAACCGGAATCGATCACAACCACCTCGTCAACCCAGCCCCGGACGCTTTCGATCACCGGTCCGATCCTGTCGGCCTCGTTGAAGGCAATGATGAAACAGGACAGCGGTACGGGCGTGTCGCGCGTGACGGTCATGGGCGGCCGGTCCTCGTCGCGACCGTTCAGGGCCGGCGGGCGATGTAGATCGCCTCGTCTCGAAGGAGACCGAAACGGACTTCGTCGGCCGGAGGCATCCGGAATACGTCGACTTCGAATCCCGCCTGACCCAGCCGCTTCTCGAAATCGCGGCCGTAGAAACGCTTGTGATCGCGCGCGCCGAAGGCGGCGACCCGGTCCTTCTCGCCGGTAATCGTGTCGTCTTCCCATGTCTCGATGCGAGACCAGTTCTGCGGCACCGACAGGATCGCCCTGCCCCCGGGCTTGAGGACGCGGAACAGCTCAGCGATCGCGGCCCGGTCATCGGGAATGTGCTCGAGCACATGATGGGCGATCGCAATATCGAAGGTGGCGTCTTCGAAGGTGAGCGCCGTCATGTCCTCGCGACGGTCGACGCCCGGCATGATCGGATCGGTGCAGATGTAGTCTGGATCGCCTTTCATCCGTTCCAGGAAGAAGCCTTCGGGCGCAAAATGCAGGATCTTCAGGCCCTTGCCGGGACCGATGCCAGCCTGCTGGTAGTACAGGTAGGCGAGCCGGTGGCGTTCGCGGCTGTCGCAGTTGGGGCAGCGCGCGTTCCAGCGCGGTGGATGGCCGGCGGCGATGAAAAGGCCGTGGAACCCGCAGATCGGGCAATGCCTGGGAAGCTGCCGGTGGCCGAACTGCCGCCAGTCCTTGAGCCAGGCCTTGGCGTACTGGCCCGTTACGCGAATATTCAAACCAAAGTTCTCCTTGCGACGGCGACGCGCCGCGCATCAAGCCTGTTGTGCCTCGGCGACCGTGACGGCGGTCATGTTCACGACCCCGCGGGCGGTGACCGACGGCGTGAGGATATGCGCCGGTTTTGCCGCTCCAATCAAGATCGGCCCGACAGGAAGGGCGTCGGCGAGACCTTTCAGCAACTGATAGGCGATATTCGCCGCCGACAGGTTTGGCATGATGAACACGTTCGCCTCGCCGGACAGCTGCGACCGCGGGAAGATGCGCTCGCGCAGCGCCTGATCCAGAGCGACATCGGCATGCATCTCGCCTTCGACCTCGAAGTCGGTTCCCTCCTGCTGCAGCAACGCCCGCGCGCGGCGCATTTTCAGAGCATTCGGCGTATCGGCGCTGCCGAAATTGGAGTGCGACAGTAGCGCGACCTTCGGCTCGATGCCGAAGCGGCGAACATGGGTCGCCGCAAGCCGCACCATGTCAGCGACCTCGTCGGCCGTCGGATCGTAGGAGATATAGGTGTCGGCGATGAAATAGGCGCCGCGCGGAAGGATCAGCAGGCTGAGCGCGGAGAAATCGTCGACACCGGGTTGCAGCCCGACGATGTCCCGCACCCAGTGCAGATGCCGGTCAAAGCGGCCTTCAAGGCCGCAGATCATCGCGTCCGCCTCGCCGCGATGGACCGCCAGTGCGGCAATCACCGTCGCATTGGTGCGCACCAGCGTACGCGCCAGATCAGGCGTCACGCCGCGGCGTCCGGTCAGATCGAGCAGGTTCTCGACATAATCGCGGTAGCGCGGATCGTCCTCCGGGTTGACGATTTCGAAATCCCTGCCCGGCCGGATCGACAGGCCGTAGCGCTCAAGCCGTGCCTGCACGACGCTTGGACGACCAACGAGGATCGGCTCGGCGATCTCCTCCTCGATCGCGACCTGGGCTGCCCGGAGAATCCGCTCGTCTTCGCCTTCGGCATAGATGACCCGCTTCGGGGCCGTCTTCGCCTTCGCGAAAATCGGCTTCATGACGAAGCCCGACCGGAACACGAACCGGTTGAGGCGTTCGTCATAGGCATCGAAATCCTCGACCGGACGTGCCGCGACACCCGTTTCCATCGCCGCCCGCGCAACGGCCGGCGCGATCCGCAGGATCAGCCGCGGGTCGAACGGATTGGGGATCAGGTTGTCGGCGCCGAACAGCCGGCTTTCGCCGCCATACGCCTGGGCGGCGACGTCGGACGACGGCTCGTGCGCAAGATCGGCGATCGCCTTGACCGCGGCCAGCTTCATTTCCTCGTTGATCGTGGTGGCGCCGACGTCGAGCGCCCCACGGAAAATGAAGGGGAAGCACAGGACGTTGTTGACCTGGTTCGGGTAATCGGAGCGCCCGGTGCAGACCATGGCGTCGGGACGCACCTTGAAGGCGTCTTCCGGCATGATCTCAGGAACGGGATTGGCGAGCGCCATGATCAGCGGCTTGTCGGCCATCGCGGCGACCATCTCGGGCTTCAGCACGCCGCCCACGGACAGGCCCAGGAAGATATCCGCTCCCCCGATCACGTCGCCGAGGGTCCGGGCGTCGGTCGCTTGCGCGAATCTGTCCTTCCAGGGGTCCATGTTCGTCTGGCGGCCCTCGTAGACCACGCCGTCGATGTCGCAGACCCAGATGTTTTGCCGGCGGATACCGGATTCGACGAGCAGGTTGAGGCAGGCGAGCGCCGCGGCGCCTGCGCCGGACGCCACGACCTTGACGTCCTCCGCCTTCTTTTCGGCCAGCCTGAGCGCGTTGCGGACCGCCGCCGTCACGATGATCGCCGTGCCGTGCTGATCGTCGTGAAAGACGGGAATGTTCATCTTTTCGCGCAGACGCGCCTCGACCTCGAAGCACTCCGGCGCCTTGATGTCCTCGAGATTGATGCCGCCGAAGGTCGGCTCCAGCGCCGAGATCACGTCGACCATGCGGTCGACGGTCGAGGCGTCGATCTCGATGTCGAAGACGTCAATACCGGCGAACTTCTTGAACAGGACCGCCTTGCCCTCCATGACCGGCTTGGAGGCAAGCGGGCCGATCGGCCCGAGACCGAGCACTGCCGTCCCGTTGGAGACCACGGCGACGAGATTTGCGCGGGCGGTCAGGCTGGCGGCCTCGGCGGGATCGTCGGCAATCGCCTCGCAGGCCGCCGCGACGCCCGGCGAATAGGCAAGCGCCAGATCGCGATTGTTGCCGAGCGGCTTGGTCGCCCTGATCTCGAGTTTTCCCGGGCGCGGCGCCCGGTGATAGATCAATGCGCCGCTGCGCAGTTCGTCGGATAGATCGGCCACGATTCTCTCCCGTCCCGAAGTCCCGCCGATTTAACCGCATGCGGACCGGCAGGGGAACGAAGCTTATCGGAGATAAGGCGGTCCGATCAGCTTTTCGGCGGCGGTGCCAGCCGGATATGCAACTCGCGGAGCTGCTGGTTGGACACCTCCGATGGGGCGCCCATCATCAGGTCCTGCGCCTGCTGGTTCATCGGGTACATCACCACTTCACGCAGGTTTTCCTCGCCGCAGAGCAGCATGACGATGCGATCGACACCCGGCGCGATGCCGCCATGCGGCGGGGCGCCGTACTGAAGCGCGCGCAGCATGCCGCCGAACTTCTCCTCCAGCACCTCCTCGTCATAGCCGGCGATGTCGAAGGCCTTGCGCATGATTTCCGGGCGATGGTTCCGGATCGCGCCCGACGACAGCTCCACGCCGTTGCAGACCACGTCGTACTGATAGGCGAGGATGTCGAGCGGATCCTTGCTTTCCAGCGCTTCCAGTTCGCCCTGCGGCATCGAGAAAGGATTGTGAGAGAAGTCGACCTTCTTCTCGTCGGCGTTCCACTCGAACATCGGGAAATCCACGATCCAGCAGAACTCGAAACGGTCCTTGTCGACCAGATCCAGATCCTCGCCGACCTTCTGACGGGCGCGGCCGGCGAAATCTGCAAAGGCCTTCGGATTGCCGGCAACGAAGAAGGCCGCGTCGCCGTCGGTCAGACCGAGCTGCTCACGCAGCGTTTCGGTCCGCTCTGGCCCGATGTTCTTGGCGATCGGTCCGGCGCCCTCGCCGTCCCGGAACATGATGTAGCCGAGCCCCGGCTGGCCTTCGCCCTGCGCCCACGAGTTCATGCGGTCGCAGAAGGCGCGGCTGCCGCCGCCCTTGGCCGGGATCGCCCAGATCTCGGCGCCGGGATCCTTGTCCAGGATCCCGGCGAATACCTTGAAGCCGGAGCCGCGGAACGCCTCGCTGACCGCCTGCATCTCGATCGGGTTCCTGAGATCCGGCTTGTCGGTGCCGTACTTGCGCATCGCCTCGGCATAGGGGATGCGCGGGAAGGTCTTCGTCACCGGCTTGTCGCCGGAAAACTCCTCGAAGACGCCGCGCAGGACCGGTTCGACGGCGGCGAACACGTCTTCCTGGGTGACGAAGCTCATCTCGATATCGAGCTGATAGAACTCGCCGGGAGAGCGGTCGGCACGGGCGTCCTCGTCCCGGAAACAGGGAGCGATCTGGAAGTACTTGTCGAAGCCCGCGATCATCGTCAGCTGCTTGAACTGCTGCGGGGCCTGCGGTAGCGCGTAGAACTTGCCGGGATGAACGCGCGACGGCACCAGATAGTCGCGGGCGCCCTCCGGGCTCGACGCCGTCAGGATCGGCGTCTGGAACTCGATGAAGCCCTCGTCGATCATCCGCCGGCGCAGCGAATTGATGATCCGCGACCGCTTGACGATGTTGGCGTGCAGCCGCTCGCGGCGCAGGTCCAGGAAGCGGTACTTGAGACGGGTCTCTTCCGGGTATTCCGGCTCGCCGAAGACCGGCAGCGGCAGGTCGGACGCCGGCCCGAGGACCTCGATCTCGGTGACAAACACCTCTATCGCGCCGGTCGGCAGGGCGGGATTGACCGTTTCCTCCGGCCGATGGCGGACTTTTCCGTCGATCCGGATCACCGACTCGGCTCGCAGACGCTCGGCGGCGGAAAACGCCGGGGAATCGGGATCGGCAACGCATTGCGTGATCCCGTAGTGGTCGCGCAGGTCGATGAACAGGACGCCGCCGTGGTCGCGCACGCGATGGACCCAGCCCGAAAGACGCGCTGTCTTGTCGACATCAGCCTCGCGGAGCTCGCCGCAGGAATGGGTACGGTAGGCGTGCATTTCGTCCTCACGAATGTCGGGTAAAATTCGCGGCGGAGAGGCGCATAGGGGTCGGCGAATGTCAAGGGCGCGGGCGCGGCAATGGCGGCGGGCCGAAGCTCTGCTATAAGGCATAGGGAATGCCCCGACCCCGAGCACCTTCCGACTGCCGCATCATGTTCACGGACGCGCCCGCCGCCGCAGGCGGGCGACGCACGACACCGACGCAACGCATCCTGCGGGGTGCAACCATGTTCCGCCTCGCGAAGCGAACCGAAACGCGTCACAATCGCGAGAGTCGGTTATAGGAATCCCATGGAACTCGTTACCAAGACATCAGAACTCGCCGAAATCTGCCGCACGCTCGCCGGTCACGACTATGTCGCCGTCGACACGGAATTCATGCGGGACGTCACCTATTGGCCGAAGCTGTGCCTGATCCAGATCGGCGCGCCGGGAACCGACGTGTCGCTTATAGATGCGCTGGCGCCGGATCTCGACCTGAAGCCGTTTCTCGAACTGATGGCGAACGAGACCGTCACTAAGGTGTTTCATGCCGCGCGCCAGGACGTCGAGATCATCTATCACCTCGGTGGCCTGATCCCGCATCCGCTGTTCGATACGCAGGTCGCAGCAGCGGTGTGCGGTCACGGGGAGTCGGTCGGCTACGAGGCGCTGGTGCGGGAAATCACAAAGGGCTCGATCGACAAGAGCCACCGGTTCACCGACTGGTCGCGCCGGCCGCTGAGCGACGCGCAACTGACCTATGCGGCGGCCGACGTCATCCACCTGCAGCCAATCTACGAGACGTTGCAGGCGGAGGTCGAAAAGGTCGGCCGCGCGGAATGGATCCGCGAGGAAATGGACATCCTGACCTCGCCGGAGACCTACAGCACCGATCCGCAGCAGGCCTGGCGAAGGCTTAAGCTGAAGGTCCGCAAGCCGCGTGAGTTCGCGGCTTTCAAGGCAATCGCCGAATGGCGGGAGAAGGAAGCTCAGACCCGGGACGTGCCGCGCAGCCGGGTCCTCAAGGACGACGGCGTCTACGAGGTCGCGCTGCACCTGCCGGACTCTGAATCCGGGCTGGCGCGCCTTCGGGCGGTGCCCAAAGGCTACGAGCGTTCGTCAGCGGGTCGCGCGATCCTGAAGATCGTCCAGCGGGTGAAGAAACTGCCCGCGGACGATCTGCCTGCGTTGCCGCGTAACGACGGACCGCAGCGGATGTCCGGACCGGTGTCCGACCTTCTGAAGGTGCTGCTCAAGGCGGTCGCCGCGAAAAACCGGGTTGCCGCCCGCCTGATCGCCACCAGCGACGAGATCGAGGCGATCGCCGCCGACGACGAAGCCGATGTGCCGGCCCTGAAAGGCTGGCGGCGCGAGATCTTCGGCGCCAAGGCACTCGATATGAAGAATGGCCGCCTGTCGGTCGCGGTCGACGGCAACCGGCTTACGGTGGAAGATCGTGACCCGCCGCCGCCGAAGGCGAAGAAGCGCCGCCGGCGGAAGCCGGCCGAAGCGACGTCCTCGCCGGCCTGATCCGTCCTATTCGGCCGCGACGATTTCCGCCTTGCGGCCGATCAGCTTCGCAAGCTGCTTGAGCCGGGTCATGACCCGCGGCCCGGCCAGTTCGGCGAGTTCTCCGGGCAGATGCAGCACCACGACCTTGTGCTCGACGGCGAGGTGCGCCTTGTTGATCACACCCGGCATTGCGCCGCTGATGAGGTAGGCGACCCGCAAGGCGCCGCCGAGTATCCGGGCCCGATCGATCATCCGCGCGGAGGCCAACTCCCGAATCCGCGGGCTCAAGTGCTCGTCGACCAGCCCGGCATAGCGGTAGAAGACGGCCAGTGCCAGATAAGCGCGACCGGGATGATCGATGCCGGTGAAGGACGCATAGGCAATGATGTTGAGGCTCTGCTCGCCGCGGTAGTCGGGATGAGACCGCCAGCCGA
>Ga0207814_100740_pt1 | contig 14260 bp, 15 predicted proteins | sample TtaePargueraPR_7_FD_187755 | JGI IMG/M metagenome (GOLD analysis project Ga0207814, IMG submission 187755) | Aerobic enrichment media microbial communities from Bioluminiscent Bay, La Parguera, Puerto Rico - Tt and P1 (2) (SPAdes) | ecosystem: Environmental > Aquatic > Marine > Unclassified ... | reverse complement strand
ACCTCGGGCAGGTACTTGCGGACGCTGTCCCAGATCTGCTCCCAGTTGTCACCGGGATGCACCAGCGTCGAGTAGGTCAGGTGCCCCATTCCGTTTTCGAGCTGCATCTGGTTTTCCCCTGCAATCGCTTGGACCGAACTTGCCCGCTGAATACTGCTCCCACCGACGCAACACCGTGCGGGTCTTTTTCGTATCGGCGATGACGTGTGCGGCAATCTCGCTGAGGGGCGTTATTGTCCTGGGACCGCCGCAGTGGCGCAAGCGTCGGCTTGAGTTTCCTACCGTCTTCGGGAAGGTGCGGGCTGGTGTCCGGTCTGTTTTTCGAGGCGCGTCGAGGGCGTTGGCCTTGATGAACTCCGCGGGGTATGATCGGAGCATATTGAGGATCATCATCCGCTGCCACATAGGTATGCGCTACCGAAGGATAGATGTCGGCGAACGGTAGTGTCCGACGATCTCCCGGATACAGATATCCTCTGTGTTCCCGCAACGGCCTTTGGCAGTCGGGGTTTCGCATGAACCAGGTGGAATAATCAGAGAACGTTGGAACCCGGTTCCTACTGCTCCGCCAGTTTCTTTCTTCAGAAAATTCTCTACAGCGTCAAAGCCAGTGACAGAACTGCTGGGAGGGGCGTGTCTTTCGATGCACACTTGTTGACCTTCGGTGGGCATAAAACGGGTGCGGTTTTCTCCGATCGTCTCGTATTCTCCAAACCTGATGACTTCGCTAAAAAGTACGCCTTTGGAAGCCCTTTGAGATTACAATATTTTTGCCGGCGCAGTGGGCATGCAAGTTCGAAACCCTTGCCTCTTTCAGTGGCTAACCAATTCAACTTCTGTTTTTTCGTCGGAGTGGAGATAGGCGTCCAAAGTGGGGCGAGTAGCGGACATTCATTGCAATAGGATCGAACAGCAGCAACAGGCCAGAAGCGGATATCAAGCCCAGCCTGCCGCCTGGTGCAGACTGGTCGAAATTCGGTCCGGATTGTTACGCCTATTGTTGTGCTCGAATCCGACAGCTGGCAAAAGCTATGGGTTGCGGCCAAGGCACGCGACTTCCGTTTTTGAGTTTCACGGTCTCGCATAACAGAGTACGTTCTGATTTACTCACCGACTGGCCGCCCGGCCTTCACAAAACCGACGGACATCTTGCAGATGCGCCTTGGCTGATGGGCGAAAGGTTGGGTGGGTTTTTGCTGAAAACAGGACTGGTGGCGAAGCAGGTTAATGGTTCAGGTAAAAAAGGCTGAAGTCCGCGATGCGATCCTGGACTCGGCGTTCAGCCTCTTCGAAGAGAAGAGCTACGCGGGTACGTCTATCGCGGAAATCGGCCGAGCCGCCGGCGTCGCGCCCTCGGGGATCTACATCTATTTCAAATCGAAGCTCGATCTCTTCTATTCCGTCTACGAGCCGTGGCTGAAGAACCGGCTGATCGAGCTCGAGCGGGACGTCGGACAAGTGGCCGGCCACCGCGAAAAGGTGCGGCGGGTCATCGAGGTCATCTGGCTCGAGATACCGAACGAGTGCAACTTCTTCGCCAATAATCTGATCCAGGCTGTATCGACGGCGAAGCCGGGCGACGGCTACAGCGGCGAATTGCTGGAATGGTGCGAACAACGTGTCGCCGGTATGCTGAAATCGGCGCTTCCGCCCGCCCGCCGCAGGCGCACCGACCACGCCCAGATGGCACACGTCATCTTCATGGCGTTCGACGGCTTCGCCGTGCGCTCCTACCTCGGCGTCCGGTCCGAGAAGATGAAGACCGCCATCGACACGATGACCGATCTGATCCTAGGCAACGACACGATGCCGAGGCTCACCGCCGTATCCGACTAGCCGATCGTCTCCGACACCCGGACAGCCGGACTAGAAGGCAAGGTCGGCGCTGTCTCTTATATCCGCCAGATAGGACATCACATCGAGCGAGGCCGCATGCGCGGGTCCGTTCGCGGACATGCAGCAGTCGCGCACGACCGTAACGAAGTATCCGAGATCGGCGGCATGGCGCACCGTGTGTTCGACCGAGAATTGCGTTGCCAGTCCAATGACCGCGATCCCGTCGATCCCGCGCTCGCGAAGAATGTCGTGAAGACCCGTGCCCTGAAAACCGTTGTTGCAGGAATGGAGAAGCACGACATCGCCGTCCCTGGGCTGGAAGCCCTCCATTGCCGCTGCGCCCCATGACCCTCGCTTCACGGCACCGGTCTCGGCAACGGCTTTGAACTGGCGGCAATTGCGCGGCAGATCGGAATAGTCCTCGTTGAATGCGATATGGATGTGGACGATGGTCCAGCCGCCGTCGCGCGCGCCTTCGATCACCGCGCGGCTCGTCTGCAGGAACGCCTCGGGCTCGCCCGCGTCCCGGTTAAGCGAAAAGGGAACCTTCCCGTCCCGGTGGCAAATATCGTTCTGGAAATGTAGAGCGATCAGCGCTTTGGGCATCGTCTTCTCCAAAAACGTATGGTATTCATTTTAAGCTTGAAGCGATCACGTTTGCACGCACTATCTGACTTGGAACGACGAGGGAATTCGCGATGAACGATGCAACCGAGACACAGGGACCTCCCGCGCCCGACGTCGACCCGTCCGGACTTGAAGAGGTGGCGCCCGGCGTCTGCGTGATCGACGATCGCCGCGTACCCCTCGTGCCCAACATCGGGATCGTTACGGGCGACGACGCCGTCCTCGTCGTCGATACGGGAATGGGCCCGGCCAATGGCCAAAAGGTGCTGGCGGCGGCCAGGAAGATCGCCGGCGACAAGCGCCTGATCCTGACCCTGACGCACTTTCATCCCGAGCACGGCTATGGCGCGCAGGCCTTCGAGAGTGAGGCCGAGATTCTCTACAACGCCGCCCAGCGCGATGAGCTTGCCGAGAAGGGGGAGGCCTATCTCGGTATGTTCAAGACGTTCGGCCCGGCCGTCGCGGACGCTCTCGAGGACACCGTGCTGGTGATGCCGGACAAGGTCTACGACGGAGCATCCACGAGGATCGATCTCGGCGGCCGCGTAGCTGAGCTCAGGACCTGGGGAAAGGCGCACACGAAAGGCGATCAGATCGTCTGGCTGCCCGAGGAGCGCATCCTGTTCACCGGCGATCTCGCCGAGGAGCGCATATTCCCGATCTTCCCGTGGTTCCCTCCTGAGGACGCCGACATCGACGCTGCCCGCTGGGTCGAAATCCTGTCGGAACTCGAAGGCATGAACCCGGCGATCGTCATTCCCGGCCACGGCGATATCGGCGGACCGGAAATCCTGAAGGCCGTGCGGACCTACATGATCGACCTGTCCGGCCGTGTCGCCGAGCGACGCAAGGCCGGCAAGGACGCGGAGTCGATCGTCGCCGAACTCGCGCCGGTGATCCGGGCCGAGCACCCCGACTGGGATGCGCCGGAGTGGATCGACTTCGCAATCCGATACTACTCGGACGTTTCCTGACGGCGGACCGAAGCACTCCCTGCCCGCGGGTGGAGCGGCGGGGAGTCAGGTCCTGAACGGCCAGGAAACTTCCCGACCGCCCGCGATCCCCTTCGGGCGGAACACGATGATCAGCAGCATAAGAAGCGCCAGCACGACGTCGCCCAGGCCTCCGGGGGCCGCGACCGTCGTGCCGCTGATCTGGAAACCGACTTCCGCCTGGCGGAGAAGCTCGGTCAGCGCGGAGATGACGACGGCACCGGCAACCGCGCCGGTGAGGCTCCTCATCCCGCCGATCACCAACATGGCGATGATCAGGAAGGTGAGGTCGAGATAGAACGTTTCGACCCGGACCGTGCCCAGGAAATGTGCCAGGAGCACGCCTGAAACTCCCGACAGGAAGGCACTGATGACGAAAGCGCCGATCCGGTGCCTGACCATGTTCACACCGGATGCCGCCGCGGCTGCCTCGTCTTCCCGAGATGCCCGCAGGAGCAGCGCGGACCGCGACTCCTGGAAGGCGAAAGCGATCCCGACGGCCGCGAGCGCGCCCGCCGTGGCCGTCCATGGCCCGACATAGATGGGCAGGCCCATCAGCGAGTTCTGTCCACCCGTCACCGACGACCAGTTGCCGATCACGACATAGGTGACGACCAGAATCGCGAATGTCGCGATGCCCGCCGAAATTCCGGAAAGACGCATCAGCGGAAAGCCGACGACAAGGGCGACGACGGCCGCGACCGCGCCGCCGACGAAAGCGGCGGCTAAAGGAGCCCATTCGGCCGACTTCAACCAGATCGGCAGATCGGGCAGGAACACGCCTTTTGCCGCGACCGACATCGTCAGGAGCGCCGACACATAGGCGCCGATCGCCATGAAGGCGACGTGCCCGAACGACAGGACGCCCGAATTGCCCACGAACACGTAGAGCCCGACGACGGCCACGAGATAGATCAGGCCCTGCGTGATGCGGCGCTGAAGGACAGTCGGGGCGAGATCCGCCAGAAGGCCGATCGCGAGCACGAGCACAGCAAGGCACAGAAGCGGCCAGAGGCGCCGCAGGACCTCGCCTTTTAGGAACGCCGTCGCCGATCCCGCCGATGTCCGGACTTCGATGTTCATCAGATCCGTTCTTTGAGCCCGTGCGCCGGAATGATGCCCTGAGGCCGGAACAGCAGGACGAGTGCCACGGCGACGAAGACGAACGCCTCCCGGAAGACCCGCAGATCGGGCGGCAGCAGCGCCTGCAGCAGGATAGTCGCCGCGCCCACCAGGAAACCGCCGAGCGCCGCGCCGGGAAGACTCCCCAACCCGCCGATCACGGTACCGACGAAGGCGATCACGACGAGTTGCAGGCCCATGCGCGGCTGGACCAGTCCGGTCTGCGCGACGAACAGGCACGCGACGACAGCCGCCAGTACGGCACTGATCGCGAAGGCGGTCGCGATCACCCGGTTGGCGCGCACGCCGAGCACCTGGGCCATGCTGAAATTCTCGGCCGCGGCGCGCATCTCGAGTCCTAGCCGGGTCGCCTTGAGGAACCAGGTCAGTCCGACCAGAAGGACGGCGCTGACGACGATGGTGACGATCTGAAGGAGTTGCAGTCGTGCGCCCGCTATCTCGACCTGACGGGCCAGGACCGCCAGGAAGTCGACGCCCTTCGGGCGCGACCCCACGAACAGGATCATCGTCTTCTGAAGAAAGAAGCTGACGGCGAAGGACGAGATCAGCAGCGTCGGCGGATCGGCTTCCCGGATGGGCCGAAACGCCGCTCGCTCGATCGCCAGCGCTAGAACGAGCGCGGCGGCCAGGGCGCCGGCAACTACCAGCCACAGCGGCAAACCGAACATGAGGAGAATCGCATAGCCGGCGATCATGATCAGCTCTCCGTGGGCGAAATTGATGAGCCGCATGACGCCGAAGATCAGTCCGATACCGAGCGCCGTCAGGGCGTAGAGTCCACCGACGCTGATTGCATCGACCAGGGTCTGGATGATCCTGTCCATTACGCGCCGCCCGACCAGGATTTCGGAGAGTCGCCGGTCACGGACACGCCAAAATAGGCGGCGTCGAAGTCCTCGTGCGCGCGCAGCGCCTCCGGCGTACCCGACAGCGTGAAAGCGCCGTGGCTCATGATGTAGGCGCGGTCCGCGAGGCCGAATGCACGCGACGCATTCTGTTCGACTACCAGAATCGTGATGCCGTCTTTCCTGATCCTTTCGAGCTCTTCGTAGACCTGTTCGACGATCCTGGGCGCGAGCCCAAGCGATGGTTCGTCGAGCATCAGGAGCCGCGGACGGGACAGCAGCGCACGGGCGATCGCCAGCATTTGCTGCTCGCCGCCGGACAGAAGTCCTGCTGGCTGATTGCGCCGTTCTCCCAGGACCGGAAAGGTCGAGAAGAACCCTTCCATGTCGCCCGCCACCGCGTCGTCGCGCCGGATCGTTGCGCCGAGCTGCAGGTTTTCCAGAACAGTAAGGCTTGCGAAGATGTTGCGGCCTTCCGGCACCATCGCGACCCCGTGCCGCACGACATTCTCGAGCCCGACCTCTGCGAGCGACTTTCCGGCAAGCGAAATCGTTCCGGCCACGGGTTTCACGAGACCCGCGATCGCCGAGAGCAGCGACGTCTTTCCGGCACCGTTCGGGCCGACGATCGCCACGATCTCGCCGGCGTGGATGTGGAGGTCCACCCCATGGATCGCCGTAATGGCGCCGTACCGCACGTCGAGGCCGCGGACGTCGAGCAGCGGCGCCATCTCTCCGGTTCCCGTCATTGCTCGGCCCCCGATCCGAGGTACGCCGATCGCACCGCCTCGTTCGCCATGACCTCCTTCGGGGTGCCGTCCGCGATCGTCCGCCCGCTGTTGAGAACGTGGATTTGGTCGCACAGGTTCATGACCAACGCCATGTTGTGCTCGATGACGAGGATCCCGCAGCCGTGGCGGTCCCTGATCGCGCGGATGGTCCCTCCCAGGTCCTTGGCCTCGGCCGGAGCGACGCCGGCAGCCGGCTCATCGAGGAGGAGATAGCGCGGTTCGAGCGCCAAGGCTCTGGCCATGCCGGCGCGGCGTTCCTGGCCGTAACTCAATCCGGTGGCAGGAAAGTCCGCCTTGTCAGCGAGATCGAAGTCTGCGAGCAGCTCGCGGGCGTGACGTCTTGCGGCGGACCGGCTTATTCCACGGCTGACGAATCCGGTTTCGACGTTCTCTCCGACGGTCAGTCCCTTGAACAGGCGGACCGCCTGGAAGGTTCTGACGATGCCCGACCGGGCGAAGGCGTCGCGCGCCCGTCCGGTCAGGTCTTCGTCACCCAGTGCGATGGTGCCGGAATGGGGCCGCTGGAAGCCGGACAGGACATTGACCAATGTCGTCTTGCCGGCTCCGTTTGGGCCGATCAGGCCGAGGATCTGCTGTGGCCTCAGCCTGATCGTCACGTCGTCGGTCGCCACCAGTCCGCCGAACCGGACCGTCACGGAGTCTGCCAGCAAGTCCATTTCAGCAGTATCGGATACGGTGGACCTTTTGTCCCGATCAGAAGTCGGGGAACTTCTCGACCGTGTACCGGCCTTCCGCGCTGAACTTTCCGTCGGTGACGCCGATGATCGCCATCGGACGCGTCGTGGCGATGTGCAGGTCCGGCGTGAAGGTGGTCGGCCCGATTACCAGAGGCTCGTCGATGAAGGTGTCGAGCACCGCGGCGACCTTGTCGCCCTCCAGCGAACCGGCTTCGTTCGCCGCCTTCGCCCAGGCTTGGACCGCCGCGTAACCGCGCAGGCCATAGGAGACGTCGGCCGGCTTTCCGTACTTCTTCTCGAAGCGCTCGAAGAAGGCGTTAACGTCCGGGTTCGGGTCGTCTCCGTACTTCGAGCCGTAGTTGACCACGTAGAAGTTGCTGAGATCCGGGACGCTGCCGATCCAGTAATCGCCGTCCATCGACTCACCCGTGAGAATGGCCGATTCTATACCGGCCGCCCGCATCTGCCGGATCGCGCTCGGGCCACCCGGGGCGTAGGAGCACAGGAACACGATGTCGGGTTGCTCGGGCAGGCTCGTGATGCGGGTGATCTGCGCCGCGATCGAGGGGTCGTTGTTGAGGAAAGTGTCCTCGCCGAGGAGTCCGTCTGCCCCGGCGACTTCCTTCCACCGCTCGGCGAAGCTGCCGCAGAGCGATTTCGTATAGGAGATCGTATTGTCGAGGAGCACGTAGGCCGTCTTCCAGCCCTTATCCTTGTAGGACCACTCGGCCATCAGGGCGCCCTGCGCCTGTCCGGCGTTGGAAACCGAATACGCCAGCGGGCCGACGCCCTTCACGCCGAACTTCGGATCGGACGCCGCGGAGAACGCGATCACGTTGTTCTGCTGGGCCACGAACGCGCCAGGGGCGCCGAAGTCGAAATCGCTGGGAAACAGGATCGCCTTGGCGCCTTTTCCGATGACTTCGATCGCGCCGTCGGCGCCAAGAGCCGGCTCGGACTTGTTGTCGAACTCGACGACCTCGATCGGCTGTCCGAGCACGCCGCCCTGCGCGTTGATGTCCTCGACCGCGAGCTTGGCGCCGGCGATCGTGTCGGCGTCGATCGGCTGGAACCAGCCGCTGAACGACATGACCAGTCCGAAGACCGGCTTGTCGTCTGCCTGCGCCGCTGTCACCGCGAACGCCGACAGAATACCGGCCAAGCCGAGTGCCCATTTTTTCATGGTTGAACTCCTGTCCCTCTGAAGCCCGGACGGACGCTGGGTTCCGCCGTTTTTTCTCGTGTCGTGAAACGAGACGTTCACGTCCCCACGCAAAAGAGAACGTTAATCGATTTTGGAGAAGGTTCAAGTTTGAAATGAATGGCCGCTGCCGAAACACGAAACAGTTGAATGGGACCAGATTACTGAGCGAGGCCGCGCAGCGCGAGTGGAACCGCCTCGTCGGTGAACTCTCCAAGATCAACCTGCTGACCCATCTCGACCGGGCCGCGCTTGCCGCCTACTGCAACGCCTACGCCATGTAAGTCGAGGCCATCGAGGCGATCCAGAAGTACGGCTCGATGGTCAAGTCGCCGAACGGCTATCCCGTCCAGTCGCCTTACGTCGCGATCGCCAACCGCCAGGCCGAGATCATGCTCCGGATCTCCGCGGAGTTCGGGTTTACGCCGGCAAGTCGCGGAAGGATCGCAGCGCCGCCGGCGGATCAGGGGGAGTTGTTTTTCGACGCGTCAGAGTGAGCACCGCCTCGTCGTAGTCCCTTCTTAAAACAATCCGTACGGCCGCGGAACGCGTGAAAATCCTGATGGTGTTAGGGTCGCGACCGGCTCCGAAGGAAAGCTCAAATGAACCGCTGACAACGCGAGTAGGCGTGTCTCTTCAGTTCAACACGGGATTTCCGCCCGCGGCGACCCGCGTGCCGGCGATCATCACGTCGCGCATGTTTCCGGGCACCTCGAGGCGGCGGATATCGGCCAGGATGTCGCCCTCGACCACCACGACGTCTCCTAGCTTGCCGGTTTCGATCGAGCCGGTGTCCTCGGATTTGAGCAGCTTCGCGGTTTTACGCGTGCCGACCTCGATCGCCTGGAGCGGCGTCAGCCCGCATTTGACGAACTGGACGATCTCCCGCCCACCCGAGCCATGCGGCGTCAGCAGCGAACCCGCATCCGTGCCGCAGGCGATGTTGGCACCGATGTCGTAGGCATATTTGACATACTCGTGGTGCTTGTTGGTCCGCTCCTGGACGTTCTCGATCATGAAGTCCGGGATGCCGGCCTGGGCCCCGTGTACGAGAATGCGGTCCATGACGGTCAGAGTCGGCACCAGCCAGGTGCCGTGCTCCCTGGCCGCCTCGGCGCATTCCTCGTCGAAATGCATGCCGTGCTCGACCGACCGGCAGCCGGCCTTGATGCAGCGCATGATCGCCGGCTTGTTGTGGGCATGCACGCAGATCGGCAGGCCGAGCAGGGTCGCCGCGTCGACCGCCGCCTGGAACTCCTCGGGCAGGAACTCCTCCGCGTCGAGGCGGCCGTGTGGGTCGACCACGCCGCCGGTCTGGAACAGCTTGATCCACTTCGCCCCGGCCTTCGCCTGGCGTCGGATGCCCTTGCGGATCTCGTCCGGCCCGTCGACCACCTCGCTGATGTCGCCGTGCGACTGCGACAGCCAGCAGGGCATGATGTCGCCGTGGCCGCCGGTCGTCGTCAGCCCGTGGCCACAGGGGTATACGCGCGGTCCGCGGATCTTGCGCTTCTCGACCGCCTTCATCGCGTCGATGTCGAGATGGGCCAGGTCGCTGACCGTGCGGATCGTGGTGACGCCGCCGGCGATCGTGTCGGCCAGGTTGTTGGCGACCTCGAAGGCGGCTTCGCCGACGGAGCGGGCCGTCACCTCCTGCAAGAGGCTCGACGGTGCGCTCAGCGAGATGTGGACGTGAACATCGAACATGCCGGGCATGACCGAGGCGCCGTCCGCTTCGACAAGCTTCGCGCCGGCGGGAATCGTGGCGCCGTCGGCCTTGCCGGCATAGGTGATGCGGCCGTCCTCGATCAGGACGAGGGCGTTCTGCATCGGGTCGGCCCCCGTTCCGTCGACGAGCTGCCCGCCGCCGATTGCCACTGTGCCGGTCATTGGATTTGCTCCCTGGGATTGAGACCGATGTGAACCAGCGTTTCGCCGTTTGTCATGATCGGGCCGGGGTGGATCGCGAGGACGGTGCCCTTGTTGGGGCTTTCGGCGAAGCCGTCGTCGTCGCCGTAGATCGTGAAGAACCGGCCGAGCCTGGTGCCGACCTCGATGCTGTCGCCGCACTTGACCATCGGCTGGAACAGGCCGCCGCGCGGGGCGGACACCCAGTCGAAGCGTTCGAAATCGGCGATCGGTCCATAGTCGGTGATCTCGCCGTCGAGCAGGCCCGCCGCGCGCATGACGTTGCGCAGCCGCTCGGCGCCGTCCTCGACCTTCTCGCGCGTGAACGCCGACCCCTTGCCGCCGGCCTCGACGATCAACGAGGGGATTCCCTGCGAGGCAGCCGTCATGAAGGCCGAGCCGACAAGCATGTCGGTTGGCGTCGCCAGCGTGTCCCGATAGCCCCAGGCCTTGGCGAGGACGCGCGACATCCTGCCGGTTTCGCCCTCGTAGTTGGCGTAGAGCGCCCAGTTCACATCCGGGGTCATCGCGGTGTGGAAATCGACGAACAACCCGGCATGTTTCTTCAGCTCCGAGTAGACCGCGTGGGCGAATTGCTGCGTCAGCGGCCCCCCTTCGACACCGGGGAAGCAGCGGTTCATGTCACCGCCGCCATATCCCTCGAATGGGCTCATGCGTTGGTTCTTGTTGAAGGCGGTGATGTTGAGCGCCGGTAGGGCGACGACCCGTCCCGACATCCCGGCAGGGTCGAGCGAGCGTAGCAGCTCGTGGATGATGAAGGTGCCGCAATACTCGTTGCCGTGGACGCAGCCGTGCAGCCACAGCGTCTGGCCGGCCGTCTTTCCGGTCACGATCGCCACGGGGGTCGCCATCGGCGAGCCGTCGGGATAATCGGCGAGCTTGAGGCGGCCGGTGACAACGCCCGGACCGCTGGTCTCTGCGCTGCCGATCCTGATGTCCTGTATGGTCATCGGATCAGGCTTCGCGCGGGTTGAGGCCGATATGGATCAGGGTCTCCCCCCGCGCCATCAGCGCTCCTGGATGGATCGCCAGCACGACGCCCGACTGAGGCGCGGTCGCCTCGCCGGTGCGGATGCCGAATAGGTCGAAGTAGTGGCCAATCGTCTGGCCCTTCGTGACGGTGTCGCCGCACTTGACCGTGCTCTCGAACAGCCCCGCCTTGGTTGCGCAGCACCAGGCGAAATTCGTGAAGTAGTTGAACGGACCATACTTGGTCACTTCGCCATCGAGCATACCGAGCGCGCGCATAACGTTCTGAAGGCGTCCGGCGGCGTCCTCGACGGTCGAGATCTCGAATGCCGGGCCGATACCGCCTGCCTCGACGATCAGCGTCGGAATGCCGTCCCTTGCCGCGGTCGTCATCGCTGAGCCGACGAGCAGGTCGGGCGGTGCGGGCAGGGTGTCTCGATAGCCGAAGGCGCGTGCCATCGTCTCGGCCTTTTCGGACACTTCGCCGCCGGGCGCGGAGAAGAGCGCCCAGCGCGTGTCGGGGGTGAAGGCGGTGTGAAAATCGACCAGATGTGTCGCGTACTTCTTCAGCGGGGTGTAGATCGCATACGCCATCTGCTCGGTCACCGGGCCGTCGGCGCGTCCGGGAAAACACCGGTTCAGGTCGCCGCCGCCGAACTGCTCGTACGGGCTCATGCGCTGGTTCTTGAGAAACGCGGTCAGGTTCAGCACCGGCAGCGCCACGACCGTGCCCCTGAGCGTTTCGGGAGTGAGCCTGCGCATCAATTCGTGGATGATGTAGGTGCCGCAGTACTCGTTGCCGTGGACGCAGCCGTGCAGCCACAGCACCGGTCCGTCGCCGGCGCCCCGGACGATCTCGACAGGAATCTCGACCGGCGTGCCGTCGGGAAGCGCGCCGATGTCGAGCCTGCCCCGTACGCGGCCGGGCTTGTCCGAGACGGCGGTGCCCACTTCGATGGTTTTCATGGAAAGTCTCTCCTCGGATAGACGATGACTTCGGCCCGGGCGCTCACACGCGCAGGACGTGACGCAGGCCCACGAGGCGCTCGATGACGAGGCCAAGGACGACGATCAGGACGATCTGGATGGAGGTGATTGCGGCGATCACCGGAGTGCTCTCCCACTGCATGTAGGAAAAGATCTCGATCGGCAGCGTGGTCATCCCCGGTCCGGAGAGGAACAGCGCGATGTAGACGTCGCCGAAGGAGATGATGAAAGCGAAGATTAGCGCCGACAGGATGCCCGGTGCGGTCAGCGGGATCGTCACCTCCCACAGAACGCGGAGCCGCGACGCGCCGAGCGTGTAGGCGGCGAGTTCGAGCTGGTGGTCGACGCCCTCCAGGCTCGCGATGATGCCGGCGACGGTGAAGGGCAGGCAGATGATCGTGTGGCCGACGATCAGGCCGCCGAGTTCGGGAAACGGCAAAATCGTCAGCAGAAGCAGCAGCGATATGCTGATCAGGATGTGCGGGATCATCACCGGGAGCATGGCCAGCGACTGGCCGATCTCGCGCCCGCGCTTCATGAAGCGGACGAGGCCGTAGGCGGTCAGGAACCCGATCACCGTCGCCAGGAACGAGGCGATCAGCCCGAGCACGACGCTGAACCGGAAGGCGTTGACGAAGCCGCTGGAGTCGAAGAAATCCCGGTACCAGCGCAGCGAGAATCCCTCCGGCGGGAAGGTGTTCGCCTGCGTCGGATTGAAGGAGGAGAACACGATGATGAGGATCGGGACGAGAAGGAAGACGTAGATCGCCGTCACCGCCGTGCCGAGCGCGAGGCGCGACAGATAGCGGCGGCGAGGGACCGCGCGGCGGGAGACGGTCGGAAGTGTGGCGGCCTGCATTGCCATCACACCACCCCCGCCTTGCGCTTGCCGCCACGAAAGTAGAGGCCGATGATCACGAACTGGCAGAGCACGAGCACCGAGGCGATCGCCGAGGCGAGCGGCCAGTTCAGCGTCGACAGGACGAGGTCGTAGATCTGCTGGCCCAGCATCTGCACGTCCTTGCCGCCGAGAAGGGCGGGCGTGACGACGGCGCCGGCGGCGAGTGTGAAGACGAGGGCAGAACCCATCGTTATGCCCGACCGGCTGAGCGGAAGGGTCACTTCGAAGAAGGTGCGTACCTTGCCCGCCCCCAGCGTGCCCGCGGCGCGCTCGACGTCCGGGTCCTGGCTGGCGAGCGAGGAGAAGAGTGGGAACACCATGTACGGCATCAGGATGTGGACGAGGGCGATCAGGACGGCCCCCTCGGTGTTGAGCATCCGCAACGGCTCGGAGATAAGCCCGGTCCAGATGAGCGCCCGGTTGATGGCGCCCTCGCTGCCGAGCAGGATGATCCAGCCATAGGTGCGCACAATGACGCCGCTCATCAGCGGCGCGATCACGAGAAACATCAGCACGCCGCGCCAGATCGACTTCGTGCGGGCGAGGAAATAGGCGAGGGGATAGCCGAGCAGCAGGCTGATCAGTGCGGTGAGGAATGCGATCCTGAGCGTGCGCAGGACGATCGCGCGATAGTAGCTGTCGGCGACGACGCGCTCGAAGTTCTTGCCCGTCAATGTCGGGATGTAGAGCTCGAAGGCGTCATATTCGAAAACGCTCATTGCGAGGAAGAAGCTGATCGGCGCGATCAGGAACAGCAGATAGACGAGCGTGATCGGCGTCAGCAGCAGCCGCGAAAAGGTGCGTTCGTCGCTCATGGCTTCACCGCGTCGTCGCGCGGCAGCATCCGGCACTCTTCGAGTGCCATCCAGACGTCGCTGCCCTCCTCGAGCTCGCGGTAGCGCGAGACGCTCGGCTTGCGGCATACGATCTCGAGCCCGTCGGCCGACGTTAGGGTCAGCGCCAGCATGTCGCCCGAAAAGACCCGCTTGGTGACGCGCGCTCCGATCGCGGTGCCCCGCTTTGGCGGATCGCGCGTTATCTCGACGCGTTCGGGGCGAACCATCAGGTAGACTTGCTCGTCGACGGCGCCGGCGCCATTGGTGCGCGGCGCCTGAAACTCGGCCCCGCCGGGCACGGCGATGTTCACGGTCGTGCCGTTGGCGGTGGTGACCCTGCCCTCGATCAGGTTGGTCTCGCCGATGAACTCGGCAGCGAACCGGCTCGCGGGCCGGTCGTAGAGGTCCTCCGGCGAACCGAGCTGCTCGATGAGCCCGCGGTTCATGAGGATCACCCGGTCGGACATTTCGAATGCTTCGTCCTGGTCGTGGGTGACGAAGATGG
>Ga0207814_100739_pt1 | contig 14300 bp, 10 predicted proteins | sample TtaePargueraPR_7_FD_187755 | JGI IMG/M metagenome (GOLD analysis project Ga0207814, IMG submission 187755) | Aerobic enrichment media microbial communities from Bioluminiscent Bay, La Parguera, Puerto Rico - Tt and P1 (2) (SPAdes) | ecosystem: Environmental > Aquatic > Marine > Unclassified ... | reverse complement strand
CTTCGCTTGTGTCGGCCTATATCGCAAAGCGCCTTCTCGCCGCGATTCCGGTCCTGTTCGGACTGACGATCATCGTCTTCCTGATCATGGCGATGATCCCCGGAGATCCGGCCACCGCCATTCTCGGCTCCTACGCGACGCCGGAAAATGTCGAGCGCCTGAACCGGCAGCTCGGCCTGGACAAGCCGCTCTGGCAGCAATATTTCATCTGGCTCGGCAACATGCTGCACGGCGATTTCGGCCGTTCCTACACGCTGAACAGGCCGGTGATCGACGAAGTCCTCGAGCGGTTCTCCGCAACGCTCATTCTCGCCGGCACGTCTCTCGTCCTGTGCTCTATCTTTGGCCTGATAGCCGGCGTCGTCTCCGCCGTGCGCCAGTATTCCTGGGTCGACAAGACCGTCACCTTCATCGTGCTGATCGGCATCTCGATCCCGTCCTTCTGGTTGGGTCTGCTTTTGATCCTCGTCTTCGCGGTGAACCTCAAATGGTTCCCGGCCTCGGGCATGTACGCCATCTACGGCGGTGGAGATCTCCCTGACCTCGTCAAGCATCTGTTCCTGCCGGCCATCACGCTGGCGGTCGTTGCCACCGGCGTGATCGCGCGCCTGACGCGCACCGCCATGCTGGAAGTGCTGCGCCAGGATTTCATCCGCACCGCCCGCGCGAAGGGCGTCACCGAGAACAAGGTCATCTACAAGCACGCCTTCAAGGCGGCGCTCGTCACCGTCATTCCCGTCATCGGCATCCAGGCGGGCTTCGTCCTCGGCGGCGCGGTCTATATCGAGACCGTCTTCCAGTGGCCGGGCATCGGTTCGATGCTGGTCAAGGCGATCTCGACCCGCGACCTGCTGCTCGTCCAGGGCGGCGTGCTCGTCGTCGCAGCGGCCTATGTGCTCTTCAACCTGGCGGCAGATGTCGTTCAGACCATACTTGATCCGAGGTTGCGTTGATGGCCGAAGCCGCATCGACTGCCATCAAGCCGGCGAAGCGCGCCTCTTCCGGAAGGCCGAACACGCTCGCCCTGCTGCTGAACAATTCGCTCGCGACCGCCGGCCTCGTCGTCTTCGGGCTGATCGTCCTGATCGCGCTCGCTGCGCCGCTGCTGCCGCTTGCCGATCCCGATGCCACCGCGCCGGCTGATCGCCTGATGCGCCCGCTCGTGGAAGGTCATCTGCTCGGTACCGATGCACTCGGCCGCGATATCCTCTCGCGCCTGATCTGGGGCACCCGCGTCAGCCTGCTCGTCGGCATCTCGGCAACGCTGATCGCCGCCTTCTTCGGCTCGTTGATCGGCCTTGTTGCCGGCTATGCGGGCGGACGCGTCGACACGCTTCTGATGCGCGGTATCGACATGGTCATGGCCTTTCCATACATCCTGCTGGCGCTCGCCATCGTCGCGGTGCTCGGACCGGGCCTTCTCAACGCGCTCTACGCCATCGCCGTCGTCAACATCCCGTTCTTCGCCCGCAACATCCGCGGCATCGCACTCGGATTGTCGCGGCGCGAATTCGTCGACGCGGCGCGATTGTCCGGCAAGTCCAACGCCCAGATTCTTTTCATCGAGGTGCTGCCCAACGTCCTGCCGGTGATCATCATCACCATGTCGACGACCATCGGCTGGATGATCCTCGAAACGGCAGGTCTGTCCTTCCTCGGCCTCGGCGCGCAACCGCCCCAGGCCGACCTCGGCTCGATGCTCGGCGACGGCCGCAAGATCCTCTTTACCGCGCCGCATGTCTCGATCATCCCGGGCCTGATGATCTTCGCGCTAGTCATGAGCATCAACCTGCTCGGCGACGGCGTCCGCGACGTACTCGATCCGCGCCTGAAATCCGGCGCGCTGACCCGGCCGGTCGCCCGCACCGCGGTCATGCGCGACAGCGTCCCGCAGGATCTCGCCTCCAGCCGCGACGCCATCCTCGACGTGCGCGGCCTGAAGACGGAGTTCCGCTTCGGCGGCCAGGTCTACAAGGCCGTCGGCGGCGTCGACATGGCGGTCGGACGTGGCGAATGCCTGGGCATCGTCGGCGAATCCGGCTCCGGCAAGTCGGTCTCGGCCATGTCGATCATGGGTCTCGTGCCGACCCCGCCCGGAAGCATCACCGGCGGCGTCGCGCTGCTGCAGGGCGAGGATCTGTTCGCGGCGTCCGACGAGCGCATCCGTCAGCTGCGCGGCTCCGCCGTCAGTCACGTGTTCCAGGATCCGCTGTCGACGCTGCATCCGCTCTTCACGGTCGGCGACCAGCTGATCGAGGCGATCCAGGCGCATGATCCCGTGTCGAAGACGCAGGCGCGTCAGAAGGCGATCGACCTCCTGAAAATGGTGCGCATCCCCAATCCCGCCGAGCGGCTGAAATCCTTCCCGCATGAGCTATCCGGTGGCATGCGCCAGCGCGTCTGTATCGCAATGGCATTGGCCCATGACGCGCAGATCATTATCGCCGACGAACCGACCACCGCCCTCGACGTCACGGTCCAGGCGCAAGTGCTTTCGCTGCTGGACACGCTGCGCAAGGAGCATGATGCCGGCATCCTGTTCATCACCCATGATTTCGGCGTCGTCTCGGCGATCTGCGATCGCGTCGCGGTCATGTATGCCGGCCAGTTCGTCGAGACCGGCACGACCGAGGAAATCCTGTCCGCGCCGGCGCACCCCTATACGTCGAAGCTGATCGACTGCGTCCCCGTTCTGGGCCAGCCCGATCGCCGCCTCGACGCCATCGAGGGCCGCCCGCCCGTCGTCAACAACCTGCCGGTCGGCTGCGCCTTCGCGGCGCGTTGCCCGCGCGCCCAGGACGACTGCCGCGCCGCCCCCATCCCGCTCACCGAATTCGGCGAGGGCCGCACGGTGCGTTGCATCCATCCGCTGACCGGGGAGACGGCCGATGTCTGACGCACCGCTCCTCTCCATCGAAAAGGCCGAGCGCGTCTTCGGCGGCGGCCGGTCCCTGTTCGGGCAGCCGAAACCCGCTGTCCACGCCGTCCAGGACGTCACGCTTGAAGTGCACAAGGGCGAAACGCTGGGCGTCGTCGGCGAATCCGGCTGCGGCAAGTCCACGCTGGCGCGGATGATCGTCGGCCTCGACGCACCGACCGGCGGCCGCATCGTCTTCGACGGACGCGACCTCGTCGCCGAGGCCGGCCACGATTTGCGCCGCCTGTCGCGCGAGGTGCAATATGTTTTCCAGGATCCCGTCGCCTCGCTCAATCCGCGAAAGACGATCCGGACCATCCTCGAAGCGCCGCTGATCTATCTCCTGAAGCTCGACAAGGCCGCGCGCGAGCGGCGGCTGATCGAACTGATGAACGCGGTCAATCTCGCGCCGGAATTCCTCGAACGCTACCCGCATGAGTTTTCCGGCGGCCAGGCGCAGCGCATCGGGATCGCCCGCGCGCTCGCCGCCGATCCCAAGCTGATCGTCCTCGACGAGCCGGTCTCGGCGCTCGATGTTTCGGTTCAGGCGCAGGTTCTCAACATCCTCGACGACCTGAAGGACCGCTTCGGCCTGACCTATGTCTTCATCAGCCATGATCTCTCGGTCGTCGAAAGCGTCAGCGACCGGGTCGCGGTGATGTATTTCGGCCGTGTCGTCGAGATCGGCGCCGGGCGCACGGTGTTCCGCGAGCCGCGCCATCCCTACACGCATCTGCTGTTGAATTCGGCGCCCGCGCCGGGCCGCCGCTCGCTGATTGCCGAGGATGCCAACACCGAACTGCCCGACCCTTACAATCCGCCGCCCGGCTGCGCATTCTATGCCCGTTGCCCGCGCCATACCGAAAAGTGTAACGAGCAGATGCCGCCTCTGGAGGGCATCGGCGGCGAGGAGGGTCACCGGGCGGCTTGTTTCCACCCGCATGAGGGGCGCTGACGAAGGATGGGGGAGAATGCCGATAGGGTTGGCGCTCTGACCGTGCCGTCGCTGCCGCGGCGGCGCAAACGCCCGGACATCGCCGCCGACACGATCCGCGACCGCATCATGGATGCCGGTCTCGTACCCGGCGACCGCGTGCCCGCCGACTGGCTCGATCCCGATACGCTCAAGATCTCCCGCGGCACGCTGCGCGAAGCGCTGAAAGTGCTCGAATTCCAGGGGCTGATCGCCTCCAAGACCGGTCCCGGCGGCGGTATTTTCGTCACTGCCATCGCGCCGGACAACGCTCTGCGCATGCTCGACAATCTGTTCCTGTTCGAGCCGCCGTCGATTTCCGACATTTATGCCATCCGCAAGCTGATCGAGCCGGAACTCGCGGGGTCCGCCGCTCGCGAGACCCTTTCGAACGAGGCTTTCGCGGCGTTGCAATCGACCATCAGGCTCTACGAGGCGGAGCCGAAGACGGCCGAGGAAGAGTATCGCCAGCGCCTCGCCGAGCTCGATTTCCACGCCGAACTCGCCCGCGCGACGCCGAACCGGCTGCTCGGCTTCGTCGCGGTCTTTCTGTTGAGCCTGTTGCGCGACATGACCGTTTGCCGCGAGATCTATCGCGAATCCAACCCGGAACTGCGCGAGACCGGCCTGCATTATCAGGTGCGTCTGCTGCGCGCGATCAAAGCGGGCGATGCCGGGCAGGCGCGCGCCATCATGCACGATCACATGATCGAGGCGGAAAAATACATGCTGGAACGCGCCGCGATGCGCGATCGGGGGCATGCCCGGAGCTAGGCTCGCCGCATTGCCTCTTCGACGAGGATCGCCGACAATGCCGTCCGCCGGCGCTGGCCGGATCGACCGTTCGAAGGAATGCGGCCAATGATCCTGTGTTCGTGTTGCGTCATCCGGCAGGGCGATCTGCGCGATGCGGTGAGGGCCCTGATCACGGAGAATCCGAAGGCGCCGATTACGCTCAACCGGGTCTATCGCTTTCTCGGCAAGACGCCGGATTGCACCGATTGCTCGCCGCTTCTGACCCGCCGTATCAGCATCCTGGCGGCGGAAATCATCGTGAAGGAGGACATTCTGCGCGGTCAGGATGTCCCGAGGAGACTGAAATGAAGGGAAGCGAGAAGGTCGTCGACTATCTCAACAAGGCGCTGAAGCACGAACTCACCGCCTCCAGCCAGTTCTGGCTCCACTACCGCCTGCTCGACGACTGGGGATACGGCAAGATGGCCGGCAAATGGCGCGAGGAGTCCATCGAGGAGATGGAACATGCCGACCAGCTGATCGTGCGGATCATCTTCCTGGAAGGTCATCCCAACCTGCAGCATCTCAATCCGCTGATGATCGGCGAGAATATCCGCGAGGTTCTCGACGCCGATTTGCGCGCCGAATACGAGGCCCGCGGGCTCTATCGCGAGGCGCGCAATGTCTGCCATGCCGAGGGGGATTACGTCTCCAAGGAACTGTTCGAAAAGCTCATCGCCGACGAGGAAGGTCATATCGATTTCCTCGAAACCCAGATCGACCTCTGCGACAGTCTCGGCGTGGAGAAATACGGCCTGTTGAACGCCAATTCCGCTGACGAGGCGGACTGACCGGCGGCATGGCTGACGGTCATTCGACGCCCTGGCGCACGATCCATTCCACCCACCACCATTGCGGCTGGGACAATGCGCTCGAACCGGTGACCACGGTCGTGCCCGGCGAGACGCTGACGCTGCAGTGTCTCGATGCGGCCGGCGGCCACTACAAGCCGGGCAGCACCGCCGCCGATATCGCGAGGATGGACCCGACCAAGGTCAATCCCGTCACCGGCCCGGTCTTCGTCGACGGCGCGGAGCCGGGTGACGCACTGAAGGTGACGATCCGCGACTTCGCGCCCTCCGGCTTCGGCTGGAGCGCCATCATCCCGGGCTTCGGCCTGCTCGCCGACCAGTTCAGCGCGCCACGTCTGCATCTGTGGGACTATGACCCGACTGCGAAGGCGCCGGGCGTCTTCAACACCCATGCCAGCGTGCCGCTGAAGCCTTTCGCCGGCACGATCGGCGTCGCGCTCGCCGAGCCGGGCGCCCACGACATCATTCCGCCCCGCCGCACCGGCGGCAACATGGATATCCGCGACATGGCGGCCGGGACGGAACTCTATCTGCCCGTCGAGGTCGCCGGCGCACTCTTCTCGGTGGGCGACACCCATGCCGCGCAGGGCGATGGCGAGGTCTGCGGCACGGCGATCGAAAGCGCCATGGACATCACGGTCACGCTCGATCTGGTGAAGGGCGGAGCGCCGGCGTTTCCGCGTTTCTCGACGCCGGGCCCTGTCTCGCGCCATCTCGATGCGAAGGGCTACGAGGCGACGACGGGCATCGGCCCGGACCTGATGACGGCCGCCCGCGACGCCGTTTCCGGCATGATCGATCATCTCTGTCGCTGGCGGGGCCTCGCCCCGGAAGACGCCTATCTGCTCTGTTCGGTCTGCGGCGATCTGCGCATCAGCGAAGTCGTCGATGCGCCCAACTGGGTCGTTTCGTTCTACTTCCCGCGCATTGTCTTCGAGTGACCGTCAGGCGCTCTGGCGTTCGTACTGGCTGAGCGACGGGTCGAGCACCTTCGGCCGGAAGACGATGTTTTCCGGCTTCTCGCGCGCGATCTGCCGGGCAAGCGCGCTCGTCGCGTCCTCGCCGAAGGACTGTTCCCACTCGCGCAAAACCGGCTTGTAGGTGCCGAGCGCGCCCATCGCCGCGGTCTTCTGTTCGCGCGAGGCATGCGCCTGCAGCTTCACTGCGAAACAGACCAGCGAATCCACTTCCGAATAGGAGGCGTTGTTGACCGGCACCGCCAGCACGGCGGCCTCGCCGAGGAAGCCGGCATGGACACCGTGATCGTCCAGCGCCGAACCGATGACGCCGAGCGGGCTCGACGGCTTGCCATAGGCTTCCAGCGCCGCCGACGGAGCCTTGCCGGAAAGCCGCACCCGCGTGCCTTCCCGTGTCTGGTCGACATTCAGCAGCGCCGTCCACTCGATCTCGTCGATCAGCCGCGACACGGTCGCCAGCACCTTGCGGTTGTCGAAGGTCAGCCGCGATTCCGACACGCCGAGCGTCGCCAGAGCCTCGCGGATCGAGGCCGACAGCGCGTCCTCCGGACGGCTGGTGCCGACCGTGACGGTCTTGGCCTGGTGGCGGATCGTGTCGATCGGCCGCGAGGTCTCCTCGAATGTGTGGCGCACCGCGCCGAGCGCCTCGGCCGCCACCGCGCGCGCCGTGGCGGCATCCGCCGCCCGGCCGAGATTGCGACCGAGCTTGGCCAACATGGCGAGATCGCTCGCGCCGAGACCGGAATTGAACGCGCCCGCAGCACCCTCGTCGATGAAGGCGTCGAGCTTTTCGAGAAGCGCTACGCGGTCGGCCTGCGGGTCGTTCATCGCCACATGACCGAGATCCGCGAGCACCACCTTCAGAAGCTGCGCCGCCCGGTCGATGGCGCGCGCCGCGTGGAAACCGAACATGTGGCCGGCCACCGTCGCCAGAACGAAGGCGAGATCGCCGCCGACCTTCGGCAGCGGGATCACCCGCTCGGCATATTCCTCGAAGGCCTGCGCGTCGGCGCCTTCCGTGGCGAAGACGATCGGCCGGCCGTTATGCGCCTTGAAGATCGCCACTTCCTTGACGACGTCGCCGACGAGATCGCCCGGCAGGTCGTTGGCGACGACCAGCGTCAGCGGCTCGGTCGACAGATCGATATGCTTCTTGTCTTCCGTGTAGTCGACCGGGATCGACTTGTAGCAGAGCTCCGACAGCTTGATGCGGATTTCCAGCGCCGCGATGTGGTTCACGCCCGAGCCGGTCACCGCCCAGTAGCGGGCCTGCGGCGCGAAGGACCGGGCGCATTCGGCGATGATGTCCTCCATGCCGAGCACCTGCGCGATCAGTTCCGGCAACCGCTCCAGCTCCGCCATCTCATAGGCGATCTCCACATCGGTCATCGCGTTCAGCGCATCGGCGAGGAACAGCGCCGTCAGCTTGCCGGCTGTCAGCTGCGAATAGAACGCCTTGGTCGAGGCGACCGACATTTCCACGTCGCGCCCGTCGGAGGTGAACAGCACCGAATCCGCCTTGCGCACCAGGTCCGAATTGCGCCGGTTGACGATGGCGTGGATCAGCGCGCCGCGTTCGCGGGCGAGGTCGACGGCGCGGTTCGTGTCGGTCGTCGTGCCCGACTGCGACACGGCGATCACCAAGGAATTGCGGAAATCATAGGTGTCGATCTCGGCCGACATTTCCGAGGAGCGGAGCGCGATCACCGGGATGTCGAGTTCGGTGTCGTGGCCGAGCGCCTTCTCGATCAGGTCCGCGATGCCGACGGCCGCGACGCCGGCCGTGCCCTGGCCGATCACGTAGACGCGGGCGACGCCGCGCGCGACGGCCTTGCGCATCGATGCCCAGATGTCGGTCGGCAAGTCGTCGAAGGCGATCAGCCCGCCGTCGCGGCGATAGCGGCCGCGCAACGTCTTGGCGACGCTTTCCGGCCCGTCATGTATTTCCTTCTCGAGGTAGAAATCGAACTGGCCGCGATAGATGTCGCGCGCGAAGATTTGGATCGGGTCCGGCTTGATCGCCGCCGGCGCGCCGTCGGAAACGCCGCGCATTTCCGGCTCGTCGCGGTCGCCGGCCAGCAGGATCACCGAGCCGCCCGCCACCGAGCGGGCGAGGTTGTAGGAAGACCGCGCCACGTTGCAGAGGCCATAGACCTCCGAGGCGAACATCCAGCCGTCGGCCAGCCGGGCGGCATGCAGGCCCTGTCCGGACCCCTTCTGCGCCAGGAAGGCCTCGCCGGGCCGCGACGGGTCGATGCAGCCGACCGCGATGGACCCGTCGAGACGGCGGATCGCGGTGCGGTAGCGGTCGAGCAGATCGCCGGCTTCCGCGCCGGCCGAGCGATGCGCGATCGGGATGATCTTGGCGTCCGTGGTGATTGCCGGGTCGATCGCCATCTGCCGGTTGGTCACCAGTTCGGCGACGAGTTCGACATGGTTGTCGACATCGCCGTTGAGCGCATACATCGAGCCAAGCGACACGCCGGCCAGCCCGGTTTCGTCCTGCGACAGCGACGGATTGTGCGGGTGGCAATTGGCGACCGAGATGACGCCATGCGACGCCCAGCGCGTATGCGACAGCACGCTGGCCCGCATCGCGTCCTTCGCCAGCGTCCACAGCAGCCGGTCCTCGCGGATCGCCGCGCGCAGCGCAGCGCCATTGTCGCCGAGCTTTCCGACGAGGTTCGCGGTCTTGTAGACGAAGGTCAGCGTCGCGGTGCCGCCGCCATTCTCGTGCACATAGACCGACAGGTGGCCCGCATGCATCGAGGCGCGCCGTTCCGCGAACGCCTCGGCCATGTCGCCGTCCAGAGCGCCGAGAACATCGCCCGGCACCTGGATCTGCACGGCGATGCCGGCGCTGTCGCGTCCGCGTACTTCCAGCCGGTCGATCGAACGCAGCACATGTTCGGTCGTCAGCGCCACCTTGGCGGCGTGGCCCGAGGACGATGCGAGATCGGCCGGGATCAGCGCCATCGCCTCGCCGGTCTGGGCGACGAGCTCCTCGCGCAACTGCCATTCATAGTCGCGCAGGCTCTCGATCAGCGGGTCGAGATCGGTTCGGCCCTTTTTCGACAGATCGGTCAGCGCCGTGGTTTGCGTCTTGAAGGCGTCGGCCAGCGCCGTCACCCGCGCGCGGAACCCGGCATCGAACGCGATCTTTTCCGATGTCGCGAACGACATCAGCTCGGAGAAGCGATCCTGCAGCGTCGTCACGGCGGATTGCAGGGTCGCGGTCGCGTCGAGACCGGCCGGCGCGGCCGTCACCTCGTCGCAGAGCCGTTCGAGCCAGTCCGTGCTGCTTCCGTTCGTGTCGAAGCTGTTCGTTACGAATCCCGCGATACCGCACATGTCGAAAGTCCCCGATTGATCCCGGCGAGGGCACGCTAGCGCGCCCCGAATCCTCTGAACCCTTGAAGCGTCGCCAGCCCCTGTTCCTCAAGGAAAATCGTGGACCGGGCGCTCACTTGTTCTTGCATGCTGTAACGCCGCAATTGCGGCGGGACGGGATCAATATAATCGAAAAATCCCGGTCCATCGGTACTTATGCGCCGGTTCGGTTAACCGATCACCCATTGTATCCGGCTTTTGCACAGGCACCGTCGCTGCCGTTTTTGTGCCACACTCATATGGATTATTTGCTTAATCGGTACATTTCGCCGATGTCCGGCTAAGGCCCGTCCCCCGCCGATCCGGACAGGTGGCAGCCTAATCCCCCTCTCCAGGCTGCCACTTTTTGAACCTTTTCGCATCGCCGCCGTGTGTGACCTCCACACGGCGGCTTTTTATTTTGCGCTGCGAAAGGGCTGTCTTTACATCGCCGCGGCTTGCGCGCAGGAACGGGTGAAACTAGCGATTCCCTTCCTGGAGGCATTTCATGAGCAGCGCGACCGCCGGCCTGGCACTCGATCCCGTCCTCAAGCGTATCGACGAAAACCTCGCCGACAGCCTGATGCGGGTCTTCGAGCTTGTCCGCATTCCCTCCATTTCCACCGACCCCGATTATGCCGCCGATTGCCGCAAGGCCGCGGAATGGCTCGTCGCGCAACTCACCGATATCGGCTTCGACGCTTCGGTACGCGACACGCCCGGCCATCCGATGGTCGTCGCTCATCATGAAGGCGCCGCGCCCGGCGCGCCGCATGTGCTCTTCTACGGCCATTACGACGTCCAGCCGGTCGATCCGATCGAATTGTGGGATACTGATCCCTTCCAGCCGGCGGTCAAGAACGGTCCGGACGGCGCCAAGATCATCACCGGACGCGGCACCGCCGACGACAAGGGTCAGTTGATGACCTTCGTCGAGGCCTGCCGCGCCTACAAGGAAATCCATGGCGACCTGCCCTGCAAGGTTACGATCCTGTTCGAGGGCGAGGAGGAATCCGGTTCCGGCTCGCTGAAGCCTTTCCTCGATGCGAATGCGGAGGAACTGAAGGCCGATTTCGCGCTGGTCTGCGATACCTCCATGTGGGACGCCAACACGCCGGCCATCTCGACGGGCCTGCGCGGGCTCGTCGGCGAGGAGATCACCATCCAGGCCGCCGACCGCGATCTCCATTCCGGCTATTTCGGCGGCGCGGCGGCGAACCCGATCCATATCCTCTCGAAAATCCTCGCCGACATGCATGACGCGGATGGCAAGGTGACGATCCCGAATTTCTATGACGGCGTCGACGAGACCCCGAAGGATATCCTCGACCAGTGGGAAGGCCTCGGCCAGACCGCGGAGAAGTTCCTCGGCGAGATCGGCCTTGCGCTTCCCTCGGGAGAAAAGGGCCGTTCGGTCCTCGAACTCACCTGGGCGCGCCCGACAGCCGAGGTCAACGGCATCATCGGCGGTTATACCGGCGAGGGCTTCAAGACCGTCATCGCGGCCAAGGCCTCGGCGAAAGTCTCCTTCCGCCTTGTCGGCAAGCAGGACCCGGAAGCAATCCGCGAGAACTTCCGCGAATTCGTCCGCTCGCGCATCCCCGCCGACTGCACCGTCTCCTTCCGCGAACATGGCGGCTCGCCCGGCATCCAGCTTCCCTATGATTCCCCGGTGCTGGAAAAGGCCAAGGACGCCCTGTCTGACGAATGGCCCAACCCCGCCGTGATGATCGGCTTGGGCGGCTCCATTCCTGTCGTCGGCGATTTCCAGACCATGCTCGGCATGGATTCGGTCCTGGTCGGCTTCGGCCTCGCCGACGACCGTATCCATTCGCCAAACGAGAAATACGCGCTCAAGAGCTACCACAAGGGCCAGCGCTCGTGGGCCCGGATCCTGGATGCGCTGTCGGCCAGGTGAGCTAGGCGACTTCGTCGGCGTAGATGCGCGCGAGCGCGCTCTGCACCTGTAGCTTCATTTCGTCGGCAGACTGCTCGAGATGGGTCGCCAGCGTCGCTGCCGCTTGTTCGGCCTGGCGGGCGACGATGGCATCGATCAGCCGGGCATGCTCGTCGAAGCTGCTCTTGCGTCGCGCATCCGTTTCCAGGTTGACGCGCCGCACATAGCGTATGCGGTCATTGACGTTCTGCAGCATTTTCAGCCGAGGCGCGTTGCCGTCTATGGCGGCGAGATCGAGGTGGAAGGCCTCGTCGGCGGCGACCAGCGCGTCGAGGTCCGTGCCCTCGGCTTCGGCCAGCCGTGACCGCCATTTTGCGGCGAATTCCTCGAGCCTCGCGGTCTCTGCCGACTTGAGAACCCGGCGCAGTGCGCCGGTCTCGAGATCGAGCCGCACCGCATAGAGGTCGGCCATTTCCGACACGCTGAGGCGGCGCGCGAAGAAACCCCGCCCCGGTTCGAAGCTGACCAGCCCGTCTGCGATCAGGCGGTTCAACGCCTCGCGGATGGGTGCGCGGCTCATTGCCAAGTCGGTCGCGAGTTCGCTTTCGTTCATTCGTTCGCCGGGTTTCACCGCGAATGTGACCAGCCGGTCGCGCAGCTGCGCATAGGCCGTATCGACCGCGTTGGCGGGGGAGTTTTTCATGTTTGTCGTCTCGCTGGCTGCGCGCCGTTCGGGATCGATACTTGACAGAGCGGGCATGAGTCGTCAACGCTGCAGGCAGAACTGTCGACAATTCTGTCGGCAGAACGGAAATGGAGATATCGCATGACAGACGAGAGCATCGCTCATTTGCAGGACCGCCTTCTTTCCACCCGGGCCAAGACGCTGCTCCACCACCCGCAGGGCATGGGCAATTACTTCACCTTCAAGACCGCGATCGACATTCTCGGACTGGACTGGGACGACATCGCCCCCGGCGGTGTCTACAACGTCACCGGCGACGGCTATTTCGACATGGGCTACATGGCCAACCATATCGGCCCTTCGCAAAAAGCCATCGACGCTTTCCGGGAAGCCTCGACCGCGAAGCTGCTGAGCATCTATCCGCCGGACTGTATGCCGGCACTGAAGAAGCTGGTCGCCGAGAAGAAGTTCAAACGTCCGCTCGGCCCGGATTTTGACGTGATGGGCGTCGAGGGTGCCCAGGGCGGCATCGGCTACACCTATTTGACCTTCCTGGAGCAGGGCGACGAGGTGATCGTCACCGATCCCGGATATTTCCACTTCGTGCCCGCCGCAGAGGCTTGCGGCGCCAAGGTGGTCCCGATCGAACTCAACGAGGGCAACGGCTACCGCCTGCAGCCGGCCGAGATTATCGAGAAGATCACGGACAACACCAAGATGATCGTCGTCTGCGACCCGATCAATCCGTTCGGCACGGTTCAGACGAAGGAAGAACTGCTGGAGATCGCGAAGATCGCCCGCGACCGCGATATCGTCGTCTTCAACAACATCACGCACAACACGCATCCGGCCTCCGACGAGGTAGTGCAGATCCCGATGGCATCGCTGCACAGCGACGAGCACCCGATGGATCATGTCGTATCGGTGTCGGGCATGTCCAAGGGCTACGGCATGCCGGCGATCCGCGTCGGCTTCATGGCCGGCCATCCGGCGCTTCTGCGCGGCGCCTTCCTGACCAAGATGGAGATCACCAAGATCCACATCAATTATCCGGGCCAGTTCGCCTCGCTCGCCGCCATGCAGGATGCCGAATATCTCGAATCGAGCATCGCAACGATCCGCCGCAACTACGCACATATCCGCGAAACGGTGGCCCGGACCCCGGGCGTCGAAATCCCGGTCGAACCCCAAAGCGGCTTCTGCATGATGGTCGACGTCTCCGGCACCGGCGTCACCGCGCAGGAAATTACGGTCGGGCTGCTCAAGCACAAGGTCGCCGTCATCCCGGGCGACGGCCTCGGCGACGTGAAGGCCGCCGACTATCTGCGCCTGAACTATTCCTGGCCTGACATCGCCTGTTTCGAGGCCTTCCGCGACGGCCTCCCGAAGGCGATCGACGAGGCGCGCAATGGCGACTACGTCGATGGCGTCATCGCCTTCTTCGAAAAGGCCGGCACCGACCGCGGTCGCGAGATCATCGATCGCATCCGTGCCCGACAGCTTCGAGTTGAAGCCGCCGAATAAGAAGCGGCGGGACGCCGGCCCGGGGTCGGCGTCCCTCTTCCGGCTTCCAGCGGCCCGGATCGCGCCAGCGGTGATCCCTGAACGTTACAATTCTCTTTGTCCCGTTCACCCCCTCTTAACGGCGCCTTAAATCGCCGCATTTAGAGTCCAGTTCGCCGTCTTGTATCGCGTAACGGACCGAAAACCGCTTATGGCCAGCCGAAAGAAACCGAAAAAGCGCGTCGAGCCGCGTTTCGACGACGCGCCGCGCAAGAAGCGTGGCGCCGGTCTTTCGGTGACCGACGACGACCGGGCCGCGCCGCCGCGCAAGAAGCCGGCCGCAAAGCGCAAATCGTCATCGGCCCGCAAGCC
>Ga0207814_100738_pt1 | contig 14309 bp, 8 predicted proteins | sample TtaePargueraPR_7_FD_187755 | JGI IMG/M metagenome (GOLD analysis project Ga0207814, IMG submission 187755) | Aerobic enrichment media microbial communities from Bioluminiscent Bay, La Parguera, Puerto Rico - Tt and P1 (2) (SPAdes) | ecosystem: Environmental > Aquatic > Marine > Unclassified ... | reverse complement strand
CGCAAAAACCGGAAAACCTACTGGTGGCCACCAAGGTGGGCCGGGGGCAGGATCTCTACCCGGATGGATACAGCCTCTCCACGGTGCGCGCCAGCCTGGAAGCCTCTGCCGAACGCCTCGGTGTGGACACCATCGACCTCGCTCAGTTGCACTGTGTGCCGCCGGCAGTATTGCAACAGGGCGATATGTTCCAGTGGATGGAGCAGCTGCAAAATGACGGGCTGATCCGCCACTATGGCGCCAGCGTGGAAACCATTGAGGAAGCCTTCACCTGCCTCGAGCAACCGGGCCTCGCCACCCTGCAGATCATTTTCAACCTGTTCCGCCAGGACGCGACCGAAGCGCTGCTGGATGCAGCGATGAAAAAGAACGTGGGCATCATCGTGCGCCTGCCACTGGCCTCCGGGCTGCTCTCCGGCAAATTCACCCGCGACAGCCGCTTTGCCGAAAGCGACCACCGCCATTACAACCGCGACGGCGCCGCCTTTTCCGTGGGTGAAACCTTCGGCGGCATCCCGTTTGAGCAAGGCGTGGAGCTGGCGGAGGGACTGAAAACGCTACTGCCGGCCGATGCCCACAATCACCAGGCCGCTCACGCGCTGCGCTGGATATTGGACCACCCCGCAGTGTCCACCATTATCGCCGGTGCATCGCGCCCGCAGCAGGTCGCAAGCAATGCCGCGGCCTCCGAACTCCCACCGCTTTCCAAGTCGGTACACGAATCACTGGCGGAATACTACGCGCAACAGGTGCGCCCGCATATTCGCGGTGCCATCTGAGCAAGCGGACTTCTGACCCGTACAGAAACGACGCACCAATCACACAATAAAAATGGAGATCCCATGGCCGTATCAGATCACAGAAAACTCGTCACTAGCTGCTCGCTGATACTGGCCGCGGCTCTCGGTGTATCAACACCGTCACTGGCCAAGACCAATACCGACGAAAGCATTCGTCTCAACCAGCTGGGATTTTCCCCACTGTCGGAAAAGGTCGCCGTGGTAGTCAGCGGGGGAGCCCCGCAAAGCGGTGCGGAATTTGTGGTGCGCGCGGCGGCAACCGGCGACGCGGTTCTGAGCGGTGCACTGCAGCCTTCCGGTGCGAAGACCTGGGGTGGGCAGAGCACACAGGTGGCGGATTTCTCCGGGCTGAAGACACCGGGGACCTATTTTCTGGAAATCTCCGGCAAGGGTGCGCCGGAATCGCTGCGCTCCGCACCCTTCGACGTGGATGACAGTATTTATCAGGATCTCGCCGCCGCCAGCATCAAGGCCTTTTACTACCAGCGGGCCTCCGCGGAACTGCAAGAAGTCCACGCCGGTCCCTGGCACCGCGCCGCCGGCCACCCGGACGACAAGGTACGGATTCATCCCTCTGCCGCCAGCGATGCGCGCCCGGAGAATACCTTCGTGTCTGCTCCCAAGGGCTGGTACGACGCCGGCGACTACAACAAATACGTGGTCAACAGCGGTATCACCATGGGCACGCTGATGAGTGCCTACGAGCGCTTCCCGGACTATTTTGCAGCGCAGTCCCTGAATATTCCGGAGTCGGACAATGCGCTACCAGACATTCTCGACGAGGTGCACTACAACCTGGAATGGCTCGCCGCCATGCAGGATCCCTCCGACGGCGGCGTCTATCACAAGCTCACCACCGCCGGCTTCGAGGGCATGGTGGCCGCGCACAAGGCCACCCAGCCGCGCTATATGGTACAGAAGACCACGGCCGCGGCACTCGATTTTGCCGCGGTGATGGCGCAGGCCGCGCGGGTGTACGCGCCCTACTCGGAACCGGAAAGCAAAAAGCACCTTGAGGCCGCACTGGCCGCCTGGCAGTGGGCACAGGAACACCCTGCGGTGACCTACCGGCAGGACGAGCTGAATAAGAAGTTCGACCCGGATGTCACCACCGGTGCCTATGGCGACGAACAGCTGGACGACGAGCGCCTGTGGGCCGCGGCGGAACTCTACTTGGCAACCGGCGACGACGATTTCTGGTCGGTGATCACCGCGGCGCAGCAAGATTACAGCCTGCCCAACTGGGCCGATGTGCGCTGGCTCGGCTACTACAGCCTGCTCGCTCACAAAGAAACACTACCAAAAGACAGCGGCCCCTGGCGCAGTGCCATCGAAAAACAACTCGTCAGTGCCGCGCGCCAGTTGCGCAGCGCCGGTGAACAGAGCCCCTACCGAGTGCCCATGGTGAGCGATCCCGGTCTGTTCGTGTGGGGCAGTAACGCAGTGGCGGCCAACCAGGGCATTCTGTTTCTGGAAGCCTTCCGCATCACCGGCGACAGTGCCTTCCTGCGCAGTGCCGAGGCCACGCGGGATTATCTGCTGGGCCGCAATGCCACCGGTTTCTCCTACGTCACCGGCTTCGGCGATAAAACACCGCAACACCCCCACCACCGCCTGGCCGCCGCCAACCCGGACATGCCGCCTCTACCCGGCTTTCTTGTGGGCGGCCCCAATCCGTCGCAGCAGGACGGCTGCGAATACACCAGCAAGGTGGCCGACGAGTCCTACACCGATCACGTGTGCAGCTACGCCAGCAATGAAATCGCGATCAACTGGAATGCGCCGCTGGCCTATCTGGTCAATGGACTGAATGCGATCGAAGCCCGACACACCGAAGGCTGCACCCACCATGAATAAAATGTTCAGAATACTCGCGACCGCGGTACTGCTCACGGCACCGCTGATCAGCGTTGCGACTCTGCCGCAGCTGCGGGAAAGCAACGGCCACACGCAACTGCTGGTAGACGAAAAACCTTTTCTGATCCTGGGCGGCGAACTGGGAAATTCCAGCGCATCCAGCCTGGCCTATATGGAAAACGTCTGGCCCAAGGCCAGGGCGATGAACATCAACACCTTGCTGGTTCCGGTGTACTGGGAGCTGATCGAGCCCGAGGAAGAACAGTTTGATTTCGCACTGGTGCAGGGACTGATTGAGCGCGCGCGGCAGGAAAACATCAAGCTGGTACTGCTGTGGTTTGGCAGCTGGAAAAACAGCATGTCCGCCTATGTGCCCTACTGGGTAAAGCGCGACAGCAAGCGCTTCCCCCGCGCGCTGAGTGCCGAGGGTGTGCCTCAGGAGATTCTCACCCCGTTCAGCCCCGCCAACCTGGCGGCGGACCGCAAGGCGTTTTCCGCCCTGATGCAGTTTCTGGAAAAGATTGACCGTCGCGAGAACACGGTGCTGATGGTACAGGTGGAAAATGAAATCGGCATGCTGCCCAGTGCCCGCGATCACCACCCGCTGGCGAACGACGCGTTCAACGGCCCGGTGCCCGAAGCGCTGCTGAGTTATATGCAGGCAAATCGCGAATTTCTGGAACCGGAACTGAAGGTCCTGTGGCAGCGCAACGGCGAACGCACGGCGGGCGACTGGGGCCAGGTGTTCGGCACCGACAAGGCCGCCGAGGAAATCTTTATCGCCTGGCACTTTGCCCGCTACACCGACGCCATCGCCGCTGCCGGTAAAGAGGCCTACCCGCTGCCGATGTTCGTCAACGCCGCACTGAACCGCCCCGGCGTCGAGCCCGGCGATTATCCCAGCGGCGGTCCCCTGCCCCACCTGATGGATGTATGGAAAGCGGGCGCGCCGAGTATCGACCTGCTGGTGCCGGATTTTTACAACCCGCGCTTCCAGTACTGGAACGATCGCTATACCCGTCAGGGCGATCCGCTGCTGATTCCGGAGATCCGTTTTGAGCCGGATGTGGGCGCCAAGGCGCTGTACGCCTTCGGCCACTACAACACGCTCGGCTTTTCCCCGTTCTCGGTGGAAACCGGCAGCGACGCCGCCATGCACAACCTCGCACGCAGTTACGATGTTCTGGCGCAGGCGCAGGCCGCCATTACCGATACCTCCCTGTCCCGCGCCGGCGTCTGGCTCAGCAGGGAAACCCCGGAAATACAGTTTGAACTGGGCGGCTACCACTTCACCGCCCGCCACGAACTTTCCCTGGGCTGGTCACCCGGTGCGGACGCGGAGACCTGGCCCGAAGCCGGCGCCACCATCGTGCAAACCGGCGACGAGGAATTCCTGGTAGCCGGCACCAGCGTGGTGCTTACCTTCGATCACCCCGAGGGTCGCGCCGGTATCGACACCATTCGCGAGGGCCATTTCGAGGATGGCGAGTGGCGGGCCGGGCGAGTACTGAATGGCGACCAGAGCCACCAGGGACGGCACCTGCGGATTGCCCATGGCAACTGGGAAGTGCAGCTGCTCAAGCTCTACCGCTATTAACATCGCGAAAAACTCCTACATCCACAATGGCGGATTCAAACAGATGAAAGCAAAAAATACTGGCCTGCTGGCCGCACTGGTAATGTCCGTTACCGCGAACGCCAGTACCGAAAACCCCGCCACCTTCGACTGGTTCGAATACCGCGGCAGCGATCCCGTTTTCGAACAGCCGCTGGCAAAGGACGAATACCGCAACCCGATTCTCGCCGGCTACTATCCCGACCCGAGTATCGTGCAGGTGGAAGATGACTACTACCTGGTCAACTCCAGCTTCGCGCACTACCCGGGCATCCCGATTTTTCACAGCCGCGATCTGGTGAACTGGACCCAGCTCGGCCATGTGATCGACCGTCCCGATCAGGTGGATTTTTCCGGCCTGGGTATTTCCCGCGGCATTTTCGCCCCGGCCATCACCTACAACGAAGGCACCTTTTATCTGGTCACCACCTGTGTGGATTGCGGTGGCAACTTCGTTGTCACCGCGAAGAACCCGGCAGGCCCCTGGTCGGACCCGGTGTGGCTGCCGGAGGTGGGCGGTATCGACCCCTCGCTGTTTTTTGACGACGACGGCAAGGCCTACATCATCAATAACGACGCCCCCATCGGCGAGCCGCTGTATGATGGCCACCGCGCCCTCTGGGTACAGGAGTTCGATGCGGAAAAGCTGGCGACGATTGGCCCGCGCAAGCTGGTCGTCAACGGCGGCGTGAATCTGGCGGACAAGCCGGTGTGGATCGAAGGACCACACCTGTTCCGCAAAGACGGTCAGCTGTACCTGATCGCCGCGGAGGGCGGCACCAGCGTGAATCACTCGCAGGTGGTACTCAAAGGTGAGTCCCCATTTGGTCCCTTCACCCCCTGGGATAAAAACCCCATTCTCACCCAGCGCCATCTCGACCCGGGTCGCTCCAACCCTGTCACCTCTGTGGGGCACGCGGACTTCGTGCAGGATGCGGAAGACAACTGGTGGGCGGTGTTTCTCGGCATCCGCCCCTACGAAGGCGATTTCTACAACACCGGACGCGAGACCTTCCTGATGCCGGTAAGCTGGGAAGACGGCTGGCCAGTGATTACCCGCGATGAACAATTAATTCCCATGGTGGCAAAACGCCCTGCGCTGCCGCCACAGCAGCCCGGGCCGCTGCCACTGACCGGCAATTTCGCTCAGCGCGATGAGTTTGACTCGCCCAGATTGCCGATGCACTGGCTGCAGTTGCGCAACCCGTCGCCCGAGCCCTGGCTCAGCCTGGAGCGCGCGCCCGGCAGCCTGCAGCTCACCCCCACCGCAACGGCACTGGCCGACATCGGCAATCCTGCCTTTGTCGGCCGCCGCCAACAACACCTGCACGCCACCGCGATCACCCGGATGCGCTATCAACCACTGCGGGAAAATGACCGTGCGGGCATGGCGGTATTCCAGAACCGGGAGCACTTTTACTTCTTCGGCGTCACCGGCAATGCCGACGGCGGCACTGACCTGATCGTCACTCGACGGGACGGTGCAGGGGAGCAGCAGAGCAGGACCGTTGCCCGCCAGGCCCTGGCGACCCGCTCCGGCAAACATGCGGACATCCAGCTCCGGGTTACGGCGCGCGGCGCAGAGTATGACTTCCACTACCGCCTCGACAGCGGCAAAGACTGGCAGCCGCTGTTGCTGGCGGCGGATGGCAAGGTAGTAAGCACTCGCCAGGCCGGCGGCTTTGTCGGTGCGCTGATCGGGCTGCACGCCTATCGCGCCGAACTCTGATCACCGAACACTGATCAGGGAACCGCGAGCGCCGGACAGGAAGCACCGACGTCCCGAAGAGAGTGACCGGGCAGGCACACCGGCACCGCTCCTCCCCCCCAGGGGGAGGACGCGCACTGATAGGGGGGATGGCACACTAAAGTTGTACAATTGCGCCTACCGGGGTTTGCTGTTGTTCTGGTGTAAGGAAGCCCCGGCCCAAGCCCTGTTGATCGGTCAATGCCATGCTTCTAGCTTCCAAGTACAGCCTCCCCGACTGCCCGGAACACACGTTACAGCGCCCGCGGCTACTGTCGCTGCTGGAGCAGAGTCAGAGTGATCAGCTGCTGTTGGTCACCGCGCCCGCCGGCTACGGCAAGACCACACTGGTCACCTCCTGGGCCACGGAGCAGGACAACCCGGTCGCCTGGTATTCCCTCGACGGCGGCGACAACGAGCCCGGCCAGTTCTGCCGCTATCTGGTCGAGAGCGTGCACCGCGCTACCGGCAACGGCGTGCCGGAAACCCGCAAGATCCTCACCGCCCAGCACAATCTCGATCCGTCCCTGGTGATCAGCCAGATGTTGGCGGAACTGCGCCAGCTACCCAGCGAACTGCGCATCGTCCTCGACGACTACCACCAGATCGACAACCCGGTAGTACACGACGCCACCCGCTTTTTGTTGCGCCACGCCCCCGCGGGTATCGGTGTGGTCATCACCAGCCGCAGCCAGCCACCGCTGGGACTCGGCGCCCTGCGCTTGCAGGGCCGGCTGCTGGAACTGAATGCGGACGACCTCGCGCTCACCACCGAAGAGACCACCCAGCTACTGGCCCGGCGCCTGCCGTTTGCCCTCGGCAGCGACCGCGTCGCCCAGCTGCACCAGCTATCCGAAGGCTGGCCGCCGGCGATCCAGATGTTCGCACTTTCAGTGCGCAGCCAGGAGGAAGTGGACCGCTACCTGGGCGAACTGGAACAGGGCCACGCGCATATCCTCGACTACCTTGCCGAGGAAGTGCTGGAGCGTCTGGAACCGGAGCTGCGCCAGCTGCTCGCCTGCACCTCCATCCTGACCCGAGTGAACGGCCTGCTGGCGGAGCGCCTGAGCGGCCAGACCGGTGGCCAGCAGCAGCTGGAAACCGCTGCCAGCCGCGGCCTGTTCCTGCAGGCCCAGGATTCCAGCCGGCAGTGGTTCCGCTTCCACCCGGTATTCGCCCGCTTTCTGCAGCGACAGCTGTCCGACGGCGACCAGCTCACCCAGCTGCACCAGACCGCCAGCGATACCTGGCAGGAACTCAACCAGCCCCTGGAAGCCCTGCGCCACGCGCTCAAGGCCGAAGACCGCGAGCGGGTCCACCGCCTGATTGCCGAGCAGGGCGAGCAGTTCCTGCGCGAGGGCCAGTTCCGGGTGCTGAACGACAGCCTCAACTGGCTGGGTGAAGAACAGATCAAATGCCACGCGCCCTTTACCCTGCTGGCCGCGCGCCTGGCCCGCGACAGCTTCGACTACGAGCGCTGCAACAAGCTACTGGCCTCGGCGGAGAGCTGGCTGCAACGGGAAGACCCAAAACAGTGGCGGGCCTTCGAGGGCGCCTTTGCGGCAATGCGTGCACAGGTGTCCGTGTCCCGCGGGCAGATTCTCAAGGCCAAGGAATACGCGCAGGAGGCCCTGGAACTGCTGCCACCAGAGCAGGACAGCGAGCGTATCGCCGCGCAGCTGGTGATCGGCGAGACCAGCTTCTGCCTTGGGGAACTGGACCAGGCCATGCACCACATGGAAGCGGTGGAAAAGGCCACCCTCGCCCGCCAGGACATCCCCAATGCCGCCTGGGCCCTGTGCCAGCAGACCGAAATCGCCTTCGCCAACGGCCTGCTGAAAAAGGCCGCCGCGCTGCAGGCCCGCGCACAACTACTGGTGGAAGAGCACCACCTGGTGGGACTGCCGATTTCCGAATTTATCTACCGCCTCAAGGGCCAGCTGCAGTGGGAAGCCGGCGACCTCGACGGCGCCGCCGAATCCGCCCGCCGCGGTATGCAGATCAACCGCAAGGTGGGTGAGCGCTGGCTGCTGCCAGAGTACACCCTGTTGCTGAAAGTGGCGCTGGCGCGGGGCGACAAGGACGAATGCCTGGAATGGATGGAGCGGGTGGAGCACCTGCTGGCCGGGGAGGAGTATCACCGGGACTGGGTCGCCAACGCCGACGCCGCGCGTATGCGTGTGTGGCAAGCACTGGAGAACACCGAGGCCATCGCCAGCTGGCAGGAGCAGGCGGAGCCGGTGGCCGACCGCCCCAGCAACCATTTTGAACAGTGCTACGGCCGCAACCACGTGCGCGCACTGATTTCCCTGCACCGCTGGTCCGATGCCAACCGCCTGCTGGGCCGCCTGCAGCAGGTCGCCGAGGAATGCGGCCTGATCACCGACCAGTTGCGCAACCGCGTCCTCGCCGCGCACCTGGCCTGGCTGCGCGAGCGCAAGGAATCCGCCCTCGCGCATATCCGCGCGGCCCTGGCCATCATGCTCGACAGCGACCTCACCGCCAGCTTCCTGCAGATCGGCAAGCCGATGATCGTGCTATTGAAAGCGGCGCTGGAAGAAACGGGGGACAACGCCCTGGACCCGCGCCAGACGGACAAGGCGCAACAGCTGATGAAACTCGCCCAGCAACAGCCGGAACTGGGCGGTGGCATCCGTATCGAGCTGGACGAAACCATCGTGCGCGAAATCCTCGCCAGCGACGCGGTGCCCGACTTCCTGCGCCACTCCCCGCTCACCCCGCGGGAGTGGCAGGTACTCAACGCCATCCACTCCGGCCTCTCCAACGAGCGTATCGCCCGGCACTTCAAGGTGGCCCCAAGTACCATCAAGACCCATATCCGCAGCCTGTATCAAAAACTGGATGTGAAAGATCGCCAACAAGCCATTGCGCTGGCGGAGCAGCTGCTGCGCTCGGTGCAGGACAAGCCCTGATAAAGAAAAGCCGGTTTTAGCAACCGGCTTTCAGGGACTTCAGTATTTCAGGAGCGTCAGCTGGCTCCGGTGGATAGATATTGGTGGGCCATTTGAGGGGGGCAAACTCTTTGCACAGTTTCATGTTGCCGACTTCGGCTTTTACCTGGTCGACTTTAGCTTGGGTTTCAGGGTCCAGCTTCAACGTGATACTACCTAGGACCTTATCTTGTAACTTCTGAATCGGTCTAGTGTCGAAAGCTAAATTACCTTTTTCATCACGACTGTAATAATCCTGAACAGTTGTGACCACCACAAAATACTCATCACTAACCGGGAATACGAACAAGTGATCGGGTCGCACCAAGTCGCTGAGGTCTTCGCCCCGATTATAAATTTTGAAACTGGCACTTGGCACAGGGAGGTGATCATGGCATCTCCACTCAACCGGGCCATGATATCGGGGCACATGAGCCATTTCCCCTTCCCAGTTTTCGTGCCCATAGCGGTCATTCAGGTAATTTATCAGGACAGATTCAAATGCTTTGGGATTCAAAAATGAAAACTTGCTATTCCGATGACTGTCAGACCAGCCAATCACCGCAATCGCAGTAAAAAGCTCACCTTTACATCCCGTCATCCACGGCCCATAAAATGCCCACCGCCGCGACCAGAGGCAAGCTACTCCCCAGCGCCCTCCAGGCATCGAAAAATCGGTATGCAAGCCAGCTGGCGAATCTAGTATGGCATCGTGCCCAGGATAGGAGTTCGTCTGCTTAATAATCGAATGCCGAGGACTATGGCTAGGAGCCGTAATCTGTAAATGCGACCCAGCAATATTTAGCCTTGTCCGAGAGGCCCAAGAAAAATTTGGCCCCTGAGGAATCGTATACTCATGCCGTTTTCGCCACTCTATTGGGGGATATTTAAATATATTGCGCATTTCAGGCCCCCTTAGAATTTAAATCGACGTCGCATATCTTCAGCTACGCTCTGACCAACGGCATATACCGCGCCTGCGCCACCGATAGCAGTAGCTATGCTTCCCAACATTACCATTGCAGGCCCACTAGCAAGGGCTGCCCCCACACCAACGGGAGTTGAGATTGCCACAGCGCCCTTAAACCATGCCATCGCATGCTGATCACGTCCATAAGGATCGCTTCTGTTACTCATCCGCACACCGGCGACAGAAAACTGACTCAATGCTCCACGAGGGTTTACCCCAGTGTTTGCAAAGCGCTTATTCAGGCTCAACTTCAACTGATGAGCAAGCTTGAGAGCTTTAGCGGGCGAAGTCCTTGGACGATGAAGGAAAATGGTGTGCCCCTCTAATGAGACGCCCTTATCTACCAAAATCTGCATTGCCTGGGTAAGGACGGCAGACCCACCGAAATCCGCAACCCAAGCTACCGATTTGACTTTACTGGCAGCTTCCATTGTGGCCGCCAGATGAACCGCAGAGCTACGGCTAGCATCTATGGAAAGAGAGTCATAACGAAACAAGCCTCCCAAGCGCTTTGGTCCTGGCGTAAAGTGAAGGTCACAGCCACTTTGTCTAACTGTGGATGTGTTATCTCCAAAGAATGTTATTGCACCGGGTATACTGTAGTTCGCGGCTTCATTCGCAGATTCGTAGTTTGAATCAGCCACTGTGACGAGTCGACCGATCCTGGGATCCACCTGGCCACTCCTTACATATTCTGCACGCCATTCACCAGTTTCCGCTATTAAAGATGCGCGATACGTGCCTAGTCGACTTTGCTGTACGTCCCGATCCCGTGTCCGGTAGTAATTGTCATCCATCACCAGCTCCGTTATGCAAAACTGATCATTGATCCAACGCACCACCGTTGCCTTCAATCCCGGCAGAAATACATAGTACTTTTCACTGCCGCAGCCGCGCTGGCGCTCACCAGGCCGCACATACACGTTGTTTTTACCGAGCATGCCAGTGGTCAGCGCATTCAGCTCTTTGACTGCGATACGCGCCCAGTGGTGATTGCGGTGGGCGGCCTGTTGCAGGCGGTCGTAGACCGGTTTCAGCTCGGGTACGCAGCTGATGCGCTTGCCGGCGCTCTGCCCGGCGATCAGGGGGTAACTTTGGGGGAAGTTCTGGGAAGAATTCTGGAGAGAGTGTTGTGGGGTACTCATGCGATTCCTTGCGCTTTTTCAGATCCATCTGTGAAAGTGTCAGGAATCTTAAAGAGCGCTAAAATCCGCTTCAAGGATTATTGCGTGCACGTCAGTACCACCTTCGGCGATACGCCCAGGCTGCCGGTCATCCCTGCACCTCCACCCGGGGCTGGCCAACAGGATCGTGAACAGCCAGTCACCACACACCTTAAGCCGTATCTCCTGCCCCCTCCCCCCCATTCAGGGAGGAGGAAAGCCACCTGCCGCACCGCCATACTGACCCTAATCTAAATAAGTATCCAAAAATGGACTCAAGGCATGAGCGGTAATCCCAACAGCACGCACAACGGGGAATGGTGGCGCAACAGCGTTATCTACCAGATCTACCCCCGCAGCTTTTGTGACGCCAACGGCGACGGAATCGGTGATCTTCAGGGTATCTGCCAGAAGCTCGATTACGTGAAATCCATCGGTGTGGACGCCATCTGGATCTCTCCTTTCTTCAAGTCCCCCATGGCGGATTTCGGCTACGATGTGTCCGATTACCGGGATGTTGACCCTATTTTTGGCAATATCGAGGATTTTGATCGCGTGATTGAGGGTGCCCACGAGCGCGGCATCAAGGTGATCATCGACCAGATCCTGAGCCATACCTCCGACCAGCACCCCTGGTTCGAAGAGAGCCGCCAGTGCCGCGACAACCCCAAGTCCGACTGGTATGTGTGGGCCGACGCCAAAGAAGACGGCTCGGCGCCCAACAACTGGATGTCCAACTTCGGTGGCAGCGCCTGGCGCTGGTGTACCCGCCGTCGCCAGTACTACCTGACCAACTTCCTGAAAGAGCAGCCGGACCTCAACCTGCACAATCCGGAAGTCCAGGAGCAGCTGCTGGCGGACCTGCGCTTCTGGCTCGACCGCGGAGTCGATGGCTTCCGCCTGGATGCCATCAACCACGCGTTCCACAACCGCTCCCTGCAGGACAACCCGGCGCGCCCGGTGAAGCTGGACAAGAACGGCCTGCCGCCGGTGAACAGCTACGAGTACCAGTGGCACATTCACGACAAGTCGCAGCCGGAGAACCTGGTGTTCCTGCAGCGTGTGCGGGAACTGATGGACGAATACCCCGGTTCGACCACCGTGGGTGAAGTGGGCGACGATAACACCCACAAGATCATGGCCGAGTACACCACCGAAAACCGGCTGCACATGGCCTATTCCTTCGACCTGTTGTCGGAAAATTGCAGTGCGCAGTTCCTGCGTGACACCCTGGAGAAAAACCGCCGGGTGACCGAGGAAGGCTGGCCCTGCTGGTCCATTTCCAATCACGATGTACCGCGCTCGTTCACCCGCTGGAACAAGGGCTTCGATACGGAAGCGTCCATGGCGCGCGCACCGCTGTTCCTGCTGATGCAACTGATGTTGCGCGGCAGCGTGTGCCTGTACCAGGGCGAGGAACTGGGTCTGCCGGAAGCCGAGGTGGCATTCGAAGACCTGCAGGACCCCTACGGCATCAACCTGTGGCCGGAATTCAAGGGCCGCGACGGCTGTCGCACCCCCATGCCCTGGTTCAACGGCGGCGAGGTCAATGCGGGCTTCTCCAAGGTGAAACCCTGGCTGCCAGTAGCGGAGGAACACTACCACCTGGCGGTGTCCCTGCAGGAAGACGACCAGCACTCCATGCTGAACCGTTTCCGCGCCCTGCTGAAATGGCACTCGGAGCTGCCCGCGGCACTGGCCACCGCAGAACAGCAGATCATCGACACTGGCAATGACCTGCTGGTGTTCGAGCGCAGCAGCGCGGACGCACGCTATTTTGTGGTGCTGAACCTGGGTGGCGAAGCCGCCAGCCATACTCTGCCGGAAGCGTTTGTCGGTGCCGAAGATATTACCCCGGCGGAGTTCGCCGGCAGTGTATCCGGCGCGACCGTGGAACTGCCGGTCGCCGGCGCGCGGGTTCTCCTGCAGAAGTAGTGGCTAGCGCCACTGAATGAAAAGATTCGACGATCGTTGGGCGTGATCGGGAAAGCGCGCATAAATTGGCGCACGCTTTCCCAACTACGCAGAACCCGGGGCCCGCAGCGCACTCAAAGGGTTACCTCTCAATAAGATCGTCAACGTTAGTTGCTCTCTCGTCAAAGCACGATTTCCAGTTTTCTGGAATCTTTCAAGCCGGCTAACCAGCCGGCTTTTTTTTGCCCGTTCGTTTGGAAATATGCGCCAGCGGCCTCATTCCATTTCAATGTAATAGGCGCCAAACCCCGACCCTACCATGCCTCTCACTTACCCCAATGCCGCCTGCGGCAAAAGGGCAAGGCTCATCCCGCGGCCAAATCGGGAAACACCGACGCGCCGCTTTGGGGAAATTCACAGGTCTGGTCTGTGCACCACGGTGCAGGGTTTTGTTCGCCCCCGTTTCAGGGGCAACTCCGCCCGGTGGAGACACCGCACCCGCACGCCACCCTGCAGTTCGCTCGCGAGAGCAGATGAGGTACGCATGCAAGGTTCTTCCACGTTCATCAAACGCGCTTTCAAGAAGATCGCCCTGGGCGCCAGCGTCGTTCTGGCGTCCTCTGCCGTATTTGCGCCACTGGCCCAGGCCGGTGACTACCCCTACCCCTACCAGCAGCACAGATCCATGACCGATGGCAGCGCCTGGTGGCGCCGGGATGTGGTCGGGGGAACGCCGCACATCATCATCGATATCAGCGAACAACGCGCATACTTCTACAAAGGCGGGCGCCTGGCCGGGATCTCTCCGGTAGCCACCGGCATTGCCGGTTACCGGACACCGACCGGCAGCTTCCGGGTATCGGAAAAAAATATTGATCACCGATCGAATCTGTTTGGGCACTATGTGGATCGAGCGGGTTATGTGCGCAAATCGAGCGTCGATGTGCGTAAAGACAAGCGCCCGCCGGGCACCATCTTCCGTGGCGCCTCCATGGATTTCTTTATGCGGATCAATGGCGCGGTGGGCATGCACGCGGGCAAGGTGACCGGTCGCCCGGAATCCCACGGCTGTATTCGCCTACCGTGGCATATGGCAAAGATCTTCTATGAGAACGCGCCTATGGGCACCAAAGTCACGGTTCGTCAGTAACACTGGGTCAACCAATAAAAAGGGCAGCTTTCGCTCACTGCTGTCCCACAGTTTGACAGTCATGAGACCAGCCTCATTTGAGGCTGGTCTTTTTGATTCGGTGGAGGGTTCGGGTTCAATATTTCTGCCAGCGCTCGTCTCT
>Ga0207814_100737_pt1 | contig 14339 bp, 14 predicted proteins | sample TtaePargueraPR_7_FD_187755 | JGI IMG/M metagenome (GOLD analysis project Ga0207814, IMG submission 187755) | Aerobic enrichment media microbial communities from Bioluminiscent Bay, La Parguera, Puerto Rico - Tt and P1 (2) (SPAdes) | ecosystem: Environmental > Aquatic > Marine > Unclassified ... | reverse complement strand
CGCCATCCGGTCGATGGCACCTACCCGGTCGGCTTCCAGCCCGACGGCGCCACCGAGCTGGGCGGCATCCCGGTCTACGAGTTCGGCGGGGGCACCGGCTACTATCACACCGGCAGCATCGAGGACTACTACTCCAACGGCATGCCCGAGGAGCTCGGGCTCACCGCCGACAACGTCGAGGCCTTCCTCCGCCGCGGCGGGGAGGTCTACCACATCAACTGCATGCCCTGCCACGGCAGCTCCGGGGACGGCCTGGGCATCGCGACCAGCTTCGGCGTGCCCGGCGTGGCCAACCTGACGCTCGAGAACTTCGGCGCCGCCGCCTACCCGGACGGCCGCATGTTCGAGGTGATCTCGAACGGCAAGGGCAACATGGGCGGCTACAAGCACAACATCTCCCTCCGCGACCGCTGGGCGGTGGTGGGCTACGTCCGGGCGCTCCAGGCGGCGCGCAGGGCGCCGCTTTCCGACGAGGGCATCAAGGCCGCCTTCGAGCAGGCCGGCACCGAGCAGTAACACGATTTCACCATGGCATCCCACTTCGTCACATCCGCCGACGTCCCGGTCGACGGCGAGCGCCTTGAAAGCAGCAAGGTGGCCAAGGCCAAGCTGGTCGCCGGCGGCACGTCGGTGATCCTCACCCTGGTGAGCGTCTTCCTCCTGTTCGGGGCGGGCGAGGCGACCCGGGCGAGCTTCGCCTACTCGTGGCTCTTCGCCTTCTTCTTCTTCTTCACGCTGGCCCTCGGCGGCTGCTTCTGGACGCTGCTCCACAACGTCTCCAACTCGGGCTGGGGCACCTCGGTGCGACGGGTGATGGAGAACCTCGGCTCGGTCTACCCCTGGCTGTTCATCTTCGTGATCCCGCTGCTCTGCCCGGCGGTGCAGCACTGGCTCTACGAGTGGATGAACCGCCACCGCGAGGTGACCGACTCGGTGTTCGCGTCCGGCGCCGCGGAGGCGCTCCACCACACCGGCGATCCCCACGACCACCTGCTCTACAAGAAGGCCTGGTACATGAACATCCCGTTCTGGTACTTCCGGGTGGCCTTCTACTTCGTCGGGCTCAGCGCCGTGATCCTCGGCCTGCGGAGGCTCTCGACCGCGCAGGACAGCGACCCGAATCCGGGCACCTCGCGCCTGTTCCGCGCCCGCTTCCACTCGACCTACACGCTGATCATCTTCGCCCTGACGATCACCTTCGCCGGCTTCGACTTCCTCAAGGGTCTCGACTACACGTGGTTCTCCACGATGTGGGGCGTCTACCTCTTCGCGGGGGCCGCGCTGAACTCGATGGCGGTCATCATCATCACCGTGGCGCTGCTCAAGCAGGCGGGCTACATGAAGAGCGTGGTCACCCCCGAGCACTTCCACATCAAGGGCAAGCTGCTGCTCGCGTTCACGATCTTCTGGGCCTACATCGCCTTCTCCCAGTTCTTCCTGATCTGGTACGCGAACATCACCGAGGAGACGAAGTACTTCCTGATCCGCAACACCGGCGGCTGGAACACCGGGATGATCTTCCTGGTCTTCGGCCACTTCGTGGTCCCCTTCGTGATCCTGCTGCAGGCCTGGCTGAAGAAGAACCCCAAGCTGCTCGCGCTGATGGCGGTCTACACGCTGCTCATGCACGTGCTCGACCACTACCTGATCGTGATCCCGGAGCGCTCGGTGTCGCTGATCAACCTGCTGCCCGAGGCCTTCCCGGCCCGGGGGCCGGAGCATCCGGACGGCATCTCGACGACCGTCCCCGGCGCCTTCTGGGGCGACCTCCTCGCCTTCGTTGCGATCGGTTCCGGCTTCGTCTTCTTCTACCTGCGCGCGCTGGGCCAGAACTGCCTCTTCCCGCACCGCGACCCGCGCATCCTCGAGTCCGCCAACGTTTCGAACTGACGCCGTTTTCCGATGGAACCCGCCCGTGACAATCCCTTCGCCCGCTTCGCCGCCTTCTGGTGGGGCCTCGGCGTGATCTCGTTGTTCGGCTTCATCCTGCTGATCGTGTGGCTCATCAAGGGCGGCGATCCCGAGGTCGACACGCTCGAATTCGCCGCCGCCAGGAAGCGCTACGACGCCCGGCAGGCGGTCGACGAGGCCCAGCAGGCGAACCTCTCGTGGAAGGTCGTCGAGGAGGGCCAGACCGTGCAGGCACCGCCGGAGGCGGTCTTCGGGCTGGTCGGCGAGCAACTCGTCTCCTCGAAGCCGACCAAGGTCGACGATCCGGCCCAGGTGGTGCCGGGTTCGGCCGCCGCCGAGGCGCTCGCCAACGCCCCGTCGGGCGACTTCGGCGCGGTCGATGCGATGACGCCGCCCGCCGGCACCGCGCCGGATCCGGCGGTGATGGAGAAGGGCAAGCAGGCCTACCTGATCTGCATGGCCTGCCACGGCATGAACGGGGAGGGGGGACCGGTCGGTCCGCCGCTCGCCGGTTCCGACTGGGTGGCCGGCCCGGTTTCCAACCTCATCCGCATCCAGATGCGCGGCCTGACCGGCCCGATCCACGTCTCCGGCAAGGAGTACACCTTCCCGGCGCCGATGACCCCGATGGGCGCGGCGAGTTCCGACGAGGACGTCGCGGCGGTGCTCACCTACGTCCGCAACTCCTTCGGAAACTCGGCGCCGCCGGTGCTTGCCGAGCAGGTCGGGATGCTGCGCGGCGAGATCGGCAAGCCGATGCTCACCGAAGCCGACCTGATTCCCGTGGCCCCCGAGAAATAAGCGATCATGTCCACTCCCGATAAGAGTCTCGAACAGGATGCCGTGCTGCGCGCGTCGATCGACCGCTCGCTGCGCCATCCGGTGATGTTCTTCTTCACCAGCGGCGCCGCATGGCTCGCGGTGGCGATCCTGCTCGGCATCATCTCCTCGGCCAAGGTGCACAGCCCCGAGTTCCTCGCGGACTGCCCGTGGCTGACCTACGGCCGGGTGTTCCCGGCCCACCAGACCGCGCTGGTCTACGGCTGGGGCTGCCAGGCGGCCTTCGGGATGATCATCTGGCTGATGGCCCGGCTTTCGCGGCAGGAGTGCCGGGCCGCCGGCACGGTGCTGGTCGCCGGCCACGTCTGGAACGCGGCGGTGACGCTCGGCGTGATCGGGATCCTCGGCGGGGCCGGAACCGGCGTGCCGTGGATGGAGATGCCGGCCTTCGCCTGGGTGCCGATGTTCCTCGCCTACGTGGGGATCGCGATCTGGTCGATGGTCCAGTTCAAAGTCCGTCCGGAGGGCCACACCTACGTGTCGCAGTGGTACCTGATGGCCGCGGTGATCTGGTTCCCCTGGGTGTTCGTCAGCTCGCACCTGCTGGTCCACGGCTTCGGCGGCAGCCCGCTGGGCGCGGCCAACGTCAGCGCCTGGTACCACTCGGCGCTGCTGCTGCTGTTTTTCGTTCCGGTCGGCACCGGGCTCGCCTACTACCTCGTGCCCAAGGTCAGCGGCCGGCCGGTCTACAACTACTCCCTGTCGATGATCGGCTTCTGGGCGCTGGCGATCGTCGGCCCCTGGGCCGGCGCGCAGAGGCTCACCGGCGCGCCGCTGCCGAACTTCCTGCCCTATCTCGGCGCCTTCGCCGCGATCCTGTTCGCGATCCCGGCCGCGATCGCCGGCATCAACCTGCTCAAGACCGCCGCCACCGCCGGCCCGACGGTGGTCGAGAGCCCCACGCTGCGCTTCACGGTGGCGGGCCTGGTCGGCCTGCTGGTGCTGGGCGCGGCGAGCGTGTTCCTCAACAGCCCGGACCTGCCGCTGTTCGGCAACGTGCTGGCGATGACCCAGTTCACGATGTCCGGATACGGCTACGACCTGCTCGCGCTCTATTTCTTCTTCAGCTTCCTCGCCTTCGGCACGATCTACTTCGTGGTCCCGCGGATCACCCGTCGCGAGTGGCTGTCGCGACGGCTCATCTCGATGCACTTCATGTTCTCCGTCTACGGGGTCGGCGGCCTGGTCGTCATCGCCCTGTTCGGCGGCCTGATGCAGGGGATCGGCCAGGAGGACTTCGCCCAGCCGTGGCAGGACGCCGCCCGTCGCGCCGACCCCTACGCGGTGTTCACCACCATCGCGTGGTGCTTCCTGCTGGTCTCCAACGTCTTCTTCTTCCTCCACCTCGCGCTGATGTGGCTGCGCCTCGGCCGCCGCAGCTCGCACCCGACGCTGCTGGTCAAGTCCCACCACGGGAGCCCGCACGGGCCCGAGGGCGACATCGACAACGCCGGCCCGGCCGCCGCCCATTGACCGACCCGAGATTCTCCGCACCATGAGCTTCCGCACCTTCGCCATCGGCCTTACCGCGAGCTTCGCCGTCGCCTGGCTCGCCGTGGTGATCCTCCCGTTCTTCAAGCTGCAGAACCCGGCCCCGGTCTCCTTCGTCGAGGGCATCGACGAGCAGAGCGGCATCTACCACCCGAAGCGCAGCGGCCGCGTGGTCAATGGCTACGAGGTGTACGCCGCCAACGGCTGCTACCAGTGCCACACCCAGGTCGCGCGCCCGACCTACGCCGGCAACGACCTGAACCGGCCCGACCTCGCCGGGATCAAGGGCGACTTCGAGCGTGGCGACACCCGCCGCGAGTCGAACGTCTTCGACTACATCGGCCTGGACTTCGCCCCGATCGGCGTGACCCGCCTCGGCCCCGACCTCGTCAACCTCGGCCGACGGCTGCCCCACGAGGTCCTCAAGGCGGCGAGGGACCAGGGCGACGACACCCTGACCCCGCAGCAGGCCGAGGCGATCGCCGAGCGCCGCCTGTTCCTCCATCTCTACAACCCGCGGCTCGATCCCGCGGTCGCCGAATGGTCGGCCTGCCCGCCGCACCGCTTCCTCTTCGAGGAGCAGGAGATCCAGGGCCAGCGTTCCGGCGACGCCCTCGAGATCGAGACCGGCGAGGGCATGGAGATCGTGCCGAAACCGCAGGCCCGCGCGCTGGTCAGCTACCTGATGTCGCTCAAGCACGACGATCCGGTCCCGGCGTCGATGAACTACGCGCCCGCCGACGCCGGCGGCGACGACAAGGAGGGCTGAGGCCCGCGACCCCTATCGCCAATCCGATGCAACACTCCGACAAGCCCGATCTCGACGAAACGCTCAACGTCACGAGTTCGCACGAGCGCATGCTGCGCGACGCCGCCGCGGTGGCCCGCGAGAAGCACGTGAACGAGGGCGGCAGCGAGCCGATGTCCCTGTGGATCTTCGCCGCCTGCGCGGTGATCCTGCTGGCGGGCGGCCTCGCGCTCGGCAACGCCGGCTCGTTCTTCAACTACAACCAGACGGTCAAGCCCGACTACGTCCGCATCCTCAAGGACGCGGAGGGCGGCGGGCCGCCGCCGGTCACCGCACTGAAGGCCTACATGGCCCAGGGCTCCAAGATCTACGGGAAGTGCATCGGCTGCCACGCGCCCGACGGCAAGGGCGGGGGTGCCTACCCGGCGCTGGCCGGCTCCGATTGGGTGCTCGGCGACGACACCGAGCGCTTCGCCATGGTGATTCTCAACGGCCTCTCCGGCCCGACCAGCACCGGCAAGGACTTCGGCGTGATGCCCGCCCAGGGCATCGGCATGGGCCCGCGCGACCTCGCCGCCGTCATGACCTACGTCCGCAACTCCTTCGGCAACTCGACCGGTGACGTGATCACCGAGGAGATGGCCGCCGAGGCGATCAAGATTTCCGAGGCCCGGGCCAACCCCGGAACCCCCGTCACCGCCGGCGAACTCGACGCCGAGCACGCCAAGCCGCTCCCGGGCGAGCCCCTCGACCCGGCGACGATGCTCAATCCGGTCACCCTCGAGCCCGCCGAAGAATAGCCCGCTGCGGGCGGGCGCCGGTCCTCCGCGATCCGGAGCCCTGCCGACCACTACTCCGCATTTTTTGCTGTCCTTGAACCGAATCCTGCGTTCACTCCCAATTCGAAACCTTTCCCAAGCATGAGCGCGCACGCAGCCACGGCCGACGACCACCACGGTCACGACGAGCACCACCACGATCCGGGCTTCCTCCGGAAGTACGTCTTCTCGACCGACCACAAGACGATCGGCATCCAGTACGGCGTCACCGCCGGCCTGTTCCTGCTGTTCGGCTTCTTCCTGATGATGGTGATGCGCTGGAGCATCGCCTTCCCGCACGAGCCGCTGCCGGAGTGGATGAGCTGGATGTTCAGTGAGAACTGGAAGGCGCGCTGGCTGCAGGACGGCAAGGTGACCGGCGACACCTACAACATGTTCGGGGCGATGCACGGCACGATCATGGTCTTCCTGGGCGTGGTGCCGCTCGGCTTCGGCGCCTTCGGCAACTTCGTCACGCCGCTGCAGATCGGCGCCCCGGACATGGCCTTCCCGCGGCTCAACATGGCCAGCTACTGGGTCTACCTCGCCGGTGGCCTGATCATGTGCGGCTCGTTCTTCATGGAGTCCGGCGCCGCCAAGTCGGGCTGGACGAACTACTCGCCGCTGGCGGGGATCGCCGACGGCCAGATCGTCAACCAGTGGCTGGCCGGCCAGACCCAGTGGCTGATCGGCCTGGTGCTGCTGATCACCTCCTCGCTGCTCGGCTCGGTGAACTTCATCACCACGATCATCAACCTGCGCGCCCGGGGCATGACCTGGATGCGGCTGCCCTTCTTCGTGTGGGCGATGCTCGTCACCGGCTTCCTGCTGCTGCTCGCCTTCCCGCCCCTGGAGGCCGCCGGCATCATGCAGCTCATGGACCGGGTGACCGGTTCGTCCTTCTTCATGCCCTCCGGCCTCTACACCAAGGCGGAGGGGCTGCTGGAGCTCTCCGGCGGTGGTTCGCCGCTGCTGTTCCAGCACCTGTTCTGGTTCCTCGGTCACCCCGAGGTCTACGTGCTGCTGCTGCCGGCGATCGCCTGCGTGGCGGAGATCATCCCCGCCAACACCCGCAAGCCGCTGTGGGGCTACAAGGCGATGGTCTACGGGGTGCTGGTGCTCGGCTTCCTGTCCTTCATCGTGTGGGCCCACCACATGTACCTCACCGGCATGGGGCCGGCGGTGTCGACCTGGTTCCAGACGACCACCGTGCTGATCTCGATTCCCTCGGTGATCCTGCTGACCTCGCTGATCATCTCGCTGTGGGGCGGCTCGATCCGCTTCACCCCGGCGATGATCTGGGCCTGCGCGTTCCTGCCGATGTTCGGGATCGGCGGCCTCACCGGCCTGCCGCTGGCCTTCAACCTGGTCGACCTGCACCTGCACGACACCTACTACGTCATCGGCCACTTCCACTACGTGGTCGCGCCGGGCATCCTCTTCGGCCTGTTCGCGGGGGTCTACCACTGGTACCCGAAGATCACCGGGCGCCACATGAGCCGGCTCCTCAGCCACCTGCACTTCTGGCCCAGCCTGGTGTGCATGAACCTGATCTTCTTCCCGATGCTCACCCAGGGCATGGCCGGCTTCCACCGCCGCTGGTACAACGGGGGCGACGCCTACCTCGCCAAGGAACCGGACAGCCTCAACGTGTTCGGCTCGACCGTGGCGCAGCACATCGACCTGAACATCGTGATGTCCTACGCCGCGTGGGCGATGGCGCTGGCCCAGCTGCCGTTCCTGGTCAACATGGTGGTCAGCTACTTCGCCGGCCGCAAGATCGAGAGCGACAACCCGTGGCACGCCACCACCCTCGAGTGGGCGACCCCGACCCCTCCCGGCCACGGCAACTTCACCTTCGACGTCGCCGTCTACCGCGGCCCCTACGAGTACAGCCGCCCGGACCACGACGAGGACTACCTGCCGCAGTGGGCCGAGCCGAAACGTTCGGCGCCCGACACCGAGGAGAAGCCGGCCGAGACGCCCGCCGCCCACTGATCAACGCACCCGTCTTTCCCTGATCTGACATGGAAATCCCCTACGTCGTCACCCCGCGCAAGGACACCGGGCTCTTCAACTCGAAGATCGCGATCTGGCTGTTCCTGGCGTCGGAAGTCATGCTCTTCGGCGGCCTGTTCTCGGGTTACGTCTTCCTCCGCCTCGGCGCCTCGGACCCCGACTGGGGCTACCCGTGGCCGGAGCGGACGCTGCCGGTGCTGCCGGGCCTGATCAACACCTTCATCCTGATCGCCTCCTCGGTGACGGTGGTCTTCGCCTGGGCCTCGCTGAAGATGCGCAAGTGGGCGCGCTTCCAGTTCTTCATGGGCATCACGGTGCTGTGCGCGGTGGTCTTCATGGGCTTCAAGGCGGTCGAGTACAGCGTGAAGTTCAAGCACCAGGCCGCGCGCCTCCAGGACTTCACGATGGTCGAGGGCCACATCGACTACGAGAAGGAGGGCGGTGGCGACGATCATGGCCACGACCACGCCGGCGATCATTCCGCGGACTACCTCAAGGACTCCTCGGGCCACAAGATCGAGCGCAACCACTACAAGGTGGCGACCACGGCCCTGACCTTCCAGCTCGATCGCTACCACAAGCCCTGGGTCGAGGAGTTCCTCGCCGAGGCGGAGCGCGCGGGCGCCGCGATCACCCTCGCCGATGCGGTCGACTTCAACCTCGAGGGCAAGACCGGCGAGCCGGTGTTCGAGGCCGGCTCGGAGCTGTCGCTCGACCTGCTCGCCGAGATCCGCAAGGTCCAGCTCAAGCACCGCGGGGAGAACGCCGAGTGGCGCACGCGCTTCCTGCGCGAGGCCTGGGACATGAAGTGGGCGGATGTCGACGGCAACCGCTTGCTGAGCGAGGCGGCGTTCATCGCCGACTTCCCCAAGGGCACCGAGCTCGAGGCCGACGAGCGCGACAAGGCCTACGCACGCTGGAAGGCCGGCCAGCGCGCGAACATGGCGACCGAGGTGTCGATCGAGTCGGTCAAGCTGACCGGAGGCGACGAACCGGTGCGCATCAAGGGGCAGTCCTACTCCGAGCTGGAGCAGAAGGAGATCGCGACCGTGACCTTCAAGGTCGAGCCCGCCCTGAGCCTGCGGTTCCGCAGCCACGACGTGATCGATGCCTACTCGCCCGACGCCTCCGACCGGAAGCTGCGGGACGGCACGGCGGTGGCCGGCGAGTACGAGGACAGCGCGATGCACTTCCACTACGTCGACGGCATCGACTTCCAGCACCTCGCGATGGACGCCGAGCGCAAGGACCAGGACCCGATGGTCGCGATCGCCAACAGCTGGCTGATCCAGGAGAACCCGGAGATCGCCAAGATCTGGGAGATGCACCAGGAGGGCGTCCGCCAGCTCGAGGAGGAGCTGGCCCAGAAGGGCCGGGTGCCGACGGAGAAGGACCGCTACCGGATGGGCTGGCAGGAGCTCGCCTACTACGGAACCCTCATTCACGAGGCCGGCGGCTACGAGAACGTCAAGGTCGAGGACGTCAAGATCACCCCGGGGAGCGCGACCCCGCCGCGCGAGAAGATGCACCTGGTCGAGAACTTCATCGGCCCGAACTACGAGGAGCGCCACTTCCCGCACCTCGCGATCCCGCGCGAGCAGGTGCTGCTCGACTCGAAGTTCACGCCGAAGTGGAACACCTACTACGCGATCTACTTCACCATCACCGGCCTCCACGGGCTGCACGTGGTGGGCGGCGCCATCGTGCTGGCCTACTACCTGTTCTTCAGTCGGAAGATGTACCTCTCCAATCCCGAGTGGCTCGCCAACCGGGTCGAGGTCGGCGGCCTGTTCTGGCACTTCGTCGACCTGGTCTGGATCTTCGCCTTCCCGATCTTCTACCTCATGTGACCCACCGCCATGGCTGATACACCCGAAGCAATCCAGAAGGCCCAGAAGCTCTACCTGCTCGTCGGAGCGGTGCTGTTCGGCGGGACGGTCGCCACCGTGCTGGTCGCCACCCAGCCCTGGCTCGACATCGGTGGCCACGGTTTCGACAAGTGGGACATGGTGCTCGGCCTGCTGATCGCCACCACCAAGGCGACCCTGGTGGCCCTGATCTTCATGCACCTCAACCACGAGAAGAAGTGGGTCTACTGGCTGTTCGGATTCGGCCTCTTCTTCGGCGCGGCGATGGTCGCCCTGATCGCCCTCGCCGACGGCGACCCGATCCACTACGACAACTTCACCACCGGCGAGGACGCGCCGGCCGCGATCGCCGATTAGCCGGTGTGGCGCGGCCGCGTTTCCCGGCCTAGACTCGACCGCAATGTCCCTCAAGACCTTCCACATCGTGTTCGTGACCTTCAGCACGCTGCTCTTCGTCTTCCTGGCGGTGTGGTCGCTGGGCTTCGCCGTCGAGCGCAGCGGGCTGATCACCGCGCTCGGCGTGGTCAGCGTGGCCGGCGCGCTCGGGATGCCGGCCTACGGCGTCTACTTCTACCGCAAGATCAAGAACCTCGTGCTCTGAACCCGCCATGATCGATTCGCTCATCGCCTGCGCGACCTGCGCCAGCAACTACGCCGGGGGCGACACCGGCAACGCCGCCGGCTGGTCGATCCTGTTCATGCTCGGGGTGATCCTTCCGATGCTCGCCGCGGTCGGCTACTGCATGGTGCGGATCGCCCGCCGCGAGCGCGACTGCCTCGATCCCGAGCTGTGCGACGACTACGAGCTCGACGCCACCCGCAACCGCTGACGCGACTTCCGTCCCTTTCTCCATGAATCTCCTGAGTCCCTCGAAATTCCTCAGCGCCCCGGATAACTTCTCGGCGCACGGCGGCCGGGTCGACCACCTGATCGACGTGGTCCACTGGCTGATGATCGCCCTGTTCGTCGGCTGGACGCTGTTCTTCCTGTACTGCCTGGTGCGCTTCCGGCAGTCGGCGCACCCGAAGGCCTCGTACCACGGGGTGCGCAACCACATCTCGAGCCACCTCGAGATCGGCATCGTGATCCTCGAGGCGGTGCTGCTGCTCGGCTTCGCCTTCCCGTTGTGGAAGGAGCGCACCGATACCTGGGAAACCGTCCAGCAGCGCGATCCGGTCCGGGTGCGGGTGATCGGCTGGCAGTTCGGCTGGACCTACCACTACCCGGGCGAGGACGGGAAGTTCGGCCGCATCGACCACCGCCTCAAGACCAGCAACAGCGACCCGGGGATCGACCTCACCGACCCCAACGCGGCGGACGACTTCACCAGCTCGGTGCTCAAGCTTCCGGTCGGTCGGCCGGCGATCCTCAACATCACCGCCAACGACGTGATCCACAACTATGCGATCGTCCCGATGCGCATCCAGCAGGACGCCATCCCGGGACGCGAGATCCCGATGTGGTTCACGCCCAACAAGACGCTCGAGACCTCGGTGGTGTGCGGACAGCTCTGCGGCGAGGGCCACGGCAACATGGCCGGCCAGATGGAGGTCATCGCCACGAAGGCCTACACCGAGTGGGCCGCGGGCGAGTCCGAGGGCGCGCTCAAGCGCAACGCCCCGAAGGACGCCACGGTGAGCCGCTGACGCCGACGGAGCGCCCCGATTCGGAAAGGCCGGGCCGCAGCCCGGCCTTTTGTTTTTCCCGGGGAGGGGACAGGCTGGGGAGGTGAACGAGATCGACCGGGAGGACTTCCGCAACCTGCTCGAGGAGATCGGCCGCACGCGGATGCCCTTCGGCAAGTACGGGCGCAAGGAGTGCCCGCCCGACGGCTTTCCGATCCACGACCTGCCGCTGGAGTACCTGAGCTGGTTCAAGGAACGCGGGTTTCCGAAGGGCCGGCTCGGCGAGCTGATGGCGATCGTGTGGGAGGTCAAGGCCTGCGGCATGGACGGCGTGTTCGACCCGCTTCGCCAGGCGCTGGGAGGGCGCCGACGCTACAAGCCGGCCCGCCCGCGGGAGTTCCGCTTCGACGACTGAGACAAGCCCGCGGGCGGCCTCGCGCGCGGCGGACCCGGTGCGGGGGCGGGCCGCCATCTGGCGTCACGCCGTAGTTTGCGTTTGGCAGCGACGGCCCGCCCGTCGCAGCCTTGGGGCGATGCAACGCTTTGACGACAGGGTCGCGGTGGTCACCGGCGGTGGCCGGGGAATCGGCGGGGAGATCGCGCGGGCCTTCGCCGCGCGCGGGGCGAAGGTGGCGGTGGTGAGCCGCAGCGAGTCGAGCTGCGGGGCGACCGCGCAGTCGATCAACGACGAGTTTCCCGACGCGGCGCGGGCCTACGCGGTGGACGTGGCCGGTCACGAGGCCGTGCAGGAGCTCGGCAAGCGGGTGCTCGCGGACTTCGGCGGGGTGAACATCCTCGTCAACAACGCCGGCGTGACCCGTGACGGCCTGCTGATGCGGATGAAGGAGGAGGACTGGATGACGGTGCTCGACACCAACCTGAAGGGCGCCTTCAACACCGTGAAGGCCTTCATGCGGCCGCTGATGAAGGCGGAGGACGCCCGCATCGTCAACGTCGCCTCGGTCATCGGCCTGATCGGCAACGCCGGGCAGGCCAACTACGCGGCGAGCAAGGCGGGCCTGATCGGGTTCAGCAAGTCGGTCGCACGGGAGCTGGCGGGTCGGGCGGTGACCTGCAACGCGGTGGCGCCGGGCTTCATCACCACCGACATGACCGGGGAGCTTGCCGACAAGGTGCGCGAGGAGATCCTCGCCAAGATCCCGCTCGGCTCCTTCGGCGAGGTCGCGGACGTCGCCAACCTGGTGCTCTTCCTCGCCGGTCCCGGCGCCCGCTACATCACCGGGCAGGTGGTCGCGGTGGACGGGGGCATGACGATGTGATTCGAACCCCTCGATCGCCATGGAACTGATCCTGCTCCGGCACGGCAAGGCGGAAGACCTGAACACGGCGGGCGATGCCGCCCGTGCGCTGGTCGAGAAGGGGCGGAAGCAGGCGCGTCGTGCCGGCGCGCTGCTGCGGGGGATCGACCGGCGGCCGGACGTGGTGCTGACCAGTCCGCGGGTCCGGGCACTGCAGACGGCCGAGGAGTTCTGCGAGGCCGCCGGGATGCCCGGGCCGGTCGTCCAGTCCTGGCTCGACTGCGGCATGGACCCGGAGATGGCGATGCGAGAACTCGCCGCATTCAGCGAGTTCGAGCGGGTGATGATCGTCGGTCACGAGCCGGATTTCTCGGGCCTCACCGAGTGGTTGCTGGGGTGCTCGGGCTCGTCGGTCGAGGTCAAGAAGGGGGCGCTGGTCGGCCTCACGGTGCACCCTCCCGCCTGGAGCGCCCGCCTGCATTTCGTGATCCCGCCGCGACTGGTCGGGAGCTCCCCGGACTGAGCCCGGACATCGGGGACCCCGTCCCGCGAGGGCGGACTGCCGGCAAAAGGAGGCCGTGCCCGCGGTGCTTGGCGGGACCGGGGGCTACTCGAAGAAGCGCTTGAGGGCTTCCTGCTCGTCGGGATCGAGGGACTCCTTCCAGACGCGGTCCCCGCCGCTGCCGGTTGCGCCGATGCCGCCGCCGGCCTGGGTGGCGGTGGCGTTGGTATCGACCTGGTGCTCGCCATCCTGCAGCTGCAGCAGGTCGCCGGGGAGGGAGCGGGACAGGTCCTTGGCCTCCAGTGACTCGAGATCACCCGTGTCGAGCCGCTCGCCCTCCTTGCCGAGCACCCCCGGGGCGTGGCCGGGGCCGCGGTTGACGCCGCCGCGCCCGGGGCCGTCGCCGTTGGGACAATCGCCGTCACCGCAGCCGGGGCAGTCACCGCCCTGGCACTGGCCGTCGCCCGGCTGGTTGCCCTGACCGTCGAGGAGCTCGTCGAGCCACTCGTCACCCTGTCCCTGGCCGTCGCCCTGGCAGTCCTTGGCCGCCTGCCGGGCCTTCTGAAGATTCTCGCGGAGTTGCTGCAGCTGCTCCGGGTTGAGCTGGCCAAGGCCCCGGGGATCGAGCTGCTGAAGCTGGTCGAGCAGCTCCGGGTTCGGCTTGAGCGCCCCGTTCTGCAGGCCCTGGAGTGCCTGGTCGAACTGGTTCATCAACTGGTCCTTGCGGCCCTGCGGCATGCCCGCCGCGTTGCGCTGCAGGTTGCCCAGCGCGCGGTCGGCCCGCTCGAGGTCGCGCTCGACCCGCTGGAGTTCCGCCTCGTGCTCCCGCTTGAGCGAGTCGGTCGCCTCGAGCGACGAGTGGCTGAACCACTCCTCCTCCTCCTTGGAGCGGAGTTCCTCGAGCTTCTTCTTCATCTCCTCGAGGTAGGTCTCGTCCATCACCTCATCCTCGCCGAGGCGGTCCAGGTCGTCCTCGATCTGCTCCCAGGCAAGGGGTTCGTCGGCCGGGCCGTCCGGCTCACCCGCGACCACCGACACCGGGATGAAGAGCCCCGCGAGCAGGAACAGCAGGGCGACCACCGGCGGGATCACCACCCGCTGCCAGTTCCACGAAAGCCCGGCGTCCACCCGGGGCGGCAGCGCGGGCCAGGGCGCGACCCCGGCCTTGGCGGCGGACAGGCCGTTGCGCAGCCGCATGTTGGCCTCGATCCGGACCATCGACGCCTCCGTCGACTCGAAGTGCCGGCGGGCGACCAG
>Ga0207814_100735_pt1 | contig 14361 bp, 14 predicted proteins | sample TtaePargueraPR_7_FD_187755 | JGI IMG/M metagenome (GOLD analysis project Ga0207814, IMG submission 187755) | Aerobic enrichment media microbial communities from Bioluminiscent Bay, La Parguera, Puerto Rico - Tt and P1 (2) (SPAdes) | ecosystem: Environmental > Aquatic > Marine > Unclassified ... | reverse complement strand
AACCCGCCTCAAGGAGGCCCTGCTGCCCGAGAACCTATGGGCCGAGAACTACCAGCCCACCGAGGTCCAAAGGAAAGCCTGCCGGGCGCTGAAGCGCATCACCGCGGCCGTGGCCGATGAGGTCTACGCCGAGGAGGAGGACGACGCACTGCCCGAGACCCCGACCGAGGAACCCGAAGCCAAGGCCGAGACCAAGTCCGAACCCGAAACTCAACCCGAGACCCGACTCCCCTCCTTCACCCGGCGCATCGCCCGGGACGACGAGGACAGCGAGGACTTCATGGTGACATCGTGATATGAACCGGCACGGCAGAAAGCTCAAGAGGGCCTTCCTGGCCCAGCTTCGCAAGAAGGGATTGAACGCCGGAGACGTGGTGCTCCGCTGGCGCTCGACGACCAACCCGGACGCCGCCTACGACCCGGAGCTGGAGGGCAGCATCGGCGCGGGCAGCATCGAGGAGGGCACGGACACGATCCGAGCGCTGATCCACTACGTCAACCCGGGCACCACCGGATTCCAGCGCTACTCCGAACTCGAGGAAGGCGACGTGATTCTCGACATCGACGCGGGCTACGACCTGTCCGGCAAGGACGACCTTCGCTTCACCATCGGCGGCACGAACTACGTCCAGAAGAAGGTCGGCAAGTCGTTGGCCCGCTCGTGGGATGTCCGGTTCGGCGACGATGCCGTGGCCCGGACGATCCTTCTCCGGATCCAGCAGTGATGGACTTCGACTCCTTCATCGCGGCGACCACCCGCTTCGAGGAGCGCCTCAGCAAGCCCGAGGAGTTCTACCAGATGAACGCCGGGCACCATCTCTCCGTTGCGAAGGACATCGCCCGCCAGACCATGATCGCCCTCCGCCCGCCGGACACCGACGAGGAGCGCTGGCGGCGCCGGGTCGAGGAGGTCGTCGACGCGGTGACGATCGATCTTCTCTCGTCCCGGGACGGATCCCGGCTCTCCATTGTCGAGCGCCCCTCCGGAACCCTTCCCGGGAAGGATGACCGCACCAGCATCGAGGCGATCACCTTCGACGACGTGATGGACTGGATCCAGTCAGGCCTGGACGGCGAGCCCGGCGGCAAGAACATCACCCCCGAGGACGAGGCCAACCTCCAGAGCGAGGCCGGCAAGCGCACTCGTGCGTCGATCATCATGAAGGCCTACTACGGCCTCGACCCCAAGCCCGAGTGGCAGGCTCTCCGGGAGCACATCCAGCGGTGGATGCGGGGCGCGGACGGCGCGGCCCCGGACAAGCTCCACAAGGCCATCGCCGAGGCGTGGCAGAGGACCATGAGGGTGGTGCTCATGGATGACCTCCGGGTCTGGCTGCGCGCTCAGCGCATAGGCGCCTAGAGATGCGGGCTGCTGCGGCGTGTCCGGCACGTCACGACCAGCAGCCGCACGACCCACACCCCGGAGGTCAGCAGGCTCGGGCCGGAGCGCAGGTCGACGTTCTGGACCCCATGAGCCGCGAGCCCGGCCCGCTCCGCGCTACGGAGAAGCCACGCGAGCTGATCGGCCACCCGGCGGACCACGAACTTCGGATCCACGTCCGAGGACTGGTCGGTGTCCATTAGGTTGTGCGGGACCTTGACCATGAACTGCATCGTCCAATCGAGGTCGTCGGACTCCTCCTCGGCGCTGTCATCGTTGCGGCGGCGGCGAGGCTCAAGCAGCACACCATGGATGATCGGCTTGTCCTGCGGCGCACGAACGCCATTGCCATTCTCCGGATCGGGCACCCCGGCCTCCTGCCACTGGACCCGGCAGTCCTCGAAGGTCTTCTGCTCCACCCCACCGCCGAGCGCCCGGGTATCGAAGGGGAGCCCCGTGAAGTAGAGCCCCAGCCACGCATGAAAGAGCGACTGCACCCGGCGCTCCGGTTCCATGTTCCGGTCGACTCCGACCGCCAGCGGGTTGGTGATGGGGTTGACCGGATCCGGCATGCCGAGCTTTTACACGCTTGACCCGGACGGTTCAACTTCGCAGAACGTTGCCATGTCCGATCAATCGCTTTTCGACTCTCTCGCCGACCTCACCCACTACGAGCGCCCGCTGAAGATCGGACGGGCCGAGGACATCATCAAGGTCGCCGAGGAGGACGGGAAGACGCGCTTCGAGATCCGGGAGGGCGCGGTCATGCGGGAGATCAAGGTGCGCGCCCTCACTGAGAAAGAGCGCACCGAAATGGAGCGACTGGTCAACCGGATCCTACCCCCCCAACTCTACAAGGAGGAGATCGGCGAGGGCGGCAAGGTCACCGGCCGCACCCCCATCGGATTCAATGAGGAGGATCCGACGTTCCTGTCCGAGAAGGATGCAGCGATCTCCGAGCAGCGAGCCAAGGTGGCGCTGCTCGGCTGCAAGGAACTCCGCGAGTCCACCCCGGGCGAGAACGTCCATGAAAAGTCCGAGAACCTTCGGAACAAGCTGGACGAGCAACTCATCTGCTTCATCGCCTCGAACGTCTGGAACCTTGGATACGCCGCCGGGGATGCTGCGGCTTTTTTCTCCAAGGGCGCTTCCGGCTCTACCCCGAGCTGAAGCGCCATCGCGACCGCGCACCCGACGAGGAGGAGCGCCTCCTACGGGAGAGACTCCCCGGGACCGACGAGTGGGATGAGGGCTTTCAGATCATGGCCCACTTCTCGATCCCGCTGACCACCTGGGAGAACATGGATCCCTTCTACCGGGGCCAGTATCGCGCATGGTGGCGCGAGCGGGGGCTCCGCGAAAGCCTCGCCCACAAGGCGAACAAGGAGGTTTCCGAGAGCCTCGCCAAGCGCAAGGACCAGGAGAAGCGGGGCAAGCCCGGGTTCCTGCAACGCATGGGCTTCGGCGGCGGGACTCGGTGATTGCCTTTCGTCCTGTCTTGCAGGACATTACGACCGATGAACGACGGCCGCATCGATGTCGTAATGCAGTCCCGCTACGTCGGGAACCTCAGCCGTGAACTCCGCAAGGACCAGCGACGGATCGCCGCCTTCCAGCGGATGCTGTCCAAGCGGCCCCTGCTGATCCCGGTCCAGCTCGACATCAAGGGGGCCGTCGCACAGGCCCGGCTCCTCAACGAGGAGATCCGCAAGGAGTTCGCCAAGGGATCCCGCTCGATCCTCAACCCGCAGGGCCAGAGCGCACGCGCCTCCCTGCTGGGGAGCGCGGCGAGTGCCGGCAACCTCGAAACGGTGGTCAGCCGCCGCGGCAAGAACACCTACACCCGGACCACCGACCAGATCGCACCGGGCGTCACGCGGACCACCAACTTCAAGGGCGGCAAGCAGGTCGGCGTGACCGAGCGGGACATCACGAATGTCCGCCAGTTCGCCGACATGCTGCGGGACGAGACCAAGAAGTTCCGGCGCAACTACCAGGAGGCTGGAGCCCGGCGCAACACCACCGGCCAGATCGCCGCCGTGCGGGGCCAGATCGACGCCATCGGCGGACAGGGCGGCATCCTCGCCCGGGCAGCCTCGGCGGGTCTGGAGGGATCCTCGGTCTACGACAAGGGCCAGCGCCGACTCGACACCCTTCGCGAGACTCTCTCCCGACTGGAAGGCCGCACCGCCACCGAAGCGGAGCGCGCCACCCGTGACAGCCAGACCCGCCGCTTCGAGCGCCGGGAGAAGCTGCATGCCCGACGGACGGACAAGCGGCTTGACGATGTGGATGTCGAGCTGACCAAGGCCAAGGCCATCGAGGACCGCCTCCAGCGGGAGCAGGAGATCAACCGGGTCCTCGCCAAGCGCCGCGCCATCCTGGAGAGCAACAAGCGCTTCTACCAGCGGCTCGATTCCCACTCTCAGCGAGCAGGGCGCGGCGACCTGGGCGACCGAGCCTTCCGTCGCACGCTCGGAGCCGCGAACAAGCTCGACCAGCACGACAAGGACGCAGCCAAGCTCGGAGTCCAGCAGGACAAGAAGGACATGGCCGAGCGCCGGGCTGCCCGGAAGCTGGAGCTGGAGCGGATGATCGACGACGAGGTTGCCGCCACCCGGCGGCGCATCGCCGAGGTCAAGTCCGAGGAGCGAAAGGCGAAGGCCGAGGCCAGAACCGCCACCCAACGGAGCGAGGCTTCCGGACGGGCGGCCACCGAGCGCCAGCGCATCTATCAGGGAAGCGCCGCCCGCCTCGGGGGCATCGAGGCCTTGGCTGGATCCGAGGGACACGGCAAGACCGCGCACCGGGCTCGCAACGCAGGACACAGTGCCGTCCGCCAGAGCATCGACCAGATGAACAGGTTCACGGCCGCCACCCGAAGCAGCGGCCATGCCCTCGACTTCCACTCGTCGAAGCTGCTGAGGAATGCCGCGACCTTTGCCCGCTGGTATGGGCCGATGCAGGTGGTCCTCGGAACCATGAGGGCGATCACCGCCGGCTTCGAGGGGATGTCGAACGTGGACCGTCAGTTCGCCACCTTGCAGGCCGTTTTCCGAGGCACCGCCAAGGAAGCACAGGGCCTCAAGGAGGGCGTGCTCGACCTTGCGGTGGCCAACGGCCGCTCCGCGGACGAGGCCATGGACGCGGCGATCCGGTTCTCCCGCCTGGGCCTGACCCGGGTGCAGGTCATCAAGGCCGTGGAAACCGCCCTCATGGCCGCCAACGTGGCCGAGGTCGACGCGGCCTACGCCGCCGAGAAGCTGTCCGCGATCTACGCGACCTACAAGCTGACCGTCGACGACCTCCCGGTGGTCCTCAACCGACTCAACGCGATCTCCAACCGCTACAACGTCACCAACAAGGACTTGCTGGAGGGCATCACGCGGGTCGCCGCCATGGCCAAGACGGTCGGCCTCGAACTACGGGACCTCGAAGGCCTAATCGGTGCCACCGTCGGCGCCACCGGCCGCCCGGGTCAGGAGATCGGCACCGCTCTGCGGTTCGCCATCACGAAGACCTCCCGCCCCGAGTCGGTGCAGAACCTCAAGGACACCTTCGACTTCGACATGACCCGCCCCACCGGGGAGATGAAGGGCTACCTCGAAATCCTCGAAGACCTCTCGACCCTCTACCCGACCCTCAACAGCTACGAGAAGCAGCGACTCCTCGACATGACGGCCGGGGCGCGGCAGTCCGCCAAGTTCGCCACCATCCTGGAGAACTTCAATCAGGCACAGGCCCTCACCGTCGAAGCCTCCCTCGATTCAACCTCCGCCCTCGACGAGAACCGAAGGATCGCCGATTCGCTCCAAGGCCAGCTCCAGTCCCTCGCCTCCGAGTGGACCGCCTTGTGGGCGGCCGTCGGCGACACCGGGGCGCTCGATGCCGTCTCGCAGACCATCTACTCCCTCACCGAGCAGATCGGCCAACTCACCGAGGCGGCCCGATCCAAGCGGGCCGACGGATCGCAGCCCGTCGAGGACCGCAGCACCCGGGCACTGCTTGGCACCCTGCTCGGGGACCAAGCCCCCTTCACCGTCTCGAAGCGCTACCGCTCCCGGGGCGAGATCGAACAGGCCATCCGAAACGCCGAGGAGCTACGCGACACGGACAACCGGATCATTCACGGCGGGGACGACTCGCGATTCTACGGCTTCCGCCGGAATGACGGACGCGGCTTCACTTCCACCGACGGGCGCTCCATCAAGCTTGAGGACGGCGAGAGCTGGGACGACGTGATTGCCCAACTCAAGAGCCTCATCAGCGGTCAGGAAGCCAACAACCTCGAAGCCCTCCGCGAACGCGCCTCCGGCATTCCCCGGCTGGCCGACGGATTCGACCGGATCATCCGGCAGATCGAGGGCGGCAACACCAGTCGGGAGGCGAACTCCAAGGACTTCGAGGCCTTCGCCCGCGGCATCCGCACCCTGCCGGGGGGCGGGGACCTCTTCGCTGAGAACTACACCGAGATCCGGAAGGCGCTCATGAGCGGGGACAACGCCACCGCGGCCGATGGGATCCGGAAGTTCTCCAACCTCGCCCGGCAATCCTCCCCGGAGGCCGTGACGCAGTTCCAGAAGGCCCGGGAAGACCACGTGGCCGCACTCACCAAGGACCTCGAGAAAGCCGAGGACAAGATCGCCGGGATCGCCGCCAAGTTCGGGGAGACCGAGGACGCCGCTGAGCGCAGCTCCCTGAGCCAGCAACTCGGCGAGGCGCAGGCCGAGGCTGAAGCCCTCAAGGACTCCCTACAGGCTGCCTCCCAGGAGATCAACGAACTCTCCCATGCCGGAATCGCCTCGTTCGCCCGACTGGAGCAGTGGTTCTCCCGGATGCGTGGGGAGTTGGAGCTGATGAACCAGTTCCGCGAGAAGACCCTGGCAGGTGACGGCGCCCCGCTGGAGCGGCGGATCCTCACCCGCCGCCAAGGGATCCGAGGGCCACTCAATGCCCTCCGCGCACTCCGGAGCGAGACCCAGGGCAAGCACGACGCCGCCCTGGGTGGCATCTCCATCGAAGGCGGCAGCATGAGCGACGAGGAGAAGGTCCTCTCACGCAGGGCCACGCAGTACGACGAGATCCTCTCCAAAATCGACGAGGAGATCCGGAAGGAGTCCGAGGCCGTGCGACTGGCCGAGAAGAAGCTCGCCACCGAGGAGGCCCTGATGCGCGCCAAGACCGGGATCGACGCCGGCCGCAAGCTGGCCGGCAATCTCGCCACCAGTCTCGGTGTAGGCCTCGATGACACGGCCCGGAACGTGAACACATTCCGCGGCCTGAACACGATGGGCGGGCGCCTGATGGGATCGGCTGGAATCCTCACGGCCGGCAGCGCTGAATCCTCGGCCACGCTGGGGCAGCTCCTCGAAATGGAGAGCCGCATGGGATCCATCGTCGGAGGCCTCGAAGGCCGAAGGGCGGGCATCTACGCCCAGCGAGGCAATCTCCACTTCGATGAGGAGAAGCAGCGCCGAGACCTCATCCGCCGACAGCAGGACTCGTTCCTGCGGAACCAGGTCTCCCGGCAGGTCCGGGTTACCGGCCTCGGGATGCGCGGCTCCGGCACCGAGAGCGAGCAGATGGGGCGTGAACTTCAGGGGCAGCTCGGCGCCCTTGGTGCTCTCCGGGAGTCGCCCGCCGCCGCGGATCGCGAGGGCAAGATCCGACAGGAGGTCGAATACACCGAGCGCAGGCAGCGAGCCGAGGAACTCGTCTTCTCCCTGATGGAGCGGGAGTCCCGCCTGCTGGCCGACAAGGCGCAGCTTGAGGGCACCATCGCGGAGGAACAGAAGCGCCAGACCGAAGAGGCCAGCAAGCGGCTCGCGCTGGCCGACCGGGAGAGCCAGCTCCGGGCTGCCGCACTGGCTCGCACCGTCAACGAGGGCGGGCGCCTCGGCCTCGACGAGTTCTTCTACCTCAGCCAGGACTCCCGACAGGCGGCTTCCAGCTTTCTTCCCGGGGCCATGCCCACCGAGCTACAGGGAGAGGACGCAAACGGGTCGAAGCGGCGGCAGCGGATCCAGAAGGAACTCGACCAGTTGCAGACCATCCTTCCGAAGCTTGGTTCTGCGCTGGAGACCATCGGAAGCGAGCTTGCGGAGCGCTTCAACTCTGACCTCCGCGAGCTGGGCGAGGGCTTCGCGGAGCAGCGCAAGGAACTCACCGACGAACTTGGAAGGATCAACGCCGCCCTCCCCAGCTTCCGGAAGAACCTGGAGGACTTCTCCTCCAACCTGACCCGCCTCAGCGGTAATGGTGGGCCGCTCTCGCTACCCAACCGCCCGCTTGAGTCCGCGCCGGACCTGACCCAACCGAAGCCGGTGCCGAGCGAATTGACTGTCGAGCAGGTGAACGTGAGCGTGAACCTCAACCGCCAGTTCGAGGAGATCGTCCGGACCGTCGTCGTCATGAAGATCGAGGCCAGCGAGCGCCGCATCCTCGACTTCATCCGGAGCACCCGGCCGCCGGACACCAGCGGGACCAACTCAGCGGTCGAGTAGGGCAACCCGAACGTTCGGGTCGGAAACGAAAACCGGATTCGGGCAACAGACCCGAATCCGGTTTTCTAAGCAAATGAGAACTGCGACACGATGAACGATCATCGCCCGGTTGGCAGCCGGTGAGCCGTGTTCACGGGCCCAATTTGAACCCGTGGACCGGGGTGTCAAGCCAATTGACCGGCCGCAGCGGGTCTTAGGCGGCAGCCAGACCACCGGCCACGACCTTCTGCGGGCCACGAGCAAGGGTGGTCCACCCCACCCGGATCGAGGTTCCGGCAGCAACGCCGGTCACCGAGAGAATCAGTGTGCCCGAGCGCGGGACATCGGACTTGCCGACCCACCAGTCGGTGCCGCCGACCTGGGCGCCGTCGGCATCACGCACCGGCCGGGAATTGCCGGCCACGGACTTGAAGTTGAGAAGCACGCTCGCGCCATTGAAGGTGCCGTCGACATCGATGAGCAAGGTATCTCCCTGCGTGGCATCGATCTCGTAGTCGCCATTGGCAGAAATGGGAGAGCCGCCGTTCTCAAGCTTCATGCCTTCGTTCTACTCCGCAGCACGCCCCGAGTCAATCCCCGGCTTCCTCATCGAAAGTCAGCGTCCCCATGCGATCCGGCGCCTCCCACGCCTCAAAGATGACCACCGCGAGTTCCATGTGGTCGAAGGCGATCACGACAGGACCGTCGGTCTTGAGCAGCTCGACGAGGAGTTCCTGGGGGAACTCGTTCGGGCGAGCCTCCAGCTCGTCCAGAATCGGAGCGAGCCGGACGCGCCTCACAGCAGATCGTACTGGAATCCGAGCTTCCTACACCAATCCCTCGCCGTCCCATCCACCGGCTTAAGGATCGCCCGGTAGAGGAGTCGCGACGACCGACGGTCGTTCATGACATCAGCGTTGACCTCCCACCGCCCGATGGACTCGCTGTCGAAGTTCACCCAGCGGCCGGAGCCACGGAAGGCGGAGCGGGTCTCGGCCGATCCCGCGAAGGCCCGGCAGAATGGCTCGCGGTCCTCCTGGTAGAGCCAGCGCTTCCAATCGAAGTCCATCAGCCCCTCGGCCGTGGGGATTCCCACCATGGCGCTGAACGCCCGGCTGACCACGATGATCTTCCCATCCCCGTCGCACACGAAGATCGGGTAAGCCTTGTCCTTGACCGACTGCTTGAAGTTCCCGAGCAGGAGCGTGAGGACATCCTTCATCGAGTCCCAGCCGTTCGGATTCATCTCCTCCTTGATGCCCTTCACGTCGTCCTTGATCTTTCGGATCTCGTTGTCCCTCTCGGCCGAGCGCGACAATACCTGGTCGATCTTCCGGGTCACCGTCCACGGCCCGTGAGCCGGAGTGGTGGCCACCACGAACAGCTTCCAGAGCCCCTTGGCGCCGGATGCGATCAACTCCCTCCCGTTCTTGAGGAACGAGAGAACCGCCACCACCGCGCCGAAGACGGCCGCGATGACGCCCGCAACTTCCTTGGTCTGCTGCCAATCCATCTTTCTAAGGGGAAGTCCCGGCCGCCGCGTATCCCGACTGCGACGACCGGGTTGGTTCCACCGGAGCAGGCAAACCAGCCATGGAAACCCCGCTCCGAAGATTGCCCTCAACCACCGATCCAGTCCCGGGTCGAATAAACCGTCCGCCAGTGTCGACGCTTCCGGTAGACCCCATGGCCTTCACGATCCGCCGCACTACCCACTGAAGCCGCCGAGGACGTGTTCCCCTCGATGGTGATGAGGTAGTCACCACTACGCCTCTCCACGATCCCCGTATGAGCGATCCGCCCCTTGTTCTTGAACCAGATGCCGAAGGCCTCCCCTCCCCTGGGGCGGGTGTCCGCCGTGACGCGCTGGCCACCCCTCACGAAGTCCGGCGACCATGCCGACTTCGGATAGGGGTTCTCGCTGCCGAGCGCCTCCTCGCCGATCCAGTAGACGAAGGCCGCGCAGTAGGGAGCCCGGGATCCCCCGAGGTCCACGGCGCGCAGATACTTGTCGACCTCGCCGTCATTCCTCCCGGTCTTCTCCCGGACTCCGACCTCACCCGAGGCCACCGCCAGCACCCGCTCCCGGTCGGAAGGCTCCGGTTCGGGAGCGGGTGTGGTTGTAGCCTGCGGCATCGCGGCCATGAGCGCCGCCAAACCCATGACAAACAGCGACTTCATCCCGCGAATGCCAGCAGAGCAAGGGTGTAGGAGAGGACCACCACGGCGAACACACCGAGGAAGAAGAACAGGCGTGCCGCCGGGGACGCCTTGTGAAAGTCCGAGGCGATCGAAACCTGCATCTCATGTTTCCCGTCGAACCAGCGGTCGACGAAGGTGAGCACGAGATTGACGACGAACCAGAAGAACAGGATGCCGCTGGACACGACGAGCGGCGCCAGGACGACGAAGTGGAGGATCCCGAGATCGAGCGGCGCGGCCGTGGGGTCCACCTGACGAATGAGCGGGACCGCCCACCCGAAGAGGGCGCCCAGCAGGAGCGTGACGAGCAGCTCGTTCTTGATCGACCAGAGGAAGTTGAGCCGGAGTTTTTCGGTTAGCGTGGACATGGTGTGTGCTTTGGGTGTGTGGGGTTTGAGGGGTCAGCCCAAGGCCCTCATCAGGACCCGGCCGGCAGCGCTCGCCGGATTGCTGCGGATGTAGAAGAACGCACCGACGCAGAAGAGAATCACTCCGGTAAGGCCCATGCCGTAGATGAGCGCCCACTTGATCCACGCATTCTTCACCTTCACGATCTCCTTGTGGGACGCCTCGGCCCCGGACAACTCCTCACGGGCCGAGTCCAGTTCGTTCTCGATCTTCCCGGACATCAGCGTCAACTCGACGAGCTTGCCGTTGGCATCCTGGAGCTGGGAGTAGAGGGTCTCCACGTTTTGCCTCTGGCCTTCGGCCTCGGCCGTGGCGAGAACCAGACTCTCCTCGAGATCCCGCACCTGCCCCAGCAGGCCGGTATTGATCCGCGCCATCTCGTCGATCTCAACCTCCTGCTCGACAGCCTTGGCACGCATGCGCTCCAGCTCGCCGGCCGTGGCGGACCCCGCCTTGATCGCACGGTCGAGGTCCCGACTGAGCATGTAGTTGGTCTCCCGCATGGCCTGGATCCGCCCCTTGAGCTGGAGGGAACTCTCCCCCACTGCCTTCGCCACGTCCCGGCTCGGCGTCAGGTTCACAGGCTTGGCCTTCGGCGGCGCCTTCACCGTCGGTGCCACAATCGGGGCATTGGTGCCCGGCTCCCTGGAGAGGGGCGCGCAGGCGCCAACCACGAGGAGCAACAGGAAGAGGATGGAGTGCTTCATGACAGATCGAAGGTTAGAGGAACCGATGCTTCGGGATGTCCGGGTCGTCGGGGTAAGGCACAGGATTCCCCTCGCCGTCAGTATCGTCGGACCTCCAGACGATCTCGGCCCCGTTGCCCCGGAGTTTATCGAGCGGCACAGGGTAGTCATCGGGAGCCCGGACCATCACCCACCACCCGTCGACCGCGGCTTTCTCGGGACGAGACTCCGGCCCGTCAGGATCCTCACCGGGACCCACCTTCTTGTAGAAGGTCCCGAGCACCTTGATGGTGAGATTGCCCGCGAGGGGGGAAGTGACATCCTCTTCGCTCTCAGGATCGTAGCGCGAGAACCCGAGCAGCTTGCCGAACTGGATCGCCGCTCCCCGATTGGTGAATTTCAGCAAGGCGTCCATGTCATTCGGTCAGCGCAATCAGTTTCTCCGGGGCCAGGGCACGCTCCCACAGCCGCAGCCCAGCGACCTTCTGGTCCTCCAGATAGGCGGAGTCGCCGAAGTTGAAGCCGTCGAGCACCGGGCAGTTCGGCATCGAAGTGGCCAAGTCGGCGAGAACCTCGTTCCCGTTGACCGCGACCGAGAGCCTGCCCTCGGCACTGACCGCCACCGCGATCTTGTTCCGTCCTGGGATCACGAGATGAGCCCCCACCCCCCAACTCACGTCCACTCCGGTATCGGTCGAGCCCTCGGAGATCCGAACTGACGTGTTCTGCAAGCGGATGAAGTTCCCGGTCGTCTGCGTCGGGCCGACCACCTGGAGGATATACTCAAGATCCGCGCTGGGGAAGTTGTCCTCCAGCCATGTGTCGATGAGAACCGTAATCTCGGAGGGGGTGTCCAGCGTCCCCGATCCTGCGTCGGCAGCCCGAGTGGCCGTCGTCCCGTAGGTCGGGATGAGCGAAGTGGGGTTCCACTTGGCCTCAGCTTGGCAACCCCACACGTAGACGCTCGGCGTCACGCCATCCCCGGAGAACTGCGTCGACATCACGTCGGTCGACTCCGGGATGAGCACGAACAACCCGCTCGACTGGAGGCTCGGACCCGCCACCCAGCAGCGGAACCAGCCGTTGCCGACCGCCTCGATCCCGTAGTCCGCACTAGCCACCGAGTTCCCCGCAGTTCCCACCACCGTCCCGTTCACCAGATCGAAGAGGACCCGGATGTGATTCGAGCTGTCCAGCGAGATGCGAAGGTAGTCGTGCGCCCCGGCCTTGGCGTAGGTGCTGAAGACCACCCCCTCACCCGCTCCCGGCGACGTGTAGCCCAGGGTCGCGGTATGCACGCCGAGCGTGGCGTCAGGAATCAACCCCACGGCATCCGCCTCGCCGGACGGGGACGCCATGCCGCCGGACGAGTAGGCCATGTACTGTCCGCCCCACGTAGCATCGGGAAGGTGGAGGGTCAGCAGGTTGGTCGACGCCCCCTCGTGAAGCAGCCCAAGACAGGCCCCGGTGACAGGGTCGTAGGTGATGCGGGACTCGTAGTAACTCGACTCGCTCACCTTGATCTGGTGCCGCACCCACCCACGGCTGGCGATCCGCCCTCCGACCTGCAAGCCGGTCCCCAGCGCACCATCCCCGCCGTGCGAGGCGGACGACTCATTGCACACGACCTTGAGGGACCCTCCTCCAGCAGTCCGGGATTGGAGGTAGGCCACCAGCCTCACCCAACCGTTGCCGAGGTCGATCACTTCTCCGGTCGCGTTCACTTCGGTCGCAACCGTCCAGTCCGAGGTCTGGAATCCGACCCTCGGCGAGTCGCCGTGGACCAACCAGACCACCGCCGGGAGATCGTAACCGACATCCGGCTTCACGTTGACGGCAAAGACCATCAATCCGGGCTGGCCGGCATTCGTATTGTAGATCCTGGGCTGCGCGAGCGCCTCGGTGACGTGGAACCCCTGGACGCTGTGCCCCTCCGGGTCCGTGACCTCGGACGCAAGGTGCCGGCCGATCCTGCTCACGACCCACTTCCCCCAGGACCCCGACCCCGGAAACAGGTTCTCCGCCCCCCAACCCACCACCCCGCCCGGCAGGTGGATCGTGCCTCCTCCCGTTCTCGTGGGAGCAAGGTCCCCCCTCACCGGAACCAACGACTGGTTGCCTGCGAAATCCGCGAACTGAACCATGCCCGTCGAGCCCTCGGCGGCGACAAGAGTCGCAGCCCCGAAGGTCTCAGTGAGCTTGCTTGAGATGGGTTTCGAGAGACTCATGGGTAGGTATCAAAGGCCGAGAGGTCGGCCGTGATGAGCGAGTAGCCGGTGCCTCCGTTACCGGCCTGAGCATCGGCATCCGCGATGAGTTGATTGACCTCCCCGAGCTGGGAGGCGATGTCACACCCCGAGGATGAGGTCGTGAAGACCGAGACGAGGATCGGCTCTCCATCGAGGAGCAGGCAGATCGGGTTGCCGCTGTCGCCGATGATGGCGCGCTCGAACCACGCACCAAGATTCACGGGCGCTGTCGGACTCCGAAGCAGCACCGCAGTCCCGGAGGGCCTGACACCCACCACGAAGGCGTTCTCCTCCTGGTCGAAGGCGAACCCGGGAATCTCGTAGCTCGTCAGCCGGTCACCCCAATCTGAGGGCATGACCTTGAGCGGCGAGATCGATGCCGGCACGTCGCCATCGAGAACCCCAATCGCGAGGTCGAACTGGTACGAAGACGAGTAGCCCGGATGGACCGCCCTCGCCACCATGGTCCTCTCCACCACACTCCCGTCAGACGCCACGAACCGAACCACGGATCCGGGCGAGAGCTGGTAGTGCGCCGCAAAGAGAATGTGCCTCGCCGTGACAAGCGTTCCCGCCCGATAGCGGCCACTCACCGAGTTCCACGGACTGACCCCGGTGAGGTCCACGGCTGCCAGCCAGAACTTGGCATTCCGGACGTACTGTCCGGCACCATGATTCTGGATCGAGAAGGCCATTTTAGCCTCCGGGTCGTAGCTCGCCGGAAGCGCACCCTGGACCGCCGCCAAGGCAGCGGCCCCCAGCGAGTCCGGATCAAACCCGAGAAGGAGGGACACGGTATCCCCACCCGAGGTCCCGATCGTGAAACTGCGCGACACCGAGCGACCACCCACCGTCAGCGTGACCCTCACGGTTCCGTCGGAAACGTGGGAGAGCAAGGCGCCATCGGCGTTTGCCTCAATGGTCGCCACGGACGGATCATCCACCCCCCACTG
>Ga0207814_100734_pt1 | contig 14364 bp, 12 predicted proteins | sample TtaePargueraPR_7_FD_187755 | JGI IMG/M metagenome (GOLD analysis project Ga0207814, IMG submission 187755) | Aerobic enrichment media microbial communities from Bioluminiscent Bay, La Parguera, Puerto Rico - Tt and P1 (2) (SPAdes) | ecosystem: Environmental > Aquatic > Marine > Unclassified ... | reverse complement strand
GCGCAGGTGTTCGCGCGCATCGTCCAGGAAGACCGCAAGAACGACCGCGCGGTCGCCGGCCTGGCGCGTTGCTACCTCGCCGCCGGCGACGAGGCGCGGGCGCTGGAGACGCTAGACCTCTGGGACCACGGGGGCCGCAATTCGGCGGCCATCGACGCGGTCCGCGCCGAGGTCGAACTGGCAAAAAAGGCCGACGAGGCCGGCGACGTGTCGGCACTGCGCGCAGCGGTCGAGGCCGACCCGAAGGACTTCCAGGCCCGTCTCGACCTGGCCATCGCCCTCAATGCCAACGGCGACCGCGACGGCGCCGCGGAACAGCTGCTGGCCATCGTCGCGGCCAAGCGCGACTGGAACGACGGCGCGGCGCGCGCGCAACTGCTCCAGTTCTTCGAAGCCTGGGGCAGCGGCGACCCGGCGACGGTGTCGGGACGGCAGAAGCTGTCGTCGCTGCTGTTCGCCTGAGGCGGCGGCGCGGCATTAACAACGAGGAGGCGGTTCGGGCGGTGCAGGAACATTATCTCACCATCGGCGACCTGCCGACGACCCTGAGGCTGTTCCCGTTGCGCGGGGTGATCCTGCTGCCGCGCTCGACCCTACCGCTCAACGTGTTCGAGCCGAGATACCTGTCGCTTGTCAACGACGTGCTGGCCGGCGACCGCCTGATCGGCGTCGTGCAGCTCGAAGCGGGAGGCGTGGAATCTCCCGACGGCAAGGACGTGGCGTTGAGGCGCATCGGCGGCGCGGGCCGGCTGACGGCGTTCCAGGAAACCGATGACGGCCGCTATCTCATCACCCTTTCCGGCATTTCGCGCTTTGCCATACGCGAGGAGCTGGAAACGGACGCGCCTTACCGGACATGCTCGATCGACTGGAAGCCGTATTCGGGAGACCTCGAACATGGCCGCGGCGAGGACGAGGTGGACCGGGACCGCCTGATCGAGGTGCTGAGGAAGTATCTCGACGTCAACAAGCTGTCGGCCGACTGGGAAGGTATCAACAATTCCTCCAACGAGTTGCTGGTGAACACGCTGTCCATGATCTCGCCCTACGGGCCGGAAGAAAAACAGGCGCTGCTGGAAGCCGGCGGCCTGAAACAGCGCGCCGAGGTGCTGGTCGCGCTGGCGGAAATGGAACTGGCCGGGAACGAGGGGGGCTCCGGCTCCACCATCCAGTGAAGAAGGATTGCAAGGGACAATGAATACCGACGATGACGCCAAGCCGGGAACCGCCCGGGTCGACCCGAAGCTGCTGGAAATCCTCGTCTGCCCGCTGACCAAGGAAACGCTGGAGTATGACGAGAAGGCGCAGGAGTTGATCTCGCGCAAGGCAAAGCTGGCCTACCCGATCCGCGACGGCATCCCGATCATGCTGCCCGACGAGGCAAGGAAGCTGGAGGATTAACTCCTCTCAGGCGCCAGCCGCGCCAGCGGCCGCTCGTCGATGGGCAGGTGGATAAGGCCGGCCAACAGGCCCAGCGCAACGCCGGCCCACCAGATGGGATCGTAGGTTCCGTACTGGTCGTAGAGCCAACCGCCCAGCCACACGCCGATGAAGCTGCCGAGCTGGTGGGAAAAGAAGACGATACCGAACAGCGTTGCCATGTAGCGCGTGCCGAACACCTGGCCGACGATGCCGGTGGTCAGCGGCACGGTCGACAGCCACAGGATGCCCATGGCGAAGGCGAAGGCGTAGATGACGGCTTCGGTCTTGGGCGCAAGCAGCAGCGCGGCAATGACCGCGGCGCGCGCGAAGTAGATGCCGGCGAGGCTCGACTTCTTGCTCCAGCGCTGGCCGACGACGCCGGAAAGATAGGCGCCGAGGATGTTCATCATCCCGACGATCGATATGGCGATGGCGCCCGTCTGCCCGCCGAGGCCGAGATCCTTCACATAGGCCGGGAAATGCACGGTGATGAAGGCAACGTGGAAGCCGCAGACGAAGAAGCCGATGGTCAGCAGCACGTAGCCCTGGTGGGTGAAGGCCTCGCGCATGGCGTCGGCGAAATCCTGCGGCGGTTCGTAATCGGCGGCATCGCCCGACCCGGCGGGCGGCAGGACGAGCGCCGCGGGGATGATAACGAGAATGGCGAGCGCCAGCACGACGAGCGCCGTTTCCCAGCCGTAGCCCGAAATGAAGCCTTGCGCGATGGGCGAAAAGACGACCTGTCCGAACGACCCGGCGGCGGAACCGATGCCGAGCGCCAGCGAGCGCCGGGCCGGGCCGACCGCCTTTGCGATGACCGCCAGGGCAAGCGAGAAGGACGTGAAGGCGACGCCGAGTCCCGTGACGAAACCGGCGCTCAGGTGCAGCATGGTGCCGGTCTCGGCAAGAGTCATGCCCCAGGTGCCGGCGGCATAGCACAACGCGCCGAATATGAGCACCGGCCTGGCGCCCCAGCGGTCGGCGATCATGCCCGCCACGGGCACGCCGATACCCCACATCAGGTTCTGGATGGCAAGCGCGATTGCGAAGGTTTCGCGGCTCCAGCCATGGGCCACCGTCATGGGCTCGAGGAACAGGCCAAAGGTTGAACGCACGCCGAAGCCGACCAGCGAGATGATCGACCCCGCGACGATGACGACGATCACGGTGCGGGACAGAGAGCTTGGTTTGCTGACGACCTGTTCCACGGCGAAACCTTCTTGAGAGAGCGATGCCGATGTTGCGGCGGGAGGCGAAAAGCGATACTATAGTGCAATTACACGTGTGTAGCTACACGCAAATCGCCGGGCCGTCAATGGATGAAAGATATACGGCGGGAAGACAGGGACTGAAAACCGTGAGTACGGGACTGGATTTGGGTAACGGGCTTGTCACGACGCAATGCTCCTGCGGTCTGTTGCGGCGCGCCTCGCGGCGCATGACCCAGATCTACGACCGGGCGCTTCTGCCCGCCGGCATCAAGATTTCGCAATTTGGCGTGCTGGCGACCGTTGAGAAACATGCCGGCGCGACGGTCACCGAGCTTGCGTCACGCATGAAGATGGACAGGACCACGCTGACGCGCAACCTGAGGCCCATGGTGACGGCCGGATGGGTCGAGAAAAGGCCGTCTGGCGGGCGGGCAACCGCTGTCCATATCACGGCTGATGGCAAGGCCATGCTCAAACGCGCCCTGCCGTTGTGGAAGCGGACCGAAAAGGAAATCCGCGACAAGCTCGATCCGAAAAAACGCAAGCAGCTCGAGACGCTGCTGACCGAAGCCCTTGGCGATTTCCGCTAGGGCCCATCGATACTCAGATAGGCTCGCCTTTCAGCAAACGCGGCACCGTTCCCGTAAGCCCCGATGCCTCGCGCACGAAAAAGCGTTTCAGCGCCGGGGCGCGGTCGACGAGGCCGAGGCCGACCGAGCGCATCGCGCGCAGGGATGCGTTGTCATTGCTGAACAGGCGATTCAGCCCGTCCATGGCGAGCGCGGAGAAGGCGCTGTCGAAGCGGCGCCAGCGCTCGTAGCGCGCCAGCTCGCTGGCGGTGCCGGGGTCAAGCCCCAGCCGCGCGCCATCGATGACGACCTCGGTGAGCGCCGCCACGTCGCGCAGGCCGATGTTGAGGCCCTGCCCGGCGAGCGGGTGAACGCCGTGGGCGGCATCGCCGACAAGGGCGAAACGCTCGGCAACGAAAGCCCGCGCGATGTGCAAGTCGAGCGGGAAGCTGGCGCGCGGGCCGGCAAGCGACAGCGCGCCGTAGCGCCCGCCGATGCGTTTTTTCGCTTCGGCGAGAAAGTCCGGATCCGGCAGCGCCACGATTTCCGCCGCGCGGGCGCGGCTCTCGGTCCAGACGAGAGAGACGCGGTTATCCGTCAGCGGCAGGATGGCGAAAGGGCCGGACGGCAGAAAGTGCTGGGTGGCGCGCCCGCCATGGGGGCGTTCGAGGCGCAGGGTGGCGGCAATGCCTGCCTGCGGATAGCTCCAGCCAATGGTCCTGATGCCGGCCATGCGGCGCAGCGCCGACTTCTTGCCGTCGGCGGCAACGAGCAGGGAGCAGGCTATGGTATCGCCGTTGCCGAGCCGCACGCGCGCGCCCGCTGGCGACGTCTCGAAGCCGGCAACCGTCTCCGGCGCCAGGAAGGTGACGCCCGGCGCGGCCTGCACGTCGGTCAGCAACGCGTCGCGCAGCACGTGGTTCTCGACCATGCAGGCGTCGGCCTCGTTTTCGGATTCGGCGCCGCCGAAATGAAGCAGGGTCTGGCGCACGGCGTTCTCGAGCCGCGAATCGGTGATGTCGATGCCGGTGAAGGGCTGGGCATGCGGTGCGACCCGGCCCCAGATGCCGATCGATTCGTACAGATGGCGGCTGGCTGCTGTCAGCGCCGTCGACCTGCCGTCGCCCGCTGCCGCGCGCGCAACGTCAAGGGGCGTGCGGTCGATCACGGCGATGTCCAGCGCCCCCTGCGCCGAGCGCGACAGCGCCAACGCCAGCGACAGGCCAACGAAGCTGCCGCCCGCAATCACGATATCGTAGCGCTTGTGCAGTCCAGTCATCACAGTACCCGAAAAGCGTCCGTAGTCCTGCCGAAAACGGCGCGTCTGTCTTGACAGCCGACGCCTGTATCAGCCTCATGTCGCCACATCATGTCACAGCCGCAAGGGACCGCCCATGGTCAGCGCGATAAAACGTCTCCTCTCCATTCTCGACCTGGAACAGCTGGAACACAACCTGTTCCGCGGCATGAGCCCGCAGGACGGCTGGCAGCGCGTGTTCGGGGGGCAGGTCATCGGCCAGGCCCTGGTGGCGGCGGAGCGTACCGTCGAGGACCGTCTCGCCCATTCCCTGCACGGTTATTTCATGCGCCCCGGCGACCCGTCGGTGCCGATCATCTACGAGGTGGACAGGATCCGCGACGGCAAGAGCTTCAACACGCGCCGGGTGGTGGCGATCCAGCACGGTCACGCCATCTTCTCCATGTCGGCGTCGTTCCACCTGGTCGAGGAGGGGTTCGAGCACCAGTTCGAGATGCCCGACGTTCCCGGCCCTGAGAACCTGGCCAGCCTGAATGACATCAAGGACCAGTTCATGGACCGCCTGCCCGAGAACATCAAACGCTACTTCCAGCGCGAGCGGCCCATCGATATCCGGCCCATCGACACGTCGCGCTTCTTCGACCACGGGAAGCGCGAACCGAAGCAGTCGATATGGTTCCGCGCCTCGGACGGGCTGCCGGACGATCCCGGCCTGCACCAGTGCGCCATCGCCTACGCGTCCGATTTCGCGCTGCTCGACACCGCGCTCATCGCCCACGGGCGCATGCTGTTCGACCCGCAGCTGATGATGGCGAGCCTCGATCACGCCATGTGGTTCCACCGCAAGGCGCGGGCCGACCAGTGGCTGCTCTACACCACCGACAGCCCGGCGGCGAACGGCGCACGGGCCTTCTGCCGGGGCAGCATCTTCACGCCCGAGGGCGTGCTGGTGGCATCGACGGCGCAGGAAGGCATGGTGCGGATACGCCGCGACGTATAGCAGGCCAGATCCCGTTGACTATTCTGATTAAATATTGGGCTTTTTTATCCGTGCGCCTAAAAAATAGGCATTAATGCCTTGTTAATTCCCTTGCCCTTGTCCGGGCAGGCCGAAATTCTCCAGCGAAATCAACCGAGTATAAATTACCGCCGAATCTGGCACGCGGCTTGAGTAATGACACTCAATCGCAGCCATCGTGCGCGCGATTGTCATGAAACGGGCGCGGACTGATCCGGTTCCGACCTCTGGGGGCAACCCGTCAGCCGCTCTGAAAAGCGACGGAGAGCAAGTCATGAAACTCATCACTGCCGTCATCAAGCCCTTCAAGCTCGACGAGGTGCGCGAAGCGCTCACCGAGGTCGGACTGGAAGGCATGACGGTCACCGAAGTGAAAGGCTACGGACGCCAGAAAGGCCACACCGAGATCTACCGCGGCGCGGAGTACGCCGTGAACTTCCTGCCGAAGGTCAAGATCGAGGTGGTGGTTCCATCGAAACTGGCGAACAAGGCGGCCGAGGCGATAGCCGCGGCGGCCAAGACCGGCCAGATCGGCGACGGCAAGATCTTTGTCGGGCCGATCGAGAAAACCATTCGCATCCGCACAGGCGAGACCGATGCCGATGCCCTGTAGCAGCAACCTCATCAGTGCCTATTGGGGGACAGATATGAAGAAACTCAGCTATGTCATGGCTGCGCTCGGCGCCGCGGGACTGGCGGCGGCCGTGTTCGCGGAACCCGCACTCGCACAGACGCCGGCCGCAGAAGCAGCGCCCGCCGCGACGGCGGTACCGGGCGACAGCAAATACGTGTTCAACACTTTCCTGTTCCTCGTGACGGGTTTTCTCGTCATGTGGATGGCCTGCGGCTTCGCCATGCTCGAAGCCGGCATGGTGCGCACCAAGAACGTCGCCATGCAGTGCACCAAGAACATCGGCCTGTACGCCATTGCAGGCATCATGTTCTGGCTGGTCGGCTACAACCTCATGTATGACGGCGTCGACGGCGGTTACCTCGGCAGCTTCACGCCGAAGCTGATCCCGGACCCGGCCAAGGATCCGGGCGACTATGCCGCGGCATCCGACTGGTTCTTCCAGATGGTGTTCTGCGCCACCGCCGCGTCGATCGTCTCCGGCACGCTGGCCGAACGCATCAAGCTGTGGTCGTTCCTCCTTTTCGTCGCCATCCTGTGCGGGTTCATCTACCCGATCCAGGGCGCCTGGAAGTGGGGTGCCGGCTGGCTTGACGCCAAGGGCTTCCTCGACTTCGCGGGCTCGACCCTCGTCCACTCGACGGGCGGCTGGGCGGCCCTTGTCGGCGCCATCATTCTCGGCGCCCGCACGGGCAAGTACGGCAAGGACGGCAAGGTGAACGCCATGCCCGGCTCCAGCATGCCGCTGGCCACGCTCGGCACGTTCATCCTGTGGCTCGGCTGGTTCGGCTTCAACGGCGGCTCGCAGCTGGCGCTCGGCAGCCTGGCGGATGCCTCGTCGGTGTCGCGCATCTTCGTCAACACCAACCTGGCCGCCGCCGGCGGCGTCGTGGTGGCGATGATCCTGGCGCAGGTCCTGTACGGCAAGGTCGACCTGACCTTCGCGCTCAACGGCGCACTGGCGGGCCTCGTCTCCATTACCGCCGAACCGCTGACGCCGAGCCCGTTGTGGGCGATCATCATCGGCGGCATCGGCGGCGCCATCGTGGTGTTCACGGTACCGCTGCTCGACAAGCTGAAGATCGACGACGTGGTCGGCGCCATACCCGTTCACCTGATTGCCGGGATATGGGGAACCATGGCAGTACCGATCACCAATTCCGAGGGCAGCTTCGCCACGCAGGCCCTTGGCATCGTGGCCATCGGCGCCTTCGTGTGCATCGCCAGCGCGGTTGTATGGTTCATCATCAAGATGACCCTCGGCATCCGGCCTTCGGCTGAAGCCGAGAGCGATGGCCTCGACAAGTCGGAATGCGGAATGGAAGCCTACCCCGAGTTCGGGGCCGGCAGCCAGAGGATCTGACACCTGCATTTCTCCCCAGCGGGCAGGTGCCTTTGCCGGAGCGCCTGCTCCGCCTGAAGAGGGCCCGGAAGGTTTACGCCTTCCGGGTCTTTTTCGTTGGCGGCGAGCGGCCATTTCAGGCCAATCGTTAATGAGGGATTAACCACTGTCGCCTAGTGTTGATTCAAATGCACCGGATGCCCTTGCGCGTCCGGGCCGTTCTGCGTTTGTGTCGGGGTCCCAAGTCGTTTCATGTTGCGCGTCCAGCCAGCCATATCCAGCACCGGCCTCCCGGTCTCGCCGTTCGCGATGCTGGCCGACCTGCTCGACGGCCTCGAGCCGGGAAAGCCCGCAATCGACCTCACGGTGGGCGAGCCGCGCCACCCCATGCCCGGTTTCGTCATCGAGGCGATGGACGAGGCGCGGGAAGGATTCGCGAAGTACCCGCCGATACGCGGCAATGCGGAATTTCGCGCCGCCGTGGCGGACTGGCTTGGCCGGCGATACCCGCCGGCCGCGGGGCTCGGCGGCGACAGCCTCGGCATCATTCCGCTATCGGGCACGCGCGAAGGCCTGTTCTTCGTCGCCTTCTCGGCGCGGGCGCGCAAACCGGGCGCTGACAGGCCCGCGCTGCTGATGCCGAACCCGTTCTACCACGCCTATGCCGGCGCGGCCCAGGGCGCGGGGCTGGAACCGGTCTACCTGAACGCGGGGCCCGATACCGGCTTCCTGCCCGAACTCGACGCCATCGACCCGGCCGACATGGAACGCGCCGCCGCCTTCTTCCTGTGCAGCCCCGCCAACCCGCAAGGGGCGGTGGCCGGCAGCGCCTACCTGCAAAAGGCCATCGAGCTGGCGCGGCAGCACGACTTCATCCTGGTGGCCGACGAGTGCTATTCGGAGGTGTACACGCAGGCCCCGCCGCCGGGCATACTCGAAGTGGCCCAGCGCGAAACCGGCAGCCTGGCGAACGTGGTCTCCATGCAGTCGCTGTCGAAGCGCTCCAACCTGCCGGGGCTGCGGGTCGGCTTCTGTGCCGGCGACCCGGCCTTCGTCGAAGCCTTCGCCTCGTTCCGCAACGTGGTCGCACCGCAGGTGCCGCTTCCCGTGCAGCACGCCTGCGCGCGGCTGCTCGCGGAAGAAAGCCACGTCGAAGCCTCGCGCCAGCTTTACCGGGACAAGTTCGATGCCGCCGACCGCATCCTCGAGGGGCGCTTCGGTTACGCGCGCCCGGGAGGCGGGTTTTTCCTGTGGCTTGACGTGAGCGAGCACGGCTCGAGCGAGAGCGTGACCACGAAGCTGTGGCAGCGGGCTGGCGTGAGGGTGCTGCCCGGAAACTTCCTGGCGCGCGACGACGGCAACGGGATGAACCCGGGAGAGGGCTTTATCCGCGTGGCCATGGTGGCCGACCAGGAAACCACCGAAGACGCGCTCGGGCGCATCGTGCGCACACTGAACTAGAAGAGGATCCGGAGACACGGCCCTATGGCGATAACGAGCGACAGCAGCGAACGCAGACGCCTCCTGCCGGGGGCGGTTCATACCGGCGCCAGGCGCATGATGCTTGGCGTCGCCGGCACGCTGCTGCTGGCGCTGGCGATCGCGGCGTGGCTCAGCCTCGCGTCCTGGTCGATCCACGATCCAAGCCTGAACAACGCCACCCAGGGCGAGACGGCCAACCTGCTGGCCCGCTGGGGCGCCGTCGTGGCGGACCTGTCCATGCAATCCCTCGGCCTCGGCGCCATCATGCTGTACCTGCCGCTCGCCGCGTGGGGACGGCACGTGGCCTTTTCCAGCATCCCCAAGAACGCGAAGTTCCGCCTCGCGGCGTGGCCCGTTGGCACGCTCGCCTTCGCCGGCGGCCTGTCGGCGCTGCCGACGCTTGGCAGCTGGCCGCTGCCCAACGGGTTCGGCGGCATCATGGGCGATCTCGTGCTGGCGGCGGTGACGCTGCCGCTCTCGCTGTTTCCTTCGTTTCTCCAGAGCCTTGCCGGGGCGGTGGTGCTGCTGGGCGGCGGCGGCATGCTGCTGCTCTACGCTTCCGGCATAACGCGCGACGCGCTCACGGCGCTGCGGGGAGAGAGTGGCGGCGACAGTAAGGAACGCGGATTCCTTGCCGGCATCGCCGCCTCGTTCTTCGAAGGCGTTCGCAACGCGCTGGTGGAATGGAAAGAGCGGGCAGAGGAAGAGGAGTACGAAAACGAGGCCGAGGAGGCCGGTCAACCGAACGAGCCTTACCTGCGCGACGTGCCGAGCTACGAATACAACCCTGAGCTCGAGCAGGACGATCCGCTGCCGCGCTTCCTGCGCCGCGACGACAGCGAGGAAGCCACCGACTCTCAAGGCCGCATCGAGCCCTATTTCGGCGACAACGGTCCCGGCCGCAGCGCGGGGACCGGCGACGGCATGGACGGGGGCGAAGACGACGATGGCGCCGATGCCTACAGGATCACCCGTGTCGAGCCCAATTCCGAAGCCGGGCCGATGCGGCGCACGATCGCGCGGCCCGCGGGCGCCATGCCGGCCGCTTTCTCGCTGCCGCCGGCGCGGCTGCTGAAGAAGGCCCCGGCCAGGCAAAAGAACGGCGACGTGAGCAACCAGACCCTGCAGGAGAACGCGCGGCTGCTGGAAGAGGTGCTCGCCGACTTCGGCGTCAAGGGCGAGATCACCAATGTCAGCCCCGGCCCGGTCGTCACGCTGTACGAACTGGAGCCGGCGCCGGGCACCAAGTCGTCGCGCGTGATCGGGCTGGCCGACGACATCGCGCGCTCCATGAGCGCCATCTCGGCCCGCGTCGCGGTGATCCCCGGGCGCAACGCCATCGGCATCGAGCTGCCGAACGAGCGGCGCAACATGGTGTTCCTGCGCGAACTGCTGGAGGCAAACGAGTTCGAGCATTCGGAAGCCACGCTGTCGCTGGCGCTGGGCAAGAATATCGGCGGCGAGCCGGTGTTCGTGGACCTCGCCCGCATGCCCCACCTGCTGATCGCAGGCACCACCGGCTCGGGCAAGTCGGTGGGCGTGAACACGATGATCCTGTCGCTGCTGTACCGGATGACGCCGGAGCAGTGCAAATTCATCATGGTCGACCCGAAGATGCTGGAGCTGTCGGTCTATGACGGCATCCCGCACCTGCTGGCGCCGGTGGTCACCGATCCCAAGAAGGCGGTCGTGGCGCTGAAATGGACCGTCAAGGAGATGGAGGAGCGCTACAAGCGCATGTCCAAGCTCGGCGTGCGCAATATCCACGGCTACAACGAGCGCGTCGAGGAAGCCCGCGCCAAGGGCGAGATGCTGACCCGGACCGTGCAGACCGGCTTCGACAAGCAGACGGGACAGGCGATCTACGAACAGGAGGAAATGGACTACGAGCCCATGCCCTACATCGTGGTGATCGTCGACGAGATGGCCGACCTGATGATGGTCGCGGGCAAGGACATCGAGGGCGCGATCCAGCGCCTGGCCCAGATGGCGCGCGCCGCGGGCATTCACATGATCACCGCGACGCAGCGCCCGAGCGTCGACGTCATCACCGGCACCATCAAGGCCAATTTCCCGACCCGCATCAGCTTCCAGGTAACCTCGAAAATCGACAGCCGCACCATTCTCGGCGAACAGGGCGGCGAACAGCTGCTCGGCCAGGGCGACATGCTCTACATGGCGGGCGGCGGGCGCATCATGCGCGTGCACGGGCCGTTCGTCTCGGACGACGAGGTGGAGAAGGTCGTGCGCTATCTCAAGAAGCAGGGCGTGCCGGAGTACCTGGAAGACATCACCGAGGAAGACGAGGAAGGCGACCTGCCGGGCATGGAAGGAAACGGCGAAAGCGGCGACAGCCTCTACGACCAGGCGGTCGCCATCGTCGTGCGCGACGGCAAGGCGTCAACAAGTTACGTGCAACGGCGGCTGTCCATCGGCTATAACCGTGCTGCAACGCTGATCGAGCGAATGGAGGAAGAAGGCGTCATATCGGCGGCGAACCATGCCGGGAAACGCGAAATTCTTGTCGGCGACAATGCCTGATGCCTGATACGGTGTGTCGCGGAAATTTTGACCTAGCGTGCCTCTAAGTTGACGATTTTCGCCTGAATCATCTATGCCATAGGTACAAACGGGCATTGGCTTTTCACACATGTCACATCTTCTTCACGGCACGAAACGTGTCCTGACTGCCGCGCTCTCAGCCGCAACCATGGCTGTGATGGCGTTTTATCCCGCCGCCGCACCGGCCCAGGACAAGCCGACGGCATCGGCCGTTTCCGGCTGGACGACGGACACCAAGCCGGCAGCCAAGACCGATCAGGAGGCGAACGAGGAGCAGGCGGAAGACCCGAGCGCCGCCAAGCCGCCCATTTCGCTGTCGGCGGAGCAGATTTCGCTGCTCGCCCGCATCAACGAATACCTGAACACGCTGGTCAACGTCGAAGGCCGTTTCGTCCAGACCGACCACCGCAACGAGGAAACCAAGGGCAGGTTCTACGTGCGCAGGCCGGGCAAGCTGCGGTTCGACTATTCGGCGCCGAGCAAGCTGCGCATCGTATCCGACGGCGAATATCTCTCGGTCGAGGACCACGATCTGAAAACGGTGGACAAGTTTCCGCTCGACGCAACGCCGATCCAGCTGCTGCTCGGCAAGGACGTCAACCTGACCCGTGACGCGATCATCCTCGACATGAAGCAGGACGAGAACGCCGTCGTCGTGACACTGCGCGACAGGTCGGGCACGGCGGCCGGCCACCTGCAGCTGTTCTTCAAGCGGCCCGAGCTCGAACTCTACGAATGGGTCATCACCGATGCCCAGGGCCTGGACACCCGAGTCCAGCTGGCCAACCTGCACCAGAGCGAGGAAAAGAAATCGGACGAATTTTTCGCATCGTCCGACATCGAACTCGAGCGCCTAACCAATAATTGATAACCCGGTCGGCCCGCCGCGATTCGGCATGGTTAAGGCCTGTTAACCATGATTATCCCTGATTCTCAGGGACTTAAGCGCTGCAGGGCGCTGCCTGAAGGTGCAAGCTGTATAATCAGGTAAATGCTTCGTTTATTTTTTTTCACGGTCGAGATTGAAATTTGGCGTTCGCGGCATAAGTGTAATCGTACAAGCGGGTCACGTCGTTCTTCATCGGTAGTGCCCCCCGTCTAACCGTAGACGTGCCCGCTTGCGCCGGATTCCCTCCCGGCGCACCGCGAATAAGCGGATTGACGCCCAACCTTTAACAGGTTGGGCGTCTTTTTATGTCAAAGAGGCGCCGCATGCGGTACTACCGCCGCAACCGGTATGCTTGTCCAGTCGCGGGGTTGCGCATGAAATTTTCACTGGCCACCTGGAACATAAACTCGGTGCGGTCGCGGCTGAAGCTGGCGGAGCGCTTCGTCGAGACCTACAGGCCCGATATCCTGTGTCTTCAGGAAACCAAGTGCGCCAACGAGAATTTCCCGCTCAAGGCCTTTCACGCCATGGGCTTCGAGCACGTCGAACTGAACGGGCAAAAGGCCTACCACGGAGTGGCCACGCTTTCGCGAATTCCGATCGAACGCGCCGACTGCTTCGATTTCAACGGCACCGGGGAGGCGCGGCATCTTTCGGTCCGGCTGATGCCGGAAAGCGGGGGCGGCGCATTCCTGCACAATTTCTACGTGCCCGCGGGAGGCGACATTCCCGACGAACGGGCGAACCCGAAATTCGCACAAAAGCTGGCATACCTGCGCGAGATGGCGCGCTGGTGCCGGGAGCACCCCGAGCTGGCACAGGGCCGTTCGATCCTGGTCGGCGACCTGAACGTCGCGCCCATGGAAAACGACGTCTGGTCGCACAAGCAGCTTCTGAAAGTCGTCAGCCATACGCCCGTCGAGGTGGAGCACATGGAGGAGCTGCGCGGCGCGCACGGATGGGTGGACATCATGCGCGAACACATTCCGCCGGAAGAAAAGCTGTTTACTTGGTGGAGCTACCGGGCGCGCGACTGGCGAGCATCGAATCGCGGTCGCCGTCTCGATCACGTATGGGTAAGCCCGGGCCTGAAGTCGGCGGCTCTGAGCCTGAAAGTGGTGGACGAAGCCCGCGACTGGGAAAAGCCGTCCGATCATGCGCCAGTTCTCGCGGAGTTCTCGATTCCTGGCTGAAGGCTGCGTTGAGCTGCGCAAGCAGGTCGGTGGCCCTGCCGGCGCTGCCGTTGTGTCCGCCATTGGCATGGCCGTTGCCATTCATGCCGCCATGATCCGCATCGCCGTTGCCGTTCGGCGCGATCTTCTGCGCCAGCGACGCAAGAGCCTCGCGCGGCGAGAAGTCAGCCTGGATACGGCTTTCGGGCCTGTCAGGCTCTTCCTCAACCTCGGCGGCGTGACCATTGCCTTCCCGGGCCTCGTCTCCGCCGGTTTCCTGTTTTCCGGCAGCTAGCGGCGGTCTGTCGTCTTCCGTTAGGTGAATGGCGTCCAGGGCCCTGGACGATTCCAAAAGCATGCCATCGAGCTGGCGCAGCGTTTCAGCGATACGCGCGAGGTTCGCCCGCGTGTTCATGGCGAAATGGGCGGCGAGATGGGGATGCTCCATAAGCAGTTGCCCGATTACCGTGCGGGGGATGTCCAGCAGCCAGGAATTGCTGGCGGCGGCCGCGCCGGGGTAGTGCTCGGTCTCCACGAACATGGCCATTTCATCGAGAAGGGCGCCCGGACCCCGGGTCTCGCCGAGCGGCCTGCCGCGCGGATCGTGCAACGCGACTTCGCCCTCAAGGATCAGGTGCGCGGAATCGGCGGGGGTTCCGGCGATGGTAATCATCTGCCCCGCTCCGATCTGCTTCAACGCGCAACGCTCTACGATTGATCTCAGCAAGTCGCCGCTCAGTCCGCCGAACAACGGCGAACGCGCGAGCAACTCGGCCGCCGCGCCGTGCTGCATCACATTCCACTCCCA
>Ga0207814_100731_pt1 | contig 14410 bp, 10 predicted proteins | sample TtaePargueraPR_7_FD_187755 | JGI IMG/M metagenome (GOLD analysis project Ga0207814, IMG submission 187755) | Aerobic enrichment media microbial communities from Bioluminiscent Bay, La Parguera, Puerto Rico - Tt and P1 (2) (SPAdes) | ecosystem: Environmental > Aquatic > Marine > Unclassified ... | reverse complement strand
GACGGTTTGCCGCAACGCTCGGGCCTCGATATTCCGCAGAGCGCCGGGTTCGGGCCGTTCCAGCTCCCCGGTAAAGCCGCCAATCGGTTCGCGCGCCCGGGGATCGGGAAGCGCCCCAGACAACAGGAGCCACGGCGACAATGGGTCCGCCTCGCCGAACTCTCGTCTTTATCATCAATTCGCTGGCCGGCGGAGGTGCGGAGCGCGTCCTGATCAATCTGATCGGGCACCTCGAGGACGAACTGGCCGATTACGACGTCCACCTGGTGCTTCTCGACGACGAGCCCGAGCAGCAGACAGCGCCTGCCTGGGTGACCAAACACGTACTCGACGCGAATTGGAGCATGGTGCGCAGTGTCCGGCTGCTGACGTCTCTGCTGCGCCGGCTTGCTCCCGATCTGACGGTGAGCTTTCTCAACCGCAGCAATTGCGCGAACATCATCGCTGCAAGGATGATCGGGTTTCCCTGCCTGATCAGCGAACGCGTCCATACCAGCAGTCATTTTCCGAAGACTCTGTCCGGCGCCGTGAACCGGCTCGTGGTCCGTCTGACCTATCCGTTCGCCACCGGGACGCTCGCCGTGTCCGACGGCATTCGTCAGGATCTTGCCGGCAATTTCGGCGTGCCTTTCGAGCGGATCCGCGTCATACACAATCCGATCGATATCGACGCCCTCGGCCTCCGCGCCGGCGAAGCGCCCGATATAGACCTCCCACCCAAGTTCATTCTCGGCGTTGGAAGGCTCGTCCCGAACAAGAACTTCCCGATGCTGATCGAGGCCTATGCGAACTCGGGCCTGGACTATCCCGTGGTCATCCTGGGCGAAGGCCCGGAACGGGACGCGCTCGAAGCGCAGATCGCCGATCTGGGGCTGCAGGACCGCGTGCGGCTGCCGGGCTTCGTCAAGAATCCGTACCCGATCATGAAGCGCGCGCACTTCCTGGTGTCGGCTTCGAATGCCGAAGGGTTTCCCAATTCGCTCATCGAAGCGATGACGCTCGGCTGCCCCGTCGTCGCGACGGACTGCGAATCCGGGCCGCGGGAGATCCTGGATGCAGGGGCCGACCGGCAGGACGGCGCGGTTCAGGCGCCCTACGGGATTCTCACGCCGACGAACAACGCGGCTGCGCTGACCGAGGCTGTCCGATTGATGGACGACGCCGACATACGCGCCCGCTATGCGGAGGCAGGCCGGCGGCGGGCGAAAGACTACAGCGTGGAGTCCTCGGTGCAGGCGTATCTGGATGCGATCCGCGAAACCCTGCCCGGCGACTGACGGATATCTGTCCGGCCACGTTCGCTACTGAAGGTCGAGCACGTTCCAGCCGCCATCCCATGCGCCGGCGGCCGAACTGCGTGCGTCGTTCGATTCCGTCCCATAACGATCCAGCCCGAGCGCATCGGGGACGGCGAAGCCTGCGGCAATCTGATGTGCCGTCAGGTCGATCTCGCCGTACAGGCACATGTAACGCGGCACGGACTCGTCGGAATAGAACACGGGCGTGCAGGAGATCGTGTTGTTCCTGACGAGATTCTGCAGTGACGCACGCCCCATCAGCCCGCACGGGAAACGGCGCGCCTCAGCGTTCATGCACACGTCGTCGCGCTTGAGCCCCTTTGCGTAAGCCAGACGATAGGACGTGCCATGCACCGCGAGAGTGACCGAGTCGGTGACATTGTAGGGGCCCGAAAGAACGATCTGGGGAGCGAGCACGCTTCCGGTCGCTTGCGGGTCGAAGATCGTCGCCTGCCTTTCCACGACTTCCGGCGTGGGAACCGGCTCCGGCTGCTGTTCTACGGGCGGGGCCTCGGCCTGTGCCGGGGCCTTTGACGGAGCCTGATGCTCGCGAAACACGATAACCGCGCTTGCGGTAGCGGCGGCGAGAATTGCTGCGACGGCAAATGCCAGGTACGGCCGGTGCCTGGGTGCCCGTTTTCCCGATTTTTTCGATCGTCGCACCTACGACACACTCCCGGATACATGCTCGTACAGCAAATGCATTGCGCCCGCCCGGCGCACTTTGACCAGATCCCGTAGATGCCCGAGGAGGTGATTCTACGCAATTGGCTACGACTGATGCCGAATCGCAGAGCCCAGTCGGCGCCAGGGCCGTGGGGCATCACGGAAACAGCAGCGTCCAATTACGAAATTGATTCGACGGTACGTCAGGTCAGAGGTATTCGTTCGCAGGCCTTGCCGGCCGTGGCGACCCCATTTCGAAAGGGAATTGCGAGGCCGAGACCGGCTTCGGCACGGGTCTTGCTTGCCTGTATTGCGAACTTCTAGGATGAATTTTTCAGGCCTGCCTCACGGGAAAGAGATTGCCATTGTGGCACAGCGTGGTCCGATTTCCCGTTTCAATTCAACAAGAGTCCGTGTGCACCGATGACGGATGATGCTGCTCGTACTGGTCGTCCCGCCACGGTCGAAAGCGGACAAACGCTGACGAAGCGATCGTTCGTCGGTTTCATCTGGATCTTTTCCGGGGCGGGCGCTCAATCCGTCCTCAAGGTCCTGGTCATGGCCACTCTGGCCCGGATGCTGACGCCGATGGATTTCGGCATCCTGGGCGCGGCGATGGTCGTGGTCTCGCTGGCCGAGATCTTCAGCAAGATCGGGGTCGCCCCGGCGCTCGTTCAGCTTCCAGACCTGACCGAAGCGCACATCCGCACAGGTTTCACGCTCACGGTGCTGTTCGGACTGATCGGCGGAGCGCTGATCTACATTCTTGCGCCGACAATGGCAGGCATATTCCGGATGCCGGAACTGCAGCCCGTCGTCGAGGTTCTGGCGCTGATCATGCCGCTCAGGTCGGTGTCGGTCGTCTCCGAGGCGCTCGTCCAGAGACACATGCGGTTCCGCGCCATGGCATCGTCCATCCTGATGGGCTACGTCGCCGGCCCCGCCCTGGCCGCGATCGTCTTCGCCTTCCTTGGCTATGGCGTCTGGTCGCTGGTGATCGGACAGCTCGTCCAGGCCTTCGTCCTCAGCGCCGCGCTGATCGCGTTCGCACGCCACTCGATCAAGCCGATGCTGAACGGCAATGCGGTCCGGCATCTGGCCCATTTCGGCACCGGCGTCACGCTTGCGCGCTTCGGCAACTACATCGCGTTCAATGCCGACAACTTCATCGTCGGACGGTTTCTGGGCGCCGATGCGCTGGGCTTCTACTCGCGCGCCTATCAGATCCTGATGCAGCCGACCGCCCTCGTCGGCTCGGTCGGCGACAAAGTGCTCTACCCGGCCCTCGCGACCGTGCAGGGCGAGAGAAAGCGCATGTTGCGGGCCTATTACCGGTCGATGTCGCTGGTCGCGCTCGCGACGTTTCCGCTAAGCGCGATGCTCTACGTGCTCGGACCCGAAATCATCGGCCTGCTGCTCGGCAACCAATGGACCAGCGCGGTTCTGCCGTTCCAGATCCTCGTGCTGAGCCTTGCCTTCCGCACCGCCTACAAGGTGACGGGTACGCTGATGCGCGCGGTGGGCTCGGTGTACCTGCTCGCGGTGTGGCAGTGGATGTATGCCATCGGCGTTATCGTCGGGGCCTGGATCGGCCAGTTCTACGGCCTGTTCGGGGTTGCGATCGGCGTGTCGGCCGCGATAACGGCCAGCTTCTGGACCGGCGTGATCCTCGCAAGGATCTCCTGCTCGGTCTCGCTGATGCGGGTCGCCGGGATCTTCGCGCGCTACGGCGCGGCATCGATCGCGGTCGGCGCCCTGCTTGCCTATGCCAAATCCACGGCGTTGGACTACGACTGGTCGCCGATTCCGACGATTATCGCCTGCGGAATGCTCGGCGGCCTCGTCTGGGCCGTCGGCTGGCTTCTCATCCCGCGGCTATTCGGCGAGGAGGGCGTTTGGATCCGGTCCAACATACTCGCCGGCGGACGCACCGCGCTCCTGTCGCTGCGGCGATAGAGGGCCATTGCCCACACATCGAGTCGTCTCAACAGCCCGGCCGGGACAAGGCAGTTTTTCAGTAGTTGGAGCGTACGGAATGCCGATATTTCGCATCAAGGATCAGGTCGTCCTGTTCATTCATATTCCCAAGACAGGCGGCACCTCGATCGAACGCTGGCTGAAAAAATCCGGGCCGATCTCCCTGTACGCACCGCTGACCGAAAGCTATCTGCCCTGCGTCCCGCAGCATTTCGACAGAGCCGTCCTCGAGCACCTGTTCGATCCGGGGCTGTTCGACTACAGCTTCGCGATCGTCCGAAATCCGTACCGGCGGCTGCTCAGCGAGTACAATTATCGCTGGGAACAATGGCGCCCTCTGCCGTTTGTCCGGCCATCGTTCGAGACCTGGGTTTCCAGGGCTTTCCGCCGCTATCGGAAAAATCCTTTCTATTCGAGCAACCACATCCGGCCGCAATGGGAGTTCCCGACCGAATCCGCGGAGATCTTCCGGTTCGAGGACGGGCTGCAAACGATACGCGCCGCGCTCGAGGACAGGCTCGGGATTTCAAACGGCGAAGACCTGCCCTTCGACAACAAGTCGACACGGCGCGTCACGTCGATCCAGCCGCATGTGGCCGAAAAGATCTATCAGTTCTATCGCGCGGATTTCGAAACATACGGGTACGAGAAGGACTCGTTTCCTACGGGGTAATCATCATCCAAAAATATGCGCAATTCTATTTTAGCTAATATTCCCCACTCACAATATCATCTGAATGCGTATTTCAACTCCGACAAATTCTTCGATAGATACTCAAGCAGCACGATTATGAATAGCGTCAACCCGAGAATCTCCAGCCCCTCTTCGACCGCCGTCAAAATACTGAACATGAAGGTCTTCTGATGGCCTAATTCGCTAAACACCGCTCCACTGATCATTCCCATCCCGACAATTCCAAAAACATATATAGCACCGGCAATAATCATCTTGATCGCGATACCTCTCGTAAGCCGCAACAAAAACGGGATGTAGAAAATACCCAGAACAACTACAATCGGAATTGCAGCCAGTACCCAGACGAAGGTGAATACACCCGACAGCCCCAATTTGCTGGCCAGAGGAAGCGACATTTCGTGAATTGCAATGGATTCATCCATTGATAAGAACAAAAATATAAGCCCCAACAAAACCCAATGAAAGGTGTTTCGCTCATCGCGGCGCTGACTTGCTTTCGCGATTAAAAATATTAGCAACGCCGAAATAAACAAAAGTATAGCTGAATACCAAGATGGTATCGATAAATCATCATCAAGATTGAATTTTTGCAATCCACGAAGAAAAGTTTCGTTTCCAAAAAGACCGATATATAAAATCCGGACGACACCCACCAACCAAACCAGAACAGATGCCAACATAACGCACATTTTTATGTCTTTTGTCGGCAGAAATACTAAATCTGATACACCTTTACCTGCGCTTTCGGTAACGGAATTTTCGTCCTTCAACATCTGTTCGCTTCGTTATGCTTGGACCCAACATGAAAAAATGTGACCGTTATGTGACAGACTGTCAACTGGCAACTCCCTCCGGCGCGGCATGCGCATCGCCGCGTTCCCGGAGGCGCTGAAGCGGGACAGCCGGAGCGGCAGGGCATGTGTGACGCCGGAGGCGAGCGCCGGCGGGCCGGGCGCCTGACGGACGGCCGCGGCACGATCTGTTCGACCGGCCTGGTTGCAGCCGGGACAATGGCGAGATGGAGGACACAACGTTCGGTAGACGGCAGACAGCACCGGGCCAGCCTATCCTGCGCCTACCCCTCCTACCCCTACCCCTACCCCTACCTCTGCCCCTGCCGGCGCAGAGGACATCTCCGGCATGTTTGGCGGCGGCATTCTGAATCGGATCTTGCCGATCCAGCCGACGCTCGAAGAGGAGACGGCCGCCCCCCGAACCGCTGCACCGAAAAGCCCGGAGCGCGCCGACCGATCTCTCAAGACGGCCTCGACACAGTCGCCAGATCCTTCCGATTCCGGTTCTTTACCATAGGTTCCACTCGGGTCCGGAATCGGCTTCTGGCTGATTGCGTTGCCCCTACGCTAGCGATATTGTCGCCTGGCATTTAGGAACAATTTGTTTCGTGTTTTTGGAATGTCGGTGCGGATCTGGTGTTATCCGTCCGTAAAGGTAACAAAGAGGTGCGTGCGCTCTTCGGTCGGTTGGTTCGACCAACGCCGAGGACGGCGCAGAAAGTGGTCCCGGGCCGCAATTGGAAAGGCCTGGTTTGAGACGTGGCAAACTGAGTGGAAGCGGGTTGGCGTGTCGGCCTGGTCCACATCAAGACCGAGGTTTTGCGAGCGCAAACCGGCGAAACACTGACTGCGGCGCCCCGCTCGTGCGGATGGTCCGAAGTGCATGCGGACTTCGATAGTGCATTGCGTTTTCAGTTTGGCAGGATCGTCGCCGGTATTTTGACTGGTGGCCCCGGCCAACGATATGGAAACGAGATGGAACCTCGCTGTCTGATGATGTTTCGACATTGGAGCTGAAGTAATGCTGAAAGTGGCTTCCAAATCAGACGACGGAACGGGTCAGGGCACCTGGGTCGCCGAAGAGCAGCAAACCGAGTCGACGATAGACCTGGAATGGCTGATGGCGGTCGCCCGCCGCCAGATGCTGGTGATCGCGATCTGTGCGTTTCTGGGCGGTATCGTCGCTGTCGTCTATTCGTTCACGGCAACGCCCCTGTACACCGCTGCGACCCATCTGCTCATCGACCCCCGGCGATCCTCGACTAGCGATGAATTGATGGGACTTTCCGACGTCGGAATCGAAACCGGCGCCGTCGAGAGTCAGGTTCAGGTGCTCCAGTCCGAAGAAATCGTGGCGAAGGTCGCGGAGAATCTGGATCTTGCCAATGATCCCCAGTTCGGAACCGCGACAGTATCGCTGTCTCCGATCAAGCTCATCAGGGATGCCGTCAAATCCATACTGGTCGCTTTCGGCTTCGTCGAGGTTCAGCCCGTCAGCGAAGTCGAAGCGGCATTCGCCAGAGAGCGCGGGATTATCGAAGCCCTCAAAGGTGGCCTGGCCGTCAACCGGCTGGGGCTCAGCTATGTCCTCAATGTCGCCTTCACGTCGGCCTATCCGGAACTCGCCGCACGCATCGCGAACGGCTTTGCGGACGCGTATCTGAACGACCAGCTGGAAGCGCAGTTCGAGTTCACGCGTCGGGCTAGCAACTGGTTGAGCGACCGCGTCATCCAGCTGAAGGAACAGGCGCTCCAGTCCGACCTGGCGATCCAGCAGTTCCGCGCCGAAAACAACCTGATCATGGCCGATGGCCGGCTGGTCAGCGACCAGCAGCTGGGGGAACTGAATACGCAGCTTATCTTCGCGCGCGCCGAGCGGGCGGAGGTCGAAGCCAGGTACGAACGCATTCAATCCATCATCGAATCCGGTGACATGGAAGCTGCGGTGGCGGAATCGCTCAGCAGCAACGTCATCACGGGTCTGCGGCAGCAGTTCCTCGAAGCCTCGAAAAGACAAGCGGAAATCAGCGAGCGTCTGGGCGAGAACCATCAGACTGCGATTAAAGCCCGCAACGACATGAAGGAATTCGAGCGGCTGATTTTCCAGGAACTCGGCCGTATCGCGGAAAGCTACGAAAGCGACTATCAGGTCGCAACGATCCGCGAGGAGGCGCTCGAAGACAGCCTGGCGAAAATGGTGGGCTCCGCGGCAAACATCAACACGACGATGGTCCAGTTGCGCGAACTCGAACGCGAAGCTCAGACCTATCGCAACCTCTATGAAACCTTTCTCCAGCGCTATCAGGAAGCGATTCAGAGAGAATCCTTTCCGATCGTCGAAGCGCGCGTGATCAGCCAGGCCGCCAAGCCGATCGAAGCAAGTTATCCGAACAAGAAGCTTTTCCTGCTGTTCGGGCTCGCGGCCGGCGGCACGTTCGGAATCGGTATCGGCGCGATGCGGGAATTCCGGGATCGCAGCTTCCGGTCCGGAAATCAGGTGAACGACGATCTCGACCAGCAGTACATTGGCGGCCTCCCCAATGTTAAGGGTTCGGCCGGACGCGGCAGCGGCGCTGCCGGTGCGGGCGACGTCGACGAATCCGGTCGACGGGCCAAGCGCGTGCCTCTGATGCGTTATGTTCTGGACGCACCGTTGTCGATCTTCGCGGAGACATTGAGAAGCGCCAAGGTCAGTGCGGATCTCAATCTCGGCGACAAGAATCCGAAGATCATCGGCATCGTCTCGACGCTTCCGAACGAAGGCAAGTCGACCGTTGCGAAGAACTTCGCCACGCTGTTGTCGTATCTCGGCAACAAGACGCTTCTGATCGACGGTGACCTGCGCAATCCCGGACTGTCGAAGGAGATCGCCCCGCACGCGAAGGCGGGACTGATCGAAGCGCTTCACGAAGGTCAGTTGAACAAGGACCTGATCGTCTACGAGGAGGAGTCACGGCTCGCGATCCTGCCGACCGTCCTGCGCCGCCGGACCTCGCAGACCAACATGCTGCTTTCGTCGCCGGCCATGAAGGCGATCCTTACCCAGGCCGGAAATCATTTCGACTACATCGTCATCGACCTGCCGCCGCTGGGGCCGGTCGTGGAAGTGCGCGCCGCCGCTGCGCAGATCGATGCCTTCCTGTATGTCGTCGAATGGGGCCGCACATCGCGCAAGCTCGTAAGAACCACGCTTTTCAACAACGAGAGCGTGCGCAGCAAGTGCCTGGGCGTGATCCTGAACAAGATCAATTCGACGAAGATCAGGCTCTACGAAGAACACGATTCACCGACCTACTACAGCTCGGAGTACGGCAAATACATCCAGCGCGATGTGGGATAGCCGCTTCGGGGAAACCTGTGTTCACTGACTGCCGGGCGACCGTGTCGTTCGCCTGCCTCCGGTAACCGTCCGGAGGCGGCGGTCGGACCGGCACGCTATCGGTCTCGGGATCACAAGCCGGAACGGCAGACGCGCCGATCGCGCGAGTGAGGTGTTGCAGTCTGCGGTGAATCCAACACAATCGGGGCAGTTACGGACTCGGACACACGAGACTGCCTGTTTGCGTCTACACCGACAGGGGCGCGCAGGATCGGTCGAAACCCCTTCCTGTCGCGAACTGGACCGGTGTGCAGGGGCTTCCAAAGTTTGCCCGTATCCTGTTCTACGCTGCGATAGCTGTCTCGGTGATCAGCTACGGGGCCGTATACCGCCTGCCCTTTATGGTGGTGGTGTTCTTCGCCTGCGTGTCTCTGGCCTTCGCGGCGCTGACTCCGGTCGCAAAGCCTGAGACCGGAAAGATATACCGGTACGGACTGGTTCTCGTCCTGCTGATGGCGGGGTTGCTCGTTTTCCAGAGCATCCCGGTTCCGCGGTTTCTGGCCGACCCTGTCTGGGATGAAGCGGGTGAATTGCTCGGCTTCACATTCGCCGCGATTTCCGTCGAGCCGGCAACGACCATCGGATCCATTCTTCCGCTGACACTGCCCTTCGTCATATTCCTCGCCGCGCTGGCGCTTTTTCAGAGCGACAGATCCGCGTTCAATCTGTGGAACTATCTCGCAAGGCTCGGGGTCCTCGTCGCCGCCTTTTCCGTCGTGCAGTTCACGATGTACCCGGACTGGCTGCTGGGCCGCCCCAAGGAGCACTATCTCGACAGCCTGACGGGAACCTTCGTCAACCGGAACACGGCCGCGACGTTCTTCGGGCTCGCGTCCCTTGTCGTCTTCGGCTGCCTGCTGAAAGACCTCCGCAGCCTGCGGGACCGCAAGATACATCTTCTCAGCGCTTGGCGCCCGCGCCAGTTCAACAACGGCCGGCTCGACCTACGTGTCCATCTGTTCGTCTGGACCATCGGCCTGATCATCACCCTGCTGGCGCTGTTCCTGACGCAGTCGCGGGGTGGCATTACCGCGACGTCCATCGCATTTGCCGTTGCCACCGGCCTGGTCATTCAGTTCGAGATGACGAACCGCCGTCCGGCCTGGCAGCGACTGACGGCGATTTCCGGCGGGGTGGGTGCCGTCCTGTTCGTGGTCATCGTCTTCGGAGGACGGGCGCTGCTCCGTCTGGAGGAAAAGGGACTGGAGGACGATCGATGGTGCGCCTACAGGTACACGATCGATGCCATTCTCGATCATCCGATCCTCGGCGCCGGGTTCGGCACGTTCGAGTCGCTGTTTCCCGCCTACCGGGTCGGAGCCTGTGCGCCGGGCGGCCAGTGGAGCATGGCGCACAATTCCTATCTCGAAGCGTATCTGGGACTGGGGCTCCCGTTCCTGTTCATCCTCGGGTTCTGTACCCTGGTGCTTCTCGCCATCATGCGGACCGGCTTCAAATACCGTCGCCGCTATCGCCTGATTCCGGCGATCGGGCTGGCGATGCTCCTTCTGGTGGGGGTGCACTCCTTCGTCGACTTCTCGCTGCAGATCCCTGCGATCACGGTCTATTTCGCGGCCGCGATGGGCGCCATGACGACGATATCTCTGGGCCGACGCGGATACTGAAGATACCGCGAAGCCCCCTGAAATCCGTCGAATCCAGCGCTGGGGCGCGGGCGACTAAATCCGACAACGATATCGAGGGAAAAATGCCCGACCGGATCGCGCCGGCAGTTTGGCTGGGGCGCCAGGATTCGAACCTGGGATCACGAGACCAAAACCCGTTGCCTTACCGCTTGGCCACGCCCCAACTCGGCGATGCGACAACCGCCCGCGAATCCGGGCACCGCATCTGCGAGGCAGAACCTATATCGTCGCTCGGTGGGCGGCTGCAAGGTGTCCGGTTTCACAGCCCTGCATAAGTCGGATGCGGGCAAACGCCTTGCCTGGGCCCAAATGATTTCCTAGGTGGCGATTGACAGGAATTTTCTGGAGCTTTCATGAGCGACGACCTGCCTTTCGACCGCCATTTCGATCCGACGCCCGGCGTAGCCGAGGATACCGCCCCCGGCGTGCGACGAGTGCTTGCGCCAAACCCCTCCCCGTTCACGTTCCGCGGCACGAATACCTATGTGGTCGGACGCGGCGAGGTCGCGGTCATCGATCCCGGCCCGGACAGCCCCGAGCACCTGGCGGCCCTGGAACGGGTCCTGGAGGGAGAGACGGTCAAGGCCGTCGTCGTCACGCACACCCACCGCGACCACTCGCCGCTCGCCGCTGAAATTTCCCGGCGATACGAGGCGCCCACCTACGGATTCGGCCCGCACCGGCCGGCGCGTCCGCCGCATCCGGGCGAGGACGAGCGGCTCGATGCCAGCAACGACGTAGATTTCGTGCCGGACGTGGCGCTCGGCGAAGGCGACACGGTGGAAGCCGGCGACTGGTCGCTGACGGCGCTTCATACACCCGGCCACACCTCCAACCACATTTCGCTGGCGCTTGAGGGCACCGGTACGCTGTTCTGCGGCGATCACGTCATGGCGTGGTCGACGACCATCGTCGCGCCGCCGGACGGCGACATGGCAGACTTCATGGCATCGCTCGACAAGCTCGCCGAACGCGACGATACGCTCTACCTGCCGGGCCATGGCGGCGTGCTGCGCGAACCGCAGCGCTTCGTTCGCCTGCTGGCCCTGCATCGGCGTCAGCGCGAGACATCGATCCTGAAACGGCTCGAGGCCGGCGACAGGTCGATCCCCGAAATCGTGGCGCGGATCTACAAGGGGCTCGACCCGAAGCTGCGCGGCGCCGCCGGCCTCTCCGTCCTCGCCCATCTGGAGGATCTCGCCGGACGCGGCGCCGTCGTGGTCGAAGAGGCTCCGGGCCTGGCCGGCATTTACCGCCCGGCCTGACAGGGCGTCTCAGCCCAGCGGCTCGCGTTCGGGTTCGGGCGCGACCGGCTGTTCCAGGCGATTGGTCAGGTCGGTCAGGAAATCGTAAATCCGCGCGGCGTTCTCGCCGAAGTCGTGCCGGCCGACCCGCGAGGCCGAGCGCATGTCGACCCGGGTCTCCCGCGGCGCTTCGCGCTTGACGACGATCACCACGTCATCCTCAAAACCGAATACCAGCGTCTTCGCCACCGCCTCGATGCGCCCCTCCCCGTCGAAGCTCGGCGGACTTGCCGCGACCTCCTGCCATCCGCGCTCGTCGACCAGATCGCGAGCGGCGAAATAGACCTCGTTGGCGGAGTATCCGAGAAACAGTGGCACGATCTCGGGATAGGCGGCGCGCTGACGGATGGCGAAGTCCTGGCCCGGATAGTCGATCGTCCGGCTGCCAGGCGGACGGATCCGGGCTGCCGCCTGGAACTCGGGCGGCGCGAACCAGTCTGTCGTGACGTCGTTGATCGCCGGCAGGTAGACCAGATGCGCCGCGCGCCAGGTCGGCCAGGCGAGCACCAGCAGCGCGCACAGGATGCCGACGACGGCCTGGGACATGCCGTGGAAGCCGCGCTGCCAGATGACCGCCAGCGCGCCGATACCCAAAATCAGGGCGAGCAGCGCCGTCGCAATGGTGATGCCGAGCAGGACGAGCCCCGTGCCCGGATCGAGATCGCCGAAACGATGCAGCAGCGTCGTGAGGACCGCGACTGGCACCGAAAAGATGCCAAGCCGACGGCTCCAGCGGGCCTGTACGGACCGTCGTTCGGGATATCGTGCCGCCAATCTGCCCTGCCTGTTCCGCCGCCTTACGTCCCGAACGCCGCGCGGTCGACCTACTCTGCCGCGTCGGATTCGGGCAAGCTGTAATCCTTAAACTTCTCCCGAAGCTCCATCTTCTGGATCTTGCCCGTCGCGGTATGCGGGATTTCGTCGACGAATGCCACATCGTCGGGCATCCACCACTTGGCGATCTTTCCTTCCATGAAGGCGAGAATGTCCTCCTTGGAGACATCGCGGTCAGGCCGGGGGACGATGATGAGCAGCGGCCGCTCGTCCCACTTGGGATGATGAATACCGATGACCGCGGCCTCGGCGACATCCGGGTGGCCGACAGCCAGGTTCTCCAGCTCGATCGATGAAATCCATTCGCCGCCGGACTTGATGACGTCCTTGGCGCGGTCGGTGATGTTCATGTAGCCAAGGGGATCGATGGTGGCGACGTCGCCGGTGTCGAAAAAGCCCTCGTCGTCCAGGATCTCGCCGCCTTCACCCTTGAAATAGGACCGGGAAACGCCGGGTCCGCGCACCTTGAGGCGGCCGAACACCTTGCCATCCCACGCCAGCCTGTTGCCCTCGTCGTCGGTAATCTTCATGTCGACGGTGAACGGTGCGTAGCCCTGGGTTTCCTGGATGTCGAGCTTGGCGTCGCCTTCCAGATGCGCGTATTCGGGTTTCATCGCGCAGGTCGAGCCGATCGGGCTCATCTCGGTCATGCCCCAGGCGTGCATCACCCTGACCCCGTAGTTGTTCTGGAACTTCTCGATCATTGAGCGCGGGCAGGCCGAGCCGCCGATCGCGACGCTGTTGAGGTACGGCAGTTTCTTGCCGGTCTCCTCAAGGTGCTGGAGCAGCATCATCCAGATGGTCGGCACCGCGGCAGTGAAGGTGACGCGCTCGGTTTCGAGTAGTTCGTAAATGGATTCCCCGTCCATCCGCGCGCCCGGCATGACCAGCCGCGCGCCGGCCATCGGGGCGGAGAATGCCAGCGACCAGCTATTGGCGTGGAACAGCGGCACGACCGGAAGGATCGTATCGGAGGTGTGCAGGTTGAGCACGTTGGGAACCGACACGGAAATCGCATGCAGCACGTTGGACCGGTGCGAATAGACCACGCCCTTGGGATTGCCGGTGGTGCCCGAGGTGTAGCACATGCCGGCCGCAGTGTTCTCGTCAAACTCCTTCCAGGCGAAGTCGCCGTCGCAGCCGGCGATCCAGTCCTCATAGGCAATCGCGCCCGGCAGGCTCGTCTCGGGCATGTGTTCGGCATCGGTCAGAATGACATAGCGCTCGACCGTCTTCAGGTGCTCCTGCAGTTTCTCCAGCAGCGGCACGAAGGTCAGGTCGGTCATCATCACCCGGTCTTCGGCGTGATTGATGATGTAGGCAAGCTGCTCGGGGAAAAGCCGGGGATTGACGGTGTGGTAGACCGCGCCGACCCCCATGATGCCGTACCAGGCCTCGAGATGGCGCCAGGTGTTCCAGGCCAGCGTGCCGACCCTGTCGCCGAGCTTGATGCCGTCGCGTTCCAGCGCCTGCGCGACCTTGCGCGAGCGCAGCTGGATCTCGGCATAGTTGGTGCGATGTATGGGGCCTTCGACCGACCTCGAGATCACCTCGCGCTGGCCGTGCTGTTCGGCGGCGTAGTCAATGATCTTGTGGCAAAGGAGCGGCCAGTCCTGCATCAAGCCCAACATCGAATTCTCCCCTGGAGGTTTTATTGAGATTTGTTTCGTTGTTTTAGCGCCCCGGCACCGATCCGCCAACGGTCGGATTTGCGCTCCTGTCGCGGGAATCGGCCGGCAATGATATTGTCTTACCTATAGGAAACAGCGGATTGCGAATCACGAGGAAGAGGCAATGAGCGAAGATCCCGTCGAC
>Ga0207814_100730_pt1 | contig 14421 bp, 7 predicted proteins | sample TtaePargueraPR_7_FD_187755 | JGI IMG/M metagenome (GOLD analysis project Ga0207814, IMG submission 187755) | Aerobic enrichment media microbial communities from Bioluminiscent Bay, La Parguera, Puerto Rico - Tt and P1 (2) (SPAdes) | ecosystem: Environmental > Aquatic > Marine > Unclassified ... | reverse complement strand
CGAAGGGCACGAAGAGGACCGCGGTGGCGGCCATCAGCGCGGTGAAGAACCAGAAGTAGCCGGCCTTCTCGAGCTTGTTGCCGCCACCGAGGCGGCTGGAGATCTTGTAGGGCAGGTCCGACTCCTCCTCGTCCCGCGCGGTGTCTTCGGAAGACGCCTGCCTCGCGAGCCACGGCTCCTCCGGATGGAAGCGGTCGCTCCAAGAAGACTCCGCCGGCGCCGGCGGCTCCTCGGCCAGGCTGATCAGCGTGGTCTGGTCCCACTCGGTCTTGTTGCGGCCGTCGGCCCCGCGGCTCGAGAGGCGCATCGTGAGGGAGTTGAGGATGTCGTAGCGGATCGGTTGATCCCACGGATCGGAGCCCAGCTCCCCGACCTCCTCGGGCGAGGGCGGCCGGCCGAGCTCCACCGCCTGGCGGGCGATCCGTTCGGCCAGCGTCTCCATGGCCGCCATGCCCGGGAACTCGACCGCGGTGAGCTTGCCGTTCTCGACGCGGGCGACGAGGTCGTCGTCGCTTCCGGTGCTTCCGTCGAACCCGGGAAGGACCACGTTGCGGGGCGAACTGCGCCAGTCGGACGGGAGATGGGCGACGGCTTCCTCCAGTTGCTTCGGCGCAGGCTCGTCGATCTGGATGAAGACGTTCACCAGGGCGGTGATGCCGTTGCCGATGAAGACGGAGAACAGGAAGAGGGACATGACCATCGACTTCATGTGCCTCGGCGCCTGGGTATAGGAGAACTCGAGGCCGACGATCGAGATCATGATCTCCGCCGAAGTGAGCACGACGTAGGCGGCGAGCTGCCAGCCGACGTGGGGCACCTGTCCGGCGTCGATCTTTCCCTGGGCGATCGCCACCAGCGCGAAGGCGCCGACCATCAGGAACATGCCGGTGGCCATCTTGCGCAGCGGCGTGACCCGCACGACCCGGCCGACCAGCGGGTAGACGAGGAAGGTGAAGAGCGGGATGAGGATCAGGATCAGGATCGGGTTGGCGGCCTGGACCTGGGACGGCAGCAGTTCGATGCCGAAGACATTGCGGTCCATGGACACCGCCTGGAACACGAGGGTCGACGCGGTCTGGTCGAAGAGGCTCCAGAACACCGCGACGAAGAGGAACAGCGGGACCAGCCAGGCCAGTGCGCCGAGGCCCTCCTTCGAGAAGACCTGCCGGGTGAAGGCCGGGCCGCTCGGCGGGATGTGGACGAAACGGTGCCGCCCCATCCAGAAGACCAGCGTGGCCAGCGCCATCAGCACGCCCGGGATGCCGAAGGCCCAGTGGGGACCGAACCACTCGAGGATCCACGGGATCAACAGGTTCGAGATCGCGGCACCGAGATTGATCGACAGATAGAAGAGGTTGAAGACCCGGGTGAGCAGGTGCTGGTTGTTCGGCCCGAACTGGTCTCCGACGTGGGCCGAGACGCAGGGCTTGATGCCACCGGCCCCGATCGCGATGAACCCGAGACCGGCGAGCAGCCACAGCTGGACGAGCCCGCCGACGCCCATCAGGGCGAGGCAGAGGTGGCCGAGGCAGTAGACCAACGACAGGTTGATGATGGTCCGGTACTTGCCCCAGAAGCGGTCGGAGATGAGGGCGCCGAAGAAGGGCGTGAAGTAGACCGAGGCGGTGAAGACCGCGACGTAGACCGTGGCCTGGGTTTCGGTCAGCGATTCCCCGCCGAGGTGCCCGAGGTAGTTCGCGAGGAAGATCGCGAGCCCGGCCTTCATCCCGTAGAAGGAGAAGCGCTCGGCGGCCTCGTTGCCGACGATGTGCGGGATGCCGGTGGGAAGGCGGGACGACTCGGACGGGGTGCTGCGGTACTGCTGGGACATGTCGCTCAGGGGCCTGGGACGCGAGGCGCGATTGCGGAGGGTCGGGCGGGGCGGAGCTGCTGCAGGACCTGGGGATCGGCGCGGCCGGACCGGAGAAGGAACGTCACCATCTCACGGCGGCGGCGGCCCAGGTGAGGCCGGCGCCGAAGACCACGAGCACGACGTGCTCGCCCTTCTTGATCGCGCCGGAGCGGTTGGCCTCGTCGAGGGCGATGGCGACGGCGGCCGCCGAGGTGTTGCCGTACTTCTGGAGGTTGGTGAAGACGCGGTCGTAGGGCACGGCGAGGCGCTCGGCGATGGCGTCGATGATCCTCAGGTTGGCCTGGTGGGGCACCACCAGGGCGATGTCCTCCGGCTTGAGGTTGGAGCGCTCGATGACCCGCTCGGCGGATTGCTTCATGCGGGTGACCGCGTGCTTGAAGACCTCCCTGCCGAGCATCGCGAGGGTGGCGAGCCGCTGGTCGGCATTCTCGATGGTGATCGGGCAGGCGGAGCCGCCGCCGCGAATGTTGAGCAGGTGGGTCTGGCGGCCGTCGGTGCCCATCTCGGTGGCGAGGATCTCGCCGTCCGCCGGGGTTTCCGACTTCCGCAGGACCGCGGCGCCGGCGCCGTCGCCGAACAGCACGCAGGTGGTGCGGTCCTGCCAGTTGATGAACGAGGACAGCTTCTCGGCCCCGATGATCAGGGCGTTCTCGAAGGCGCCGTCGGAAATCAACCGCTTGGCGATCTTCATCGCGTAGAGGAACCCGGAGCAGGCCGCGGAGATGTCGAAGGCGACGGCCCCCAGTGCGCCGAGCTGCTGCTGCACGTAGCAGGCGGTGGCGGGGGTGAGCGTGTCCGGGGTGATGGTGGCGACGATGATCAGCTGGAGGTCCCCGGCGCCGATGCCGGCCTGCTCGAGGGCCCGCTCGGCGGCCTTGGTGGCGAGGTGCGAGGTGAACTCCCCCTCCGCGGCGATCCGGCGCTCGCGGATGCCGGTGCGGGTGACGATCCACTCGTCGTTGGTGTCGACCAGCTTCTCGAGGTCGGCGTTGGTGAGGATTTTCTCGGGGACGTAGCTACCGGTGCCGGCGATGCAGACCGGGACGGCGGAGAGGTCGTCGCTCATGGGCGAGGAATCTGGGGGGCGAAGGCCGCTTGGGCAAGGGGGAAGGCGGGCCGCCCGAGCAGGCCTGTTTTCCGTCAGCGCGATTCGTAGCTCGCGCGGAAGAAGGCGCCGTTCGCCGGCATCGCGTCGCCCCGCCAGGTGTAGGTGATCGTGCCGTCGCCATTCACCACGAAACCCGGAGGATCGAGGGAATCGGCTGCCGAAGCCCAGGCCCGCATGTCCTCGGAGCCCTCGATGTCCAGGCGGATGCGGTCGAGCGCCTCCAGCGAGACCCGGGCCTGCAGCTCGACCGCGGGGTCGCCCCCCGCCATCGTCATCCGGATCGCCAGGGCGCTGAAGGAGCCCGGGTCGGTCGGGATGCTGCCCGAGGCATACTCGCCGAAATTGCTCCAGCCGTCGCCGTCGTCGTCCTCGTCCTCGCCACCGACGCCGAAGAGCGCGGCCCAGTCGTCGAACGAACGGCCGTCGACCCCGCCGGGCGAACCGCCATCGAGGGTGCTCGCGCGCCAGTTTGCGGCGACGTTGTGGTCCGGAAGCGACCCGGGCGCGATCAGGACGAGCGAGGGGCCGTCGCCGTCGGCCGCTTCCGGCCACGGCGGCTGGTCGTTGTAGGTGAACTCCCGGATCGTGCCGCCCGCCCCGGTGAGGCGCAGGGTTTCGCCATCATTGCTGAGGTGCCCGGCGTACTCGCCGGCGATCACGGTCCCGGCCGGCGGGCTGCCGTAGCGGGCGAGGTAGGCGGTCGGGTTCGAGACCACCAGGATCCGGGCGCCGGGGAGCAGCTCGGTCTGCTCCGGAAAGACGAAGGTCACGCCGAGCTCGAAGGCGACCCCGCCGAGGTCGAGCGTCTGCTCGCCGACATTCAGCAGCTCGACGAACTCGTAGTCGTCGCGATCGGTCGAGACCAGGACCTCGTTCGCGGCCACCGGCTCGTAGGGTCGGTAGTTGAACTCGGAGACGACCAGGTTCTCGGGGCCCGCCGGCACGGTGCCGATGGAGAAGAAGGCCTCGTCGAGGGCACTCCACTCCTGCGTCGCCGGATCGAAGGCCCGGGCGCGGAGCAGGGTGCTGCCGGAAAGGTGGATCGGGTCGGAGACATTCGCTCCCCCGGCTCCGACCTCGCCCACCAGCTTCACGTCGAAGCGGACGTCCGAGCTGGTGCCGCTCACCTGGTGCACCTGGGCGGCGAGGGTGTTGATTCCGGCGACGAACGCGCTGCTCGGAACGAGGAAGTCCTTCCATGCGCTCTCGCTCGCGACCTGCGAGGTCGCGTACTGGTCGTAGGCCGACGCCGATCCGTCGGGCAGGTTGTCGGTGAGGACCACCGCGGTGCCGTTGACGTAGAAGGCCAGCGCGTCGTCGTACTTTACCCGCAGGAGGAAGTGGTCGAAGTCGCCCGGGTCGTCGAGGGTGACCTGGGTGCGGAAGTAGGTCGTCGCGTACTTGCTCGAGGGGTTGGGACCGAAGCCGATGGTGGTGCCGGATCCCTCGTTGTCGGATCCGTAGCCGAGCGAGGAGGGTCCGGAGGGCCAGTCGCCGTCCGCGAACCCCGCGGCCTGCCAGCCGGCGCCGGGATCGCTTCCCTGGTCCCAGTACTTCCAGATGCTCCCGGTGTCCAGGAAGGGGGTGTCGGCGGGGCCGCTGCCATCGAAGTCGACCGCGGTCGCCGACGGCGAGACGCCTCCGCCGAGCAGGCGGGGGTCGCTGCCGTCGAGGGTGTAGTAGATGCGGGAAGCGTCACTCGAGAGACGCACCGGGGTCGCGGCCGTCACGGCCCCGCCGCGGGGCGACAGGCCCGGCGCGTCGACGTCGGGGAAGAGCCCGGCACCGCGGAGGATCGAGACCAGCGCGGGGGTGCGCACGGCGAGCCAGTCGCTGCGGATGTGCTGGTACTCGGCCTGCCACTGGGCGATGGTCCGCAGGGTGCCGTGCTGGTCGCCCCAGCGCGCCAGCTCCGGGACGAGGATGCGGGTGTGCCGTGCGGTGACGTCGGCATAGCGGTCGAGGCAGGCCTGGGGGGTCAGGGCTCCCTCGTGGAACAGGGCGCGCTGCGCGCGATCGGCGAGGCGCAGGCGGAACTCGAGGCTCTGGCGCAGGTGGCCGTAGGGTTGGCACACGCCGTTGGTGCTGCCGGTGGGGTCGTTGTTCGAGCCGAGGAACATCGTCCACTCCGAGTCCCAGCAGAAGAAGTGCGTGCCGTCGCTGGTGCGCGCGCCGGTGGAGGGCGAGGGGTCGAGCAGGTCCCGTTCACGGCCGGTGTAGTAGTTGCGGTGCGGCCAGTCGGCGTTGCCGAGGTACCAGTTGATCAGCAGGTAGTCGGCGTAGCTGTCGATGTCGATGAAGTCGGCCAGCGCGGGGTTGTCGCTGCCGTCGGGATTGAGGCCCTGGGCCCTCATGTAGGCGGCGGTGCGGGCGCTCTCGGAGGCGGCGCTGGAGATTCCCGAGACCAGGCCGTTCAGCGCGTTCCACGAGTCGACGCGCCCGTCGTTGGTCGGGTCGCCGGCGTTGATGCCGTCCCAGTCGTCCTTGTCGGCGCCGAAGTAGGCCGCCCCGAACGAGGCGTCGGGGCGCTCGACGACGTTGTAGATCCCCCAGTAGACGCCGTTGATGTAGAGGTTCAGGTGTCGCCCGTGGGCCGCCGGGCGGCCGATGTCGAGCTGGGTCCGGCGGGCGAACTGGTCGCGGGCGTATTGGACGTTGGTGCGGTTGCCCCACTGGTATCCGTCGTTCGATTCCATCCGCAGCACCAGGGTGTCGAACTCGTCCTCCGAGCCGGACCCGAAGAGCGGGAACTCGAGCTTGGTCGGGCCGTACTCGCCCTTGAACAGGAGCCGGAACGACTTCTTGTGGCTGAGTCCGTGACTGCGGAAGGCCCCTCCCTGGATCCGGATCCCGCAGTCGATCTGGAAGTCGCCGGTGCCATCGGGAAGCGCGGGGTCGATCAGTTCGACGGAGGTTGCCCGCTCCCAGGCCACGCCGCTGCCCTCGGGATTGGAATAGATCCCCGAGGGACCGAACATTTCTTCGGTGTCCATGACGATCGACAGCGAAGGCACGCTTTGGAGGTCGTCGCGGATCGTCGCCTGGTGGAGCGAGGTGACCCGCGGGTCCATGCCGTAGTCGGGCGAGATCCCGCCCCAGTCGGCGGGCAGGCCGTAGGTCGACTGCGTGATCGCGGCGGTCTGCCCGATCACGTCGTCGGGAAAGACGTAGGTGTGGGTGACCACGCCACTGGAGCGATATCCCGGGCGGGTGGCGACCGCGCGCAGCGGGGTGGTGCGATCGACCAGGATCGGCCCGCTGTAGGGGAGTCCATGGGTGGCATCCGGAGGGGAGCCGTCGGTGGTGTAGCGGATCAGTGCCCCCGGGGTCGGCGTGCTCAGCGCCAGCTGAAAGGGGGCCGAACGGAAGCCGCGCGAGACGCTGAAGCCCGGGGCGCCGACGAATCCCTCGAAGCCGTCGCTGTTCGCGCTGCCGGGGGTGGCGGTTTCGAAGTAGCCGGGACTCGGCGGATCCCCGTAGTAGCCGAACGAGATCCCCGATTCCTGGGGCGGGTAGTCGCCGGTCGGGCTGCCGAATTCGGAGAGGATCGTCTGTCCGTCCGGTGCCACCAGCGCGAGGTACTCGCCGCCCGCGGCGAGCGCGAAGTTGGTGTGCAGCTCGCTGCCGGCGAGGGCGCGGTCCTTGCCGGAGGCGAACACCACGAGGTACTCGAGCGAGGCCATCTCCACCGCGGGGAATCGCCACTTGTCGAGCTGCTGGGGGTCGTCGGTCAGGTAGTAGCCGTCGAGCTGAGCCGTCGTCCCGCTGGGGTTGTGCAGCTCGATCCAGTCCGGGGTGTCGCCGTCCTCGTCCTCGAGGCCACCGCCGCCGTTGGAGGCCATGAACTCGCTGAGCACCGGCTGCCCGGGCGTCACCACCGGGAGGAACAGGGTGCGGGTGAGGGTTCCCGAGGCGTTGGTCGCGCTCAGCGTGTAGCTGGTGCCGCCCGCGGGCGAGACGACGCGATCGGGGTCACCGGTCACGTCGGTGCCGCCGATGTCGAGTGAGCTGGCGTTGAGCACCTGCCAGGTGAGGGTCGAGGACTCGCCGGGGCCGATGATCGGAGGCGTGGCGGTGAAGCTCTCGATGATCGGGAGATCGGTCACCGAAACGGTGAGGTCCGCCTGTTCGGTGTAATCCGGATGGACCGCGGTGAGCTGGTAGAGGGTGGTGGCGGTGGGGCCGGGGTCGAGGGTGATCTGGCCCTTGCCGCCGACGGTCCGGTCGGTGACGTCGCCGATCCCGGGTTCGATGACGACCGAGGTGACCGCCGGATCGACGGACCAGCTCAGGGTCACCGGCTGGCCGGGCGGGACCAGGCTGCGGTCGGCCCCGAATTCCTCGATGGCGCGGACCGGGATGCCGAAGAGTTCCAGCTCGTTGACCTGGTGCATCGAGCCGTCGACGGCGGTGACCCGGTAGCGGAACCACTGGTACGGGGGTGGCTCGGCGAAGTCGGATCCCCCGCCATTGAAGCGGATCACCTCGAGCCGGTTGTTGAAGGGGGACTCCCCGGTGTCCCAGTGGAAGATGACGTTCCAGTGGCTGCCGTCGGCCGAGCCCTCGATCATCCAGCGGGTGGGATCGCGCTCCGGAGCGTCGTTCCCGGCGGACAGGGTGAAGTGGGTCAGGATGTGGGGGAGATCGAGCTTGACCGAAATCCACTGCGGCGCGGTTTCGCAGCACCACTTGTCGTCGCCGCTGCCAACCCGGTTGTCGAAGATGTTGAGCGCGCCCTCGTTGTGGAAATAGAGCTCGCTGCTGGCGTCGACCTCGAGCCAGTCGAAGCCGGCTCCCGCTCCGTCGTTGGCGTCGTCCTGCGGGTCGGTGAGGTCGCCCCCGAGCAGCGCGTCGGATCCCACGCCGAGGCTCACGTGTCCGGACAGGACCGGGGACACCAGCAGAAGGACGCCAAGAGTGGCCTGCCGGGCGGGAGCGAGGACGCGCGTCAAATGGGGCACGATGGATGGGTTCTGGGGCAAGGGTGGAGCCGGAGTACACGGGTCTACTTGGCCGGACTTTCCAAGGAACGTCCGAATGGTCCGGGCGGTTGCCGCAAATTGAGGCCGCCTCCGTGACCATCGGGCCTCGGCCGCCGACAGGGGATCGATGGCGGGCGGGTCCACCGGACTCCCGGGCCTTGCCGCCTCAGAGCCGCTCGATGATCGCGTCGGCCATGGCGGTGGTGCCGACCCGGGTTTCGCCCTCGGCGCCGGTGGCGATGTCGCCGGTGCGGAAGCCCTCGTCGATGGTCTTCGAGACCGCGGCATCGATCGCGTCGGCGGCCTCGGGCTCCCCGAGCGAGTAGCGAAGCATCATCGAGGCGGAGAGGATCTGGGCGACCGGGTTGGCGATGCCCTGGCCGGCGATGTCCGGCGCCGAGCCGCCGCTCGGCTCGTACATCCCGAAGTAGAGGTCGGTGCCCTCCTTCCGGCCGCCGAGGGAGGCGGAGGGGAGCATGCCGAGCGAGCCGGAGATCATCGCCATCTCGTCGGACAGGATGTCGCCGAACAGGTTCTCGGTGACGAGCACGTCGAAGCTGTCCGGCCGGCGCACCAGCTGCATCGCGGCGTTGTCAACGTAGAGGTGGCTGAGCTCGACCTCGGGGAAGTCCTTCGCCACCTCGATCGCGGTTTCGCGCCACAGCACCGAGGAGGCGAGCACGTTGGCCTTGTCGACGGAGACCAGCTTCCTGCCGCGGCCCATGGCGGCGGTGAAGGCGACGCGCAGGATGCGGTCGATCTCGCTCTTCTTGTAGACCATCGTGTCGAAGGCCACCGGCTCGCCGTCGCGCTGCTCGCGGCCCTTCGGGGTGCCGAAGTAGACGCCGCCGGTCAGCTCGCGGACGCAGAGGACGTCGAAGCCGCGGGGGATGAGCTCGTTCTTCACCGGCGAGGCGTGGGTGAGCGAGGGCAGGCAGACCCCGGGGCGGAGGTTGGCGAAGAGGCCGAAGTGCTTGCGCAGCGGGAGCAGGGCCCCGCGCTCGGGCTGGATGTCCGGGGGCAGGCCCTCCCACTTCGGGCCGCCGACCGAGCCGAACAGGATGGCGTCGCTCTCCTCGCAGGCCTTGACGGTCGCCGGGGGCAGCGGGTGGCCGCCGTCGTCGATCGCGGCGCCGCCGACGAGCTGCTCGCTGCGGGTCGTGGCGAAGTCGAACTTCGCCTCGACGGCGTCGAGCACGCGGAGCGACTCGCTCATGACTTCCGGGCCGATGCCGTCACCGGCGAGGACTGCGATGCGGTGGGTGCGGGACATGGCGGGAAGAGACCAGACCCGGGATTCCAGAGACCAGAGAAAACTGTGGCAGGATGGAAAGCAGGCGGTCGGATTCCAGTTGGCAGGGCCGGGGAAACGGGCAGGGTGTCCGGCGTGGAACTTCTGGCGAATCTCGGCTGGCTGGCGCTGGGACTGGTGCTGCTTTCCTTCGGGGCGGACTGGCTGGTGCGGGGGTCATGCGAGATCGCGCTGCGGGCCGGGATCACGCCGCTGGTGATCGGCCTGACGGTGGTCGCCTTCGGCACCAGCGCCCCGGAACTGCTGGTGAGCCTGCAGGCGAACCTCAAGCCCGACACCGAGGCCGACATCGCGGTGGGGAACGTCGTCGGCTCGAACATCTGCAACATCGCCCTGCTGCTCGGCTTCGCGGCGCTGCTGCGGCCGCTGGTGGTCGGCAGCCAGGTGGTGCGACGGGAGATCCCGATCCTGCTGGGGGTGACGGCGGTGTTCGTGGCGATGATCTGGGACGGGCACCTGGCGCGCTGGGAGGGCGCGATCCTGGCCGTCGGCATCGTGGCCTACGTGGTCAGCAGCATCCGGCTCGCCCGCCGGGACCCGGACGACCCGGGCATCGAACTGCCCGAGGAGGTGGCCGGGGATTCCGCGGGCAAGCCCTGGAAGAGCGTGGTGTGGGTGCTTGCCGGCCTCGCCGGGCTGGTGGTCGGCGCGGACCGCCTGGTGGTGGGCGGGGTGGCGGTCGCCGAGATGATGGGGGTTCCCGAGCTGGTCATCGGGCTGACGCTGGTCGCGCTCGGGACCTCGCTGCCGGAACTGGCGACCACCGTCGCCGCCGCACGTCGCCGCGAGACCGACATCATCGCCGGCAACATCATCGGCTCGAACCTCTTCAACATCATGGCGGTGATGGGCATCGCCTCCTCGGTCAAGCCGATCACGGTGGCGAACCTCAACCACGTCGACGTGCTCGTGATGAGCGGCTTCACCGTGGCGCTGGTGCCCTTGATCCTGCGCGGCCGGCGGATCAACCGGATCGAGGGCGGGCTGCTGCTGGTCGGCTACTTCACCTACTGCATCTACCTGGTGAAGCCGGAGTGGCTGGGGATCAGCGGGTGAGGTCGAACTCGCCCTCGGCGTAGAAGCGCCACCCGGCGTTGAAGTACTGGGTCGAGTGGCGTCCGATGACCGATTCCGTGGTGGCGGCGTCGCAGCCCGCCTTGATCAGCAGGTTGCGCGGGTTGAAGCCGGGAGCGTCCGTCACCATCGTGAAGGCGTGGGCGGTGGTCGAGACTTCGAAGACCGTGAACGAGCTGGAGAAGGGGTTTCCCGTGGTGGGCGTGTAGATGACGCCGCCGGACTCGCCCGACTCGTGGAAGGCGAAGGTGTAGCGGCCGCCCGCATCGTCGAAGGAGAGCGTCCGACCCCGGAAGTGGGAGGGGGCGAGCGCGCCGGGGTGCCGGGCGAGCGCGACGTGGTAGAAGCCATGGGTCCCGGTGGCCTCGCCGAGGGGCAGCTCGGTGAGCTCGGCCGGGGCCGCGGGCGCCTCGATGCCGAGGTGATGGGAGGCAGCCACGGTCCACGAGTCGAGGTCGACGGAGCGGCGGGCATGGAGGATGTCGCCGGTCGAGGCGGGGGGGAAGAGCTGGTACCGGGCGGACACGCCGGGGGTCACGACAAACTCGCCGGGCGGGACGCTCACGGTGGGCAGCGCCTGCGCCAGCTCGTCGAAGGCCATCGCCGCGGCGTCGGTGCGCTCGAAGGTGACGGCGACGATGCTGGTGGCGTCGTTGCCGGCCTCGTGGATCGCGTCGATCACCGCCCGGCTGGCCGGGTCCTGGACGATGCCGAACACGGTGTGGACGTCGTCGAGGTGCGAGGGGCTGGAATTGCCGACGAAGAAGATCTGGCTGCCGTTGGAGTTGGGGCCGCTGTTGGCCATGCTCAGCACGTAGGGGACGTGCCGCAGGCCCGCGTCGAACTCGTCGGGGAAGGTGTAGCCGGGGCCGCCGGCGTTGGTGCCGGTACCGGACCCGGTCTGGGCGATCCGGAAGGTCGCCTCGTTGATCACCCGGTAGAAGCTTTCCCCGATGTAGTAGGGCTCGTCCGAGACCGCGCCGGTCTCCGGGTCGAGGTGGTTGCGGGTGCCCTCGGCCAGGGTGATGAAATTGGCGACGGCCAGCGGGGCCTCGTCGAACTTCAGTTCGGCGGTGATCGTCCCGCGGGTGGTCTCGACGTGGGCGAGCAGGGCGGCCTGCACTCCCTGGCTGAGGAGGATCGAGGCGAGCGCGGCACGGAGGAGTCTCACGGCGCGTAGGCAAGCGCAGGGATCGGGGGGGAACAAGTCCGAAGCTCGCCTCGAGCTGCTCGTCCGCTTCACGCCTCGGCGGTGTCCTCGGGCGTCCAGGTCTCCGAACCGTCGCCGGGACTGCTCGGGCCCTCCTTGAGCTTGCGCTCCCAGACGTAGCGCCGGAACAGCACCTTGATCGCGGCGGTCAGCGGCACCGCCAGCAGCGCGCCGACGAAGCCGCCGAGGATCAGCGACCAGAACAGCATCGAGAAGATCACCGTCATCGGGTGGAGCCCCACCGAGTCGCCGACGATCTTCGGCGCGGTGACCATCGAGTTGATCTGCTGGGCGATGAAGAAGATGACGCCCACGGCGGCCACGTAGGCCCACGGGTTGTCGCCGAGGAAGGAGGGGTTCGCGGCGAAGTGGAAGTAGGCGATGATGCACGCGGGGATCAGCGTGATGATGTTGCCGACGAAGGGGATGATGCCGACGATCGCCATCATCATCCCGATCGGGATGCTGAGCGGCAGGCCGAAGAGGGTGAGCCCGATGGCGATGAACAGGCCGTCGATGAAGGCGACGAGCACCTGGCCCCGGAAGAACGAGACGAGGTAGCCGTTGATCTCGGTGAGGGTCTCGACCAGCTCGGTCTTGAAGCTCGAGGCCTTGAGGGGGACGTAGTCGTGCCACGACTCCTTGATCGCGGCGCTCTCCTTGAGGAAGAAGAACACGTAGATCGGGGTCATGATGAAGCCGAGGGCCGTGCCGACGAGACCGAAGAACCTCGAGGTGCGGCCCTTGACCCACTCGAGGGCCTCGTCCTGGAAGCCCTTGACCTTCTGGAAGAGCACCGTGTCGTAGAGCGAGATCGACGGGTTGTCGATCTCGTCGCTCTTGCTGGCGGCGTCGAGCTGGGCGGTGAGCTCGTCGGCACCCAGTCCCTCGCCCTCCTCGGCGGCGGAGAGCAGCCAGTCGACGGCGGGCTGGGTCCAGGCGTGGGTGTTCCGCTCGCCGATCAGCACGTCGATGACCGCCTCGTCGGCGGGTTTCTTGAGGCCGTTGTCGACCGCTCCGGACCGCGAGCGCTTGATTTCCGAGACCTGCGCGCCCACGAGGGGGATCATGATCGCGACCAGGATCGCGCCCAGCGCGGTGGCCGACACGAAGACCATGATGACGGCGCGCATCCGCGACAGGCCGCGACGCTGGAACCAGGCGACCACCGGGTCGAGCAGGTAGGCGATGATGCCGGCGACGGCGAGGGGAAGGAGGACCGGCTGGAGAAATGCGAAGACCTGGCCGCAGAGCCAGATCAGCCCGAAGAGGAGCAGGCCCAGGACAAGGATCGAGACGCCGGTGGCGGCGTTCCACAGGGTGCGGAGCTGGAAGCGGGTCGGGTAGCGGGCCATGCGACGCCGGCTTTTCTAGCAGAAGGCGTTCCCCGGGGGGGATGGAAAAATGGGGGGCGAATTGGAGCGACGCTACGGGTTGGCGATCTTGTTGAGCACTCCGTTGACGAAGCGGCCGGAGTCGGAGGTGCCGAAGCGCTTGGCGATCTCGATCGCCTCGTTGATCGCCACCGCGTTCGGGACCTCGGGATCGTGGAGGATTTCCCAGGAACCGAGCCGGAGGATCGCGCGGTCCACCGGATCGACCCGTTCCGGGGCGAAGTTCTCGATCACCGAGGCCAGCCGCGCGTCGATCTCGTCCTTCTTCGAGAGCACCGCGTCGGCCATCGTGTCGGCCTTGGCCCGCAGCCGGACGAGGTTGTCGCGGGACTCGCGGATCCGCGTGAATTCCGTCGGCGTTTCGGTGTCGCCCGGCTCCTCGATCATGCGGATCCGTTCCGAAATCCGCTCGAGTCGGCGCAGGCTGCCGGCGACGGCCTCGAGCTGCGGCCGCAGATCGGGGAAGTCCTCGGTCGACTCGAGGAACCGACGGCGGGCCGTCGAGAGCTCCCGGTCGAGGCGGAACAGCCGCTCGAGGGCGGGCTCGAAGCGGGCGGTGAGCTGGTCGTCGTTGCCATCCCGCGGGATCCGCGACAGCTCGATCATCAGCCCGGTCCAGTCGTCCTCGAGCGCCGCGATCCGATCGAGCAGCGAGGCGGTCCGTTCCAGCTGGGGGCGGGCCCGCAGCACGGCGAGGGCCGGCGGGAGGCGCTTGAGGAACTCCGCGTGCCGGGCCTCGCGGCCGAGGCTCAGGTGGTGGAGCGTCTTCCAGGTCGCGAGCGAGAGCGCGCGCCGGTCGGCCTCGGTCACGAACTGCCAGAACGGCTCGCGCAGCGCCGCCGGCTCCGCCCCGCCCTCGAGGTCGGCGCAGTAGAGGAACTGGACGACGGCTTCCCGGATCTGTCGTCGCTCACCCATGGCGGACCCGCTTGGTCTTCGACGCATCCCTGGGCATCGAGCGATCGAGTTCCTGGAACACGTCGACCATCGCCGCGGCCGCCCGCGCGGCCTCGCGGCCACGGTTGAGGTTGCTGCCGATGCAGCGGGCATAGGCCTGCTTCTCGTCGTCGACCAGCAGGACCTCGTGGATGACCGGGGTCTCGTGCTCGACCGACAGCCCGCAGAGCGCCTCGGTCACGGACCGGGCGACGAGATCGGCGTGATCGGTGGAGCCGCGCAGGATCACGCCGAGGGCGATGACCACGCTGGGAGTCTCGCGCTTCAGCACGGCCGACACCGTGACGGGGATCTCGAAGGCGCCGGGGACGCGGATCAGGTCGATGCGGGTATTGGGCATCAGCTCGCCGATCTCCTCGACGGCGTTGTCGACGAGGGCGTCGGCGAACTGCTCGTTGTACTTCGAGGCGACGATGGCGAGCCGGGCGCGGGGGGCGACAATCCTGGGTTTGGGCGGGAGCGCCGTGGACATGCGGCTCGTATGGGGCGGGGGGCGGGAATTGTCAATCGG
>Ga0207814_100729_pt1 | contig 14440 bp, 12 predicted proteins | sample TtaePargueraPR_7_FD_187755 | JGI IMG/M metagenome (GOLD analysis project Ga0207814, IMG submission 187755) | Aerobic enrichment media microbial communities from Bioluminiscent Bay, La Parguera, Puerto Rico - Tt and P1 (2) (SPAdes) | ecosystem: Environmental > Aquatic > Marine > Unclassified ... | reverse complement strand
GAAGTCCTCCCGCCACACCACCTTGACCGCCCGCAGCGCGCCGGTCACCCCCCGCGCCAGCCAGACCTCGCCGTAGGCCCCGCCACCGATCCGCCGCAGGACCTCATGGTCCGGTATGGTCGGATCGGGTCGCGGTCTAGTCGTCGGCATCCTGTTCGAGTCGGGCGAGCTCCTTCTTCAATACGGCACCGACGCGGTGCTTGGCCAGATACACCTGGGCCATGCTCACGCCGAGGTGCTCCTGGACCTTCTTCGCCTCCCACTGGCGCACCACGTAGTAGTCGAAGATCTGGTACTGCTTGGGCGACACCTGCGCCTTGACACGGGCCAAAGCGGCGTCGGCGATGTTTTTTTTCCATTCGACGTCCCACAGCCGCTCGAGGAGGTCGCCCTTGGGATCCTCGAAGCGGTCGATCACCGCCGTCTTGCGGTCGTCCTCCCAGTCCCCGCCCGCCATCGCCGTGTCCTTCTTGCGCTTGCGGAACTGGTCGTTGATCCGCCAGCGGGTCATGTTCATCAGCCAGGTCTTGAACGAGCCCTGGTTCGGGTCGTAGAGCTTCTTCTTGCTCTGCTTGGCGATCGACAGGATCGTCTCCTGGACGCAGTCGTGGGCCTCCTCGGGACGCAGCCCCGCCTTGATCCCCACCGCGTAGATCAGGCGCCAGTAGGTCTGGTAGAACTCGTCCCAGGTCTTCTGGTCCTCCCAGTTGTCCAAGCGCGCGATCAGGCTCTTCCGGGTCTTCTCGTAGGCCGCCTGGAGCGTCTTCTCCCGCTCCGTCTTCTCTCGCTCGTCGGACATCGGCGACCTTCTACCATATCCGCACCCCCCTGTCTTTCACGGGCTCCCGTCAGGGCGGAAATTTTGCACGGAATCCCAAACAATCAATCGATGCGAAGGAGGCATCTTGCCCTTTTCCTGCCCCGGCTTGCTCCCTATCGTCCGGTGTTCCCCCTACATTCCCCAACCCTCTGGTGCGGATCCCCCCATGCCTCACCCTTCCACCCACACCCCGTCGCGCCGTACGGTCGAGCGGATCCGTGAGATCCTGATCGGCCGCCAGATGCAGCGTGTCGAGAAGCGCCTCGAACGCCTCGAGACCCAGCTCCAACCGATGCCGGTCGAGTCGGGCGAACGGCGCACGCCGAGCGAGGACGAACTCGTGCGCCTGCGCGACGAGATCGACGCCGAGCGCCTCCGTCAGCTCGACGAAACCCGGCGCCTGGCCCAGCAGATCCAGTCGGTCGCCCGCGGCCGCCACGATGCCTTTGTCGACGTCCGGCGCTCGCTCGAGCAGGACCTCGGGCAGTGGTTCCAGCAATGGCAGGACGGGCTGCAACGCCACCTCCGCGAACGCGAGGAGTGGCTGGTCGGCGAGCTGCGGACCGAGCTCGACCGGATCCGCGCCTGGATCCGCGACGAGCTCGCCCGGCGCCCCGCCTCGCCCGCCGACCTCGACCAGCTCCACGATTCCTTCGAGGACCTGGCGAAACTGACCCGCTCGATCGCCGAGCGGCTTCAGGGCGCACCCTCCGGAGAGCGCCAGCCATGACCACCGCCCTTCCGCCGCTGCCCCTCGGTGCCGGGCTTCCCCGGGTGCTCGGCATGGCGCCGGTCCAGGTGCCGGAATTCCCCGGCACGCTGCCCGACGAACCGGCCCCGCCGGCGTCCTTCGACATTCCGCCCTTCGGCGAGACCGACACCCTGCCGCCCGAGCCGCCGCGGGTCGAGATCCCGCCGCTGCAGACGCCCGCCGGCGACGACCGGCCGCCGCCGGACTACACCGACGAGGACCTCGCCAGCGCCCTCCGACCGCTGCTGCCGACCTCGAGCCTGCCGACGGCCGGCGGGCTCGACCCCACCGACCTCGAGGCGATGATGCGGGCGGCCTTCCGGCGGGCCCTCGCCGAGCACGCGGTCGGGGCCTTCGACCGGCCCGGGTTCGTCCAGCGCTGCCTGTGGCGGCTCGACGCGCTGCTTTCCAGCCGCAGCTACGACGAGATCCTCCACGAGAAGACCCGGCGCTTCCGGGTCGAGGAGGTCTATCTCTTCGATCGCGAGCGACTGTCGCTGCTGTCCTTCGCCAGCGTCGACCCGGCGCGCCACACCTCCGCCCGGAAGGTCAATCGCACCGCCTACCGGGTGGCCGCCGCGATTCACGACGAAAGCGGGGCGATTTCGGTCGAGTTCCCCTTTGACGCCGGGCGCCGGGTGCTGGTCCGGATCGGCCGCCACTGCTTCCTCGCGGCGCTGACCCGCGGCCAGCCCGACTCCTTCGTCAAGGCCGACCTCGACTACGCCCTCCATCGCGTCGAGGAGCACTTCCAGTTCCAGTTCCACCGCGGGGCACCGGTCCTGCAGGAGCTCCAGCCGATGCTCGAGGAGTGCCTGCTGATCCACTCGCCGGCCGCCCCGGCCTCATTCTAGCAGGAGAGCGCCCTTGACCGTGCGGCCGTGCCCGGATACGCCTCCCCGCCTCATGGGCTTTGACTCACTCGGGCTTTCCGAAGCCGTCCTGAACGCCGTCCGCGAATCCGGCTACGAAAACCCCACGCCGATCCAGGCGCAGGCGATCCCGCTGATCCTCGAAGGACGGGACGTCATCGGCGCGTCGCAGACCGGCACCGGCAAGACCGCCGCCTTCGCGCTGCCGTCGCTGTCGAAGATCCAGCCGCTCGGCAAGCCGCAGATCATGGTGCTGGAACCCACCCGCGAGCTCGCCCACCAGGTCGCGGAGCAGTTCGAGAAATACGGCAAGGACACCGGCTGCAAGGTCGCCCTGCTCTATGGCGGGGTCGGCTACGGCACCCAGACCGACGCACTCGAAAAGGGTGCCGACATCGTGGTCGCCACCCCCGGCCGCCTGATCGACCACTTCTTCCGCGCGACCATGCGCTTCGGGGACCTCAAGGTCCTGGTGCTCGACGAGGTCGACCGGATGCTCGACATGGGCTTCCTCCCGCAGGTCCGGAAGATCGTCAACCTCTGCCCCTGGGACGAGCGCCAGACGCTGTTCTTCTCGGCCACCATGCCGCCGGCCATCCAGACCTTCGCGCAGTGGTGCCTCAACGACCCGGTCGAGGTCGAGATCGCCCGCCGCGCGGTCGCCGCGACCGTCAAGCACGCCTTCTACCCGGTCTCGATGGACCAGCGCGACGACCTGCTGCTGGCCCTGCTCGAGCAGACCGACTACCACTCGGTGATGATCTTCACCCGCACCCGGAAGGAGGCGGACTCGGTCTGCGCGATGCTCAAGGCCGACGGCCACGACAAGGTCGTCGCGATGCACTCGGACATCAACCAGGCCGACCGCATGAAGGCCCTCGCCGGCTTCAAGTCGGGCCAGTACGAGGTGCTCGTCGCCACCGACGTGGCGGCCCGTGGCATCGACATCTCGGGCGTCTCCCACGTCATCAACTACCGCGTTCCCGAGAACGCCGAGGACTATGTCCACCGCATCGGCCGCACCGGCCGCGCCGAGGCCGAGGGCGACGCCTTCACCATCCTCACCGCCGACGAACTCGACTTCGCCAAGTCCGTCGAGGTGTTCATCGAGAAGAGCATCGAGCGCCGCAAGCTCGACAACTTCGAGTATGTCTACACCGCGCTGCTCGACGACTCCCCGCCGCAGCCGGTTCGCAAGAAGCGCAAGGGCGGCGGCAAGAAGCGCCGGCGATAGCCCCGCCGGCGCCTTTTCCTTTGATCTCGGCTGCCGGACCTTCGAACCTCGCCGGGTGCGCGTCCTGTCCATCGACCCGGCGATCCGGAACACCGGCTACGCGGTCGTCGAGGGCGACCACCAGAACGCCCGGGTGCTCGCCTACGAGGTGATCCGCATCCCCGCGCGGCTTCCCCAGTCGGCCGCCCTCGCCGCGGTGCGCACCCACCTCGCGAACGTGATCAAGTCCCACGAGCCGGACGAGGTCGCGGTGGAGGGCATCATCTACGTGCAGTCCCACCGCACCGCGATCACCATGGGGGCGGCCCGCGCCGCCACCCTGATCGCCGCGGCCGACGCCGGGCTCCCGATCTTCGAGTACGCGCCCTCCAAGGTGAAGCAGGCGGTGGTCGGCAACGGCCGCGCCGACAAGGCGCAGGTCGCCTTCATGATCCGGGCCCTGCTCGGCCTCTCCGAGACCCCGCCGCACGACGCCGCCGACGCCCTCGCCATCGCGCTCGCCCACCTGCAGTCCCACGACCCCCTCAAGGCCCGGCTCCTCGAGCGCAAACCCATCTGAACGCCCGCCCGCAGGGCACGTAGTTCCCCCTTCAGGGGTTCGAGCGACCATGCAAGTCCGCCAACTCAGCACCCCCCTCCCCTACGCCGACGGCCTCTCCCTCCAGGAAAAGACCGTCGCCTCCGTGCTCGACGGCACCGGCGAGGAGACGCTGTTCCTCCTCGAGCACGAGCCGGTCTACACCATCGGCCGTCGCCGCGACCAGGCCTCGCTCCGCGACCGCGCCGGCCTACCCGCCCCGGTGTTCGAGATCAACCGCGGCGGCCAGGCCACCTACCACGGCCCCGGCCAGCTGGTCGGCTACCCGATTCTCGACCTGCGCCGACGCGGAAAGGACCTCCACGAGCACCTCCGCAAGCTTGAGGACTCGCTGGTCGCGACCTGCCGCGACTTCGGGATCGACGCCGGCCGCCGCGAGGGGCTCACGGGCGTGTGGGTCGAGAACCGCAAGCTCGCCTCCATCGGAGTCGGCGTCAGCAAGTGGATCTCGATGCACGGTTTCGCGATGAACGTCACCCGCGAGTGCCTGCTGCCCTTCTTTGCCATCACCCCCTGCGGCATCGAGGGCGTCGTCATGAGCTGCGTCGAACAGGAGGCCGGCCGTCCCGTCCGTGTCGACGAGTTCGCCGAAGCCTACCTTCCCCATTTCCGATCCCAGTTCGGCGAGCCCGGCTGAGGCCAGGCCTGGATCATCCGGGCAGGCGTTCGGAGCCCGCCATGCGCTCCCACGGGGGGGCGTCCTTGCCGTGCGCCTTCTACCAATCCCGGAACTTCCGCTCCCTCGCCCCGGCACGCCCCATCGAACTCACCCGACGTTGGTGAACACCACCTGCACGTCGTCGTCGTCCTCGATCTTCTCGAGCAGCGCCTCGACCTCGTTCATCTGGTCGTCGCTGAGGTCCACCGGCTGGGTCGGCAGGCGCTCGAGGCCCGCCTTCTTCGGCGTGATGCCGAGTTTCTCGATCCCGGCGCTCAGGTTGGCGAACTCCGCGTAGTCGCCGATCGCCCGGGCGATGCCGTCCTCGACCTCGAGTTCCTCGAGCCCGTGGTCGATGAGCTCGAGCTCGACCTCCTCCATGTTCAGCCCTTCGGCGGCCTCGAACTCCACCACCGCCTTGCGCGTGAACATGAAGTCGAGCTGGCCGCTGTTGACCATCTGGCCGCCGTTCTTGTTGAAGATCGTCTTCAGGTTGCCCACCGTCCGGTTCGAGTTGTCGGTCGCGCACTCGATGTAGAACAGCGAGCCGTGCGGCCCCTTGCCCTCGTAGTTCACCTCCACGAAGTTCGCCGCGTCGTTGCCGCTCGCCCGCTTGATCGCGGCGTCGATCTTGTCCTTCGGCAGGTTCTCGGCCTTGGCATTGGTGATCGCGAGCCGCAGGGCCGGGTTCATGTCCGGATCCGGACCGCCGTTCTTCGCCGCCAACGTGATCGACTTCGCCAGCTTCGGGAACACCTTCGACATCTTGTCCCAGCGTGCTTCCTTCGCCCGACGGCGGCATTCGAATGCTCTTCCCATGGTCTCTCGAGAGGTTCGCGCCGAATTCAGCCCATCGGCGGGGATTTCGCAACCGCGGAAAAGGGTCTCGCTCCCGTCCGTATCGCGTGGTGGAATGCAATGCGGAAGTCGATGAGAAAACCCCTTCTTCTGCTCCCGGCCCTCTTTGTCCTGCTCCTCGGGATCCTGCTCTGGCACCCGTGGGGGCCGCAGGGGGACACTCCGGCGACCCCGGGTCCGGCGGCCCGCGTCGACCCGCCTCCGGCCGGCCCCTCGACGGCGGACTTGCCCGCCCCGCCGCCGGACGCGGCCGAGCCGCTCTACACCCGCGGCCCGACCAGCAAGGGAGGCACCGGCAAGTACTACATGGGCCGGGAGATCGCCACCGTCCTCGGCCATGCCGGCATCGACTGGCTCGAGCGACCCGAGCGCGAGACCGAGGAGGAGCCCTCGAAGGCCGTCGCCGCCCTCGACCTGCCGCCCGACGCCGTCATCGCCGACATCGGTTCGGGCTCCGGCTACTACAGCTTCCGGATCGCGCCGCTGGTCCCGGACGGCCAGGTGATCGCCGTCGACATCCAGGCGGAGATGCTCGCGGCCCTCGACGCGAGGGCCGAGGATCAGGGCATCGGCAACGTCGCCACCCATCTCGGCACCCTTCAGGACACGCTGCTCGATCCCGAGTCGATCGATGCCGCGATCATGGTCGACGCCTACCACGAGTTCTCCCATCCCCGCGAGATGATGGAGTCGATCGTCGAGGCCCTGCGCCCGGGCGGGCGCGTCTTCCTCATCGAGTACCGCGCCGAGGACCCGGCGGTCATGATGCTCGAGCCGCACGAGATGAGCGAGGCCCAGGCGCGGAGGGAAATGGAGGCCGTCGGCCTCGAGTGGACCCGCACCGATGCCTTCCTCCCGATGCAGCACTTCATGGTCTTCCGCAAGCCCGCCGACTGAGGGGCACTTTGCGGTTTCGCGCAGTCGGATCGATGGTAGCCTGCCCGAGCTCCGCTCCCCACCCGTGCTTCCCCTTCGCGCCGCCGCCCCCCTTCTCCTGTTCGCGGGCTGCACGCTGCCCTCGTCGATCGACGAGCACCTGATCGTCGCCGGTCCCCCGCGCTACCAGCAGACCTCCGGCCGCCTGGCCGGGTCCACCGGCCCCTGGTGGCGGTCCTTCGGTGACCCGACGCTCGACCGGGAGGTCGAGTCCGCCCTCGCCGGCAACCTCGCGCAGCAGCAGCTCGCCAAGCGGCTCGACCAGGCCGCGGCAAGCCTTCGCCGGGAGGGAGGCGCGCTGTTTCCCCAGGTCGACCTCGACGGCCGGATCGGCTACGACTCGCTCGATCCCGGGAGCTCGGAGAAATCCGCGTCCTTCGGCTCGTTGCTCGCCTGGGAGCTCGATGTCTGGGGACGCATCCGCTCCGGTGTCCGGGCCCGCGAGCGGGAGTTCGACGCCGCCTTCCAGGACTGGCTCGGCGGCCGGCTGCTGCTCTCCGCCTCGGTCGCCGAGACCCGCATGCGGGTGCTCGAGCAACGGGCCCGCCTCGACGTGCTCGCCGACCAGATCGAGACCAACCAGACCCTCCTCGAGCTGGTCCGCCTGCGCGTCGCCCAGGGGATCTCCTCGCGCGTCGACCTCCTCCAGCAGGAACGCCAGCTTGACGCCACCCGCGCGCTGGTTCCTCCGACCGAGGCCGATCTCGCCGCCGCCTCCTACGCCCTCGACGTTCTCGCCGGCCGCTCGCCCGGAAACCGGGACCGCGACACCCGCCGACGACTCCCCGGCCTGCCCGCCCTCCCCTCCGCGGGCGTCCCCTCCGACCTGCTCAAGAACCGGCCGGACCTGCTGGCGCAATGGAACCGGATCCTCGCACTCGACGCCGAGGTCGGCCAGGCGCTCGCCGACCGGCTGCCCCGCCTCGCGATCGGCGCCTCGATCGAGCGGGCGCGGATCGACGGCATCGCGCAGACGATCACCGGCCTGGTCGCCGAGTCGGTCGCGCCGGTGATCGACGGCGGCCAGCGACGGGCCGAGGTCGACCGGCGCCGCGCACTGCTCGAGGAGGCCCTCCTGGCCTACTCGAACACCTACCTCGAGGCGATCCGCGACGTCGAAACGGCGCTCGTCCGGGAGCGCAGGCAGGCCGAGCGGATCCGCCTCGTCGAACGCCAGCTCGCGACCGCCCGCAGGACCCTCGAGGAGACGCGGATCCGCTACAGCCAGGGGCTCACCGACTACCTCCCGGTCATCGACGCCCTGACCTCGGTGCAGACGCTCGAACTCTCGATCCTCGCCCTCCGGCGCGAGGCCCTCACCCTGCGCGTCGGCCTCCACCGCGCCCTGGGCGGACCGATGCCGAAGACCGCCCCCCCACCTCCTTCCCGATGAAAGCGAAGCTCCTCGGACTCCTGATCCTGGTCACGGGCGGCGTCGGTGCCTGGCTGTTGCTGCGCAGCGCGCCGGTCGCCGAAACCAAGGCGAAGACGCGCTCGGCGAAGGTCGTCCAGACGATCGGCATGGCTCCCGCCGACCGCGCCGTCACCGTCGCCGCCTACGGCACGGTGGTGCCCGCGCGCCGGCTGGTGGTGCGCCCGGAGATCACCGGCCGGGTCCTCTCCCACCACCCCGCACTGGTTCCAGGCGGCCGGATCGCTGCGGACGAGACCTTGTTCACGATCGACGATGCCGACTACCGGATCGCGCTGCGCGACGCGCGGACGGCGCTCGACGAGGCCGAGGCCGAGATCGCGCTCGAAGAGGGCCGTCGCACGGTCGCCCGGCGCGAGTACGAGCAGCTGCTGCGCGATCTTCCCGGGGCCGAGATCAACGAGGACCTCGTGCTGCGGGAGCCATTCCGCCAACAGGCCGAGGCCGCCGTCGAACGGGCCGCCGCGGCGGTGGCGAAGGCCGAGCTCGACTTGGCCCGGACCAGCGTCCGATCCCCCTTCAACGCCCTCGTCCTCGAGGAATCCGTCGAGACCGGCCAGCTCGCCGACTCCGGCACCTCCCTCGCCACGCTCGTCGGGTCCGACGTGTTCTGGGTCCAGGCGAGCGTTCCACTCCGGGATCTCGGCACCGTCCGACTTCCGGCGGGCGACCAGCCGGGAGCCCCCGCCACCGTCCGCGTCGCGACCGCCGGCGGGGAGCACCTGACCCGCGACGGGCGGGTGCTGCGGCTGCTCGGCGATCTCGACCCGGCCGGCCGGCTCGCCCGTGTGATCATCGAGGTGCCGGAGCCCCTCGACTCCGGCGCGCCGCTGCTGATCGGATCGTACGTCCGGGTCGAGATCGACGCCGGCACGCTCCCCGGTGCCCTCGAGATTCCCCGCCACGCCTTGCGGGAGGGGGACCGCATCTGGGTGGTGGGCGAGGCCAGGGAACTCGTCATCCGCGAACCGGAGATCCTGTGGCGGAACGAGGACTCCGTGTTCGCCGCCAACGTCCTCGAGCCCGGCGAGTCGCTGATCGTCTCCGACCTCGCCGCCCCACTTCCCGGCATGGCGCTCGCGCCGCAGCCCTCGACGCCCCCGTCCGACCGCTGAGCGATGCGCGACGCCCCGTCCACCGGCCCGATCGCCTGGTTCGCGCGCAACCACATCGCCGCGAACCTGCTCATGCTCGCGCTTCTGGCGCTGGGCGTCGGCACCATCTTCACGATCCGCCAGGAGGTGTTCCCGACCTTCGTGCTCGATACGGTCGTCGTGGATGTCCAGTACCGCGGCGCCTCCCCCGAGGAGGTCGAGCAGTCCGTGATCGTGCCGATCGAGTCCGAGCTGCGCGGCCTCGAGATGGTCCGCCGGCTCGAGGCGGTCGCCCAGGAAAGCCGGGGCGTCGTCACCGCCGAGATCTTCCCCGGCTTCGACCGCAACCGCGCGCTGCAGGAGATCACCGCCGCGGTCCAGCGGATCCCGGTGTTTCCCGACGAGATCGAACCGCCCCGCGTGCTGCTGGGCGAGGGGCGCCGGCGCGACGTCATGCGGGTCGCGGTTTCGGGCGACCTTCCCGAGCGGGAACTGGTCGACTTCGCCCGCCAGATCGAGACCGGACTGCTCTCCCAGCCGGAGATCTCGCTGGTCGAGGTCGGCGGCGTGCGTCAACCGGAGATCGAGGTCGAGATCCCCCGCACGACGCTCCGCTCGCTCGGGCTCACCCTGGGTGAGGTCGCCGACACCATCGGCCGCTCCGCCCTCGACGTCCCCGGCGGGACCCTCCGGACCCGCGGCGGGGACCTCGCGCTCCGCACCAAGGAGCGGCGGGACCAGGCGATCGATTTCCGGGACATCCCGGTGGTCAGCAGCTCCGACGGTTCGAAGGTGCGACTCGGCGACATCGCCACCATCACCGACGGCTTCGAGGAGTCGCAGCGGGAAGCCTACTTCTACGGCCGTCGCTCGGTCACCGTCTCGGTGTTCAGCGCGGAGAACCAGCCACCGCTGGAAGTCGCGGCGGCCGTCCGGCGATTCATCGAGCGGGAGCAGGAACGTCTGCCGGACTCGGTCGAGGTCAGCCTCTCGCGCGACCGCTCGGTCGAGTTCGAGGAGCGGATCAGCCTGCTGCTCGGCAACGGCCTCGCCGGCCTGGTGCTGGTGGTCATCGCGCTCGGCCTGTTCCTCGACCTGCGGGTCGCCTTCTGGACCGCGGTCGGCATTCCGGTGGCGATCCTCGGGTCGATCGCGCTGCTGCCCGTCGGCGGGTCGACGATCAACATGATCTCGCTGTTCGGTTTCATCGTGACCCTCGGGATCGTCGTCGATGACGCGGTGGTCGTCGGCGAGGACATCTTCCACAAGATGTCGGAGGGGATGTCGCGGCTCGACGCGGCGGTCCACGGGGCGAGGGAGATGTCGATGCCGGTGGTCTTCGCCGTCGTCACCAACGTCCTGGCCTTCCTGCCCCTGCTCTTCGTACCGGGGCAGACCGGCCAGTTCTTCGAGGTGCTGCCCTCGGTGGTGATCGCGGTCTTCGTGGTCTCGCTGGTCGAGTGCCTGTTCATCCTCCCGGCTCACCTGGCCTCCGGGATCGGCAGCTCGCGACCGACCCGGTGGTTCGAGCGGCTCGACCGCGGCCAGACCCGGATCCGCCGGAGCATCGAGAACGCCATGGACCGCGTCTACCGACCGCTGCTCGACTTCGCGATCCGCCACCGCGTGATCACGCTGTCGTCCTTCGTGGCCTTCCTGGCGATCGTCTCCGCCTGGGTGTGGAGCGGCCGGATCGACTTCAAGTTCAGCCCGCAGATCGAGGCCGACTTCATCCAGGCCGAGATCGCGATGCCGGCGGGCACCCCGGTCGAGCGGACCCGCGAGGTCTGCTGGATGGTCGAAGCGGCCGGAAGGAAGGCGCTCGAGCTCGCCGGCGAGGGCGAGATCACCACCAGCATCGCGGTCGAGCTCGGGGAAGACGGATCGAACCTCGGCGAGGTCGCGATCACCCTGGTGCCGCAGAGCCAGCGCACGATCACCGGCCGCGGCTTCGCCGACCTGTGGCGCGAGCAACTGCCGGTCATCCCGGACCTGGAATCGATCTTCTTCGACTACCTCGTCGGCCCCGGCGGCGAGGCGGAGATCGACATCGAGCTGGCCCACCCCGACCTCGGGACCCTGCGCCAGGCGACCGACGAGGTCGCGGCGGCCGTCGGCGCCTATCCCGGCGTCACCGACGTGCGCAAGGGCTCCGGCCGCGAGACGCCCGAGTTGCAGTTCGAGCTCACCCCGGAGGGCCGGGCGCTCGGGTTGACCGCCGAGGACCTCGGCGAGCGGATCCGCCACGCCTTCTACGGCGCCGAGGCCCTGCGCCAGCCGCGGGGGCGCGAGGAGGTCCGGGTGATGGTGCGGACACCGGAGTCGGAGCGACGCTCGGAGCGGGCGCTGGAAGACCTCGTGCTGCGGACGCCCGGCGGCGGCGAGGTGCTCCTCGGCGAGGCCGCCAGGATCCTCCGGACCCGGTCGCCGCTGCGCATCGAGCGCGTCGACGGCGGACGGGTGATCGGCATCACCGCCAACGTCACCGCCGGGGTGACCACCGGCAACAAGGTGCTCGGCTCGCTCGAGCAGCGCGAGCTGCCCGAGATCCTCGCCCGCTACCCCGGCCTGACCTACAGCTTCGAGGGGGACCAGCGGGAGCAGCGCGACGCGATGAAGCGCCTCGGCTGGGGGCTGCTGGCCGCGGTGTTCGGCGTCTACGCCCTGATGGCCGCGATTCTCCGCAGCTACCTGCAGGCCTTCATCATCCTGCTGACCGTTCCCTTCAGCCTGGCCGGCGCGATCGTCGGCCACGTGCTGCTCGGCGCCGACCTGTCGATCTTCAGCGTCTTCGGCATGATCGCCCTCTGCGGCATGGTCGTGAACGGCGGCTTCGTGCTGGCGGTGACCCGCGAACGCTTCATCGAGGGCGGCATGGCGATCGGGCGGGTCACCCGGGAGGCCTCGGCCCGGCGCTGCCGCCCGATCCTGCTCACCGCGATCACCACCTTCCTCGGCCTGGCGCCGATGATCTTCGAGACCAGCATCCAGGCGCTGTTCCTGGTTCCCATGGCGATCAGCCTCGGGGTCGGCACCCTGGCCTCCGCCATCGTGGTCCTGCTGGTGATCCCCGCCGCCTTCAGCCTGACCGAGACGCTGGAGTCCTTCGACGCCGACGCCACCGTGGAGCGATGAAGCCCGCTACGCCGCGTCCTCGACCTGCCGGTCGACGTCCTCGCGCAGGTTGTTGATGATGAACTCCTGCCGGTCGGGCGTGTTCTTGCCCATGTAGAAGGCGAGCAGTTCCCGGACGCCCTTGCCCTCCTCGAACTCGACCGGGTCGAGCCGCATCTCGGGTCCGATCATGAACTTGAACTCGTCGGGCGAGATCTCGCCGAGGCCCTTGAAGCGGGTGATCTCGGCGCTCTTGCCGAGCTTCCCGAGCGCCTTCTCCTTCTCCTCCTCGTCGTAGCAGTAGATGGTCTCCTTCTTGTTGCGGACCCGGAACAGCGGGGTCTGCAGGATGTGGAGGTGGCCCTCCCGGATCACCTCGGGAAAGAACTGCAGGAAGAAGGTCAGCAGCAGCAGCCGGATGTGCATGCCGTCGACGTCGGCGTCGGTGGCGATCACCACCTTGTTGTAGCGCAGCCCCTCGATCCCGGCCTCGATTCCCAGCGCCGCCTGCAGCAGCGCGAACTCCTCGTTCTGGTAGACGATCTTCTTCGCCAGCCCGAAGGTGTTGAGCGGCTTGCCGCGCAGCGAGAAGACCGCCTGCGTCTCGACCTCGCGGCTCTTGGTGATCGACCCGGAGGCGGAGTCGCCCTCGGTGATGAACAGGGTGCTCCTCTCACGCAGCTTGTGCTTGGTGTCGAGGTGGGCCCGGCAGTCCCGCAGCTTCTTGTTGTGCACCTTGGCCTGCTTGGCGCGCTCGCGGGCGATCTTCTGCACGCCCTTCATGTCCTTGCGCTCGCGTTCGGCGGCGAGGATGCGCTTCTGCAGCGCCTCGGCCGCCTGCGGGTGCTTGTGGAGGTAGTTGTCGAGGTGCTCCTTGAGGAAGTTGCCGATGAAGGTCCGCAGGGTTTCGCCCTTGGGCGAGATGGTCGCCGACCCGAGCTTGGTCTTGGTCTGCGACTCGAACACCGGCTCCTCGATGCGCACGCAGATGGCCGCCTCGATGCCGGCCCGGATGTCGCTCGGGTCGTACTGCTTCTTGTAGAAGCCCCGCACCACGTTCACCAGCGCCTCGCGGAACGCCGCGAGGTGGGTGCCCCCCTGGGTGGTGTTCTGGCCGTTGACGAAGGAGTAGTACTCCTCGCCGCCCTCGGCGGTGTGGGTGAAGGCGATCTCGATGTCCCTGCCCTTCAGGTGCACCGGGCCGTAGAGCGCCTCGCCCTCCATCTCCTCGGCCAGCAGGTCCAGCAGCCCGTTCTTCGAGCGGAACCGCTTGCCGTTGAAGACCAGCGTCAGGCCGGGGTTCAGGTAGCAGTAGTAGCGGCACATCCGGGCGACGATCGCCTCCTTGAATCGCGCCTTGGCGGGGAAGATCGTGCGGTCGATCTCGAAGGCCAGCCGGGTGCCCGGATTCCCCTCCTGGTCGGCCCGCGGCGTCTTCATCTCCTCGACGACCTCGCCCCTCGAGAACTCGATCGCCTTGGTCTTCCCCTCCCGCCAGGCCTGGATCTCGAAGAAGCCGGACAAGGCGTTGACCGCCTTGATGCCGACCCCGTTCAGGCCGACCGACTTCTTGAAGGCCTCGCTGTCGTACTTCGCCCCGGTGTTGATCTGCGCCGCGCAGTCGTAGAGCTTTCCCAGCGGGATGCCGCGGCCGAAGTCGCGCACCTCGACCCGCCCCTCGTCGTCGATGTCGATGCGGATCTCCTTGCCGTGACCCATGATGTGCTCGTCGACGGAGTTGTCGATGGCCTCCTTGAGCAGGATGTAGAGCCCGTCGTCCGGCGAGGACCCGTCACCCAGCTTCCCGATGTACATGCCCGGCCGCAGCCGGATGTGCTCGCGCCAGTCGAGGGACTTGATGTCGGCTTCGGTGTAGTTCGCGGCCATGGGAATTGTTTTGGGATTCTTAAGCAATCGGCCGGCAGGCTGGCAAGCCTCCAGCTCGCCGCAGTGACCCTGCTCGACCGCTTCGGGTCAAGAGTCGAAGCCGGCGATCAAGCGCTCCCATCGACGGGCGAAGGCCGCCGACTTCTCGGCCAGGCGGCTGGCCGCCTCCCGGGCCCGCGCGGGGTC
>Ga0207814_100728_pt1 | contig 14451 bp, 11 predicted proteins | sample TtaePargueraPR_7_FD_187755 | JGI IMG/M metagenome (GOLD analysis project Ga0207814, IMG submission 187755) | Aerobic enrichment media microbial communities from Bioluminiscent Bay, La Parguera, Puerto Rico - Tt and P1 (2) (SPAdes) | ecosystem: Environmental > Aquatic > Marine > Unclassified ... | reverse complement strand
CCGAAGCGAACCGGCAAGCGCCCCCGGCGGAGCGCCCTGCCGGCCGCCAAATGCCTCAGCCTGCGGCGAGTTTCCGGTTCACCGCCGAGATGATCGCGTCGAGCGAGGCCGCCACGATGTTCTTGTTGATCGCCGCGCCGAACACGCGGCTGCCGTCGATATCGATCTCCATGTAGCAAATTGCCGCAGCGTCCGAGCCGCGCTGCAGCGAGTGCTCGGCATAGTCGATCACCGAGACTTTTTGGCCGAGATGCTTCGACAGCGCGTCGAGGAAGCCGTCCACCGGGCCGGTGCCGCGCCCGTCGATGGTGATCTTCTCGTTGCCGTCGACGATCACCGCCGAGACCGTGCGCATCGCGCCGTCCTCGCCTTCCGCCGCGCTTCGGTGGCTGACGAAACGCAGGCGACGGTTCGGAATGTCGACATAGGTGGCGAGGAACTCCCTGTGAATGCGCTCCGAGGTGAGTTCCTTGCCCTCGCGGTCGGTGATCTTCTGGATCACGTCGCGGAATTCCACCTGCAGCGCGCGCGGCAGGTGCAGCCCGTGATCGGCCTCGAGGATATAGGCGATGCCGCCCTTGCCCGACTGCGAGTTGATGCGGATGATCGCCTCGTAGGAACGCCCGACATCTTCCGGGTCGATCGGCAGATAGGGCACTTCCCACAGGTCCTGCTTGTGCTCGCGGATCGCCTTCATGCCCTTGTTGATCGCGTCCTGGTGCGAGCCGGAAAACGCCGTGTAGACCAGTTCGCCGACATAGGGATGCCGCTCGGGGATCGCCAGCTGGTTGCAGTGCTCGTAGACGTCGCGGACATGGTTGATGTCATGCACGTCGAGTTCGGGGTCCAGCCCCTGTGTGAACATGTTGAGCGCCAGCGTCACCACGTCGACATTGCCGGTCCGCTCGCCATTGCCGAACAGCGTGCCTTCCACCCGGTCGGCGCCGGCCATCAGGCCCAGTTCCGTCGCCGCTATGCCGGTGCCGCGGTCATTGTGCGGATGCAGCGAGACGATCAGGTTCTCGCGATTGTCGATATTGCGGCACATCCATTCGATCTGGTCGGCATGGATGTTCGGCGTCGACATCTCGACCGTCGCCGGCAGGTTGATGATCAGCTTGTTGTCCGGCGTCGGCTTGACGATCTCGATGACCGCGTTGCAGATCTCCAGCGCCACCGGCAGTTCCGTGCCGGTAAAACTCTCCGGCGAATACTGGAAGCGGTAGCCACCGCCGGCCTTCGCCGCCATGTCCATGATCATCTTGGCGGCGTCGGTGGCGATCGTCTTGATCCCCTCGACATCCTTGTTGAAGACCACGCGCCGCTGCAATTCCGAGGTGGAATTGTAGAAATGCACAATCGGCCGGTTGGTCCCCTCCAGCGCCTCGAAGGTCCGCGTGATCAGCTCCGGCCGGCACTGCACCAGCACCTGCAAGGACACGTCGTCGGGCACATTGCCTTCCTCGACGCACCAGCGCGCGAAGTCGAAATCGGTCTGCGAGGCCGACGGGAAACCGATCTCGATCTCCTTGAAGCCCATCTCGAGCAGCAGGCGGAACATCCGCGTCTTGCGCTCCGGCCCCATCGGGTCGATCAGCGCCTGGTTGCCGTCGCGCAGGTCGACCGAGCACCAGATCGGCGCCTTGTCGATGGTCTTCGACGGCCATGTCCGGTCCGGAAGATCGACGGGCGGATAGGGTCGGTATTTTCGGGAGGCTTCGGGCATGCCGCGCATGGCGGTTTTGCCGGCAGCGGCCTTGGGTTCGGCGTGAACAGTCATCGCTTTGTCTTCTCTCGTCCTGTTCGCGTCTCGCGCGCCAGATCACTGGGGCGTTCCACTAGGGATGGCGGGCGAGGCGAAGCCCTCTTGGGGCAATCGGATTGGCTTGTAAAGGTTTGGGAGAGGAGCTGAAGCCGACAGGCCGACCCGGCCGCCGGGCGCCCCTCAAAGGACCCGGCAACCGCCGATAAGAAGAAGCGGCAGAAGCGCGCGCGAAAGCAGCCCGGCCGAGATGGCAGGACGAATGCGGTTATGGACGCGCGGCGTGCTCATGGGGCGGAGAGATACAGCGGCGGCGCGGTGGCGGTCAAGTGGAGATTGCGGTGAGGCATTCTCGCCATTGATTAGGTTGGAAACATTCACGGACGCCGTTACCAGCCAATTGGAGATGGCAGCAATCAAAATTGACAGATCGTACAACATGCTAAAAACTGTACTTCACTCTCCGCGGTGATTGATTTTTCTAGACTTTCACCGAATCTGCCGAATCCGGGTCGCGATGACTTCCAAACTCGCAAATGCAGCAGCATCCCTGACATTGGCGATTTGCCTGCTGACGGTCCCACCAACGCAACCGGCAAGCGCGGACCAACTGACGGACGAGGTAAACTCGTATATCGCCTCGTCGGACAATTCCGGGCTGGAATCCCTTCTCGCCTCCAATCCCAGCATCCCGCTTGATACGCTGAACGGAGAAGGCGCCGCCCCCCTCCATGTTGCCTCGTCTGTCGGTAATCTGAAGGCGGCGGAACTCCTGATCACCCATGGCGCGAATATCGATGTCAGGGAAAGCCAGTTCGGATGGACGCCCGTCATGGTCGCCGCCTATAACGGCCACGAGGACCTCGTCCGCTATCTCATCGCGCAAGACGCCGACACGGAAGTCGTCGGCAAGGACAAATCCACCGTGCTTTCGCTCGCCCGGTTTTCCGGATTATCTGGCCTTGTGGTAAAATCGAAGAAACCGAAAAAAGAGCTTAGCCGTCGGGAAAATAGTCTCCTGCTTATCAAAGCCGTCGAAGCCGGCGACACGCAGTTGACCTCGGGGCTGCTGAAGAAGGGCGCAAACCCTTATTTCGTTAACAAGGCTGGTTGGTCGGCGATGCACTATGCGGCCGCGAGGCTCGATGGCGCCAAATTCCGAAGATTGTCCGACGCGGCCCGGCACTCCGGTTACAGGCTGCCAAAATACCGTTTCACCTTTCTCCACGCCGCCCTGATCGGCGGCAAGACGGGGATCAATGCCGGCGAAACCAAGCTGATCGCCTTTCTGGGGGAACTTGAGAAACTCGGGTTCGATCTCAACGAGGAAAGCAAGGGTAGGAACGCCTACGACATTGCCCTCGGTCTCGGCTATGGCGACCGGGTGCTTTCCGTCTTCCAAGATCCGCCCGTCGATCCGATCCCGTTTGATATCAAACTCAAGCGGCAGATGACGGTTGCCGAGTGGAAGGAAGTCCAGCGCAAGCTGAAATCACTGGGATTGTATGCCGGCGCAATCGATGGTGTCGCCGGAAGCGGTACCCGAAAAGCCGTCTATGCGTATTTCCGAGGCTATCTGGATACGGCGTTCGAACGGGCGAAAAAGGCCTGCAAGCTCGGCAGGGATGCCAAGGAGAACGACCGTTTCTACACAATTACATCCACCGGAGTTACGCAGGGCATTCGCAGAACCTCTAGCGGTTATTACGATCATGGATATTATTGCTATGAGAAAGATGGCCTGCCGATTTACGGCATGGAAATCAGGGGGAAATCAAGGTTTGAAATAAAATACAATATCCCGAACGACAAGGGATGGTACGATTACGAATTCATTGTGTGGCAGGACGATGATTTGATTGGCATGAATACATCAGCATTCCACCTGCAGTATTTCACTCTGGGAAAACTGAAAAACAAGTTCGTAGCATTCGGGCCGGATTACACAAACAAGGATCTGTCCTATTGGGGCATCATGAATTAGCAGATCACCGAAAAACAACGTTGCAAAACAGCCTCCAGTTATAGCCGCCCAACGTGCGGCTGGAGGTGCAATAGCGGTATCCTGCAGATTTGGTCCGGAACCTGCCAGCGAAGTTTCTGCAATCATTGGCGTCCGTCTGATAGTGCGAGGATTCACCAAGCCTTCGATGGAATTCCCGGATACGCGACATGCAGTAATCAAAGGAAAAACGGTCGTCGCCTGATGATCCTTCGGTCTGGCGTTCTCGGCACCCTCTGCGGCAGGCATTATCCCATTTCTGCCGGTTGGAGAAATTGCTCCATAGACCGGACCGCGCCGTACAGACATTGAAACAGGCCGAACGGGATTGTTGAGCCCAGGCGTTTTTCAGCGCGGCGTTCGCCTGCTCGACCCGCTCTTTTCTTTCGTTTTCCGCCATGCGGTCGTCGACCTCCTGCCTGATCAGATCCTTCAGCACCTCTTGTGCTCTCTCCGCCATCTGATCGCCGACGCTCGTCCCGGAACCGACAGAATCCCCGGTCGCCTCGAAACGTGGATCCCAGTCGGAGAAATTCGCCATCGGCGACAGGTCGCCGTCGAGTGCGGCTTCGGTCGCTTCGCCGAACGCCTCGACATTTTCCTCATTCGAGGTGAACGCGTTGCCGAATGTCATGTCGTAGTCTTTTTCCGCGACAGCGTCGGCTAGCGACAGCAATTCGTCGGCCTCCTCGCTGATTTCGATTTCTCCGGCCATTTCCTTTCGGTTCTCGCCGAAGGGAATAAATCGGTTCTCTCCCCTCTGCTGCTGTATGAACGAACGGTCCTTGTCGGAGCGCTCCCATCTGTCGAATGCCCGGTCGAAATTCTCCAGCATATTTCGCGTGCTATTCTCCAGCCGTTCATAGGCGATAGTCGAAAGGTCGGAGGACAATTCGTCAGCCGGTGAGATTCGGCCCCGCGCATTGTTGGAGGGTCGCACCGAGCCGAGCGCCTGATCGATGCCCTTGAGGTCCTTGAAGCGGCTCACGCCGTTCATCAATTCGTGGACGCGTGCACCTGCTTGGCAATCCGCAAAGCCGTTGTCACGCGCCTTGATCACGGAACACAGCGCGCGGCCTTGTGAGATACATCGGCGCGAAGCCACGTATACCGCGCTGCACACGGATTGGCCGTAGTAATCCGGATTGCCCGAATAGTATTCCAGGCCGGCATCGCAGGATTGCAGTGCTTGACGGGCCGCCTGAATTTTTTGAAGACCCGCATTTCGCCTGCTTTCGCAGACTTGGCTTGACGGGACAATCTGCGCCCGCGCCGCCTCGAAGGACAGCACAATGCAACACATCGCGACCAGCAACAACAGGATGAGCCCGGATTTCCTACGCGGGAGCGTTCTGTAGGCGCTTGATCTACTCAAAATGACTATTGTCGTCCCGTTCATATTCATTCCAGGATTTATTGCCCGCGAACAGTACTTAAACTGGAACGATGCCGAAAGCCGGAAACGAAGCGCCACTCACCAAACTGTCTCGCTATTTCAAGCGGTCCCTCCGTCCCTCCTCACTACCCGCAAATCCACCAACACCACCCCCGTCGCCGCCAGCACGGCCACGCTCAGCCCCCATTTCGACCAGGGCTCCATCGCGCCCTCGATCTGCAGCGCATGCACCACGGTGGCGACGACGACGACCGCCGCGACGCCGTTGTGGATCAGCCGCCAGGCCGGGTACCGCAGCCCCATCCGCCGGCGCAGCGCCACCATCGCCGCGGTAGCGACGATGCCCGCCAGCGCGATGACGCCGTAGACCGAGAACGGCGTCGGCGCGACGAGCAGCAGCGCGTCCATCGTGTCTTGCGGGCTGGTGATGTAGAGGCCGGCGACATGCGCGACGACGCAGAAGACGACCGCCGCGCCGACCCACCGGTGCCAGCCTCGTTCCTTCGCGAGCCCCGGCCCCGGCAGATATCCGGCGGCGAGCAGCGGCTGCGCGAACAGCAGCGCCAGCGCGACGATTCCGGCGAAGCCGCCGGCGATATAGGCGGGTCCGCGATAGGCGAGCCAGGGGCTGAGAGCTGCGAGCACGACCGGCACGGCCATGACGAGCGCCACGCCGGCCCAGGCCGCCACGGGGAAAAATCGCCTTTTCGGTCGCGTCATGCGGTCGGCCGTCAGGCCGGCAGCAGCACGAAGTCGGCGCTGACGGAGGTGTCGCGCGGGCTTCCCATCACCGGCCGCAGGAACACGGTCTCGAAATCCGCGTCGTCATAGGCGAGATGCGCGTGCGGCTGGCCGAAATTCGGCACGATCTGCTCCGTCTCGAGGCGGAAGCTGCCGTCGGCGGCGGTCAGCACGCTGCCATGGTTCTTCGGCTCGCGCTCGCCGCCGAGCGTCGTCGCCGCCCAGATCTGGATGCGCACGCCGGAAAGCGGCGCGCCGTCGCCCGCCCGCCGGACGGTCCCGCTCACCCAGAAGCCGGAGCCGAGCCTGTCGACCAGCGGCGCGTTCGGCCGGTAATTGTTGGCGCCGCCGCGCATCGTCCGCGTCGGCTGCAGGCCGGAGGACTGGGCGAAGGCGAATCTTGCGAGCGGCGGCTGCGCCAGCGCCGCGCCGGCGAGGCCCGCTGCCATCAGGAAGGAGCGGCGGTTGTAGAAGGGCAGGTTCATGGCGTCATCTCTTCATCTGCTGCGCGAGGGGTCGATAGGGCCGGACCTTTCCCGAATTATAGGTCCGCCCGCCGGCGGGTAAACCTTGGCCCGCGCACGAAACCGTGAATTCGGGCCGCCCGGGGCCCCGCCCCGCCTTCGGCCCCGATTAACCACACGCGCATTTTCCAGGCTCGTCTTCCCCAACGTAAAGGATAGATTAGAGCTATAGACGATAACAGGAGCCGGGAACGGAAACCGCTTCACATGGCCCAGTCGACGCCGACACCACTTCTGCACACCCGGACGGACCGGCCGCTGGCCGACGTCCGGCTTGCGCCCGCGCGCATGGCAGCCGGCGCGTCGGCCCCGACGACCGTGGCGGGCGGCCGCCCCTCTCTCGCGATTGTCTGCCAGCAGACCGCCCTTGCCCTTGTCGACGAGCTCGGCGCCGGCGCGATCCGCTCCCACTTCCAGTCTCGGCCCTGGCTCAAGGCGGTCGCCGACGCCACGGCAGACGGCGCCGAACCGCTCTTTCTCGCCGGTTATGAAGGCGACGCCTGCCGCATCCTCCTGCCGCTCGCCCTGTCGCGTCGCCACGGCGTCCGCCGTCTCGAATGGCTGGGTCAGGCCGTCGCCGACTACAACCTGCCGCTCTGCGAGCCCGGCTTCTTCCGCGCCCTGTCCGAGGCCGATATCCACGCCTTGTGGCGCGAGGCCGCCCGGCTTGCCGGCGGTGCCGACGTCGTCTTCGCCCGCAAGCAGCCGGTGAGCGTCTCGGGTGCCGAAAACCCCTTCGCAGCCGTCGCCAGCGGACCTGAATCCGACCAGGCCCATTCGCGTCGCCTCACCCGGCCCTGGGCGGAGATCGAGGCCGAGCTTTCGACCGCCAAGAGCCGCCGCCGCCTTCGCGAAAAGCTGCGCGCCATGGAAAAGCTCGGCGATTGCGCCATCCAGCAGGCATCCGGTCCCGCCGAGATCCGCCAATGCGCCGAAACGCTGATGGACTGGAAACGCGACCAGCTCGCCAGCACCGGCGCGACCAACCCCTTCAACGACAATGACTACCGCACCTTCTTCCTGTCGATCTGCGAGCGCGGCGTCGCCGAGTTGCACGGCATCTTCATCGATGGCGCGCCGGTCGCGCTCACCTGCCTGCTCGTCGACGCGGCCGGAACGACGCTCTACCAGACCGGTTTCGACCCGGCCTATGGCCGCCATTCGGCCGGCCGCATCCTCAATGTCGCGCTGATGAAGGAAGCCGCCGAACGCGGCGCCCGCTTCTTCGATTTCGGCTATGGCGACGAGGACTACAAGCGCTCCATGTGCGACGACGCGGTCGACCTGACCTTTTCCGTCGTCCCGCTGACACCGCGGGGCGCCGTCGCCGCGCTGGCGCTGCGCGCGGCCCTGGTTGCCCGCCGCATCGTCAAGCACAACGACCGGCTTCGCCGCGCGGCCTTCTTTATCAACCGGCTGTTTTGATTCCCGTTTCCGGCATCTCCGGCGTCGTCTGAACCGGCTGCGGCCGGCGTAATTGCCGCAACGCGCCGCGGCATGACTGGCCGACGAACTTGATCCGCCGCCGCGCCACCGCCATCGGCCCGGTGCCGATCGAGATTTCCTTCAGCGCATGCGCCTTGGCGATGCAATGCGCCTCGCATTCCGCCTTCACCGGGTCGGCATAGAACGCCGCGATCTTGTCGGCGCCCATGCCGGGCGTCGAAAGCCAGTGCGGCACATGCACGTTGCATAGCCGCTCGACGTCGGTGAACACCTTCAGCGTGCCGGTCCCCGCCGCCGGGCACGACGTCGAATAGGCGTCGCCCACCAGCACCACGCCGGGCTTGTCGACGCCGCGGCTGACATAGAGGTCTATCCCCCGGATCGCCACCTTCCCGGCCACTCGATAGTCGCCGATAATGCCGCGAAGCCCCGGCATGTTGGCGTGAAGCGTCTCGGTCGGCGCGTTGCGGAATTCCGTCAGCCACGGATCGTCGGGATCGCGGTAGAGAAACAGATTGGCCCGCATCGTCGCGCCGATCGGAAACAGCGTGATGTAGGAGGTCCGGCCCTCCGGCCGGTCCGCATAGCAGGTCAGCGCCGGGAAGGAGAACGCCCCGCCCCCCGCCGGCTCCAGGTCGAAACCGATTGTGACCGAATGGTTCGGGCTGGTGATCTCGCGGGTGATGCCGATGGTCTCGCGCAGCCCGAAATTCAGCCCGTTGGCGACGATGACCAGCCGTGCCGCGATCTCCTCACCGTCGGCGAGTTTTACGCGCTGCATCTCCTCGCCGGTCTCGATGTCGGCAACCTTGCCGCAGACGAACTCGACGCTGTCGGGAATTTCGGCGCGCACCGCGTTGACCATTGTCTCGTAATGCATGCCCCACTGGTCGCCCTGGCGCTTTTCCAGCACCCGGCCCTTGCGCGCCACCCAGGAGCGGCCGTCGAAGGTGGCGGCATTGCGCACAGCGTCGGCCAGTCCGGTCTTTTCGAGCACCCGCATCTGCCGCCCGTCGATCTTCTCGCAGCGGAATTCCGGCCGGTATTCGGGGCGCGGATCGACGAGGACGACATGGTGGCCCGCGCGGCCCAGCATGGTGGCTGCGATCGAGCCGGCAAGCCCGGCCCCCGCAATGACGATCTCCGCTTCTCTCATGAGCGTTTCCCGCTTCTTTGCTTGAAATTCAGGTAATGGCGCTTTGCCCGCCGCCGCGCCGCGCGAAAGGCGAGTTCGACTGCGCTTGTCAGGCGGAACGCGAGGGACGCGCGGCGCGCCGCGGTGATCCTCAGATCGCCGACCGTCTTGCGTCCGGTCCAGGTCGCCATGTAGCCGCTGTCGTCCTCGGAACAGGAATCGACCGTCTCGATCCCCTCGTCCTCGAGAAACGCCGTCGTGTAGTCGACGAAGAGCAGGCTGCCCGGCGAGAATGTCGCATAGGCCTCGTCATAGGCCGTCTTCCAGGTCGAGGCGGCGGGTCCTGCCAGCGCGACGATCTGCAGGGCGACCGACTTTCCGTCGAGCCGAAGCGCATGGATGCGCGCCCGCCCCGCTTCGGCGAGCGCCGCGAACCCTGCGCGGAAGAACCGCGCATCCGCGTCGTCGCACAGAAGCGCCGTGCCGTTTTCCTTCTTCCAGCCCGACGCCTCGAGCGCCAGGAATTCCTCCAGCGCCCGCGACAGCGCGCCGGGTTCCGTGACGATCTCCGATGTCAGCGCGCCGTCACGCGACAGCTTGTTGCGCAGCTGCCTGAGCTTCTTGCGGCTCGACGACGACATGGCATTGGCGAAATAGGCGTCCGGGCTCTCCCCCGATTGGAGCAGCGGCCTCGCCCGCTCTTCCAGCACCATCGGCGCATTGCCGCGTTCGGCCGCAACGCGCGCCAGCGCCGCCATCGTCGGACCATCCATGTCCATCATGTCGAGAGCGATCTGGTTCGGGCAGTCGGGCATCGAAGCGATCCGGTCGAGCATCGCGGCAAGCACCGGTTCGAGCATCGCCCGGTCGATCACCGGCGTGCCGAGGAACCCGTGCGGAAAGGCCGGCGTCCGCGCGACGGTGACCGGCAACAGCGCCCGCGGCGCGCGCCGCACGCAAAAACCCCAGACGCCGAGAAGCCGGCCGCTCTCGCCCTTGTCGCGGGCGAGCAGCACATGCTGCCGAACATCCGGATAGGCCGCGGCGGAAGCCTGCAACAGCGCGGGGTCCATGAAGGGATTGCGCTCGGCCGCCCGCGAAAGCAGGTCGCGCCACGCCGCGTCCAGCCCGCCAAGCACATTCGCCTCGGCGACCTCCACCGACACCGCGCCGGAAGCCCGCATCCCCGCCCGCGCGGGAGCGGCTTTTTCATAGAGAAGCGCCCTGGCCAAAGCAGTCATCCACCAACGCCTTTCGCGTCACAAGCCGGCAGACCGGCCCGAAACCGGCACCCGCCGGCCCGTCATCCGGCGACTGTCCTAGCGTAAAGCGATGTAGGAACCCTTATCTACCAAGCCGTCCAGCGCCCTCGGCGCGGAATCTCGCGCGGCATGGTTAAGGAGAAGCGGAGGAAATGGGGAGGATTTGAGGGGATGGGTTGGGTATCTTCCCGTAACTCCTGCGCGCCCGCTACCTCTAGGATGTCGGTTGCTTGTTTCCGCGCTCGATGATCTGCCCGGCCATGCCCTGCGCCTTGCCCGCCTTTCGGCCCGTCGCCTCCCCGCCATAGGCTGCGCGCCGGCCACCGTACGGAAAATCCCCGTTTTTCCCCTTCCGGGGCCACTTTGCGTTGCAGAACGACAACAGGCGGCGTTCCGCACGCCGCAGCGTCGGCAATTATTGACGCGGGGGCATTGGCCGGACCCGATTTGCCCGACATAAGACCTCCGGGGATTGTTTTGCGACAGGGTAGAATACGGACAGCATGGCCGAGCCGGGCAAGGTTGATATGTCGGTCGCGGTCGCCATTCTGACCTACAAGCGCCGCGAAATGCTCGAGACCGCGCTGGCGAAATGCGAGGCGGCCTTCCGCGCGGCGGAGATGCGGGCGATCCTGCTCGTCATCGACAATGACGCGGACGAAACCGCCCGGCCGGTTGTCGAGCGCCACCGGGACCGTTTTTCCGCAATCCATTATCATTGCGAGCCGCGCCGCGGCATTCCGGTCGCCCGCAACCGGGCGCTCGACGAGGCGCTGGCGATCGGCGCCGACGCGCTTTGCTTCATCGATGACGACGAATATCCCGATCGCGAGTGGCTCTCCCGCATTGTCGCCTGCTGGCGCGAAACCGGCGCCGACCTCGTCGGCGGCCCGGTCGAGGTCGCCCGCCCGATCGCTGGCGCCGGCCTCCTGCAGCGCATCATCAATGCCAGCCTCGCCGCGCGCATGCGCCGCAAGAATCTGAAGACGGCCCGCGCCGCAGCGCGAAACGGCCGCTACACGATCATCACCAACAACTGGCTCTGCGATCTCGCCTGGCAGAAGCGCGCGCGGATCCGTTTCGACGAGACGCTGCTGATTTCCGGCGGGTCTGACACGGCATTCTATCGCGCCGCCCGCAAGGCCGGCTGCGAGACCGCCTGGTGCCCGAAAGCCCTGGTCCGCGAGACCGTCCCGCTGGAGCGGCTGACCTTCGATTACCAGTTCCGCCGCGCGGCCGATCAATCGATCACGCGGTTCCGGTTGAAAAATCCCGAGGTCACGCCGAAAATCGCCGTTCTCGCATCGGGCGCCGCCGCGCTCCGCTTCCTCCTCGGCGCCGCGCTTCTTCTCGTGCCGATCTTCGGTGCCGCCTCGCCGATGATGGCCATTCGCTCGCTCGGCTGGTCCGCCGGCCGGTTCCAGGCGCTTCGTGGAAAGAGATCCGAACTGTACAAATGACGAATTCTCATAAATCGCGACGCGGCTGCGTCTATTTCAATTTCGGCAAGCGCTACGCGCTGCATCTGGTCGTCTCGGTCCATTCGCTGCGCCGCCATTATGACGGGCCGATCATGGTCTTTCTGCTCGACGAACCGCACACCCGCGCGCTGAAACGCGATCTCGAAAAGCTCGGCGCCTCCGTCGTCGTCACCGACCGGCTGTCGAAATCCGGCGATCGGCATTTGGTGTTCCGCGAGAGCCCCTACGAGACCACGCTGCTCTTCGACAGCGACATTATCTTCCGCGCCCCCATCGACGATCTCTGGGAGCCGCTGGAGCGTGAAGGCGCACTGGTCACGCGGTTCTTCCCGCCGCCTGCGGGCCGGCTGATAATGCTGAAGGGCATCGCAGCGCTTGTCGGTCAGCAGCGATACGAGCGCGCGGTTGTCCGGGTCAGGGACGAGCGCGTGGACATCAATGTCGGCGTCATGGGCTTCGCGCGGCCGCGCGGCGATGGGTTCCTCGCCGAGTGGTCCGAGTGCATGGAGCAAGGCCGCGGACAGGACATCCTGCTGCTCGACGAGATGTCGATTGTCGCGCTGGCCGAACACCACCCGCATTATCTCGCGGACGAGCAATGGAACTGCCCCGCCGACGAGATATATCGCAGCATCGATCCGGCCGAAGCGAAGATCCTGCATTTCTTTCTCGATGGCGCAATCATCAACGGCCGCCGGATCGGCCGCACTCTCGAAACATGGACGGGCCGGCAATGGTTCGAGGCCTATCGCGCCGCGAAGAAGGATATCAACCTGTCGCGCTGGCGCCTCGGCGACGAGTCCTTTCCAAGGGACGCCGAACGCCCCTTCGAGAGCGGCGCCGAGGTGACGATCCGTTTTTGGCTGAAGGATAGCGAAAGGGCCATCCGGCGGGTTCGCAAGAGCATCTTTCCCGCCAAGAGGAAGGAAACCTGACCCGTGTCAAACCGATCCGCGCCGCGAAACGCCGTCTGCCTCTGCGTCGACCGCCGCATGATGATCCCGGCGATGTTCGTGGCGAAATCCATCCTGTCCAAGGCGGGACCGGGCCGAAATCCTTTCGACGTTCTCGTCTTCGCCGAGGAAGCCGAGGTCACGGACGTTCAGCGCGAATGGATGCGCACGAACGGGATCGGCCTGCGCACCGATATCGACCTGTCGGCCTATCACGGCCTGTTCAATCCGGGAAACCGCATTTCCGCCGCCACGCTGACGCGTCTCTTCCTGCCGTCGATCCTCGAAGAAACACATGACCGCATTCTCTATCTCGATGCGGACCTGACCATTCATGGCGACGTGTCGCGCATCTTCCCGCTCGATCTCGGCGATCACGCCTTCGCTGCGGTGCGCTCGGGCACGGCTTTCCGAAAGGGCGAAAAGGAACGGGCCGAGAAGGAGGCGCATTTCGCCAATCTCGGCATGACGAAGCCCTATCGCTATTTCAATTCGGGCGTTCTGCTGATCGACATCCGCAAATGGTTGGATCGGCGCATCTCGGAAAACGCCATGGAATTTCTCCGCACCTCGTTCGATAAATGCTACCTGCCGGACGAGGACGCCTTGAACGCGACGGTCGACGGTGACTTCTGCGGCATGTCGCCCGTGTGGAACATGGCGCCGACCAGGACGCCGGAAGACTACCGGCGGACCGGACCCTACATGCCGGTCATCCTGCACCATATGGGCAGGGCGAAGCCCTGGCGGTTGTTCATCCGCCACCGGCATATGCGGATCGGCTGGTATTATTACGGTCTCTATCGCGATTTCCTGAAGGACACGCCGTGGCGGGACTGGCTTGCCGGCAATTGGACTTTCGGAGATTTTACCCGGAACCTCGAATGGGAACTGGTTGAAAGCGTGCGCCGGTTCACCCGCCGGGCCGATCGCCGGGCATTTGCCGAACAACGGGCGCGATATTCGCGTGAAGAGCCTTTCGCCGATCTGGAACAGGGCATTGTGGTCCGCGACGGCGGGGTGATGCGGCTCGCCGATTGACGGGCCGCTTCGCAACACGGTCGAGGTGAATTGCCCGGATTGCCGAAACGGGGCCGGTTATGAAAGTAGGAAACCGATGGTCGAAATGAACAACCTGACTTGTTACCAGATCCAGGAACGGCCCGCCCGGATCATCCCGGCGCGCGCCGACCGCCCGTGGATGGACGCCACGGACGATCGTTTCGCCTATCGCTGCCTGCCGCTGTCGATCGCCAATGCGATGGGGTGGGAAATCCTGCTCCCCACGACCGTCGCGGTGACATGGAACGGCGGCAACGCCATCGAGGATATCTCCGTGACGGTAGCAGACCCGTCCTATGAAGCGGGGGCCATCGCCGCATCGCATTTCGGTTTCGGCACGCTGACCTTTCACACCGGCTATCTGTTCCGCACCGACCCGGGCATCGGCGTCTGGGCGCGCGGTGTGCCGAACCGGCCAAAGGACGGCATCGCCCCGCTCGAAGGGATCATCGAGACGGACTGGCTCGACTTCACCTTCACGATGAACTGGAAGTTCACCCGGCCGGGGACGGTGATCTTCGAAAAGGACGAGCCGTTCTGCTTTCTCACCCTTGTCGATTACAAGGCGCTCGCCAATGTCGTTCCGGTCATCACGCCGATCGCCGAAAAACCGGAACTGCACGAGGGTTTCGACCGTTGGCGCGAGGCTCGTACCGACTTCAATGCCCGCCTCGAGGCGGGCGAGCC
>Ga0207814_100725_pt1 | contig 14494 bp, 12 predicted proteins | sample TtaePargueraPR_7_FD_187755 | JGI IMG/M metagenome (GOLD analysis project Ga0207814, IMG submission 187755) | Aerobic enrichment media microbial communities from Bioluminiscent Bay, La Parguera, Puerto Rico - Tt and P1 (2) (SPAdes) | ecosystem: Environmental > Aquatic > Marine > Unclassified ... | reverse complement strand
CCTGGGACAGGTTGTAGATCACGTCCTGAAGGATTTCATCCGGTGCGTCGAAGCCGAAGGGTGCCGGGTTGCCGATGTTCAGCTTCATGATCCGGTGGCCTTCTTCTTCCAGGCGCGATGCCTGCTCCATGACGGGACCGCGAATCTCGTAACAGACGCCGTGGAGTTTTTCCGACTTGTGAATATCCTTCATTGCTGTGTTCTTTACATTGGCTTTCAACAGTAAACCGGACAGTCTTGCAACGACTTTGCGGTGCAAGCCGTTACCGGCGGGCAAATTCTTCTAACCGGGGCCTGTTGTCTAGTAGGCTGTGCTGCCGGTCTTGGAATCGGGTTTGGCCACCGGACGGGGTTTGGGTGAACCGGGCGCGATGGGGAATACACCGTGGATAGCGCAGGTGCTGCCGCTAAGCGTTGTGCCGGGCCGGGTAATGCCGCTGGATACTGACTTATCAGGCAAAAAAAGGAGTCACAGTATGTCAAAAGAAAAAGACGATAACTACTGGCGCGAGCGCCTGACTGAGGAAGAATTTCGCGTTTGCCGGGAGGCCGGGACCGAGCGGCCATTTACCGGCGAGTACTGGGATACCTTCGAGGACGGCAAGTACCGCTGCCGCTGCTGCGGCGAGGTGCTGTTCCATGCGGAATCCAAGTTTGACGCTGGCTGTGGCTGGCCGAGTTTCGATGCCGAGGCACAGCAGGGGGTGGTGGAAGAGCGGGTGGACAACAGCCTGGGGATGCAGCGGACCGAAATCGTGTGCGCCAACTGCGGCTGTCACCTGGGCCATGTATTCCCGGACGGACCTACCGCCACCGGCTTGCGCTATTGTGTTAATTCACTGTCGGTAAAACACGACCCGGACGATGGCACAGACCGCGATACAGACTGATCAGACCGTTTTCACGCACCGCTTCCTTCGCCGCAGCAGGACGCTGCGCCCGTGTCTGCACCGGTCATGCACCCCGGGGGAGCGGATATGATTCGATCGGGCCGCCCCCGTCACTGGGGCCGCTGGCTGTACCGGATCCAGTGGCTGCTGATCGCCGCCATCGGTCTCGGTGTGGTGGCGGTGCGCACCGGCCTTCTGGGGCTGGAATCGGCCTATGGCCTGTTTGGCGCCCTGGGGCTCGCCATGGTGGCCGTGGCGCTGTTTGCCATGCTGGTGTTTCTGTGGGGGTTGATTCGCCGCCACAGCGAAGCGCGCACTGCCGCCCTGTGGGCCATGGTGCTGGGGCTGGTGCCCGTGGCGCTGCCGCTGTTTACCGTGGGCCAGCAGAACCTCAACGCGCCGGCGCTGTACGATATCACCACGGATCTGACGGACCCTCCCCAGTTTGATCTGTTGCTGTCCCTGCGCGACAGCGATGACCACAGCCCCGATTACCCCGGGGCGGCTGCGGCGTCGGTACAGCGAGAAGCGCCCATGTACCGGGACATCCAGACCCTGGCGCTGGCGGTGCCGCCTGCCCGGGTAATGCCCGCCGCGGAGGCCGTGGCGCGGGATCTCGGCTGGCGGGTCATTGCGGTCAGGGCGGGGCAGGGCCGCCTGGAGGCTGTGGCGCGGACCCCGTTGCTGGGCATCACCCAGGATGTGGTGGTAAGAGTCCGGCAGGATGACAAGGGCCGCACCCTGGTAGATATGCGCTCGGCCTCGCGTTACGGCGAGCGGGATTTCGGCAGCAACGCGGCGAGAATTCGCGCGTTTATGGGGCGGCTGCAGGAACGGCTACAGGAATAGCTAAAGTAGTCCGCACTGGCCAATACTTCGCTGGCGCCTCATTTGCCGGCGGGGCGCTGGGGCAGCTTGCCGGGGAAAACCGTCGGCGCGGCGGGTCATTTTCTCGGCAGTTGTGTAAGTGCCTGTATGGAAAGGAAAAATTTACAGAAAAGTTTTAAATCGGGTGTTGACAGCCCCCCGGCCTGTCCATAGAATGCGCCCCACTTCTGACGCAGAGCTGAACTTAAACAAGCACTCAGCGACGCCGATGAAGGATTCTGGGTCCCCATCGTCTAGAGGCCTAGGACACCGCCCTTTCACGGCGGTAACAGGGGTTCGACTCCCCTTGGGGATGCCATCGCGGGAATAGCTCAGTTGGTAGAGCGCAACCTTGCCAAGGTTGAGGTCGCCGGTTCGAACCCGGTTTCCCGCTCCAGTTCCTATGTCCCCATCGTCTAGAGGCCTAGGACACCGCCCTTTCACGGCGGTAACAGGGGTTCGACTCCCCTTGGGGATGCCAATACCGCAAGGTCGCAACGTATCGACGATCTTGCATTACCGGGCCGGAAGCCTTATTTTCGGTTCGGTCAATTTCGCGGGAATAGCTCAGTTGGTAGAGCGCAACCTTGCCAAGGTTGAGGTCGCCGGTTCGAACCCGGTTTCCCGCTCCAAAATAAAAGCCGCTCAATGAGCGGCTTTTTTTTGCCCGTCAATCGGGTCGCGCGCTCCACTGGGCACAGACTCCGCCTTACCGGTGCTCGTGCTCCCGAGCCGCTCCGGTTGAATTGTGCTTCCCATGAGCGTTGAATAGCGCCTTCCTTCAATGAATACAGTAGGACGCATGACGACAGCCGCACTCTCCATACGCGATCTGCAGAAGACCTACGATAACGGTTTTCAGGCCCTCAAAGGCATCAGCTTCGAGGTTCAGCCCGGCGACTTCTTCGCCCTGCTGGGCCCTAACGGTGCCGGCAAGTCCACCACCATCGGCATTCTCTGTTCCCTGGTGCGCAAAACCGGCGGCAGCGTGTCGATCTTCGGAATCGACATCGACAAGGACTTCCCCAAGGCCAAACAGCAACTGGGTGTGGTGCCGCAGGAGTTCAATTTCAGTCAGTTTGAGAAGGTGTTCGATATTGTCTGCACCCAGGGCGGCTTTTACGGCATGCCGCGCAAGCTGGCGGAAGAGCGCACGGAAAAGTACCTGCGCAAACTGGGGTTGTGGGACAAGCGTAACTCGCAGGCGCGCATGCTGTCCGGGGGGATGAAGCGCCGCCTGATGATCGCCCGCGCGCTGATCCACGAGCCGAAGCTGCTGATTCTGGACGAACCCACTGCCGGTGTGGATATCGAGCTGCGCCGCTCCATGTGGGAGTTCCTGCAGGACATCAACGCCCAGGGCACCACCATCATTCTCACCACCCACTACCTGGAAGAGGCCGAGAGCCTGTGCCGCAACATCGCCATTATCGACAAGGGCGATATTGTGGAAAACACCTCGATCAAGTCCCTGATCAAGACCCTCAGCCGGGAAGTGTTCATTCTCGATACCCGGGAAACCCTGAGCGACGCGCCGGACTTCGGCGAATTTGAAGGTCGCCTGCTGGACGAGCACAGCCTGGAGGTGACGGTAGAGAAGGGGCAGTCGCTCAGCGAGCTGTTTGCCCATCTCACCGCGCAGAATATTTCTGTCACCAGCATGCGCAACCGGGCCAACCGCCTGGAGGAGCTGTTTGTCTCTCTGCTGGCGGAAAACAAGCGTCAGAAATCCGAGGATGCCGGTGATAGCCAGGAGGTGCAGTCGTGAGCCCGCAATTGATCTGGACCGCTTTTTCCACCATCTTTCGCCGGGAAGTGCGCCGCTTCACCCGCATCTGGCCCCAGACCCTGGTGCCGCCGGTGATCACCATGTCCCTGTACTTCGTGATTTTCGGCTCATTGATCGGCAGTCGCATCGGCGAGATGGGCGGTTACTCCTATATGGAGTTCGTGGTGCCCGGCCTGATCATGATGGCGGTGATCACCAACTCCTACGGCAATGTGGTGTCCTCGTTTTACAGTGCAAAGTTCCAGCGCAATGTGGAGGAGCTGCTGGTGTCGCCCACGCCCAACTGGGTGGTGATGGCCGGCTATGTGCTCGGTGGTGTGGCACGGGGCCTGATCGTGGGGCTGGTGGTCACCCTGATCGCGCTGATATTCACTTCCCTGAGTGTGCAGCACATTGGCCTGACGGTACTGATCGTTTTTCTGACCTCGGTGCTGTTTGCGCTGGCCGGGTTTATCAACGCGATCTTTGCCAACAGCTTTGACGATATCTCGATTATCCCCACTTTTGTACTGACGCCGCTGACCTATCTCGGCGGGGTGTTTTATTCCATCGAGCTGCTGTCGCCGTTCTGGCAGGGACTGTCGAAGCTAAACCCGATCCTGTATATGGTCAATGCGTTCCGCTACGGGGTACTCGGGGTTTCCGATATCAGTGTGGGCTGGGCCTTTGCCGGTGTGCTGGCCTTTATCGCGCTGCTGTCGGCCTGGGCGCTGCACCTGATGAGCCACGGCAAGCGGCTGCGTCACTGACCATGATTTTTGAGTGATTTGAACTATGGATCGCGAAGACTGGCAAAACCTGCCGCTGGGGCAGGAGACTCGTTACGAATCCACCTATAACCCGCAACTGCTGCACCCGATCCCGCGGTCTGTGTCTCGTGCGCAGCTGGGGCTGGAGGGCGATGCACTGCCGTTTACCGGTGCGGATGAGTGGTGGGGCTTCGAGCTGTCCTGGCTGAACCCGAAAGGGCTGCCCCGGGTGGCGGTGGCGCGCTTCCGATTTGCGGCCTCGAGCCCGTCCATGATCGAGTCCAAGTCCTTCAAGCTGTACCTGAACTCCTTCAACCAGACGGAATTCGCGTCCGTGAATGCAGTGCGCGAGACGCTGGAAAGCGACCTGAGCCGGGCCGCCGGCAGTGATGTGGCGGTGACCCTGTTTGATGTCGAAGATCCGGTGCTGGCGGTGCAGGCTCCCGAAGGAATCTGCCTGGACCAGCTGGATATCGAAACCCGTAGTTACCAGCCGGATGCCGGGCTGCTGAAGCTGGAAGAGGGCGCGGCGGCGGTTGAGGAAACCCTTTACAGCCACCTGCTGCGCAGCAACTGCCCGGTCACCGGCCAGCCCGACTGGGCCACGGTGTCCATCGCCTACCGTGGCCCGGCGCTGGATCGCGCCGCGCTGCTCGCCTACATCGTTTCTTTCCGCGAGCATCAGGATTTTCACGAGCACTGTGTGGAGCGTATCTATTGCGACCTGCAACAGCTTGCGACCTTCGAGCAGCTGACCGTGTGCGCGCGCTATACCCGTCGCGGCGGGCTGGATATCAATCCGCTGCGCACCTCGTCGGGGGAGATCGCGTTTCCGGGGAGATTTGCCCGGCAGTGAGCCTGCCGGGATATGGAGTAGGGTAAAGGTGGAGAAGGGTCCCTGTAGCGGGGCCCTTTTTTACATGATGACCTTGCTCTTCAGGCGCGCCTGCGCCTTCTGCAGGGCCTGCAGCACCTTTTCCTTGTCGTAGTTGCGCACCTTGTCCAGATCCAGGTGCATGGCGAAGCCGGGGGCGTGCTCTTCCAGGTAGCTCTGCTGCCCGCCCAGGTTTTTGCGCAGATCCGTCACCGAGTACACCTTCACCGGGGTGCTGAAGCCCTTCACCGTCACATGGCCCTTGTCGCGGCACATCACCGTCTGCTTGATCATCGCCCAGGTCTCGTGGCTGATCAGTACCTCACCGGGCTCCGCCGCGCTTTCCAGGCGCGCCGCCAGGTTTACGTGGGTGCCCATCACCGTGTAGGTCTGGTGATCGGCGGTGCCGAATACCCCCACGGTACAGTAGCCGGTGTTGATCCCCATGCGGATCTGCAGCGGGTGGGAGATGCCCTGGTCGTACCACTCCTGCATCATCTCGCGCACGCGCTTGCGCATGGCCAGCGCCATGGCCACACAGCGCAGGGCATCGGATTTGGGGCCTTTGCTCTGGTCGTCCCCGAACACCACCATCACCGCGTCACCGATGAACTTGTCGATGGTGCCGCCGTAGTGGGCGACGATGCGGGACATCTCCGTCAGGTAGTTGTTCAGCAGGCGGGTCAGGGTTTCCGCCTCCATCTCTTCGGTCAGCTGGCTGAAGTCCTTGATATCGGAAAAGAACACCGTCAGTAGCTTGCGCTCGGTCACGATCTCTTTTTCCTTGCCGGTGGTGACCGCGCGCCACAGGCGCTTGGGCAGATAGCGGGAGAGCTTGTAGCTGGCCAGGTTGGCAATGCGCTGCTCTTTTTGCAGCTGCTGATTGCTTTCCTTCAGGCGGGCAATCTGTTTGTGGGTGTAGAAGGCGTAGCAGCAGAAATAGGTGAAGACACCGATCAGGCTCGCGGCACTGATATTGAGGTCGGCGTTGACCACCAGCGCGGGGCGGTGCACCAGGTAGCCGATACCAACGCCGAGCAGCATCGCGGTATTGTGCTCAAACCAGCAACGGCCACCGCCCTGGGTCAGCGCATTGAACTGCACCATGGTCAGGAACAGCAGGCTGGGCAGCAGGCTGAAGTTGGACATGGCCATCGCCATGCCGATCAGCAGGGCGTCGGTAAAAGAGAGCCAGCGGCGCACCTGCTCGGTATTTTCCGGAATGCTGCGGCGGGAAATCTGGTAGGCCACAGGAATATACGCCAGCAGGATGGCCGCCATGCCGAGCTGTAGCAGGGTGTCCTGGGTGAGCAGTGCCGACCAGCTGATGCTATTGAGCAGCGTACCGGAAGCGGCAAAACAGATCAGGGCGCGGAAATAGAGCGGGTATCTGGAGTCTTGCTTGTGGCTGCTGGTTTCTTCGGGCTGATTCTGCATGAACGCTTGGTCTTATCGGTAACGGTGTTGATCGGGGCGCGTTTTCTTCTTTTCTCGTCACCGTCAATTGCTGGTGCACTGGCGTACAACCAGAGCCTCACAGGTTTTTCGTTATAACGAGGCCTGGGTCACTGACAGGCGCAAAGTTTACCCTCATGTTGCCCTGAATGCGACGGCTAATGAGGACGCAATCCTAAAAAGTACGGTCGTACCACAATGGTGGTCTCCGGTTTTGCGGTAGAATCTCCGACCCCGTCATTTCGGGTTCAGAAGTAAGCACTGACAACATCAGGAGGTATTGAATGGACGCCCTGGAGGCTCTGCACAATCGGGTATCGGTCGGTGGGCTGACTGAGCCCGCACCGGACAGTCAGCAGCGCGACGCGATTTTCCGGGCCGCACTGCGCGCCGCCGATCACGGCAACCTGCGCCCCTGGCGCTTCCTCGTGGTCGAAGGCGAGGCCCGCAAGCGCATGGGGGAGATCTACCTCAAAGCCAGCGAGGCCGAAGAACCCCTGAGCGAAGCCCAGCGTGAGCGCACACTCGCTATGCCGCTGCGCGCGCCCCTGATCCTCGTCGCCATCACCCGCCTGCAGGATCACCCAAAGGTGCCCCACAACGAACAGCGCATGTCCACCGCCGGCGCCGTACAGGCCATGCTCACCGCCGCCTTCGCCCAGGGCGTCGGCGCCTACTGGCGCACCGGCGCATTGGCCGAAAACCGGGTAGTCGCTGAGGCGTTGGGTTTGTCGGACAACGAGGAGATCAGCGGCTTCATCTACATGGGCACCCCGCAAAAGCCCCCGAGACCCGCGCCACAACTGGCGGTCGAAGACTTCTTCGCAGACTGGAGCGGTGACTGACATCCCGCAGATGGCGACAGCGGGCGGGAAAATTCCCAAATACACTTGCACCCGCCGCCGCCTTTCTGTAAAGTGCGCGCTCGCTGATCGGGAGCTATGTTACTGATTAGCAAGACAATTTGGTGAGGTGTCCGAGTGGCTGAGCCGTAGCAACGCGGAGACCATGCCCGAAGGGCATCACGAGCACGCAGGCGTGCGGACTGGAAGCTCGTAAAAATTCCAGAAAGAAACGCAACAATCAGTTTTGGTGAGGTGTCCGAGTGGCCGAAGGAGCACGCCTGGAAAGTGTGTATGTCGAAAGGCATCGAGGGTTCGAATCCCTCCCTCACCGCCATATCTTAACGTAAAGCCCTGATTTTTCAGGGCTTTTTCGTTTCTGGTCGCCGCGTTCTACATTTTGTTCTACACACTGTGCGCGATAAGCCATGGTCAAGTTTCGGAGCCTGGGACTGTGCTCACTTGGCTGGTATTGGAGCTGGATGGAGTGGGTGAGTCCCAGGGGGCGGATGTTCACCTGGAGTGACTGTAGGATCGCCTGAGTGTTGCTTTAGCTGCGCTTGGTTCGCATCTTGTGTGAATGGTGGTAGCGCCGGTCTGCTGGTACTCCCAAATGGCCCATGGGGCTATCGTCCATGGGGTGTTCGCTGATATACGCGTAAATTTCTGCCGTTCTATCGCTTTCAGAGTGCTCAGCTCGCCTAGATGGGAGGGGGTCAGGTTTACGGTCGGCCTTCCACTCTGGCTCCGCATCAGCCGCGCGCGCATATCGATACCGGGGGGCATATTCTTCGTTGTCAAAAACGTCGGTGAAGTAGGCGCTCTCCAGTCTCCAGTGGCCGTTGCATTCGAGACCGAAGGAAACCGCTTCCGGTTCCCACTCGAGTGGACTTAAATTTTCGAACCATTGAATTGTCTGCTCTATCTCTTCATTACTAAAGCAACCTGCTGCATACATTCCTCTTATGAAGTATGTGGCGAGGCATGCGTCTTCGTGAAGCTTGGCAAAGCACAGACATGTGAATGCTCTGTGATGAAAATCAATGTCCGCTTCCTTCATTTTGGCACAGATTAGTTGTATCTCCTCCCTCAATCCGCTCTTGCTTGATCGCGCCATGTGCATTTCTCCGTTGAGGCCTATAGCCAGCAAAGCTCAGTTGCCGGCTCAGTGATGTCATAACTAACGATAGTAAAGCTTCAACTCTGATGTGTATTTTGGTGCGGGGGCTGGGCCGGCGTTCGCCTCAGGCAGCGGCACCAACCCGAAGGGAGGGAGAGTATGCTTGCCTTTTCACGCCTTTGAATATTGTCAACGGGCGCAGCCCAAATTGTAGTGGCAGCAGGGGCAGTGATGCGCCCCTGACCTGATATCCGTGTCGGGGCGCGGTGGTTATTGGCTACCGCACTTATCCTGCTCGCCGAGAACAAAAACTGTGCAGATGAGAATAACCCATGCACATGCTATGGGCGTAAATGCATTGCTGCCTTCTCTGGTAACATTGGGCGTACAACCCCGTAGGGATACCAAGAGGAAGGCATATCAGCGGGTAAGCAAGCGGGTGTGTAAATTTGCTCGCTCGAATTAAGCTTGCGTGATTTAGGGATTCAATATTTGAGCCAGCCCAGCAAGACGATGTAAGCCATCATTGAAGTATAGAGAAGATGGGCTATCACCAGACCTCGGGCGAGTAGTGTAAAGACTATGCTCGCTTCATTTTTAATGTTAGCGGCACATCTCCAAAGTGACACCCAAGCGTAAAAGCTAACAAGTAAAACTAATGTAAAAAGCAAAACGAAAAGGATATTACCGCGTAAAAGTAAGCTTGCCGTAGCATTTTGCAAATACAACAATATTATTATTGCTGGTAAGAACAGCCCCCAAAATGCCTTTCCAATTGACTGCTTTCCATTCCAGAATTTAAACAGCGAAACTATTGTCCCTTCCATTTTTTGATTTTCCTTTTTGTTGTGTATACAACCTAGCTTGGTTACCCGTGCTGTCAGTACCTACCCGTTGCTACCGTTAATAGCACTTTTGTCACTTGCCGTGCAATCCCCTCACTGATGAGGAGCTGAATTGATTGCCCGCTGCGCGCCGCCATACTTTCGATTACAGCGTCCTACACTGCTTTCGGATGGCCTCTCGGCACCACCTGCTCTTTGGTGTTGCTTCGGATCTAGTCCATGACCTTACCGTTCTTCGAGACTATGCCTGCCGTCAATTGAATTACTTATGTAACTAATTGATTTGTCGTGAAATTGGTTCGCAGTGGGCAGGCACATTCCACCCCCCCCAAGGGAACCGGTTTAGCTTGAGTGGGGGTCCGCTCGTCGCTCTATAAAGAGGAAGTTGAGGGTGTTCAAGTGAGGCTGCAGCACCCGCTTTGTCACCGAGTGCCGGCAGTATTCTTACAATTCACGCAAACTTCCTTGGAACCTACAGCCGCGGTGTTATTCCCATTTCCGCGAGAGCTGATCTTTGCTCTATTAAGGCTTCATTGGTGGCAATTGGTAAACGGAGAGACATAAAACTGAATGCGGGGAAAAGAGTGAACTCACGAAATTACCGGTGTCATGTGACAAGGTTCTCCTTTTTCTGGTACTCCGGCACCGGTAAACTCGAGGAAAAATGACGTCATTAGAATAGAAGTAGCAGGAATAGCGCCCAAAATGGCCAAAAAACAAGCAAAAAGCCAGCCCGATACCCTCACCTCCATCGAAAAAACCCTCTGGGCCGCCGCCGACAAGCTGCGCGCCAACATGGATGCCGCCGAGTACAAGCACGTGGTACTGGGGCTGATCTTCCTCAAGTACATCTCCGACAGCTTCGACGAGTTCCGCGCTGAGCTCACCCGCCGTATCCAGAACCCGGAAGACGAGCTCTACTGGGAGGACGCCAGCGACGAGGATGTCGCCGGTGAACTGGAGGACCGCGATCACTACCTGGCCGCCAACGTCTTCTGGGTACCCGCAGAGGCCCGCTGGGGCAGTATCCAGGCCAAAGCGCGCGAGGCGGATATCGGCCGCACCATCGACAATGCCATGGCCGCGATCGAGAAGGAGAATCCGCGCCTCAAGGGTATTCTCAACCGCGAGTACGGCCGCGAGCGCATGAAGCAGGTGCGGTTGGGCGAACTGATCGACCTGATCGCCACCATCGGCTTCAACGACACCGAACACCGCGCCAAGGACGTGCTCGGCCATGTGTACGAATACTTCCTCGGCCAGTTTGCCAGCGCCGAGGGCAAGAAGGGCGGCCAGTTCTATACGCCGAAATCCATCGTCAGCCTGATCGTCGAAATGCTGGAGCCCTACCAGGGGCGCGTATACGACCCGGCTATGGGCTCCGGTGGCTTCTTCGTATCCTCGGAAAAGTTTATCGAATCCCACGGCGGCCGCATCGGTGATATCTCTATTTACGGTCAGGAATCCAACCCCACCACCTGGCGGCTGGCGGCGATGAACATGGCCATCCGCGGTATGGACTTCAATTTCGGCAAGGAGCCGGCGGACAGCTTCCACAACGATCAGCACCCGGATCTGCGCGCCGACTACGTGATGGCCAACCCGCCTTTCAATATCTCCGACTGGGGCGGCGACGCGCTGGAAGCCGACAAACGCTGGCAGTTCGGCACCCCGCCCGCCGGCAACGCCAACTTCGCCTGGGTTCAGCATATGCTTCACCATCTGGCACCGAACGGCCGTGCCGGTATCGTGCTGGCGAACGGCTCCATGAGCTCTAACACCAACAATGAGGGTGCCATTCGCAAGGCGCTGGTCGAGGCCGATCTGGTGGAGTGCATGGTGGCGCTGCCGGGGCAGCTGTTCACCAACACCCAGATCCCCGCGTGTATATGGTTCCTGGCGGGCAACAAGGCGCGCAAGGGCGAGGTGCTGTTTATCGACGCCCGCAACCGGGGTGAGATGGCGAGCCGGGTGCTGAAGACCTTCAGCGACGATGACATCGCCGCGATTGGCGACGTCTACCACCAGTGGCGCAATGGCGACGACGCCTACGCCGATGTGCCGGGCTTCGTCAAGAGCGCGGCTCTGGAGGAAATCCGCAGCCATGAGCATGTGCTGACACCGGGACGGTATGTCGGCGCTGCAGACGTGGAAGGTGATGGAGTGCCGTTTGCGGAAAAGATGGCTGCACTGACAGCGCAGCTGAAAGAGCAGTTTTCAGAGGGCTCCAAGCTGGAAAGTAGCATAAAGAAGGCAATGGGAGGGCTCGGGTATGAGCTCTGAATGGCCGCGAGTCGAATTATCTAGTTGTGCGACGTTTCAGGAGGGGTACGTCAATCCTTCACAAAAGAAACCAGAATACTTCGGTGATGAGATCAAGTGGCTACGTGCCGTCGATCTAAATGATGGTTATGTATTTGAAACTTCCCGAAAACTGTCGAAGGTGGGCTTTGAAAGTGCCGGGAAGAGCGCAATGTTATTTGAGCCAGGAACGCTTGCTATAAGTAAGTCCGGCACGATTGGTCGGATTGGAATTTTAAAAGATTGGGTCTGTGGAAATCGGGCAGTTATAAACATCAAAGTAAAAGAAGACCTTTGCAATAATAGGTTCATCTTCTACATCTTATTGAGTAGCCGGCACGAGATTGAAAGTTTAGCTGTTGGTAGTGTTCAGAAAAATCTATATACATCGTCGCTGGGCAAGCTGAAGTTTAATTTGCCCCCAAGACATATTCAGGACCAAATCGCCGAGATTGTTGGTGGTCTGGATGACAAAATTGAACTAAACCGTCGCACCAACCAAACCCTCGAACAAATCGCCCAGACCCTATTCAAAAGCTGGTTTGTGGACTTCGATCCGGTGCGCGCCAAGGTGGCGGTGCGGGAGCATTTCGAGCAGCGCGCCGCCGGGCACGGTGAGCCGGTGCCGGCCCCGGCCGCCCTCGAGGAAGCCCAGAAAACCGCCGCCGCCGCCACCATCGCCGGCCTCACCTTCGACCCCACCGATATCGACGGTACCCGCACGCTGCTGGAGGAAAAGCTGGCGGGGATGGATTCGGAGCAGCGGTCGCAGTTGCTGGATACTGCTGGATTGTTTCCTGAAGAATTTATTGAGACACCGAACGAAAAGTACCCGAAAGGGTGGAGTTGGGGTGCGCTTTCCAGTATCTGTGAGCTAAATGCCCGGTCTTGGACTAAAAAGAATGCTCCTGAGCGGCTCTCATACGTAGATCTCGCCAACACAAAAAATGGGTCGATAAACAGTATCGAAAATTACGACTGGGATGATGCCCCGAGTCGAGCGCGGCGCATCCTCAGACCAGGAGATACGATTGTTGGCACTGTCCGTCCGGGAAACCGGTCTTATGCGAGGATTGGGCGCTACTCTTCGGGGCTGACGGGAAGTACGGGGTTTGCCGTGTTGACTCCGATAAATGTTTCATGGACAGAATTCTTATATATCGCTGCGACCAATGATGAGGCAATTGATCGGTTAGCACATTTGGCTGACGGTGGTGCTTACCCTGCTGTGCGACCGGGTGTAGTAGTTGAGGCTGAAATGGCTATCCCCTGCCAGTCGTTGATAGAAGAATTCAGCTCAAGAGTTCAGCCGATGTTTGAGATGGTCGATACAAATATTCAATCCTCACAGACCTTAACTGAGCTGCGTGATGCGCTGCTGCCGAAACTTCTTTCCGGTGAAATCCAGCTCAACCCAGAACCCATTGCCGAGGCCAGCTAATGTACCAGATTGACAAGGACGCCAATCGTATCTCCCCGTTGCAAGAGAAACGATTCTCGGAGCTGGGATTCCGCGAGCGCGAACATCTGCAGGAGTGGCTGGCGGCCAATCCGGAAGTACTGGGCGAGGAGCTGCTCATCATCCAGAAGGAGTTCGACGGCTTCGACGAGACCCGCGAACGCCTCGACCTGCTGGCGCTGGACAAGCAAGGGCACCTGGTGATCATCGAGAACAAGCTGGATGACTCTGGCCGCAACGTGGTGTGGCAGGCGCTGAAATATGCCTCCTACTGTGCGGGCCTGACCAAGAGCCAGATCGTCGCCATCTATCAGCAGTACCTGGACAAGTACGAGGGGGGCATCAGTGCCCAGCAACGACTGAGCGAGTTCTTCGACGATGCCGAGTTTGACGAGCTGACCCTCAATCCCGGCTCCGATCAGCGGATTCTCTTCGTCGCCGCCAACTTCCGCCGTGAAGTCACCTCTACCGCGCTTTGGCTGATGGAGCATCGCATCCGCATCCAGTGCATCAAGGCCGTGCCCTATGCGCTGGGGGATCAACTGTTCCTAAACCTGGAGCAGATCATCCCGGTGAAGGAGGCGGAGGAATACCAGATCAGTGTCAACGAAAAGGCCGATGCCGAGCGCCAAGAGCAGCGCGGCATCCCTAACCGCCAACGGGTACGCAAGCAATTCTGGTCTCAACTGTTCCCGCTCCTGGAGGAGTCCGGTATCGACCTGTTTGCCAAGGTTGCACCGAGTATCTATCCGGTACGCAAGGTGGACGTACCCGGCGAAGGGGTGCGGATGGCTTTGCAGTTTACCCAGTCAGAGGTGCGGGTGAAGCTGATCTTCCACCGCAAGAAAGGGCTGCTGAACTACCAGCAGTTCGACCGCGATGCCTTCCTCGCCGCGATGCCGATGGAGCTGCGGGAGGAGCCGACGCCGGGCAAGGCGCAGAGGCTGGTGGCGGCTTATCCAGTAGCCGCGTTTGATGAAGGTAACTGGCCGGCCATCAATGAGTGGTTGGTGGAAACGCTGCAGCAGTTTGTGGATGCGGCCGAGCCTGAATTACGAAAAATTGGTATTGCATTGACGCCGGGATAAAAACACTACGACCTCGGCAGAGAAAAAGATAATAAAAATGGGGGATATGGGGAATGGATTCTGCTGTGCAGACGGGGTGGGTAAAGCCGCCCAAGCAGATCGGTGGGCTTGACCATCTGGGGGCGCAAGCGCCCTGCATCAAAATATACAGTCAATTGCTACCCGGGATCACCAACGTCACCGACAGAGCGCGGTACTACAGCTTTTACCCCTGG
>Ga0207814_100721_pt1 | contig 14528 bp, 14 predicted proteins | sample TtaePargueraPR_7_FD_187755 | JGI IMG/M metagenome (GOLD analysis project Ga0207814, IMG submission 187755) | Aerobic enrichment media microbial communities from Bioluminiscent Bay, La Parguera, Puerto Rico - Tt and P1 (2) (SPAdes) | ecosystem: Environmental > Aquatic > Marine > Unclassified ... | reverse complement strand
GGTCGAGGACGATGAAATGCGGGCGATGCTCGCCGCCGGCAGCATCAACCGCTCCACCCTGGTCTGGACCGACGGGATGGACGAATGGCGGCGGCTCGGCGAGGTGCCTGCCTGGAGCACGCAGCTTGCCGGCGGGATGACACCGGTGCCCGGATACTATCCCGGCATGGTCCGCCCGACCAACGGGCTGGCCGTGGCGAGCCTGGTCTGCGGGATCTGCTCGCTGCTGCTGATGTTCACCTGCTGGCTGGGCATCCTGGCCGGCGTTCCCGCCGTGATTTGCGGCCATCTGTCCCTCGGCCAGCTGCGGCGCACCGGGGGGGTGCAGCAGGGTCGGGGAATGGCGATCGCGGGCCTGGTCACCGGCTACCTCTCGATCGCCGCGACCCTGGCCAGCATCGTCGCGCTGGTCTTCGTGTTCGTGTCGGCGGAAGCCACCACGAGCGGCCCCTAGGCGGGCGGGGGAGCCCGGCGAGATTGTCATGGAGTGGTACTACGCCAAAGGAAGGGTCCAGCAGGGCCCCGTCGACGAGGAAACCCTCAAGGCGGCCGTCCGGAGCGGCGAGGTGGGCCCGGACGACATCGTCTGGCGCGACGGGATGCGCGACTGGAAGCCGGTCCGGGAGCTGGCGATGCTTTCATGCCTGCTCCCCGCGCCGGCGCCGCCGGGGCCGGCGGGGCCGCCGCCGCTTGAGGCGAAGTCGTCGCCCTACCAGCCGCCCGGCGCTCCGCCCGCCCCGATGCCGCCCGCTGCGGGACCGCCGGAGGGCAGCGGACGCTCGACGGCCTCGCTGGTCCTCGGGATCCTCGGGGTGTTCTTCTCGTGCATTCCGTGCATCGGCCTGATCCTCGGCATTCTGGCGGTGGTCTACGGCGGGCAGGTGATCGACTCCGCGAGGGTCCGCTACGAGTTGCAGCCGTACGTCGGAACCGCGCGGGCCGGCAAGATCCTCGGCATCGTCACGATCGTGCTCAGCGTGCTCGCGACGGTCTCGAGCTTCGTGTCCAATCGCAGCTGATGAGTGAAGCGGCAGTCGGTGGCTGGCAGCGGACCGGGCGCATCCTGCGGATGGCCCTGTTCCCGGGCCTGCTGGCGGGCGGCCTGCTGCTCGCCGCGCTCCCGGGCCGGTTCTTCGCCTCGCTGCCCGCCTGCCAGTTCCAGGCGATCACCGGCTGGCACTGCCCGGGCTGCGGGGGCACCCGGGCGTTCCGGGCGCTCGCCCGCGGGGACCTCTGGGGCGCCCTGAAGATGAACCCCTTCGGCACCGTCCTGATCCTCGCGGTCGCGCTGCTGGCACTGCGGGTGAGCCTGCAGGCGGCATGGCCGTCGCGCCGGTGGCCGTCGCTGCCGCTGGGCGACCGCTCGGCGTGGGCGATCCTCGCGCTGCTGGTGGCGTTCACCGTGCTCCGCAACCTGCCGTGGTGGCCCTTCACGCTGCTGGCGCCCGGCTGAGACGGGTCACCCGCGGTCGAGCAGGCGGGCGACGTGCTTGGCGAGGAGGTCGGCCTCGAGGTTGACCCGTTGGCCGACCTTCCGGGCGTGGATGTTGGTGAGCTCGAAGGTGTGCGGAATGATCCAGAAGCGGGCCAGCGTGTCCTCGAACTCGGCGATTGTCAGCGAGATGCCGTCGACCGACAGCGAACCCTTGTCGATGCAGAGCCGGGCGATGGCGGCGGGAAGCCGCAGCTCGAGCAGGTGGTCCTGTCCGCGGGGCTCGAGGCGCTCGATGGTCCCGGTGCCGTCGACGTGTCCCTGGACGAAGTGACCGCCGAAGCGGTCGCCGGCGCGAAGAGCGCGCTCGAGGTTGACCGGGTCGTCGACCTCGAGGTCGCCCAGCGAGGTCACGCGAAGCGTCTGCATCAGGACATCGAAGGACGCGGAAGAGTCGTCGCGCCCGACGGCGGTGAGGCAGCAGCCGTTCACCGCGACCGACTCGCCCTCGGCGAGCTCGGCGGCGAAGGGGACCGCGACCCGCAGCCGGGCCTGCTCGCCGCGGCGCTCGATGGCGAGCACGCGGCCGGTGGCTTCGACGAGTCCCGTGAACACGGCTCGGCTCAGGGGGCGTTGGGGTCGGTCTCGGGCAAGCCCTCGACCGGCGCGGCGGGTGCTTCCACCGCGGGGGCCTCCTCGAAGATCTTCTCCACGTTCGGGTCGGGGAAGAGCATCATGTAGGCCCCGGCGATGATCGTCGGAACCAGCGCGCCGGCGGCGAGCTTGGCGGGCGAGATGCCGTCGCCGAAGAACTTGCCGAGCAGGGCCTGGCCGGCCGGGTTGGGGGCGTTGGCGATGACGGTCAGGCCGCCCCCGGTGACGGCGCCGGCGAGCACCGCGTACTTGAACTCGGGCGGCAGCCCGACGACCTGGCTGGCGAGGAAGGTGATGGCGGCGTTGTCGTTGAACGAGGTGAGGACCACCGAGCCGACGAACAGGGGCCACTCGCTGAGGCTGCTGATGATCGGCGAGAGCCACCATCCCTGGAGCCCGCCGTGGATGACGAGTCCGGCGAGGAAGAAGCCGACGAGGATCGGGCCTCGCAGGTTGACCGAGTGCTGGTGGTGGGCGGTGGCCTGGCGGAAGGCGAGGAAGAACAGGAAGCCGCCGATGAAGATCGACGGGTAGTGGGCGAAGTAGACCGTCCAGGCCATGAAGAACAGGTGGACGAAGGTGATCCAGACCGGGACCGGCCGGTGGCCGTCGCCGAGGTCGCCGCGGCCGTCGCCGTCGTGATCGGCGAGACGGTTGCACATGTCGCTCAGCTCCTTGCGGAAGAAGAAGTAGTAGAGGGCGGTCGAGGTCAGGATGCCGAGGATCGCCTTGTCGCCGTAGTGGAGGAGCATGTCGGCCGAACTGAGCCCCCACTTCGCGGCGACCATCAGCACCGGCGGGGCGGCGAAGTTGGTCAGCACGCCACCGATCGAGATGTTCACGAACAGCAGCCCGAGGGTGCCGTAGGCAAACAAGGGCGAAGGCTTGAGCCGGAAGAACTTCTTGGCGAGCAGCATCGCCGAGATCGTCATCGCCCCGGGCTCGGTGATGAACGATCCGAGGATCGGCCCGACGATCAGGATCGAGAGCCACCAGGCCGAGGGCGTCTGCTTGCCGATGCGGGCGAACAGGCTCAGGCAGTCCTCGGCGAAGTTGAGCACCGGCCGGGTCGAGGCGAGCGCCATGATGATCACCACGAACATCGGCTCGGTGAAGTTCACGCTGGCCATGTACGACTCGACCGCCTTGACGTCGTAGAAGAAGAACATCGATGCCAGCAGGGCGATCACCCAGATGCCGAAGATCGCCTCGATCTCGCCGAGGAAGTGCAGCATCGTCGCCTTGAAACTGACCATGTCCGAGGCGTGGGCGGGCAGGCCCTTTTCCTGCATCTCGCGTCGGATCCGGGCGTCGTGATCGTGCTGGACCTTGTGGGCGTACTTGGTGATCGGGACCGCGAAGAAGGTGTGGACGATGGCGCAGACGAAGATCAGGGTCGCGACCAGGAGGAAGGGCGACTCGCCGGCGCGGAACTGGATCCGCTCCATGATGCCCTCCTTGCCGGCGGCCTCCTCCTGGGCGGGGAACGCGGCCATTTCCGCGACGAAGGGCGGGGGGTCCGCGGAGGTGGCACCGCCGGCGGCGAAGACGGCGGGAGCCAGCAGGACGAGAATCAGGACGAGAGGGAGCGGGAGACGTCGGATCATGGCGTTCCAGTGCTGAGCTGCGGGAATCGGCGGGAGTTTGCCCGGCAAGGCCCAGCCGGCAAGGGAAACCGGTGCGGATTGCATCCGGCGCAGCCAGCCTCTAGCGTCCCCGGCATGCGAGAGGCCCTGATTCCACTGCTGCCCTGCCTGCTGTTCGGCGCCTGCGCGGGCGGCGGCGGGGAGCCCGCCGCGGAGGACGCGCCGGTGCCGCTGCCGCCCGGCCTGATGGCGGGGAGCGGAGCGGGCGGCAGCGTGGTCACCCCGGGGGGCAACCGTCCGGTCGACCTGGTCGAGGGCGCCGGGACGGTCCTCGACGAGGAGCAGATCGCCTTCACCGACCCGGACACCGGCGAACTGCCGCCCGAGCTGGGTCATCTCCTCGCGGAGGACCGCAGCACCGAGGGACCGTGGGGCAAGAGCGACACCCTGACCTTCCGCAGCGCGATGCGGACCGACACCCCGGTGCTGATCTGGTTCACCGACTCCCGCAGCAGCCCGAACTGCCGGGCCCTGATCGAGGACCTCTTCAACCGGGGCGACTTCGAGGAGTGGGCCGCGGAGACCTTCGTCCGCCTCCAGGTCGACCAGCAGATCGAGGGATCGAAGATCGAGAACGACGCCGCCCGCAAGGCCGACTACGTCAAGGAGTTGAAGGAGCGCTACCGGGTCATGGGCCACCCGACCCTGCTGGTGCTGACGCCCTCCCGCGAGGTGATCGCCCGCTACCGCGGCTACCGTCGCGGCCAGGCCGAGTTCCGCTGGGGCCAGCTGCGGCAGTCGGCGAAGCTGGCCGCCGAGGCCCATGCCAAGTACAAGAAGCGGATGGAGCGGAAGGGCTTCCGGACCTGGACCGACCCCCGGGGGCGGACGATCTTCGCCAAGCTTCTCGGCTACCGCGACGGGGAACTGGCACTGGTCGAGCCCGACGGCACCCGCTCGCGGACCAAGGTGCGGAATCTCTCGCCACCCGACCAGGACTGGGTCGAGCGCTGGAAGCGCGCCCGTGGAATCGAGTAGCGGACGGGCGTTGACCGCGCCGCGGTTTCACCGGAATACTCCGCGCGCCCCAGACTCAAAGCACCATGGAGAACGTCATCATCATCGGCACCGGCTGCGCGGGCTACACCGCGGCGATCTACACCGCGCGAGCGAACCTGACCCCGCTGATGCTCACCGGCACCCAGCCCGGCGGACAGCTGACGACCACCACCGAGGTCGAGAACTTTCCCGGCTTCCCCGAGGGCATCATGGGCCCGGACCTGATGACCAGCATGCAGAAGCAGGCCGAGCGCTTCGGCACCCGCATCGAGTTCGCGCAGGTCGAGGACGTGGTCCGTCGCGACGACGGCACCTTCGAGGTGAAGACCTCGGAGAAGACCCTCGAGGCGCGCGCGGTGATCATCGCCACCGGCGCCGCGCCGCGGCACCTCGGGCTCGAGGGCGAGGAGAAGCTCATCGGCCATGGCCTGACCTCGTGCGCGACCTGCGACGGGGCGTTCTACCGCGACGTGCCGGTCTGCGTGATCGGGGGCGGCGACAGCGCCTGCGAGGAGGCCACCTTCCTGACCCGTTTCGCCAGCAAGGTCTACCTGATCCATCGCCGCGACGAGTTGCGGGCCTCGCGCATCATGGCCGAGCGGGCCCTTGCCAACGAGAAGATCGAGCCGGTCTGGAACGCGGTGGTCACCGAGTACCTCACCGACGACGAGGGCGAGATGCGGGCGGTGAAGCTGAAGAGCACGGCGGACGACAGCGAGAGCGAACTCGAGGTGAAGTGCGTCTTCGTCGCCATCGGCCACGTGCCGAACAGCAGCTTCGTCGGCGACCTGGTCGACACCGACGACAACGGCTACATCCTCCAGAAACCCGGTCGCACGGCGACCAAGACGGCCGGCCTGTTCGCCGCCGGCGACGTGGCGGACCACTACTATCGCCAGGCGGTCACCGCGGCGGGGCAGGGTTGCGCGGCGGCACTCGAGGCCGAGCGATACCTGGCCGACCTCGAGGGCTGAGGCGCCCGCGGGGTGCCCGGGCTACTGCTTGGCCGAGGGGTCGTCCGCGCCGTCGGGAGAGTCGTCCTCGTCGGGCCCGACCGGTTGCTTCGGCGTTTCGGCAGGGGTTGCTGGCCGCTGGACGCTTCCGGTGGCTTCGGGATCGTCGGCCGACGCTTGCGCGGCCTGATAGACGTGGACGTCCCGCTGCGGGAAGGGGATCGAGATGCCCGCCTTGTCGAACTCCTCCTTCACGCGCTTGGTGATCTCCGACAGCACCGTCAGGTAGTCGCTGGTCTTGCACCAGGGCCAGCAGATGAAGTTGACCGACGAATCGGCGAGCTCCTTGAGCCGGATGTTGGGCTCCGGCTCCTTCAGCACGAGGGGGTGCTCCGAGACGACCCGCTCGATGATCGCCTGGGCGGCGTCCATGTCGTCGTCGTAGCCGATGCCGAACATCATGTCCACGCGACGGGTGCCGAGCGTGGTGATGTTGGTGATCGTCTGGCCCCAGACGTTCTTGTTCGGAACGATCACCTTGCGGTTGTCGAAGGTGAGGATGGTGGTGCTGACGAGGTCGACCGAATCGACCTTGCCGAGCACGCCGCCGACCTCGACGGCGTCGCCGACGTCGAAGGGGCGGTTGATCATCAGCATGATGCCGTTGGCGAGGTTGCTGAGGGTGTCCTGAAGGGCGAAGCCGAGGATGAAGGCACCGCCGCCGATCAGGGCGAGGGCGGCGCCGACATTGACGTCGAGGGTACCGAGCGCGACCAGGAACCCGACGAACAGGACCACCCGGCGGACGGTCTTCTTGATGAAGCGCTTGAGCAGCCCGGAGAGGCCCTCGCTGCGTTCGATGGCGGCGCCGACAATCCTGCCAACCAAGGCGGCGACGATCCACGAGACCACCATGATCCCGACGAACTGCAGCAGCCGGATTCCCCACTTCACGCCCCCTTCCTTCGAGGTGAGCCAGGCGGAGAAGGCGCTGACGTTCGCCTTCACGTCGGTGGGGTCCGTCTTGATGCCCGCCACGGCCGAGGAGTACTGCTTGTAGGCCTCGACATCGCCACCCTTGACCTCCAGCGCCTCGAGCACCACGCCGAGCCGTTCGAGCTGCGCGTCCTTCGCCTCCCGCAGCGTGGCGAGTTGCTCGATCAGGGCATCCCGCTCCGGATTCTCCGGGTCGCGCGACTCGATCTCCATCTCGGCGATCTCGGTGGCCTTGGCCTTGACCAGGTCCCGCCAGGCGTCGGCCTCGACGACCAGTTCCTCCTGGGTCAGGGGATCGAGCCGCAGCGCGAGGTGCTCGACCGGGATCGCCGGATCGGCGGTGGTGATCGGCTCCGGGGGCTCCTCCTGGGCGAGGACGGGAAGAACGAGGCCCAGCAGGATGACGGAGAGCGTGGCGAGGAGGCGGCGAAAGCGAGGGGACATGTCGCCTAACCTGTACACCCCCGCCGGTCGGTCAAGGACGGGCTGGCGCCATCGTCGCCCGGGGGGCTCAGCGGTCGACGCTCTGGCGCCTCGGCTGGAACGGCACGACGAAGGCCTCGTCGAAGTCGATCACCTTGTCAAAGTCGTCGATCGAGTCGCTGTCCTGCCGTCCGAACATCTGCTCTTCGATCAGGTGGAACACCATCTCCCCGATGTGACGCGAGGCGCGGACGCCCCAGACTTCCATCAGGGTGCCGGCCATCGGGCCGAATTCCTGCAGCGCGAGGTCGCGGAAGCCGTGGACGAGTTCCTGGCCGGAGACGTGACGGGCGGTCCCACCGTTCTCCTCCTGGGCGCGTTTCAGCGTGAAGTCGAGGGCGTCCTTGAGGAACAGGTAGGCCTGGGGGTCGAAACGCGGATCCCGGGCGACAATGCTCTCGATCGCGTGCTCGAACTGCGCGGCTTGCATGCGCGGAATCTGAGCAAGCCGGCCGGCGGAGTCAAAACCTGTTGGACCGGCGGCGTACGGGCCCCCTCAGCCTTGCTGGTCGATGGCTGCCGCCGCGGCCGCGAGCGGAACGGGCGCCGCCGGTGCCCAGTGCAGGGGGCGCAGCCATGCTTCCCGGCGGAACCAGGTCTCCTGCCGCTTGGCATACTGGCGGGTCGCGGCCGCGATGCGCCCGAGGCAGGTCGTCGCGTCGATGCCGCCCCCGAGGTGCTCGCGGATCTCCCGGTAGCCGATCGCCTTGGAGAGGGTGTCGGAAACCCCGGCCAGCGCGGCCACTTCGTCGACCGCCCCGCCCTCGAGCATGGCACGGGTCCGCTCGAGCACCCGGCGATGAAGGTCGTCGCGCTGGCGGCGGATCACGATCCCGCACAGCCCGCGCTCGACCCGTGCGGTGGCCTGCCGCCACTCGTCGCGCAGCTCGGAGCACGGGCGACCCGACAGGCGGCAGATCTCGAGCGCGCGACTGACATAGCGGCGATTGCGGAGATTGGTGCGTGCGGCCTCGTCGGGATCGAGCTGCTGCAACTCGGTGACCAGGGACTCCAGCGGGCGGGCGTCGAGTTCCTCGCGCAGGGAGGGGTCACCCGGTGGAAGCGGGGAGGGACCGTGGCTCAGGAACTTCAGGTAGAGGCCGGAACCCCCGACGACGACGGGAGTCCGTCCCCGCTCGCGGATCTCGCGCAGCACCCGAAGGGCCATCCCGCGGTAGCGCATGGCATCGCAGCGCTCGTCCGGCGCGAGGACGCCGAACAAATGGTGGGGCACCGTGCCCCGCTCGGCCTGGCTGGGTGCCGCCGTCAGGGTCTCGAGCCCGCGGTAGAGCTGGTAGGCGTCGGCGTTCACCACCTCGCCTCCCCGCCGTTCCGCCAGGGCGACGGCCAGGGCACTCTTGCCCGACGCTGTGGGACCGCAGACGTAGATCGCTTCGGGCATCGCGGCGGCATCCAACAAAAAACGCCCCGCCCGGACAAGCGGGCGGGGCGCTGGAATCGGTCGGGCGACTCAGGAAGCGGACGGGGTCTCGTCGTCGCCGTCGTCGCCGTCGTCGTCCGCGTCATCGGCCGGCCCCTGCGACTTGGCGCCGCTGACGACCAGGCGTCGGCCCATGAAGAACTGGTCGTGGAGCACCTCGACGGCGCGCTTGGCCTCGTCCACGCCGAGCATGTCGACGAAGCCGTAGCCCTTCGAGCGATGGGTGCGGCGGTTGTAGACGATTTCCACCGCGCGAACGGTGCCGACGCCCTTGAACAGCTCCTCGAGGTCGCTCTCGGTGGCCTCGTAGGAGAGGTTGCCGAGGTAGAGGCGGTTGCTTTCGGGCTCGATCGTCTCGGGCTTGCGCGATTCGCGGGTTTCGTCCTCGCGCTTCTCGCTGGGGGCCTTGGCCACCCGGGTGTTGCTCTTGGGGGCGGACTTGGGGGACTTGCCGCGTGCCGGTCGTTCCGGCTCCTTGTAGAGGCCGATCGCCTTCAGCAGCTTCTGCCACCAGGTGAGCTTGACCGGCTCGGGGCGGCGTCCGCCGGAGCGGCGGCCCCGGTTCCCGCCTCCGTCGCGGGAGGAGCGGGACGATTCGTTGCGGTTGCCCTGGCCCTGCTGGCCCTGGCGGTTGCGATTGCGGTTGCGATTCCTGCCACCGCGGGAGCGGCGGCGCTTGCGGCCCGCTCCGGCATTGTCGGATGTTGCGTTTGACATATTGTGGTTACGGTTGCGGGGTCCATGCGATCCGGCGGCGCGGGCGGCCCTTCCTTGGAGAGGAAGCGGCGGTCGGCGGTGCGTATCCCCGGCGGAGCAACCGGCTTTTCTGGTGCCGGGGACCCGCCTCCGCAGCGTACACGATCGGGAGGAAGGTCCGGAATGCTTCCGGTGGAGCGGCGCGAATGTGACCCTGATGGGTTGTCGGTCCCCGCCGTCGTCGGGACACGGAAGGCGGGCCAACGCGCGGGAAACTAAGGGCTCAGGCGGTCAAGGCAAGGAGGGATTTGGGCACCCGGGGCTTTGGAGTTGAGGACTCGAGGGGTCTCGCTATGGTCCTGCCCGCGCCATGACCCGCCTCCTCAAAGGATTCCTCGCGACCCTGATCGTCGCCCTGCAGCCGCTCTCCGCCCAGGACGGGGAGGCCCTGATGGTGGTGGAGGCGCACTCCGGGAAGGTGCTGGTTGCCCACAATTCGACGGCCAAGCGGCCGGTCGCCAGCCTGACCAAGATCGCCACCGCCGTGCTGGTGGTGGACTGGGCCGAGGCGGCGGGCGTCGAGCTCGACCGGCGCACGGCCGTGGTGCCCGCGGCGGCCGCCAACACGCCGGGTCCCAACCGGATGGCCCTGCAGCCGGGCGAGCGGATGAGCCTCCAGGAGCTCCTGTTCGCCGCCATTCTCGCCTCCGACAACCGCGCCGCCCTGACCCTCGCCGACCATGTCGGTCGGGAATTCCTCGTCCGGTCCGGGCGCCAGGGCGACCCCGTGGCCGCCTTCGTCAAGGAGATGAACCACCTGGCCGAGGCCCTGCAGATGAAGAAGACCCGCTTCGTCAACCCCCACGGCCTCGAGATGCCCGGCGGAACCGGCGTCTCGACCGCCGCCGACATCGCCAAGCTGTCGATCTACGCGATGCGTCGCCCCGGCTTCACCTTCCTGTCCCGCCAGAAGGAACGGGAGGTCTCGGTGACCGGGGAGGGAGGCGCGCGCAAGTTCCGGATCACCAACACCAACGAGCTGGTGTCCGACACCATTCTCGGGCTGAAGACCGGCACCACCCAGGCCGCCGGGCCCTGTCTCGCGGTGGCGGTCGAACGGGAGCCGCTGGTTCGGCCCAAGGCCGACGGCAGCAAGGGGGTGACGCCGCGCCGGCTGGTCGTGGTGCTGCTCAACAGCCCGGACCGCTTCGGCCGCGCCAAGGGCCTGATTCCCAGGGGATGGGACATCTATGACGCCTGGGTGCGCGCGGGAGCCCCGGTCGAGAACCGTCGACGCGAAATCCTCGAGGTGCCCGATCCCCGCGGCTAGATGCCGCGCTTTTCACTTACCAAACGGAGACCACTTGTTCACAGCCAACGGCGATGCGAATCGGAATTCTCAACAGCGGGGGCGACTGCCCCGGATTGAACGCAGTGATTCACGGCGTGGTCGGCGCCGCCAGCAAACTCGGCTGGGAGGTCATCGGCTTCAAGGATGGCTTCGAGGGCCTTCTGCCGCCGGGTGACTACAAGGTCCTGCACCCGCAGGACACGATCGGCATTCTCAAGCTTGGGGGGACCATCCTCGGCACCACCAACAAGGGCCACTTCGCCGCCAAGATCGGCAAGGGCAACGTCGCCGAGGTGCCCCTGGAGGTCGTCGAGCGCGCCAAGCGCACGCTCGACCAGCTCGAGATCCGGGCACTGGTGATCGTCGGCGGCGACGGTTCGCTGACCACCGCCCTCCAGCTCTACCGCGAGGGCTGGCCGGTGATCGGCGTGCCGAAGACGATCGACAACGACCTCCAGGCCACCGCGATGACCTTCGGCTTCGACAGTGCGGTGAGCACGGTGGTCGACGGGCTCGACCGTCTTCACACCACCGCCGAGAGCCACAAGCGGATCATGGTGCTCGAGGTGATGGGTCGTCACGCCGGCTGGATCGCGCTGTGGGGCGGCATCGCCGGCGGCGCCAACGTGATCCTCCTGCCCGAGATCCCCTTCAACCTTCAGAAGATCTCCGAGTTCATCAAGCAGCGCGACGCGCAGGGCGAGCACAGCACGCTGGTGGTGGTGGCCGAGGGCGCCTCGCTGCCCGAGGGCGACATCGTCACGGTCGACGACAACCTCGGCGGTGAGGTGCGGCTCGGCGGCATCGGCGAGGAGGTCGCCCACCGGCTCGAGAAGCTGACCGGCAAGGAGACCCGCGCCTGCACGCTGGGCCACCTCCAGCGCGGCGGGGCGCCGACCGCGCTCGACCGGATCCTCGGCACCCGCTTCGGGGTGATGGCGGTCAAGCTCGCCGAGGAAGGCCGCTTCGGGCGGATGGTCAGCTACCAGGCCTACCACGTCGACTCGGTGCCGATCGAGGAGGCGGTCAACAAGCTCCGCGTGGTCGAACCCGACGGCGAGATGGTGCAGGCCGCGAAGGCGGTCGGCATCTCCCTCGGGGACTGACCGAAACCCAGGACCCACCCCTTCACGATGTCGATCGATCCGCTGCTCCAGCTGCTCCGCCGCAAGGCGCGACACTCCCACGGCGAGCTTGCCGAACTCCTCTCGCTCAGCGAGGAGGAGGTGCGGGCCCGCGTCGACACCTGGGAACAGGACGGGACGATCGCCGGATACCAGGCGGTGATCGACCCGGAGCGCGCCGGCGACGAGGACGTCTCGGCCTTCATCGAGGTCAAGGTGACGCCCGAGCGCGGCGGCGGTTTCGACCGGCTCGCCATGCGCATCGCCCGATTTGACCAGGTGACCAGTTGCTACCTGGCGAGCGGCGGCTACGACCTGATGGTCGTGGTCGAGGCCGGGGACCTCCGGGAGGTCGCCCGATTCGTCTCCGAGAAGCTTAGTACGATGGAAGGCGTGGTTTCGACCGCCACCCACTTCCGCCTCAAGACCTACAAGGAGAACGGGTTCACCTTCGAACACGCCGACGAGCCCGAGAGGCTCGCGGTCGCTCCTTGATCGGGACGGCAGTCGGAAAGACACCAGACGGGGATCCAACAGGGACACCCCGGGACGAGCCGCGGTCGGCCGCAGGGCCCGCCACCGCCTCCCTCGAGTCTGAAGTCTCCCCGTCCGATGCCTGGAGCCTCCAAAATGGGAAACCCGCCCGGGAACGAGGTTCCCGGGCGGGCGCCATGCCCATCGCGGGCCATCCGAGGAGAAGAGCTGTTACTTAAGGCTGAGCGGAGACGTAAAGCTCGGACCCCTTGGCAAGCACGGTCTTCGGGGCGAGATTCAGACCGTTGAGAGCGTTGAGCTTCGCCGGATCGGTGCGGTACTTCACGGCGAAGTCGGCGAAGGTGATTTCCTCCTCGATCGTCACCGACTGGACGATCGGCTTGTTGACGACCGGAGCGGTGGCGGCCTCCGGCTCGGGCTCCGGGGCCGAGTCACCGAGTTGAAGCACCTGGCCGATGCGGAGCAGCCTCGGGTCGACGCCGGGATTGGCCGACGCCAGCCGGTCGGGGCTGAGGCGGTGCCGACGGGCGATGCTGAAGAAGGTCTCGCCGGCCCGGACGGTGTGGGTCGGGCCCGAGGTGGAACTCTCGCGGACGGGCTCGGGGGCGGTTCGGGGAGCCGGCTCCTTGGCGGTGTCGGCGAGCTCGGGAAGGCGGAGCTTCTGGCCCGGGCGGATGAGACTGGCGTTCTTGAGCTCGTTCAGACGCACCAGCTCCGCGGTGGTGGTCTGGTGGCGACGGGCGATCTTGCTCAGGGTGTCACCCTCCTGCACCGTGTAGTGGCGCTCGGGGGCGGCCTTCTCGGTGGCATCCACCGGGGCCGGCACCTCCTCGGCGGTCGTCAGCAGCGAACGCAGGCGGCTGTTCTCGGCCTCGAGCTGGCGGATCTGACGCTCCTGCTCGGCACAGCGACGCTCCAGCGACTCGATGCCCGTTTCGGCAAGGGCCGGTGCCGCGACGGCGGCAAGAGTAAGCGAGACAAGCAAGGGAAGGCTCTTCATCACGGGGAGGGAGGTTTTCAAAAAACCTGATCGGTGACAATTTAAATTTAAGAAAACTTAATAATTAAGTTTGCGGTTTTGCCGGGTCCTTGGCTCGGGGGCGGCGAGCGGGAAGCGGGGCGGACCCGGTCTCAGGAATCGCTGCGCTCGGCGGCGTTCGAAGCGGCGGCGCTCGCGGGGATCACCTCGACGGGGGCGCCGTCGGGCGCGTAGGGGAGGCGGGTGGTCGAGAGCCACTGCCCTTCCTCGAGCCCCTCCCGAACGACCAGCACGTCGTCGGTCGACCACACGGGCTCGATCGGGGTGCGGAGGATCGCGGGCTCGGTCTGCTCGACGAGGTAGATCAGGTTGACGCCCCGAAGTGCCTGCCTCGGGATCACGAACACGTCGTCGAGCGTGCGTCCCTGGATGGTCGCGCGAACCGGCTGCCCGATGCGCAGGGGTGGGTGCGGGCTCGCGAGTCCGAAGGGATCGTCCACCCGGGCAATCACGAAGAGCTCGCGGGAGGACTCGTCGAGGGTGCCCTCGGTGCGCATGACGCGCCCCTCCCAGGTTGCGGGAGCACCATCCTCGGCCGCGGCGCCCAGGGCATCGGTCAGCGTGACCGGCAGCGCGGGATCGCCCTCATGGGCGGGCAGGTCGACGAAGCCGATCTGCTGCGGGGTGAGGGGGAGGCGGATCTCGGCGAAATCGGTGGCGAAGATCTCCCCCAGCGGGGTCGAGGCGCCGACGGCCTGGCCGAGCCCGATGAGCCGGGAGCGGACCCGGCCGTCGAAGGGGGCGCGGATCTTGGTCCGCTCGAGATTGCGACGGGCCTGGTCGAGTTGGGCCTGGGCGGCATCGACGTTGGCCTTGGCCTCCTTGAGCTGGGGCACCCGGAGCACCAGCGGGGAGGGGTCCTCATCGATGCCGAGGTCTTCCCAGTTGCGCAGCGCCTGCTTCTCGCGGGCCTTTTCCTGCTCGAGCGCGGCCTCGGCGCGCGCGAGTTGCGACTCGGCGCCGGCCTCGGCGGCGAGGAAGTCGGCCGGGTCGAGTTCCAGGAGGATCTCGCCTTCCGCAAAGAAGGCGCCGTCCTCGAAGCTGTCGTGAATCCTGACCACGGTACCCGAGACCGTCGGCGTGAGCGTGGTCTCGTGGTGGGCTCGCACGACCCCCTGGCTCTGCAGCTGCACCCCGTAGTCGCTGCGGTGAAGCTCGAGGATCTCGGTCTTCAGCTTCTGCGGCGGCACGTGGCGCGGCTCCGGCGGCTCGATCTCCT